>Ga0209415_10005146_pt1 | contig 23616 bp, 15 predicted proteins | sample PeaSoiSIISIP2007_FD_187696 | JGI IMG/M metagenome (GOLD analysis project Ga0209415, IMG submission 187696) | Peat soil microbial communities from Weissenstadt, Germany - SII-SIP-2007 (SPAdes) (version 2) | ecosystem: Environmental > Terrestrial > Soil > Wetlands > Peat | place: Germany... | reverse complement strand
GGTCGATCCAGTGGGAGTCGCCTTCGATCTCGGCAAGATTGCCGATGGGAGTGCGGTCGATGGCCGAGGGCTTCCGACACCTGCACAGGGAGCGGTTGCTTTCGGCGACGTACTGGATCGACCTGAATGCCATGATCTTCGGTATGCCTCGGGCCGTGTTCCCGGCCCTCGGTACCGGCCTGTTCGGCGGCGGTGCCGGAGTTGTCGGGCTGCTCTATGCCGCACCGGGAGCAGGAGCACTCCTCGGTTCGGTCTTCACCGGTTGGTGCAGCCGGGTCCGGCGTCAAGGTCGCGCCATCGCGGTCTGTGTGGCGATCTGGGGGTCGACCGTCGCGCTTTTCGGAGTTGTTCCGGTGCTCTGGATCGGATTGACGCTGCTGGCAACAGCTGGTGCCGCCGACGTGGTCTCCGCTGTGTTCCGACAGGCCGTGCAACAGCGTGCGGTTCCCGACCATCTTCAAGGGCGGCTCTCGGGGACCTTCTTCGCGGTGGTGGCCGGTGGGCCCCGCCTGGGTGACGCCGAGACCGGCGTCGCCGCTGCGATCGGCGGCCCGCAATTCGCCGTATGGTCCGGCGGACTGGCGTGTGTCGTCGGGGTGGTCGTCCTGTTGTGGCGCGTTCGAGAGCTCTGGCACGACGATGGCGGCGGCCGCGCACTCAGCGCGGACGCGAAGAGGGAGGCCATCGCCGAGGTGACGTCGGAGTTGGGTGAGGGCGAACCTCTCTGATCCGGCAGGCTGAGCGGCTGCAGATGCCCCGGGTCGGCCGGGTCACCGATGCGAAGTAAGATGGTCTGAGGAGCGACACCTGCTCACCCCCGGGCTGCCTCGCTCTTCCGGCTTGGCGTCGGCCATGAGGATGGGCGCCGGTGAGGAGAATCGTGGTCTCTCCAGAAGCATCGTCCGTGGGAACTCGACTTGACGAGCATCATCACCCGGAGACGAACGGCCGGATGGCGGTGTGTCGACGCTGCGGATCCCAGACGAACGACCCCATCGGCCGTCAACATGTCCCGAGTGAAGGGCAGCTCACCCGCTCGAGCAGATGGCTTGACGCGCAATTGCGGCTGAGCCGCATCGAGAGCGCTCGGTACCTTCGCACCAAGTGACACCTTGGGTTCAAGACCTCCGGCTGGGCCCGATCGCTCACCGGCAGCCGCTGCGGCTGTCCTGTTCCGGTCCTGTCCCGAGACCTCCGCGGATCGGAGAGCGTGGGCGCAGAAGCCCGAGGTACCAATAGTTCACCGCGAGTTCGGCGATCCGTCGCGCGGCGGTCACGAACGGTTCACCTGCGCCGCGTACCGTGGAACTCGGCGATCCTCTCCTCCCCTCGAGGACGTCAGCCATGGGGGGCCGCCGACTGGCTCGGGCCGCATCGGTCCGGGCCAGTTTGGCGTGTCCCCCGAACCTCAGAGACGGGTCACCGGCAAGCGCAGGCAAGAGGGGTGGTCGGGATCATGGAAGATCTGCTGGTCGGCGCTACGCAATTGCATTGCGCTTTTCAGAGGCTCGCCGGTCCCGGGGTTGCGAGAGAACAGAGGGTGGGCTCCACTCGACACCTGGAGGCGGATCCGATGGCCACGCGAGAATGTGTTGGCCGTCGGCCACATGGTGATCCGGACCAGAGACGATCCGTCGGCGGCTGCGTTGAGGGCACCGGGCGTGAGGCGTGTGACCCCGTCGCTCAGATTCGTCGATCGACCCCGTGGGGACACGTCGCATAGGCGGACGAAGAAGTCACAATTGTCACCTGTGGACCCCACGTGAAGGTCGGCCGTGAGCGGGCCGATCACCGTCACGTCGGCTGTCAGCACGTCGCTCGTATAGGTGAGGACATCCGCCCGCTTCTCGCGCTTGCTCTGGTTCTTCGGGCCCGTATCGGCCCAGTTGAGAGAAGGTCCGCCGATCCCCGGCGTCGGGTCGGCCGGATCGTAGCGGTATCGGTCCGGCGGCGACGAACCGGGCGGTGCGAGCCGGAGCCGACCCCCGGCGTCGAGATACCACAGCTGCTCCTCGGCCGGCGGGGGCCACTGGGGGAACTCCACCCACCGGCGGGTACCCATCACGTAGATGCGCGCCACGTTGCGGGGATGGCCCCCCGACCCCTCATGCAGATGTCCGTCGAACCATTCGAGCCCATCGCGCACGCTGGTGGCGATGGTCCCCGGACTGGAGTGGGACCACGGTCCGACCGTGAGTCTGACGCTTCGACCGGCCGTCAGGAGTGCCTGGTAGTCCTCGAGCTGGGAAGGCAGAAAGATGTCGTACCAGCCTCCGACGAGGCTCGCTGGGGGGAGGTCCCCGACATGCCGCCGGAAGTCGACGGGAGCCCACCAGGCGTCGCCGGGGGTTTCGTGATCGAGCCAGTCCTGGAAGAACGGTACGTGTCGTCCCACCGCGGTGACGTCGCTGTCCGCCAGCGGCAGCCGGTCGTATGCGGCCGCCAGAGTCAGCCGATTCCGTCGCTGGCCGCGTAGTGCTCGCCACCAGCCGTCCTCCTGATACTCGAGAACCTGAACCCAGGCGAGGCTCGTTCCGAGGGCGAAGCACTCCGATGGGTAGACGACAGCATCTCGGAAGTTGGACGCGGTGACATCGAGCGCCATGGCACGCAGGCAGTCGGGGGGGTCCTTCGCCATGGCCCACTGGGTGAGGCCCAGGTAGCTGGGGCCGAATGTGGCAAGCGCTCCGGTGAACCACGGCTGCTTCATGACCCAGTCCAACGTGGCCCGACCGTCCGCCTCTTCGTTGCGGAACGGGACCCAGTCGCCACCGGAACCGAATGTGCCCCGGCAGCTCTGGATGACCACTTGGTAGCCCCGCTCGGCAAAGAGCCTGCCGATCATCCCCGCCCACTGTCGTCGTCCGTAGGGTGTCCGGATGAGGATCACAGGCGCCTGCCGCTCGTCTGTCCCGACAGGGCGCCAACGATCAGCCAGCAGAACGACACCGTCGGTCATGATCGACCGCAGATCGCGCTCGACGGAGACGGGAGTAGTCGTCGCCGGCGGCAGTTTGGCCAGCGAGCCAAGGATCCGGCTAACGAGGGTCACCGTGCACCGTCCCACAGTATGCCCGCTGACCCGTGTCTAACCGGGAGCCCCGCAACACAGCGGTCCGTGAGAGAGTCCGCTCAACCGGGCTGCCAGCTGGTCGAGCTGTGACTGCAGGAGGGTCAAACCGGCCACGATCGACTGCGGGACGCTCCTGGCGTTGAATGTGGGGGAGTTCTCGGCCCGGGTGACCGTCCGTGGTCTGACGATCGGTCCCGACCGAGGTGCCCCGGTCCACATCGTGACCGGTCTGATCACAGGGCCGACCCGGATCGGCGGGGTCGTGAGGGTGAAGTGTCCGACATATGTCGGACCGTTCCCGCCGTCGCTCCACAGGAGATGAGTCCCGGTGTCGTCGAAATAGAACTCGGGGATCACGCCGTGGAGATCGGTCAGTCTGCGAATGGCGTGTGTCGAAAGGTCCAACTCATAGAGGTCGGTGTGAAATCGCGGGTCAAGGATCGTCTCCACGAAGAACGGCCCCGCCGTCACATTTTGCATCGGAGGATCGAACCCAACCTGTTGCGCCGCCGTGACGACGGTTTGATACCAGGTTGGGGAGCCCCGGCTGGACATCCAGACAACATCCTTCATGTCGGGAGTGAAGACTGCTTGTTCGTCCCAGGCTGGGCTGTTGTCGGTCATGTGGGTCACCAGCGGGTGCTCCGGGGTCGCCCCGTGACCGTAGAGGCGCATGAAGTAGAGCTCGGAGTTGAGCCAGCCCGATGCCATGTGACCGGCCGAACTGAACGCCGTATAGAGAAACCCGCTCCCGTCGGGTGCCCACACCTGGGTCTCGTAGGCATTGTCTCCGCCTGGTGCCACGACGGTCACATCCGTAAGCCTCGGGACCTGCGAACCACGGGGTGCCAGCTCAGCCTCCAGGATGGTCCACTGCGTTCCGCCTTGGTGTTCCCCGACGTAGCTCACATGTGTCCACACGAGGTGTCTTCCGTCGGGTGCCCAGTAGGGGTGGTAGTTGTCGTAGAGGGTCCCGGCCGGTTCGAACGGCATTCCGGGCATCGTCAGGCGGGTCAGGTGCGAGCCGTCGGGACGCATGATGTAGAGATCGGTCCCGATTCCTCCCAGACAGGGGCTTCCGAATGTCACTGCCTGGTGGCGCGACGAGCAGAAGAGGATCCAATCGCCTTGGGGCCTTTCTTGGGGGAACCCGTTAGGACCCGGTTGGCCACAGGTGAGGCACTTGCTGGCGGATCCGTCAAGGTGAGAGACGAAGACCTGCTCGGTGCCGCCACTGTCCTCTTCGGCCGACAGGACGCGTCCGTCCGGTGTCCATGTCGGGTCTTGACCGAACGTCGTGGCATTGATGGTGGTGCGAAACGGCGCGGCGAAGTACGGATTGGGGGGCGCGTCACGCGGCGCTGACACACGCGGTGACGACGACATGCAGCCGGCGAAGATGGCAGCCGTCGTCAGGATTACGCCGATCGAGGCCAACCGTCGGGCTCGCCAGCTCGTTGTCGGTGCGGCAGGTCGAAACGCGGCATCGGGCATCGGCGGCTTCCCGATCGGAGAGTGGGAACGTGTGTGTCGGGTCGATCGCGGCTGATGCTATCGTCGCTTCGAACCGTCCTCGCCACCTTCAAGGCTTACGCCCTTGGTGGCCTCATGGGTGACGCTGCGGACCCGGGCCCCCAATCCGGCGTGTTCTACGGATGGCGTTCCGGAGCCGGGCGTGCGTCGGTGCGGTGGGCCTGGCGGTTGCCGGCCCTGGGCTTCGTCGTCGTCCCCCCTCGCGCTCCTATGACTGGAAGCCGTCCGCCGGGAAGGCGGATTGGCTAGCCTGCCGGGAGCACGGGCGAGGTGTCGAGCGGTCGTACCGCTCGCCGTGTTCCGGGGGCGGGTGGGGCATGAGGAGCGGACAGGGTTGCAGAGGGCGATCAATCGCCGCCAGAGTGCTCGTGCCGTGCGCTCTGGCGGGGGTGCTTCTGGCCGGATGCTCGTCGGGCTCGTCGGGAAACGCGGGGGGAAGCTCGACCCACGGGCGTGTGCTGCTCGTGGGGACGTTCAGAGGGCACTCCGGTCGGTACGCCACGATCCAGGCGGCGGTGGATGCGGCTCGATCGGGGGACTGGATACTCGTCGCACCCGGCGACTATCACGAGACGGCGGATGCGAGCACGAGTCCTTCTGATGCCTCTGACGGCGACTTCGGAGGGGTTCTGATCACGAAGCCGGACATCCACCTGCGCGGGATGAGCCGGGCAGATGTGATCGTCGACGGGACGCTTGGGTCGTCGGCGACCCCGTGCAGTGCGAACGCCGCAGACCAGAACTTCGGACCTGTCGGGTCCGACGGCAAGGCCTTCGGCCGCAACGGCATCCTCGTCTGGAAGGCGGACGACGTGACCATCGAGAACCTCACGGTGTGCAACTTTCTCGGCGGGTCCGGCAGTGCCGGCAACGAGATCTGGTGGAACGGCGGAGACGGATCCGGGATGATCGGATTGAGGGGATACACGGGTCGATACCTGACGGCCACCTCTTCGTATTTCGGTGGCGAGGACAGTGCCGCCCAATACGGCATCTTCTCGTCGAACTCACAAGGTCCGAGCCTGTGGACGCAACTCTACGCCAGCAATTTCAACGATTCCGGCATGTACGTGGGGGCGTGTCTCCAGGCCTGCGACGTAACCATCAGCCATGCATGGATGGAATACAACGCTCTCGGCTACTCGGGTACCAATTCTGGCGGCGCTGTGGTGATCGAAGACTCCCAGTTCGACAACAATCAGGACGGGGTCGACACCAACACTCAGCTCAACGGCGACCCTCCGGCACCGCAAGATGGCGCCTGCCCCCATGACGGGGTGAGTGTCATCACTCACGATCACTCGTGCTGGGTCTTCATCCACAACAACGTGCATGACAACAACAATCCGGATGTTCCGAGAGCTGGGAATGCGGCCGCCGGCCCCACCGGGACGGGGATGACCCTGTCCGGAGGCCGCAACGACACGGTGATGGACAATCGCTTCTACAACAACGGAGCCTGGGGGATTCTCTTCGTGCCCTATCCTGACAGCAACCCGCCCTCATTGAACCAGACGTGTGGCGGGACTGGCGGCGTCGAGGACCCGGGCCTCGGCTGCGTCTACGATCCCGAGGACGATGCGCTGCTTCACAACACGTTCAGTCACGACGGATACTTCGGCAATCAGGGCAACGCGGACTTCGGCCAGATCACGATCACGGGTCACCAGCCGCAGAATTGCTTTGTCGGAAACTCCGATCCGGACGGGAGCGCACCGACGGATCTCGAACGGGTCCAGCCCACGTGCGGAGTGCTCACCTCTGCTCCCGACACGGGCGGGGCACTGCTCGGCCAGGTGTTGTGTGACACCGGCTTCGGTGGCTGCCCGCCGGGCGCCCATTATCCGCAGCCGGTCAGCGTGGTCATGCACAACCTCCCGACCGACCTCCCCTCGATGCCCAACCCCTGCAAGGGTGTCCCGGCCAATTTCTGGTGCCCGGGCGGTCGACCGGCCTGAGCGGCGGTCTCAACCCGATGTCCGGGGCGAGGCGGTGAGCACGGCTTGGTTCGAGACGCCGGCGGCCGCCGCCGCCGACCGCGTCCCCTCGGTCCCCTCCCATGCGGGCGCCATGTCGGAACGGGGCCTCTGCCGCCAACTTCCGAGATCGTCGGTGGGGAAGAGGCCGAGGTCGTCGGCGGAGAGGGGATGACCGAAGAGGTATCCCTGGGCCAGGTGACAATTGAGGGCCTGGAGCTGCGCGGCTTGGGTGACTCGCTCCACTCCCTCGGCCAAGACCGACAGACCGAGGGCTTCGCCCAGGGCGATGATGGCTCGGACGATGGCCACGTCCTCGGGGTTGGTGTCGAGCTCGTCGATGAAGCTCCGGTCGACCTTCAACGTCTCGATGGGAAGGCGCTTCAGATAGCTGAGAGATGAGTAGCCCGTCCCGAAGTCGTCGATCTCGAGATGGAGTCCGAGGTCCCGCAACGCGGAGAGGGAGGTGATCACGAGATCTCCGTTGCCCATCAACGTGCTCTCGGTGATCTCGAGCCAGAGCTTGTCGGGGTCCAGACCCGTTTCCTCCAGGGCGCGGGCAACGTCCCGGGGGAACGCGGGATCGGCGATCTGTTGTGCGGAGACGTTGACGGAGATGTTCAGGCGGACATCGTCCTGTCCTGCATCGGTCCGGCGGATCCTCCATGCAGCCGCCTGTCGGCATGCTTCGGCCACGACCCAAGCCCCCAGCGGCACGATGAGCCCGCTGTCCTCCGCCAGCGGAATGAACTCGCCGGGAAGAAGCAAGCCACGAGTGGGGTGCCGCCACCGGACGAGCGCCTCGATCCCCACCAGCGAATCGGTGTGGAGATCGACTTGGGGTTGGTAGTGGAGCTCCATCTCGTTGCGCTCAAGGGCTCGGTGGAGATCGTTGGACGTCCGCAGTCGTCGGATGGCGTCCGTGTCCTCGTCCTCGCGATAGACAACGACATGGGACGGGCCGGACTCCTTCGCTCTGTACATGGCCACGTCGGCGTTGCGCAGCAGCTCCGGACCCGACTCCGTCCCGTTCCGAGACAGCGCCAGGCCGATGCTCAGCGATACGAACATCTCGCCGTCCGACAGCGTCAGCGGCTGTTCCATCGACGTGGTCAGCCGGCGGGCGATGTCGAGGGCCTCAGCCTGATCCTTGACTTCGCACAAGGCGGTGAATTCGTCCCCGCCGAAGCGGGCCAGGGTGTCGTCTCTGCGTAGGGCACTGGTCAGACGACCCGCCACCCTCTGCAAGAGGCGGTCTCCCACCTCGTGACCCAGGCTGTCGTTGATCAGCTTGAAACGGTCGAGGTCGAGGAAGAAGAGGGCGACCTCCTGGCCACCGCTGCGGGCGCGGTTCAGGGACCGTTCCAGTCGATCCATGAATAATGCACGATTGGGCAGGCCGGTCAGGAGGTCGTGGACGGCGTCGTGGGCAAGGCGCTCGCGCATGTCGCGGCGCTCGGTGATGTCCTCGATCTGACCGATCATGTACGAGGTGCGACCGCGGGCGTCTCGGACACAGGACGAGGTGACGGACACCCAAACGACGTGGCCGTCGGAGTGGATGTATCGCTTCTCCAGCTGATAGCGGTCGATCCGGCCGGAGAATAGGGCATCGATCTCGCCGGCGTTCGTCTCCCAGTCCACCGGGTGCGTGAGCTCGCGGATCGTCATTCCGACCAATTGGTCGGGATGACGGCCGACGATGTCACCGAAGGACCGGTTGGCACGCACCAACACGCCCTCACACGATGCCAATGCCATTCCGATGGGTGCCTGCTCGAAGGCACCCCGAAAGCGCTCTTCGGCATCGGCCAAGGCCGCTTCCGAGCGCCGGAGCCGGGCCCCCACCCAGGCAACCGTCTCCCCGACCAGCACGCAGGAGGGCAGGACATACGCGGCCGATGCCAGGGCGAGCGCCGATCTGGTCGGGCCCATGCCGATCAACGGGACGACGTAGGCCACGGCCAGGAGGGGAAGGAAGCGCAGGGACGTTCCCGGCGGATGCCCCAGACCGATCCAGACGAATGCGACCAGATAGAAGGTGGCATAGATGAATCCGTCGCCCCCGGTGACATGGTCGTGGAGGGCGATCACGGCGAAGGCCAGGGGAACGATCCACAACGTGGCTGATCGACGCCACCGTTCCCAGGGGATGCACCAGATCGCGGCACCGCAGACGATGGCCACGATGCCCACGACCACCACGCCCCCGCGACTGGCCCCGGGCGCCAGGGGCACGAACGGGCCTGCCGCCAGGACCAGGATGCCGCACAGGATCCACAGAGCCCCGGACAGGCGCCCCACCATCCGGGTGGTCAGCGTCGCGCTCGAGTCCTCGCCCGGCCTCGGCCCACCATCCATAACCATGCATCGGCCAAGGCGCTCGGTAGCACGAACAGGGGCTGCACGGTTGTGGCTCTGTTGTGCAGGTGCCGTGCCTGGGAGTCCAGAGCACGTCTCAGGGTTCGACCCTGGGTGGCCGATATCTCAAGCCATGGTGGGTAGCTCAACGGGTCCGGCGGCCGGGGTTCACGCCACCTCTGTCCTCGAGCGAGAAGCGCGGATCGTGGGGATCAGGGGCTTCTCCACACCCAGCCTCGAGGCTGTCGACCGTCGTCGTTCCCAGTTGTGGACCGTGGCCTTTGCCGGTTTGGCGTCTCTGGCCGCGGCCGTCGGTCTGCTCACCTCCTCCGGCAACCACCACCTCGGATTCGCCAACCGCCTCGGATTCCGGGTGGGCACGGTGGTGCTCGTGGTGGCGTTGGCGTGCTACGTCATGGAGAAGGAGCGCCACCTCCGCCGGTTGTCCACATTGTTGGTCAACGAGCGCGTTCTGGGGGCGGCCTTGTCCAACCGGCTGAAGGAACTGGCCATGCTCTACGAGGCGGGCAAGGCTCTGAACTCCGTGCTCGTGGTCGAGGAGGTGCTCCAATTGATCCTCGCCAGCGCCTTCGAGCTCCTGGAGGCGTCGAGCGGATTCATCATGCTCCTCGAGGGTCCCGACAATCTGGTCGTCGCCTGTCGCGCCGGCGGCGCCGCCGACGAAGGAGAACGTCTGGCCCTGGGGGAGGGCATCGCCACCCGCGTCGTGCGCGAGCGGGAGCCCCTGCTCGTCCAGGGCACGGTCTCCGAGCAGGGACGTCTCGAATCCGAGAGCGCCGTCTGCGTGCCCCTGATCAATCGGGAGGACGTTCTCGGAGTGCTGATCCTGAAGGGTGCGCCCGACCACGTCTACAGCGAGCATGACCTCCGCGCTGTCTCGTTGTTCGCCGAGCACGCCGCCATTGCCGTGGCCAACGCCCGCCTGTACGAAGCGGAGAGGGCGTTGAGCGACCAGCTATCGCACCAGGTGGTCCACGACCCTCTGACCGGTGCTGCCAACAGGGTGCTCGTGAGCGACCGCATGAATCAGGCGCTGGCCAGGGTTCACCGGGCGGAGTGTTCCATGGCAGTGCTGTTCATCGACGTTGACGATTTCAAGCTCGTCAACGACGAGCTCGGTCACGGCGTCGGCGACCACGTCCTGACGGCAATTGCACAACGACTGTCCGCCTGTGTCAGACCCACCGACACGGTCGGCCGCTTCGGTGGCGACGAATTCGTCATCGTCTGCGAGGACCTTGCCGGCGATGCCGGCGCCATGGACATCGCCCACCGGGTGCTGCGCGCGCTCGAGAATCCGTTCACCACCCCGTCGGGAGACCGGACACTGTCGGCCAGCATCGGCGTCGCCACCTGCAACGTCCACAATCTCATGGAGGCCGACGACCTCATCCGGGCCGCGGATCGGGCCATGTACCGGGCCAAGATGGAAGGAAAGGCGCGGATCGTGGGTGCGCTCCATCCCGCCATCGGTCCCTCCTGAAGAGACCCCCACCCGGGCACGGACGCCTCGAGGGGGCGACCGGCTCACGGGCCGGTGCGGCCCCTCGGCCCGCTGGTCCGACGGGGCCAGATCCTCGGCCCGGCGGAGCAAAAGGGTCTCTATGTGGTCGATTTAGTACGAAAAGTGGTTTCAACCAGTCAAATTTGACGAGGTGCTCGGGGGCGGTACCTCTATAGGCTAGGAAGACCACTACCCGCGACCGATTGGCGCCGCGGCAACGAGAGAAGTTCACTATGCGTCACATTCACCTCCTTCGTCGGTTGCCGCCAGTGGCTTTGATCGTGGCCGTCTCGCTGGCGGGGGTGGCCTCAGCCGTGCCCGCCGGGGCCGTGGGGGGGAGCGTCCAGTGCAGCACGGTCACCGGGAACCAATTCTCGCCTCCGGTGCTCTTCAGCTGCACCCAGCCTCAGGCCAATGAAGGGCAGGGTTTGATCGAGCCGTACCCCTTCTTCTCCGGGGGGACCCAGACAGGCACGATCTACTGGGCCGGGCCCAGCAAGACCGAGGCCCCCACAACCGTCATCCACATCCGGACGGCGGTTGTGAAGAAGAAGGCCCGGTGTGTGGCGGCGACGGAGCTCAAGGTCTCGGGGACCGTCCGTTCGGACACGAGCGGGGCGGTGAAGGTCGGTGGGCCGGTGATCGCTTTCTTGTGCCGGACGTCCGGAGGGAGTTTCACCTTGTTGCCGGGGACGTCCATCGTCATCGGGTGACGCCGGTCCGCAAGTCCCGCGGACCCTCAGGATGATTTCGCGATGCTGTAGATGGCGCCGTCACGGGCGTTGCGGACCAGGTGCAGAGGAAGCTCGCGCCTGAGCTCGGCTTCGGTGGGCAGGAAGTTATCGCGCCCGAGCCCTCGCACGTAGACGAGGTACCCCCCGCGCGTTCTCAGCGTGTGAGCGATCTCCCGGAGTTGGGCACCGTAGCGGGAGTTCTGCTTCAAGGTGGAGAAGTCCACTGTCTCGGGAACGCTTGAGGTGGCCCGGTTGACCAGCAGATAGATGGCGTCCGGCGCGTTCGTGTAGACGACGGCCGTCGATGGCAAGGCCCGGACGTCGGCCATGATCGGGCTGTCCACCCAGACGGGCATCGCGTAGCCGAGGGTCGGGTGTGTCGTCGTGTCGATTCCAAATCGCGCCACGGCTGCTACGACGACGGCGATCGTCACGATCTTGGCCAACCGGGTGCGGTTGACCGCACAGGCGACGGCGACGACCATGGCGAGGAACAGGGGGACGAATTCGATCGCATCGAGATTGACCCCGGCGTCGAAGAAGGTGACGGCGATCTCCAGGATGACAGCCTGGACAACGAGGAAGAGGACGAGCAGACGAGCTGTGGCATTTCGCAGGACTATGAGCGCAACGACGGCCACGGCGATGGCGCCGAGCAGGGCGATCGGTAGGGGACTGTTCGACGGCAGGACCCAGTCACCCAGGGACTGGATACCGGTCCGGATTGTGTTCATCACGATATGGAAGCTCACGAAGTGTCCGGTGCTCCGTCCGGAGACCTGTTCGTAGACGAACCATGCGGCCAGTGGGCAACTGCTCATGACAAGGAGTGCCAGCGCGTCTCGCCGCCGCTGACGCAAAGCCAGCACACCCCAGACAATGAGTCCGCCGGATGCGTACCTCTCCAGCGTGGCCAGGCCGATGGCCGCCGCTGCCACGATGAGCCAGAGGGTCCGTGGCCGGTCCCGTTGCAGGACCACGGCCATAAGGGCGATGGAGGCGAAGAACAGCGCCGGCGCGATCGTCCCGACGTCCGAGGCCATGACGCCGAGTGAGAGGACGGTGACGGCCTGGGCGGCGGTCGCCAACCAGAGGGCCCCCGTCCTGGCCAGAACGAACAGTCCGACGATCAGGATGGTCAGAGCGAAGAAGACGACGTCCTCGATGCGCGCCGCTCCGAAGGGATGTCCGCCGATGGCGAGGAGAACTGGTGCCAGGGGCGCGTAGATCACGAGGGGGGTGGGACGGGGCACCGATCGTCCCGGTGGGGGCGTGCCGATGCTGACCCGACCGAGCGGGTAGTAATGGATGGGAACGTCGAGGCCGTGACCGGCGGCCACGCTCCGCGCCGAGCCGACATAGACGGCGGAGTCGGCGCTCGTCGGTGCCCCGTCGCGCGATGCCCACAGGACCACCCCGGCGGCGAGGAGACTGAGCGCCCCGATGCAGAGTCGGCGCCAGACCATGGCGCCCCCCGCCGGACGACGAGACGGGCGTGTCGCCACCGCTTCGCCATCGTCCATTGTCGTGAAGCGTACAGAGTGCTGTGTCTCGGGGTTGTGTGGTCCATGGGGACGATCGATGCCGACGTTTGCCGCGGCCGAGCGCAACGCGCCCGACGTGATTAGCGTTTCCACCGATCGGAACGTCTCCGGACCCGAGGAAAGGATGGGACATGGCTCGTAAGCTGGCTGCTGAGCTACTGGGAACAGCCCTGCTCGTCTACTTCGCTGTGGGGGTGGCGACCCTCAGCTTCGGCTTCGGGACGATCGGGGGTAGCTTCGCCGCCGGGGTGGTGGCGACTGCCCTGGCCTTCGGTTTGACCCTGTTGGCCCTCGCCTACGTCCTGGGACCGATTTCCGGCTGCCACGTCAATCCCGCCGTCACCATGGGAGCCCTTCTGGCCCGCCGTCTTCAGATCGCCGACGCCGTCGGATACTGGGTCGCCCAGTTCGTGGGGGGCATTCTCGGGGCCCTCCTGCTGTGGGCCACGTTCAGCAGCTCGCCGCTCTACAACCGGACCAAGACGGGCCTCGGCACCGACGGTTGGGGTGTCGCCAGCCGTATCCACATCGGCGCCGGCGGTGCCTTCCTGGCCGAGGTCGTCCTGACCGCGCTCTTCGTCTTCGTCATTCTCGGCGTGACGGGCAAGACGGCCAACGCCGCGACCGCCGGTGTGGTGATCGGATTGACTCTGACAGTCGTCCATCTCATCGGCATTCCGATCACCGGGACGTCGGTCAATCCGGCCCGTAGCCTCGGTCCCGCTCTCATCGTCGGCGGGCTGGCGTTGCACCAGGTCTGGTTGTTCATCGTCGCCCCACTCGTCGGTGGCGCCGTCGCTGCCGTGGTGCACCTGCTGCTCTTCTCGGCGTCCGACGACGCAGTACCGCAGAGTGGGTCCTGATGCGGTGTGACGCGATCAGCGGAAGCGGGCGATCTCCGCTCGTTCACTCGAATCGTCTTCTTCGTTCAGATCGTCTCTCTCGGGGGCCGGCTCGGGTCTGAGGACCGCGCCGGGGTTCACCGTCCCCCGGCGCAGAGCCGGAGAGGGGCTCGCGCCCGGTTGGGATAGTTGCCGCGGCAGTACCGACAATTGTGCGGGACGACCCAGGTAGTACCCCTGGCCGTAGTGACATCCGAGGCTCTGCAGCGTGGTCAATTCGTTTTGCGTCTCCACCCCTTCGGCCACGATGGACGCATTGTAGGCATCGAGCCCGAAGGTGAGCATGGCCGACCCGAGAGCCCGACGAGCGGGATCGGTGTCGATGCCCCGGGTGAGGGCAATGTCGAGTTTGATGATGTCGGGCCGGAGATTCAGGATGTGGCGGAAGCTCGAGAAGCCTGCTCCGGCGTCGTCGACGGCCAGACGTAGGCCGTTGGACCGGAATTCGGTGATGGCTTCGCCGAAGAGGTGGTAGTCGTCGATTCCCGTGTGCTCTGTCAACTCCAACACGACTCGCTCAGCCGGGATCTCGGCCATTGCCGCCCGGAACTCCGGAGACACGATCGTGGCCGGCGAGGCATTGATCGAGAGGTACAGGCCCGCCGGAAGCTTGACGAGTTGCTCGAGTGCAGAGCGCAGGGCTGTGACTTCGAGCTCTGTGCCCAGACCGAGCTCGGCCGCCTCGGCGAACCACAGGTCCGGTGCCCGAAACGGCGGGGCTGTGAATCGAGCCAAGGCCTCGGCTCCGACGGTGCTTCCGTTGCGGAGGTCGACGATGGGTTGGAAGACCGTCTGCAAGGATCGGTCGGCCAAGGTGATGCGAACGAACTTCTCGCGCCGGTGAGACGTCTCCTCGTCCTGCTGCTCGAGAACCGAGTCAGACTGCTGCTCGAGCAGAGCGTCGGGCGGCCGCTGGTCGAGCACAACGTCGGGTCGCTGCTCGCGCCCATGGGTGGGGAACTCGGTCGACCCGTGCGGCGATGGCGTCGGCGGCGTCAGGTACGAGCCACCGGTAGGCGGCGAGGCGACGGGTGCCGGTGCACCGCCGGCTGATCGGCGTCGCTTGGACCGCGACTGCTTGTCGGATCGCCCAATGAAAATGTCCCCCTGACCGGCCGGTGCCATGGCTCAGCGCGAGGGGGAGGTCTGGGGCTCCGGCGACGCGCGGCGTCGGGCCCGCCTGGGGCAACGGTTCACCTTTCAGGTGTCGACAGCATTGCCCCTGTGCTTGAGGCGGCCGGCGACGGGCCAGAGCGGGTCCGTGTCCATCATTCCCGGTTCCCGGCCCGGCAATGGCTGTGACCAGGGGGAACTGTGCCCTGGCGCCCCGGCGGCGACGCTTTCGGCCCGTGTCGGCGTGGCCTCCGTCCCGCGGCCCGCAGAGGCTGGTGGTGGGGGGTCAAAGAGGTGCACGATCCCGCCGAGCTTCCAGGCGCATCTCGGCCGTCGTCATCACCCCTAGAGCCATCTTCGGCTTCCTTGCAGGAGCCCAGGTGCGTGGTTTCAGATCGAGGGTGTCACCCATGCCCCGCAACGGCAGCTATGTCCCCGGAACGATCTGTCACCGATCAGACCAGAAGAAACAGGTCAGTGGAGGGGTCCGATTTAACAGAGCCGTCATCGCTTTGACCCCTTCTGTTCACGCCTGATTCGTACCCTGGCCCGAGGGATACGGAAGGAGTGAGGCCATGGGCGCAGCTCGAAGTGTCATTCGAAAACTGGGCATCTCGATGGCGATCGCACGGTGGGCCATGCAGGCGAGGCGTTCCGCCTGAGGAGGGCCGATCAACCGTCGCGCCGTCGTCGAGACCCGTTGAGGCGGTCGACGAAGGAGCCGACGGTATCGAGTTCTTCCGGCTCCCACGGGCGCGCCCGCTCCCGGGATGCGGAGCCGGACCAGGTCGATCCGACAGAGGGGGAGTGGCGCGGATGGTGGTGGACACGGCATGGCCGCACTACCGGTTGGGGACCGGTTACGACGAGATCGTGGGCCCTGACGGTATGCCGCGGGCCGTGGCCCAGGCATTGTGGAACCACCTGATCGTTCTCGGTCCTGATGCCCTGGCCGAGCGTCAACGGGCGGCCGACAGCGAGATTCGCACCATCGGGGTGACCTTCCGAACATCCGAAGGCGACGCATCGGTCGACCGGCCGTGGCCCTTTGACGTGATCCCCCGGATCGTCGACAGCGCCGAGTGGAGCCAACTCCGCCGGGGCCTCGTGCAACGTCTGCGGGCGCTGAATCTCTTCGTCGACGACGTCTACCACGCACAGCGATGCGTCCAGGCCGGTGCCGTGCCGGCGGACGTTATCGTCGGGTCGCCCAATTTCCGGCCCGAGTGTGTCGGGGTCGACCCTCCGGGTGGGATCTGGGCCCATATCTGTGGGAGCGATCTGGTCCGGGGCGAGGACGGGACCTTCTACGTTCTCGAGGACAACCTACGGGTCCCCTCCGGGGTGTCGTATCTCCTGGAGAACCGGATGGTCACCAAGCACGTGCTCCCGGAACTCTTCCGTTCGTACAGCATCGAGCCGGTGGATCCCTACGTCAGTCGTCTCGGTGAATTGCTGTCATCGCTGGCGCCCGGCGTCCGGGAACCGACGATCGTCGTCTTGACTCCCGGCGTGCACAACCCCGCCTATTTCGAGCACGCCTTCCTGGCCCAACAGTTGGGGGTCGAGCTCGTCGAGGGAGGTGACCTCGTCGTCCTGGACGATGACACGGTCCATATGCGAACGGTGGGTGGGCTCGAGCGGGTCGATGTCGTCTACAGAAGGATCGACGACGTCTTCCTCGATCCGGCGGCCCTACGTCGTGACTCGCTCGTCGGGGTGCCCGGTCTCATCCGTGCGTGGCGATCGGGCACGGTGGCACTGGTGAATGCGCCGGGGACGGGAGTGGCCGACGACAAGGCTGTCTACGCCTTCGTGCCCGAGATCATCCGCTTCTTTCTCGACGAGGAGCCCATCTTGCCCAACGTTCCCACCTGGCGGTGCGGCGACCCGGACGACCGTCGGTTCGTGCTGGCCAATCTCGAGGCCCTCGTGGTCAAACCGGCCAATGAATCGGGGGGCTACGGGATCGTGATCGGACCCTCGGCCGGGCCGTCGGCGTTGGCCCTCGTGGCTCAGCGGATCGAGCAGCATCCGCCCAATTGGGTGGCGCAGCCGATGCTCTCGTTGTCGACCATGCCGACTCTGTGCGACGGGGTCGTGTCGCCGCGCCACGTCGACCTGCGGCCGTTCACCCTTCTCGGCCCTGACGGGGCCTACGTGGCTCCCGGGGGTCTGACCCGGGTGGCGCGACGGGAGGGATCGCTCATCGTCAACTCCTCACAGGGTGGGGGGAGCAAGGACACGTGGATCGTCGACCGGGCCCTGATGGGCACGACGCGGCCGGCCGCGTCCGTCCACACCGAGGCCCTGACACCCCCGTCGGGGCCGATGGCCTCGAGGGGGGTTCCGGCGGCGGAGGACGGTCCCGTCGACGCCTCCGTGCCGATCGACCAGTAGGACGCGGTGGTCACCCCCGTGACGGGAGCGAAACGAGAGGAGGGACGATGCTGCTGGCCCGCGTAGCCGAGGCTGTCTACTGGGCCGGGCGCTATCTCGAGCGGGCCGAGGACATGTCCCGGATCGTCCAGGTCCACGGGGAGACCCACGTCGACCTCCCCGTGGGTGCCGATGTCGGATGGAGTCCCCTGCTCGAGATCTGTGGTGCCGACTCGGTGCGCGTCGAACGGCTGCGCCGACAAGACGCCGAACAGGCGTCGGTCCAGGAGCACGGACCCCGGATCAGTGAGGCTACGGTCGTCGGGTTCGTCGTCACCGACCGGGACAATCCGTCGTCGATCCTGAACGCCCTGGGGGCGGCGCGCGCCAACCTCAGGGTCGCTCGCCCCGTCGTGCCACGCGAGGTGTGGGAGCTGATCAACGAGCTGTGGTCGGCGCTCAGCGTTGACGCGCACGAGATACGAACGAGAGAAGGCCGGGTCCGGTGGCTCCGACGTGCCATCGACGAGTGCGTGCGGATGAACGGCGTGTTGGCGAACACGATGCGGCGTGACGAAGCGATGGCGTTCATCACCATCGGGCAGCAGATCGAGCGGGCTGACATCACCGGCCGGATCCTGAGCGTGCGCGCCGACAGTGCGGCACCCACCCGGGGGCGCGACCCCTACGACGAGGTGCACTGGATGGCACTTCTACGCTCGATGGCCGCCTATCAGCCGTTTCGCCGTGCCATGCCGGCACGTTCGGACAACGGCGCCACCTTGCGTTTCCTGCTCCAGGACGACGCCTTTCCGCGAGCCGTCTCCTCGTGTCTCAGCGAGTTGCGGGCCACCGTGAAGCGTCTCCCGGCGAACGAGGAGGCGCTCGCTGCCTGCACCGATGCGTCGGTCCTGGTGGCGGACGCGCCCGTCGACCGACTGACACCGCCGGAGCTACGCTCCCTGGTCGGAGATCTCCACGACGCCCTCGGCGCCATCCACGAGCGCCTGGACACGACGTATTTCCGCTCGACGATCACCATGGTCCCTGAACCGCAACGCCCCGATCCGAGGCCGGGCGCGAGGAGATCTGCGTTCGAGAAGGCACAGCGGGCGACGGAGGACGTGGCCGAGCAGCGCGTCTACCGGGTCGTCCACCGCACGACCTACGAATACGGTGGGCCGGTCGAGCAGTCCTACAACGAGGCCCACCTCCGGCCACGGGATACGGCCCAGCAACGGTGCACCGGGCACGAATTGGCCATCGACCCCGAACCGACGTCCCGCTCGGAGTATGTCGACTCCTTCGGGAACGCGGTGACGGTCTTCGTGGTCGGCGGAGGCTTCTATCGGCTGTCGGTCACGGCGACCAGCGAGGTCACGGTCCACCGGGCCCCACCCCCTCCCCCCAGCCTGCCCTGGGAATCCGCCCAATGGCTCCTCGACATCGATCGGCAGGGCGGTTCGCGCGACGCCCGGCAGTATCGTGCCCCGTCGCGACTGGTCCCCGCCTCACCCGATCTGGTTGCGTATGCCGCGCCCTCGTTCCCCGCCGGGCGTCCCCTGGTGGAGGCCGTGGTCGATCTGGCCGGGCGCATCCACCGGGACTTCGTCTACGAGCCCGGATTCACCTCGGTCACCACACCCGTTCTCGAGGTACTCGAGTACCGACGGGGCGTCTGTCAGGACTTCGCCCATCTGGCCGTGGGCTGTCTGAGGTCGATGGGCCTGGCCGCCCGGTACGTGAGCGGGTACATCGAGACGATCCCCCCGGAGGGCCAGCGGCGTCTTCTCGGGGCCGACGCCTCACACGCGTGGTTCTCGGTGTACGTGCCCGGGTGGGGATGGATCGATGTCGATCCCACGAACGACCAGGTCGTCTCCGAGTCGTACGTCACGACGGCATGGGGTCGTGACTACTGGGACGTCTCGCCGCTGCGTGGATCGGTCGAGGGGGGCGGGATGTCGCACACCCTCGACGTGGCTGTGGACGTGACCCGCGTGACGTCGGATTAGGCATCCCGGCGCCGACCGCCTGACCGTGCCAGCCGGCGGACGACCGCCGACCGCGGCACGACCTCGTCACAGCCCGCCTCGCGGGCAGCTTCCAGGAGTGCGGTGTCGATGTGACTGGCGAAGCCCACCGTCCGTGCGGGGCGGAGACGGGGGAGAACGTCGAGGACCCCCGGATGGGCCAGGTCGACCACGATGAACCGGGCGCCATCCGCCACCGCCGATACCAGATCCTCGGGGGCGGGGACGAATTCCACCCGCCGTCCCGCCTCCCGGCTGGCGATCTCGATGCGCGAGCGGTCCATGAGGTCGGGGACGTAGGCCGCCACCGGCGGTGCGTCGGATTCGGGTGGCGATGCGTCCCACATGGCGACCAGTGTCCCATGGGCCGCCCCGGGCCCGGCCGACGGCCGGCGCACCCGGGGCGGCGCGTGCTCAGCCCGTGAAGACGCGCGCTCCGCCCGACGTCTGCAGTTCGAGCAGGGTCTGGTGGGCCAGGCTGACCACATTGGCGGGAAGAGGCGAATAGCCGAGGGCGGCCGCCTGCTTCTGGCCGGTGGTGATCACCCAGTCGAAGAGCCGCCCGAGCACGGTGGCCACACTCGTGCTCGACTGCGTCTGGTAGAGCAGGGTCCAGCTGAGATTGGCCAACGGATAGGTGGTCGCCCCCGGCCCGTCCACGATATTGAAGTTCGTGGAGCTCAGACCTGACGCCGCCGATCCGGCGGCGGCGATGGACGCCTGGGTGGGCACGACGTAGTCGCCCGCTGTGTTCTTGACGGCCACGTTGGTGAATTTGGCCTGGAGGGCATAGGCGTACTCGACGTATCCGATGGCGCCCGACGTCTGGGCCACATAGGTGGCCAGCCCTGTGTTCAACTGCTCGCCGACCCCGACGTTCGTGACCGGCCAGTGCGTGCTGGGTTTGGTCCCGGCCGCCGTCGTCCACTGCGAGCCACCGGAGTCGATCAGGTACTGGTCGAGGTCGTACCCGGGTCCCGACGAGTCGGCCCGGTGGACGGCCACGATGGGCAGGTCCGGAAGCTTGACGCCGGGGTTGAGCGCGGTGATGGCACTGTTGTCCCAATTGGTGACCTTGCCCAGGAAGATGCCGGCCAGGGTGGGACCGTCCAGCTTGAGTCCGGTCTTCACACCGGGCAGGTTGTAGCTGAGGGCCACACCACCGAGGTCGACGGGGACCTGCAGGATGGCGCCGTTCGTCCCCGTGGCCGGCGGCTTGATGGGGACCTCTGAGTCGCCGAACTGCACGGTGTTCTGTTCGATGTCGGTGACGCCGACGCTGCTGCCGGCCGGCGAGTAATTGACCGTGACATTGTGATTGGCCAGGTTGTAGTCGTAGAAGGCCTTGGTGAAGAAGGGGGAGATCGAATTGGCCCCCGCTCCCGTGAGCGACCCGGTGGGTGTCTGTATGTCACAGGAGGTGCTCAGAACGCCGCCGGGCGCCGATGAGGTGCACACCGCCTTGGACGTCGAGGCAGGCGGCTGGGCTGCCTTGGGTGTCGAGCTGCACGCCGCGGCCAGAAGGCCCACGGCGAGGAGGGGGAGCACACCCCGTGTCCCGGGCCACCTCCGGCGGGGTGACGCCTCCGGACCGCTGAGGTTCGGTGCCTTGGTGGACGCGGCTTGCCTGGGCACGCAGGTCTCCTCTCGTGCATTGCGACGGTTTCGGGCCGACCATCGGAGATGCGAGCCACCACGGCGCCCATTTCCGATGGGAATTAGTAATACCATAGAAATAGTAGCAAGACAAGGGCACGCCGGTGACCGGCCGGAGTGGACAGGCCGCCGTGGGGAACCCCGCAGGTGGAGGAAGGTGCCCGACACGAACGGGACGACGGGGACAGGGACGACGGCCGCCGGGATGACGGGGACAGGACGACGGCCGCCGGGACGACGGCGGGGGGAAACCACCGGACGGATCGCGCCGATGACCGACGACAGGGGACGGCGGCGACGCCGGGGTGGCGGCGCGCGCCAGCGCGCCGACGCGTCAGCGGGCGGTGATGTACTCGATCAGCTCGGTCCGGTTCTTCTCGAGCTCCTCGATCCTGTCCTTCACGATGTCGCCGATGCTGACGATGCCGACCAGGCGACCCCCGTCGGTGACCGGGACGTGGCGGATGCGGCGCTCGGTCATGGTCCGCATGAGGGACTCCGTGTCATCCTCGGGGGAGCAGGTCGTGACGGTCGACGACATGATGGAGGAGACGAGCTCGCGGACCACGCCTTCTCCGAGTTCGCTCATCGTGCGGACCACGTCGCGTTCGGAGACGATGCCCTCGATCGTCTGTCCGTCGTCCGACACCACGAGCGCTCCCACGTGGTGCCGACTGAGTTCGTCGACGGCGTCGGCCACGGTGGCGTCACCCCGGATGGTGGCGACGTCGGATCCCTTGTTGGCAAGCAGGGTCGAGATGCGCACTGGTCTGGTCCTCCTCGTGAGCGATGACTTCTCTCGTCGTCAAGACCTCTGGTCGTGTCGGCCGGTGGGTCGGTGTCCCCACGTTCCCCTCCACTGTACGGGTTGGCATGTCCCGACGGCTCTCGGTGGGCTCCAGCCGTTCGTGACGCCGTTCACGATCGGTGCCGGTGGCCGGGAGCAGATGACTCCGACGGGTGGATCCGGGCGTGCCGGGGGAGGGGCGGAGGATCGGCCGACGGTCAGCCGCGGGCGTCGCGCCGGGCCCGGCTGTGCTGACGGCCCCGGGTGGCCTGGTCGAGGATCGCCTTGCGCAGCCGCACGGCCTTCGGCGTGACCTCGACGCACTCGTCTTCGGCGATGAACTCGAGCGCCTGTTCCAGCGACAGCTGCAGATGGGGGGTGAGCCGCTCGAGCTCGTCGGCCGTCGAGGACCTGACGTTGGTGAGCTTCTTCTCCTTGGTCGGGTTGACGTCCATCTCGTCGGCCCGGGAATTCTCACCCACGATCATGCCCTCGTAGACATCGGTCCCGGGACCGATGAGGAGGGTGCCGCGTTCCTGGAGGGCCATGAGTGCGTAGGTCGTGGAGGCGCCGCGTCGATCGGCCACCATCGACCCGTTGCGGCGGGTGCGCAGCTCACCGTGCCAGGGTTCCCATCCGTCGAAGACGTGGTGGAGGACGCCGGTCCCGCGCGTCTCGATCAGGAACTCGGTGCGGAAGCCGACGAGGCCCCGGGCGGGGACGCGGTAGTCCATGCGGACCCAGCCCGTCCCGTGGTTGACCACCTCGGCCAGCCGCCCGTGGCGAAGGGCGAGCAACTGGGTGACCACACCGAGATAGTCGTCGGGCACGTCGATGGCGACGCGTTCCATGGGCTCGTGGACGGCGCCGTCGATGAGCCTGGTGACCACCTGGGGCTTTCCCACGGTGAGCTCGAAGCCCTCGCGGCGCATGGTCTCGACGAGCACGGCCAACTGGAGCTCCCCCCGACCCTGCACCTCCCACGTGTCGGGGCGGGCCGTGGACGAGACGCGCAGGGACACGTTGCCGATCAGCTCCGTGTCGAGACGGCCCTTCACGAGTCGGGCCGTGAGCTTGGTGCCGTCGGAACCTGAGAGGGGTGACGAGTTGATGCCGATCGTCATGGACAGGCTCGGCTCGTCCACCAAGATGGCCGGCAGCGGGTGCGGGTCCTCGGCGTCGGCCAGCGTCTCTCCGATGGTCACCTCGGGAAAGCCGGCCACCGCCACGATCTCGCCCGGACCCGCCTCCTCCACGTCGATGCGTTCGAGTGCGCGCGAGGCGTAGAGCTCGGTCACCTTGGCCCGTTGGACCGATCCGTCCACACGGCACCAGGCCACCGTGTCCCCCCGGCGCAACGTCCCGTGGTGGACGCGGCAGATGGCCAGACGGCCGACGTAGGGGGAGGCGTCGAGGTTGGTGACGAGAGCCTGGAGAGGGTGATCGGGGTCGTAGACGGGGGCGGGGACGTTGGCGACGATGGTGTCGAAGAGGGGGACGAGGTTTGAGCCGACCGTGTCCGGATCGGTGCTCGCCCACCCGGCCCGGGCGTTGGCGTAGAGGACCGGGAATCCGACCTGGTCCTCGTCGGCGTCGAGGTCGAGGAAGAGGTCCTCGACCTCGTGGACGACCTCGGAGATGCGGGCGTCGGCCCGGTCCACCTTGTTGACCACGAGGATCACCGGGAGCCGGGCTTCGAGCGTCTTGCGCAGGACGAAACGCGTCTGCGGCAAAGGGCCTTCCGAGGCGTCGACGAGGAGGAGCACCCCGTCGACCATGGCCAGGCCCCGCTCCACCTCACCACCGAAGTCCGCGTGGCCGGGGGTGTCGACGATGGTGATCTTGGTCGGTCCGTACTGGACGGCGGTGTGCTTGGCCAGGATGGTGATGCCCTTTTCACGCTCGAGGTCACCCGAGTCGAGCACGCGGTCGGTGAGCTCCTTGTCCGCTCGGAAGGCTCCTGTCTGACGGAGCATTCCGTCGACCAACGTGGTCTTGCC
>Ga0209415_10005145_pt1 | contig 23620 bp, 21 predicted proteins | sample PeaSoiSIISIP2007_FD_187696 | JGI IMG/M metagenome (GOLD analysis project Ga0209415, IMG submission 187696) | Peat soil microbial communities from Weissenstadt, Germany - SII-SIP-2007 (SPAdes) (version 2) | ecosystem: Environmental > Terrestrial > Soil > Wetlands > Peat | place: Germany... | reverse complement strand
CTCACCGCTGCGTGAGATTCCACGTGGTATCGCGCCGAGCGATTCTGCCTAAAGGCGCCCTGGTTTTGCCATAATAGGCGGAGCCGGCGTCGCCGCTCCGATCCACGGGCTCCGAAGGCGCGATCGCCATCCTTCGCTGCCGGCCGGCACAGCCCTACAGCAAGGAGAAACCCCCACGTGGCACTTCAACTTGGCGCAGTAGCGCCCGACTTCGAGGCCCAGTCGACCGAGGGACCGATCAGCTTCCACGAGTGGCTGGGCGACTCGTGGGCGGTGCCGTTCTCGCATCCGAGCGACCGCCAAACCCTACTGTCCGCGAGCCTCTAGGAGACCACCATGACACTCACGATTGGCGACACCGCACCAGATTTCGAGGCCGACAGCACCGAGGGCCGGATCAGCTTCCACGACTGGATCGGCGACAGCTGGGCAGTCCTGTTCAGCCATCCACGAGCCTTCACGCCGGTCTGCACCACAGAGCTTGGATACATGGCCTCCATCAAGCCGGAGTTCGACCGTCGAGGCGTGAAGATCATCGGCCTCTCCACCGATCCGGTCGAGGGCCAGGAGAAGTGGGCGGCCGACATCGCCAGCTCCCAGGGCACGGCGGTCAACTATCCGATCATCGCCGACACCGACCACGCCGTCGCCAAGGCCTACGGCATGCTGCCAGCGGACGTGACGGGCGATCCCACTGAGCGGACTCCAGCCCAGAACGCCACGCTCCGCAACGTGTTCGTCATCGGTCCGGACAGGAAGATCAAGCTCGTGCTGGTCTACCCGATGACGACGGGCCGGAACTTCGATGAGGTCCTGCGGGTGATCGACTCGCTCCAACTGACAGCCAACCACCAGGTCGCCACGCCTGCCCAATGGAAGCAGGGCGAGGACGTGATCCTCACCGCAGCCGTGACGCCGGAGATCCAAGCCGAACGCTACCCGGAGGGCATCAAGGCCCAGCCGCTGCCGTACATCCGCATCGTCCCGTCTCCGTAGCCGAGCATTCCGAGGTCGGCATTCCGGCTGACGCGAGAACGCCGAAGGCTCCCCGAGTGGCGGTCAGCGCGCGCGGCGTCTGCGCGCGGGCCGCGCGCCGACCCGCCGGCGCTAGAGCGCCACGTTGACCTGGGCGGAGTCGACGATCTGCTCGAAGCTGACGAGCTTGCCATCGCGCGCCACGATCGAGTGCGCGAAGCGGGCCGAGAATGCCTTGCCCGTCGCCTTGTAGGTGCCGCTGTAGGCGCCGACCCCGACCGCGCGCTCGCCGTCGCCGACGACATAGTCGACATCCGCCCTGAAGCCGTCCCACTCGCTGCCGAGGCGCGCGAACACGCCGTTGAGGACCGCATCCGGGCCGTGGTAGGTGCCGCCGTAGGGGAAGCCCTGAGCCTCCACCCACTCGATTTCGGCGTCGAGCAGCTCGAGCGCGCCGGGGATATCGCCGCTGTCCATCGCCGCATAGAAGCTCTCGAGGGTCGTCTTGCCTGGCATCGGGAAACCTTTCGACGTTGGTTGAGCTGGGTGCGCGGCCACGCTATCAGCGCTCGGGCGGCCTCCGCGCCCTCGGCGCCGGCAGCTCGAGACCCGACGCCGGGCCGGCGGATCAAGTCGAGGACGCGGTCGAGGATCGCGCTCGCGGAGTGGCGGTCCGGACCTCCGCGGGGTATCATCGCGCGCCGAGCGATGAGGCTCGCTCTATAACCGCGGCCCCGCGCCGCTGATGGCCTCTACGACACCGTCCAACGACGCATCGTGGAGGCCTGCCGATGGATCCAGTCTCACTCGCAGCCATCCTCGTCGGAGCCGTGCTGTTCGCCAGCATGGTCTCGGTCGAGTTCGGGATCTCGGTCGCCCTGATCGAGCTCGCGCTCGGCGTGGCGCTCGGCAACATCTTCAGCCTCAACCCGAGCGAGAGCTGGCTCGTCTTCATCGCCGGCTTCGCCTCGGTCGTGCTGACCTTTCTCGCTGGGGCAGAGGTTGACCCCGACTACTTCCGCGAACGCTTCGCCGCATCGATCACGATCGGCGTCGCGTCGTTCGCGGGACCGTTCATCGTCGCGACGCTGGTCGCGCTCGGCCCGCTCGGATGGAGCACCAAGGCGTCGCTGATCGCGGGCACGGCGCTCTCAACAACCAGTCTCGCCGTCGTCTACGCCGTGTTGGTGGAGAGCGGGCTGAACGCCGCCAGGATCGGGAAGCTGATCATGAGTGCCTGCTTCGTCACCGACATGTGCACGGTCATCGCGCTGTCCGCGATCTTCATCAAGCCGACAATCTGGTTTCCGGTGTTTCTCGCCGTTTCGGTCGCGCTGATCGTGGCGCTGCCGAAGCTCTCGCCATGGTTCTTTGGACGCTACGGCGACCGCGTGATCGAGCCGGAGATCAAGCTCGTGTTTGCAATCCTGCTCGCCCTGATGGTGCTTGGCAAGGCGGCCAACAGCCAAGCCGTGCTGCCCGCGTTCGTGCTCGGCCTGGTCATGTCGCGCCACTACCAGCGCCATGCCGAGGAGCAACGACGGCTGCGCGTCGTCGCGTTCGCGTTCCTCACCCCGTTCTTCTTCATGCGCGGAGGCATGAACGTCTCGCTCAGCGCGGTGTTCGCAAACCTCGGCGTGCTCGGCCTCCTCTTCCTCGCCAAGATGGCGCCCAAGCTCGGCCTGGTATTCCCGCTCGCTCGGCGCCACGCGCGCGAAAACGCGACGTTCACGACGCTGCTGATGAGCACCGGCCTCACGTTCGGAACGATCAGCGCGCTCTACGGCCTGACCGCGCACATCATCACCAGAACCCAGTTCTCGCTACTCGTGACCGTCGTCGTGCTCTCCGCAATCGTCCCAACCGCAATCGCCCAACGCTGGTTCTCGCCACGTCTCCCAGGCGAGCACCCCCACCTCATGCCACCCGACCCATCGGAGCTCCTGATCGGCGGGTCATCGACCTAGCGCGACCCACCACGGCCAGGCCGCCTGACGCGGAGTCGACGAACCAAGCCGGCCGCGCCGCGCCCCCCACGACTCCTGCGTCAGCTCAGCGGCGTGCCGGTGAGCCCGGCGCACGCCTCGAGCAGGCGCTCCTGGACCTCCACGTCGTCGACGGCGGGGTGCGTCTCATGCAGGCGCTGGTGGTAGAAGTAGCGCCCCGAGACGAGCGCCGCCGGGTCCTCGGAGACGGCGAGCCAGGCCTGCGTGAGCGCGCCGAGATCGAGGTCATCGGGCGCAGCGGGCCCGCCCATCTTCGTCGCCACCCAGCCCGGCTCGACCGCGTTGGAGAGCACGCCCTGCCAGCGCCGTGCGACCGCGAAGGCGAGCACGACGTCCCACAGCTTGCTGTCGGCGTAGGCCTGTGAGCCGTCCCAGCGCCGCGCGGCCCACTGAAGGTCGCCGGTGCCCGGGTCGCCGCTGCGGTGCATGCCCGAGCTGAGGTAGACCAGCCGCCGCGGCCTCGCCATCAGCGCCGTCAGCAAATACGGAGCGAGCACGTTGGTCGCGAACACGTGCTCGAGGGAGTCGACCGTCTCGATGCGCGGCTCGCGGTGGCCGACGGCCGCGTTGTGGATCACGGCGTCGAAGCGACCGAGCGCGTTCGCCGCCTCGGCGACCGCGCGCACCTCGGCGATGTTGGCGAGATCGCCGACCACCGCCGCCTCGGCGTGCGGCGCGGCGGCGCGCGCCGCCGCCGCGCGCTCCTCGCTGCGGGCGTGCAGCGTCACCGCGTGGCCCTGCTCGAGCAGCAGCTGCGCCGCCATCAGGCCGAGGCCGTCGGCTGAGCCTGTCACGAGAACGCGCGCCACGCTAGCCGCCGTAGAGGTCGCGGTGGCGGAAGGCGCCGAGCGCCGCGACGGCGGCGAGCGCCCCGATCGCCGCCATGATCGCCGCGGGCTGGCCCCGGAAGGGCTGCGCGGGCACCGCTCCGATGTGCGCGAAGGGCGTCAGCGCGACGAGCCACGCGGGTGCGCCGAGCAGCGAGCCGACCAGCTGCCAGAGGAAAGCGACGGCGACCAGGCCGTAAGCGAGAGCGGAGCCCGCGCGCGGCAGGAGCGCGTATGCCAGCGCGGCGATGCCGAGGAAGAGCAGCGCCACCGGCAGGCAGTTGAGGGCAGCCTCGAGCATCCGCGGCAGCGAGATCGAGACGCCCTGCGAGGCCGCGCCCGCCCACGCGAACAGTCCGGCGGCGGCGGCGATCGCGACGACGCCGGCGCCGGCGAGGAGCAGGCGCCCACCGAGCCAGCGCGTGCGGGCGAGCGGCAGCGCGAGCAGCGTCTCGAGCCGCTCCTCGGCCTCCTCGTGCCGCGCCGCCGCCACCTGGCCGCAGGCGAACAGGCTCGCGGCGAGGACGAAGAAGACGAACACGAAGGCGAGGTAGCCGGTCGGCGTGGCGATCGAACCGCTACCGAGCTTCTCGAGCTCGCGCTGCAGGCTCTTTGAGATGCCGGCGCCGGAGACGCTGCGCGAGATCACGCCGAGGATCAGCGCGAACGCCGCAACGCTGCCCGTCCACACCACGAGGCTCGTGCGCTCGCTGCGCAGCGCCTGAGCGCTCGCGGAGGAGAGCAGCCACAGCCTCGGCTCGGAACGCTCGCGCGCCGCCACCACGCCGGTGCCGACATCGCGCCGGGAGCACAGCGCGCCGCCCAGGCACAGGAGCGCCGCGGCGGCGGCCAGCGGCAGCGCCAGCACGGCCGGCTGCGCACCCGCGAAGGGGCGCAGCTGCTCGGCCCAGCCGAGCGGCGTCGCCCAGCGCAGCCAGCCGAGGCCGCCCGAGGTGTCTGCGACCACGCGCGCCACGAAGAACGCGCCGACGACCGCCCCGCCGAGCTCAAGGGCGATCCGCCGGCTGGGCGCGAGCTGGCTTGCGACCGCCCCGACGCCGGCGCAGACCGGCGCGACCGATGCGGTCGCGAGCGCGAGATACGCGGACGGCCCGACGGGCAGCCCGGCGATCAGGAAGCCGGCGAGTTCGCCGAGCCACAGCAGGGCGATGCCCACACCGATAGCGGCGAGCGCCGACAGGTAGGCGGTGCGCCGCGCGACGAGGCCGGCGAGCACGAGCTCAGTGCGGCCCGACTCCTCCTCACTGCGCAGCGCCCGCACGGCCGCGAGAAGCCCGAACACGGCGGAGAGGATCGCCAGCGTGCCGCCGACCCGCCAGGCGCTGTAGCCGCCGACGGTGAGCAGATCGTGAGGCTGACCGTAGAAGAGGCGGATCGCCTGGTTGTCGCCGAAGCTGCGGGCGAACGCCCGCCGCGCCGCGATCGTCGCGTAGGCGTGGCGGTAGCCGATCGGCTGGATGTAGGAGTAGACGGCGAACAGGTAGGCGAACGCGAGCGTTCGCACGCGGGCGTCGCCGAGCGCACGGCGCGTCAGCGCCAGCCGGCGCGCAGCGGCCTCAGGCAGGCGCACGGCCGCCGGCGCGGTCACTGCCGTCGTAGTGGTGCAGGAAGATCTCCTCGAGCGAGGGCTCACGGCTCGTGAGCGTGGCGACGGGGTGCTGCGCGAGCGCCGCGATCAGCGGGCCGATCGGGCCTGCGACCTCGAAGCGCAGGGCGTTGGGCCCAGCGCGCTCGACCCGCACACCGGGCAGCGGCGCGATCGCCGGCGCCGGCCCGGCGAAGGCGACCTCCACTGTCTGGGCGGCCAGGTGACGCAGCTGCGCGAGCGTTCCCTCGTCGACCAGACGGCCTGCGCGCAGGATCCCGACTCGGTCGCACAGCGCCTCGACCTCGCCGAGCAGATGCGAGGAGAGGAAGACCGTCTGGCCGCGCCCGCGCGCCTCCTGCACGGACTCGCGGAAGGCCATCTCCATCAGCGGATCAAGGCCGCTCGTCGGCTCGTCGAGCAGCAGCAGGTCGGCGCGCGTGGCGAGCGCCGCCACGAGCTGAACCTTCTGGCGGTTGCCCTTGGAGAGGGCGCGCACCTTCTTGCGTGTGTCCAGCTCGAAGCGCTCGAGGAGCGCCGCACGATAGGCGGTGTCGGTACCGCCGTGGAGGCGGGCCAGGAACTCCAGCGTCTCGCCGGCGGTCAGCGACGGCCACAGGAACGGCTCGCCGGCGACGTAGGCGACGCGGCGGTGGGCCCGCACCGGCTCGGCCCACGCGTTGACACCGAACAGCTCGGCGCCCCCGGAGCTCGGGCGATGCAGGCCGAGCAGCACGCGAATCGTTGTCGTCTTGCCGGCGCCGTTGGGGCCGAGGTAGCCGTACACCTCGCCCTCGTGCACGAGCAGGTCGAGGTTGTCCAGCGCGAGCGTCTCGCCGTAGCGCTTGCTCAGCGCATGCGTGCTGATCGCGGGCGGTGCCGGCGCTGCGCCCACGGCCGCCTAATCGCGGCGCAAGCCGTGGATGTCGGAGTGCTTGTCCCAGAGGTAGTCGAGGAAGGGCTTGGCGTCGAGGTCGGCTCCGATCGCACGCCGCAGCGTCTGCGCCGGCGTGAACATGCGTCCGTAGCGGTGCAGGCGGCCGCCGAGCCACTCGCGCAGCGGCGCGAAGTCCCCCGCCGCGATGCGCTCTTCGAGATCGGGGTGATCCTCGCGCGCGCACGCCCAGAGCTGCGCGGCGATCATGTTGCCGAGCGCATAGGTCGGGAAGTAGCCGAAGCCGCCGAAGGACCAATGGATGTCCTGAAGCACGCCGCGGGCATCGTCGGGGACCTCGACGCCGAGGTAGGAGCGCGCGCGTTCGCGCCAGGCGTCGGCCAGATCATCCGGCTCGAGCGAGCCCTCGAACAGCTCGAGCTCGAGCTCGAAGCGAAGGATGATGTGCAGCGCGTAGGTGACCTCATCTGCCTGCACCCGGATCAGCGAGCGTTCGACGACGTTGACGGCGCGGTAGAGCCCGGACTCGTCGATGTCGTCGAAGCGCCCGGGGAAGGCGTCGCGCAGGCGCGGCAGCAGATAGGCGGCGCCGGCGCGGCTGCGCCCGACCATGTTCTCCCAGAGGCGGCTCTGGGACTCGTGCACGCTGCTCGAGACGCCGGCGCACAGCGGCGTGCGCTCGAGCGCGCGGTCGATCTGGGAGTCATAGAGCGCGTGCCCGAACTCGTGCAGCCCCGCGAACAGCGCCTCGAGCGAGTCCTCCGTGAAGCGCGCCGTGATGCGCTGGTCCTCCAGCGCGACGGTCGTCGAGAACGGGTGCTGGGACTCGTCCAGGCGCGACCGGCTCGGATGGAAGCCGACGCCGATGAGCACGTCGCGAACGAGCCGGCGCTGGGCGTCAGCCGGGAACGGACCGCTCAGCCGCTCGGGAGCGAGCCCCTCCGCACGCGAGCGTTCGATCGCCGCGATCAGCGGCGCCAGCCCGTCGCGCAGCTGCGCGAACACGCTGCGCACCTGCTCGGTGCGCATGCCGGGCTCGTAGTCGTCGAGAACCGCGTCGTAGGGGTGCTCCACGTCGGGGAAGCAGGCGATGTAGCGCCGGGTCAGCGCCACCAGCTCGCGCAGCTGCGGCAGGAAGCCGGCGAAGTCATCCGCGGCCCGCGCCCGCGCCCACGCGTGCTGGCCGAGCGAGCGCGCCCGCGCGAGCTCGGCGCGCAGCGACACGGGCACCCGCAGCGCCTTGTCTCGATCGCGGCGCGCAACGCGGACCAACGCGGCATCACGATCGGCGGGAACGTCCGGCTCCCCGGCCGGCGTCGGCTGCTCCTCCACGCCGGCCGGGCCAGCGCCGTTGCACCGCTCGAGCCAGTCGCCGACCTCGGCCGCCGTCAGACGCTCGTGCAAGAGCCGCTCCAGCGTCGCGAGCTGATCCGCGCGGGCGCGTACGCCGGCCGGCGGCATCATCGTCTCCTGGTCCCAGCCGAGCAGCCCGCAGACCGCCTCGAGGTCGGCGAGCTCGGCGAGCCGCTCGCGCAATCGCTCGAGCGGCTCAGCGGCGGCGCCTTGGCCGCTCAGGGCGCCCTCCACGGCATGACCACGAACGGCTGCGCGCTCACCACCGCCTCAGCCCCCGATGTTGACCGCGTTGACGGTCACCGGATGGATGGTGACGACGTAGCGCACCTCCCCCGGCTGGTCGTACTGGGTGAAGTCGGACCCGTACTTCGCGCCGGCCCTCGCCGCGAAGACCTTGCCCTCGTCGGCGACGAGCTCGGCGTTGGCGCGGACCTCGAGGTAGCGCAGCGGGTTGGCGAAGTCGAGCAGGAACAGGGTGCAGCGCGGGTCGCGCTGGAGGTTGCGGATCTTCTTGCGCGTCTCGTTGAGCGACAGCTTCAGCTCCTGATCCTCCGGGTCGAAGAAGAAGGCGACGGCAGTGACCTGCGGGTGTCCTGATGGTGCCAAAGTGGCGAGCATGGCGAAGCTCTGGGCCTCGAGCAGGTCGCGGTGCGAGGCGGGGTAGTCGGCCATGGTCAAGCTCCTCTCTCTCTGCGTGTCGATGTCGGCTGAACGGTATGACATCGGCGAGCTGGGGCGCGGCCGCCCCGACGCAGGGTTCCTGCTCGATCTGGGCGCGCCGCAGGCATGCACGGTGCCACGGAATGTCGGCATGGGTCAAAGTCGTGTCGATTTCGCCCCCGGCGGTTCGACGTAGGGGTAGAAGGCCGGATCTGAGCCGGCTCTCACAGGCAAACGGACAGGAGACACGACGATGCGTTTCATGATGCTGATGATCCCCAACATTCCAGACGAAGCCGACTGGACGCCGAGCGCCGAGGCCGTGGCCGCGATGGGCCGCTACAACGAGGAGCTGACCAAGGCCGGGGCGCTGCTCGCGCTCGACGGGCTGCACCCCGGCTCCAAGGGCGCGCGCGTCTCCTTCGCGGGCGGACGGCCGAGCGTCACCGACGGCCCCTTCGCCGAGGCCAAGGAGATGATTGGCGGCTACTGGCTGATCCAGGCGCGCTCCAAGGATGAGGCGGTCGAGTGGGCCTGCCGCTGCCCCGCCGCCGAGGGTGACGTGATCGAGGTCCGTCAGGTCTTCGAGCTGACCGACTTCCCGCCCGACGTCCAGGAGGCCGCGGGCTTCACACCGACGTCGTGAGCGACGCGCAGCGGGCGATCGACGCCATCTGGCGGATCGAGTCGGCGCGGCTGATCGCCGCGCTGGCTCGGATCGTGCGCGACGTCGGCGCCGCCGAGGAGCTCGCCCAGGATGCGCTCGTCGCCGCGCTCGAGCAGTGGCCGCGGTCGGGCATCCCCGAGCGCCCGGGTGCCTGGCTGATGGCCACGGCCCGCCACCGAGCGATCGACCTGCTGCGCCGCCGCAGCGCGCTCGAGCGCAAGCAGCAGGAGCTGGCGCGCGAGCTCTCGTCGCGCGAGCACCCGGACGCGGCCGAGGCCGCGATGCTCGAGCAGGACTACGGCGGCGACGACCTGCTGCGGCTGCTGTTCGTCACCTGCCACCCGGTGCTCTCGAAGGAGGCGCGCGTGGCGCTCACGCTGCGGCTGCTCGGGGGGCTGGCGACCGACGAGATCGCGCGCGCCTTCCTCGTTGCGACGGCGACCGTAGCGCAGCGGATCGCGCGCGCCAAGCGCACGCTCGCCGAGGCGAGGGTGCCCTTCGAGGTCCCGAGCGGCGCCGAGCGCGGCGCGCGCCTGGGCTCGGTGCTCGAGGTGCTCTACCTGATCTTCAACGAGGGCTACACCGCCACCGCCGGCGAGGACTGGATCCGCCCGGCGCTGTGCGAGGAGGCGCTGCGGCTGGGGCGCATCCTCGCCGAGCTGGCCCCCGCCGAGCCTGAGGCCCACGGCCTGATCGCGCTGATGGAGATCCAGGCGTCTCGCTTGGCGGCGCGCGTGGGGCCGCGCGGCGAGCCGATCCTGCTCGCGGACCAGGACCGCTCGCGCTGGGATCGCGTGCTCATCCAGCGCGGCCTGGCGGCGCTCGAGCGCGCAGAGCACCTCGGCGGCGCGCTCGGACCATACGCGCTGCAGGCGGCGATCGCCGCCTGCCACGCGCGCGCGCCGAGCGCCGCCGAGACCGACTGGCTGCGGATTGCCGCGCTCTACGACGCGCTCGCGCAGCTGAGCCCCTCGCCGGTCGTCGAGCTCAACCGCGCGGTCGCGCTGGCGATGGCGTTCGGGCCGGCGGCGGGACTTGCGCTGACCGACGCGCTGGTGGACGAGCCGAGCCTCGCGGGCTACCACCTGCTCCCGAGCGTCCGCGGCGACCTGCTGGAGCGCCTCGGCCGCGCCGAGGAGGCTCGCGCGGAGTTCGAGCGCGCAGCGGAGCTGACGCGCAACGCGCGCGAGCGCGAGCTCCTGCTGGCGCGCGCCGCAGCCGCCGCCGCGGGCGCACCCCCCGCGGGTGCACCCCCTGCGGGCGCACCCCGCGCGGGCGCACCCCGCAGCGATCCGGACTAGGCGCTCACCAGCTCGGCGGTCGAGTCGCGGACCACCAGCGCCGTCGCCAGCTCGACATGCAGCGCCTCGATCGGCTCGTCCTCGAGCAGCCGCACTAGCAGGCTGACAGCCATCCGCCCCATCTCCGCGAGCGGCTGGCGCACGGTCGTCAGCGGCGGTGTCACCAGCTCCGCCTCGACGGTGTCGTCGAAGCCGACAATCGAAAGATCCGCAGGCAGGCGCAGCCCGCGCGCGAGCGCTGCATGCATCGCGCCGATCGCCAGCTGGTCGTTGAAGGCGAAGATCGCGGTCGGCGGCTCGGCCAGCTCGAACAGCGCGGTGGCCGCTGCGCGACCGCCGTCGACGCCGAAGTTCGACTCGATCACCAGCTCCGGATCGGGCAGCACGCCGGTCGCCGCGAGCGCGGCGAAGTAGCCGTGCTTGCGCTCCTCGGTCGCCATCCAGCCGCGCGGCCCGGTGATCGCGCCGATGCGGCGGTGACCGAGGCTGAGCAGGTGGCGCGTCGCCTGGCCGGCGCCAGAGGCGTGCGCGGCCGATACGGTCGGGACGCGCTCGTCGATCCGCTTGCGCGGGTCGACGACGACGAACTGGTAGCCGTCGTTCATCAACGTGCGCAGCTCGCCGCTTGACTCCTCCGGCAGCACCAGCAGGGCGCCGTCGGTGGTGCCGCGCATCAGGCGCTCGAGCAGCGAGACCTCGCGGTCGTGCTCGTGCAGCGTCGGGCAGACGACGATCCGCATGTCGTGCTCGTAGAGCGCCTCGGCGATGCCGGAGACGATCACCGAGAAGTAGGCCGGGTGGATCCTCGGCACGGTCACGCCGACGAGCCCGGTGCGCCCGCCCGACAGCGCGCGCGCGTTTCGGTTGGCCGTATAGCCGTGCTCGCGGATCACGCTCTCGACCGTGCGGCGCGTGCTCGCGGCGACATAGCCGCTGTCGTTGACGACGCGCGAGACGGTCGCGATCGAAACCCCCGCGAAGTCGGCGATCTCGCGGATCGTGGGGCGCTGAGCGCGCCCGTCGCGGCTACCTGAATCTCTCGCCATGCTGCGAATTGAAGCACAATATGGAAGCGTTACACATCTTCTTAACAAACGCCCAGGGTGCCGTGGAACACTAGCGTTGGTGCGTATTCCGCAAGAAATCAGCGCTCCACCGCGCCTAACTGCGGGATACTCCGGATGCCGGTAGGCACGACAAACGCTTGACTCCTGGCAATAGTGTGTTACGGTTTCCACACTCACCGTGGGTGCCAGAGGGGGCACACAGGGAGCTGCTGAAGGCAGGCGAGGAGAGGGCATGCGGTTCATCACCAGACGCTTGGCGTTCTACGTCGTCGCCGCCTGGACGGCGATCACGATCAACTTCGTGATCCCGCATCTGCTGCCCAGCAACCCGGTCCAGGTGATGATGGCCAGGCACCCCGAGTTTCCGCCATCCGCTCGACGGGCGCTCGAGATCCAGTTCGGTCTCGGGCACCAGGGCAGCCTGCTGCACCAGTACGTCGTGTATCTCGGCCACCTCGTCCACGGCAACCTCGGCATCTCGGTCCTCAACTACCCGGCGAGCGTCGTCGAGGTGCTCAACAACACCGTGCCCTGGACCCTCCTGCTGGTGGGCAGCGCAACGATCATCAGCTTCGTAATCGGAACGCTGCTCGGGATCTTCGCCGGCTGGCGGCGCGGCGGCTGGTTCGACAAGGCGCTGCCGGCCTTCACCTTCGTCCAGGCGATCCCCTACTTCTTCCTCGCCGAGCTCGTGCTCGTCCTGTTCTCATCGGACCTGCACATCTTCCCGGCTTACGGCGGCTACCAGCTGGGCGACACGATCGGCTTCAACGGGACCTTCATCGCCAGCGCGCTGACCCATTCGATCCTGCCGGCGCTGACGATCATCGTCACGTCGATGGCCGGCTGGATGCTCCAGATGCGCAACGTGATGATCACGACGATCGGCGAGGACTTCGTGCTGGCGGCCCAGGCGAAGGGCCTCTCCACGCGTCGGATCATGTTCACCTACGCCGCTCGCAACGCGATCCTGCCGAACATCGCGGGCTTCGCGCTGGCGATCGGCTTCGTCATCGCGGGCGCGCTCGTGATGGAGATCGTGTTCTCCTATCCCGGCGTCGGCTACCAGCTCTTCCAGGCCGTCACCAACGACGACTTCCCGGTCATGCAGGGCATCTTCCTCGCGATCTCGGCCACCGTGCTCGTGTGCTGCCTGCTCGCCGACGTCGTCTACGTCCTCGCCGATCCGCGCGTCCGAACCAGGGCCGCCTACTGATGGCGATCGCGGTTCAAGCCCCGGTCCAGACGGCGCCGACAGCGCGGCGCGGGGAGTTCCTGCGCTCGATGCCGCTGAAGGCCAAGGTCGGTGGGGGGATCCTCGCGGTATTCGTCCTGATCGCGATCATCGGGCCGGCGATAGCCCCGTACGACCCGAGCGCGATCAACGCGACGCAGAGTGTCGCGCTGCCGCCGAACGCGCATCATCTGCTCGGCACCGCCGTCGACGGCGGCGACATCCTCTCGCAACTGCTCGTCTCGATCCGTGGGACCGTCGTGCTCGGAGTGCTCACGGCGACATTCGCCGCATTCCTGTCGGTCGCCTTCGGCGTCACGGCGGGATTCCTCGGCGGTGTCGCCGACGAGGGGTTGTCGCTCGTCATGAACGTCTTCCTGATCCTCCCGGCCCTCCCGCTGCTGATCATCGTGCTCGGCTTCCTGCCGCACAGCGGTCAGCTGCCGACCGCGTTGGTGCTCTCGATCCTCGGGTGGGCGTGGGGCGCGCGCGTGATCCGGGCTCAGACGCTCACGCTGCGCGGTCGCGACTTCGTCGCGGCGGCGCGCGAGACGGGTGAGCCGACGTGGCGACTGGTGGTGTTCGAGGTGCTGCCGAACGAGATCAGCCTGATCGCCGCCAACTTCGTCGGCACGTTCCTGTACGCGATCCTCACCTCGGTCGCGCTGGCGTTCATCGGCGTCGCCAACCTCAGCAGCTGGTCGCTCGGGGTGATGCTCTACTGGGCGCAGAACGCGACGGCGATCAACATCGGCGCCTGGTGGTGGTATCTGCCGCCCGGGCTGGCGGTCGCGATTCTCGGGATGAGCCTCGTGCTGCTCAACTTCGGCCTCGACGAGCTCGGCAACCCGCGTCTGCGGCGCTCGACCAAGTCGCGGCGGCGGGCGCGGGGAACAAAGGCCTGGCGCCCGACCGACCCGACGCCTGTGCAGCGGTTGGAGGTCGCGCCGTGAGCGGCACGCCAGAGCGCAACGGCAGGGTGACAGACGGCGGCACCACGGCCGAGCCGCTGCTGGAGGTCCGCGACCTTTCGATCGTCTACGACGAGGACGTGATGGCCGTCGACCACGTCAGCCTCGAGCTCGGGCGCGGCGAGACCGTTGGCCTCGCGGGCGAGAGCGGATGTGGCAAGTCGACGCTGGCGCTCGGCCTCTGCCGCCTGCTGCGCCCTCCGGCGGTCATAACCAGCGGCAGCGTCGTCTACCGCGGCAGCCGTCTTGCGGCGGGCGGTGTCGACCTGATGGAGCAGAGCTCGCGCGAACTGCGCAAGCTGCGCTGGCGCGAGATCTCGGTCGTCTTCCAGAGCGCGATGAACTCGCTGAACCCGGTGCTGCGCGTGCGCGATCAGCTGGGCGACGCGATCGACGCGCACCTCAAGCTCGGGCGGCGGGAGAAGCAGGATCGGCTCGGCGAGCTGCTCGACCTCGTCGGGATCCCGCGCGAGCGCCTGCGTAGCTACCCCCACGAGCTATCGGGAGGCATGCGCCAGCGGGTCGTGATCGCGATGGCGCTCGCAGCAGAGCCCGAGGTCGTGATCATGGACGAGCCGACGACGGCGCTCGACGTGGTCGTGCAGAAGGAGATCCTCGCGCAGGTCGTCGAGCTGCAGCAGCGGCTGAACTTCGCCGTGCTGTTCATAACGCACGACCTCTCGCTGCTGATCGAGATCGCCGACCGCATCGCCGTCATGTACGCCGGCAGGATCGTCGAGATCGGCACCGCCGAGAAGATCCACAACCAGGCGTCGCATCCGTACACCCAGGGGCTGTTGGGCTCGTTCCCGAGCGTTCACGGCGCACGCAGGGAGCTTGCCGGCATCCCCGGCTCGCCGCCGGATCTGCGGGCGTTGCCGCCGGGCTGCCCATTCGTCCCGCGCTGCGCTCACGCCCGCGAGCAGTGCCGCGAGATCGACATGAGCCTTGGACGCGTCAACGACGCCGACGCGAGCCACCTCACCGCGTGCCCGTTCGTCAGGCCACGGACGGCCGGCGACTGGTCGCCGACGGCGCGGACGGCGGAAGCTGGGCCGGCGCGATGATCACGGCGCGACCGACCCCTGCAGAGGTCCTGCCCGCGGCGGCTGAGCGCGGGCCGCTGGTGCTCGAGGCGCACGCGCTCACGAAGAACTACCGCCTCTCGCATGGACCGCGTGGTGTGGTTCTCTCCGCCGCCCGCGGGGTCTCCTTCGGGCTCTATCGCAGCGCGGTCGTGGCGCTCGTCGGCGAGAGCGGCTCGGGTAAGTCGACCGTGGCGCGGATGCTCGCCGGTCAGGAGCGACCCACCCAGGGCGAGATCCTGCTCGACGGTGTCGCCGTGCAGCCCTGGAAGCGCGGGGCGTTCCGCGCCTTCAAGAGCGACGTGCAGATGATCTTCCAGGATCCATTCGCTTCGCTGAACAGCGTGCACACGGTGCGCTACGCGCTGAGCCGGCCCGTGCGCCTTCACCAGCACTTGAAGGGCAAGGAGGCGATCGCGGCCGAGGTCGGGCGGTTGCTCGAGCGGGTGCGACTGACCCCCACCGACCAATTCGCGCGCAAGTATCCGCACGAGCTGTCCGGCGGCCAGCGCCAGCGTGTCGCGTTCGCACGCGCGCTCGCAGCGCGGCCGCGAGTGCTGCTGGCCGACGAGCCCGTCTCGATGCTGGACGTCTCGATCCGCCTCGGGGTGCTCGACCTGCTGGACGAGCTGCGCTCCCAGTTCGAGCTCGCGGTCCTCTACGTCACGCACGACATCGCCTCCGCACGCTATTTCGCCGACGACACGATCGTGATGTACGCCGGCGAGATCGTCGAACGCGGACCGTCAGAGGACGTCACGCAACGACCGGCTCACCCGTACACGCAGCTGCTGGTCGCCTCCGCGCCCGACCCCGACAAGCTCGGCGACGGGCTCGAGCCCGCGCCCTCGGGTCCGCCGCGGCGCGCGGGAAGCGCGCTGTCGAGCGTGGTGGGCTGCCGCTTTGCGCCGCGCTGTCGTCTCGCCACCGCTCGCTGCCGCGCCGAGTCACCGCCCCAGCTGCGGATCAACTCGCAGCGGGCGGCGGCCTGCTGGCGGCTCGACGTGGCCGCACCAGACTTGCTCCAGCAAGACATCAAGCAGAGGGAGGAGACAATCGAAACCTGATTGCCGAGATTGCGAGCCGCCCGACGCGGCACTGGCAAAAGTCACCGCGCCGGACGGTCGCACCACAAGGCGCATGCATCGCATGCGCGCATTTGGAACGTGCACATCTCTGTGCCGCACGAAAGGTATACGACCATGAAACCCCACTGGATGAGGAACCGCTGGCTCGCGGCTGCCTCCGCGACGTTCGCGGTCTCGGCGGTCGCGGCAGCCGCGGCGGGCGTGTTTGATGCACCTGCCGCCCTCGGCTCCGCACACTCCGCGGCGTCGACGCCGCTGATCATGGAGTCGAGCCAGGAAACGACCCTGACCGACAACTTCAACCCCTACGTCTCGACGGGCGCGGCGGCGACGCTCGGCGCGACGTCGATGATCTACGAGACGCCGCTGCAATTCGACCTCGTCAGGCCGCTGCAGCCCCCCTATGACTTTCTCGCGAAGAGCTTCACATGGGGCGCTGGCGGCAAGTCGATCACGTTCACGATCCGCGCCGGCATCAACTGGAGCGACGGGACGCCGCTGACCCCGGCCGATGTGGCAGGCACCTACAACATGCTGGCCAAGTACCCCGACACCAACACCAACGGCATCCCGGTCACCGGCGCCACGGTGAACGGTCAGGACGTCACGGTGAGCTTCTCATCGCCTGCATACACCGACCTGCAGTACATCGGGACGACGTACATCGTGCCGTCGTCGATCTACAACATGACGACGGACCCGGGCAAGGCGACGATCACCGCTCCGGTCGGCACCGGCCCCTACGTGCTGTCGTCGTTCAGCGCCACCGCTGGCGTGACGCTGACCGCCAACCCGCACTACTGGGGCGGCCCGTGGAACGTCGGTGGCGGCCCGCCGGCGGTTTCCGAGGTCGAGTTCCCGCTGCTGGCGAACAACACCGCGGTTCTGTCCGCACTTCAGAACAACCAGCTGGACTGGGCGGGCAACTTCCTGACCGGCCTCAGCGCGTTCACGTCGGGCCCCGGGCACAAGGTGTGGTTCGCAGGCGTCAACACGAACAGCCTGATTCCGAACCTCGGCACGTGGCCGATGAACAAGCTGGCCGTCCGCCAGGCGGTGAGCCTCGCGATCGACCGCAATGACATCAGCAAGACAGGCGAGTCTGGTCTCGAGCCGGTGGCGACCAACGCGAGCGGCATCGTGCTGCCGAACTTCGCTGCCGATCTGGCGCCCGCGGTGAAGGGCGCCAAGCTGTCGCCGACGGCAAACGCGAAGGCGGCAGACGCCGTGCTGACCAAGGCCGGCTACACGCTCAAGGGCAAGTGGTATGCGTTGAAGGGCAAGGTCGTCAACATCACGATCAGCGACCCGTCCGACTACTCGGATTACGCCGAGGACGACAAGATCATGGTTCAGAACCTCGAGGCTGCGCACATCGAGGCGAGCTTCAATGGCGTCTCGGACACTGCGTGGTATGCCTCGCTGGCCAACCAGAGCTACGGCAGCGCGACCAGCCACTGGTCGAACTCGTCGATCCAGATGTACGGCGTCTATCAGGGCTGGCTCGACAGCTCGCTCTCGGCCAAGGGCACGAAGAACGCGGCGAGCGGTAACTTCGAGGGCCTCAACAACCCGAAGATCGATAGCGAGTTGCGGGCGCTCTCGGCTGCGACCACGACGAAGGCCACGCTCAAGGCGATCGCTCCGATCGAGGCGTACGTGGCGACGAACCTGCCGGTCATCCCGACCGTGTATGGCGCGTCGTTCGACGAATACAACTCGGCGGCGTTCACCGGCTGGCCATCAGCCAGCAACCCCTACGAAGAGGGGCAGCCACAACAGCCGAACAACGAGGTGGTCGTTCTGCACCTCAAGCCGACCTCGTAACCCGACGAAACACGCCGCAGCCCCGCTCTCCGGCGCTCGCCGGGGGGCGGGGCCACGGCCCCGCTGACACTTCACACGAAAGGATTGCGAGATGACGGCCACTGAAGCCGATCGCTCGGCTGCTCCAGCGCGGGCGTTTCCGGCCGGGTTTCTCTGGGGCGCCGCCACCGCCTCCTACCAGATCGAGGGCGCAGCGCGCGAGGACGGCCGCGGCCCCTCCATCTGGGACACCTTCAGCCACACGCCGGGCCGCGTCCGTGGCGGCGACACCGGCGACATTGCCTGCGACTTCTACCACCGCTTCGAGAGCGACCTCGACCTGCTCGCGACGCTCGGCCTGAACGCGTTCCGCTTCTCGGTCGCCTGGCCGCGCGTGCAGCCGACCGGCCGCGGCGCCGTCAACCAGCCGGGGCTTGACTTCTACCGCGCGCTCCTCGACGGCCTGCGCGCGCGCGAGATCTTGCCGGCGATCACGCTCTATCACTGGGACCTGCCGCAGCCGCTCGAGGACGCGGGCGGCTGGGCGAGCCGCGAGACGGCGCTGCGCTTCGCCGAGTACGCGCAGATCGTCGCCGCCGCGCTCGATGACGAGGACGCGATCTGGATCACCGTCAACGAGCCCCAGGTCGTCGCCAACCAGGGCTACCGGATCGGCATCCACGCGCCCGGCAAGAACGACGACGCGCTCGCGGCGGCGGCGACGCACCACCTGCTGCTCGGCCACGGCCTCGCGCTGGCACGCCTGCGCGACGCGCTGCCGGGCGCGCGCGTCGGCGTCACGCTCGACATCCACCCGGTCCGCGCGCTCAGCGAGGAGGCAAGCGAGGCGGCGGCCGTGACCGACGCCGAGCAGAACCGAATCTTCGTGGACCCGGTGCTGCACGGGTCCTACCCGGCGAAGGCGCGCGCGCACCTGCTGCCGCCCGCCGAGCTGGTCCGCGACGGCGACATGGAGGTGATCGGCGCGCCGATCGACTTCCTCGGCGTCAACTACTACTCGCCCCACTACGTCCGGCTCGACGACGGCAACGGCCTGGGGCCGGAGGAGGCGGAGATCCCGGGGCGCCCGGGCGTCGTCGTGTGCAAGCCGGAGCGGCTGCCGCGCACGTCGATGGGCTGGCTGATCGAGCCCGACGGCCTCTACGACACGCTGCAAGCGCTGACCGCCGAGACCTCGCCGCAGTTCCCGCTGTACATCACCGAGAACGGCTGCGCCGCCGAGGACTACGTCAACCCCGATGGCGTCGTCGACGACTTCGAGCGCGTCGAGTACCTGCGCGGCCATCTCGACGCCGCCTGGCGCGCGCTCCGCGACGGCGTCAACCTCGCCGGCTACTTCCACTGGTCGCTGCTCGACAACTTCGAGTGGGCGTGGGGCTACCAGAAGCGCTTCGGCCTCGTCTTCGTGGACTTCGCGACGCAGCGGCGGATCCCCAAGCGCAGCGCCGAGGTCTACGGCGAGGTGGCCCGGCGCAACGAGCTGGGAGCGGAGCTGTCGTGAGGCACGGTCGCCTGCGCGATCTGTAGGCCCGGAGGGTGCATGCACCCTCCGGCGGGGCGGCGCATGCGCCGCCCCGAAAAGCTTGGGGGATGTAGCGTCCCAGGGCATGGGCAACCCGCTGGAGGCGCTGACGCTCGAGCAGCTGCGCGCGCGGACGAGCGTCAAGTGGCGCCAGCACCCGCCCGAGGTGCTGCCGCTGTGGGTGGCGGAGATGGACGTGCCGCTGGCGCCGGCGATCGTCGACGCCGTCAGCGACGCGATGAGGAGCGGCGACACCGGCTATCCCTGCGGGACCCCCTACGCCGAGGCGCTCGCCGACTTCGCCGCCGCGCGCTGGGGCTGGCGCTTCGACGTCGCCGCCGCCGCGAGCGTGCCTGACGTGATGCGCGGGATCGTCGCCGTGCTCGGGCTGCTGACCGGACCGGGCGACGCGGTCGTGCTCAACTCGCCGGTCTACCACCCCTTCTACCGCTATCTCGCCCACATGCAGCGGCGCGTCGTCGAGGCGCCGCTGGGCGCTGAGGGCCGCATCGACCTCGAATCGCTCGCCGCGGCGCTCGCCGACGCCGCCGCCGGCGGCCGCCGCTGCGCGCTGCTGCTGTGCAACCCGCACAACCCGACCGGCACCGTGCATACGCGCGCCGAGCTACAGGCCGCCGGCGAGCTGGCCGCCAGCTACGGCGCGCGCGTGCTCGTCGATGAGATCCACGCGCCGCTGGTGTACGCGCCCGCCGAGCACGTCCCCTACCTGTCGCTGCCGGTGGGCGCGAGCGCGTTCGCGCTGCTGTCGGCGTCGAAGGGATGGAACCTCGCGGGCCTGAAGGGCGCCGTCGCGGTCGCCGGGGAGCTCGCGCTCGCGGAGCTCGAGCGGCTGCCCGTGGAGGTCAGCCACGGCGCCAGCCACGTCGGCGTGATCGCACACGTCGCGGCGCTGCGAGGCGGCGGCGCCTGGCTCGATCAGCTGCTCGCGGCGCTCGACGCCAACCGCACGGCGCTGGGCGAGCTGCTGGCGGCGCGGCTGCCCGGCATCCGCTACCGCCCGCCGCAGGGCACCTACCTGGCCTGGCTCGACTGCCGCGCGCTCGGCCTCGGCGACGATCCCGCCGCGGCGTTCCTCGCGCGCGGGCGCGTGGCGCTCAGCTCCGGGCCCGACTTCGGCAGCGGCGGCGGCGGCCACGCGCGCCTGAACTTCGCGACCTCGCCCGCGATCCTCGCCGAGGCGGTCGCGCGGATGGCCAGCGCGGTCGGCTGAGCGTCAGCCCAGCACGCGCGTCAGCTCGACGAGCGTCGTCGCGCCGGCGCGGACCTTGGCGTAGCCGTCCTCTCGCAGCGTGCGCATGCCCTGAGCGATCGCGATCCGGGCGATCTCGTGCGAGGAGGCGCGCGCGACGATCGCGCTGCGGATCTCCTCGCTCACCGCCATCACCTCGAACAGGCCGATGCGGCCGCGGTAGCCGGTGTGCCGGCAGCGTGGGCAGCCGACGCCCTCGAAGATCTCAACCTCGCCGCCGGGCAACCCGACGGCCTGGCCGGGCACCGTGATCGCCTTGCGGCAGGTCAGGCAGACGCGGCGGGTGAGGCGCTGGGCGATCACGCAGTTGATCGCGGCGGCGACCAGATAGGGCTCGATGCCCATGTCGACGAGCCGCATCGGCGCGCCGGGGGCGTCGTTGGTGTGGAGCGTCGAGAGCACGAGGTGGCCGGTCAGCGCGGCGTCGATCGCGATGTGGGCGCTGTCGCGGTCGCGGATCTCGCCGACCATGATCACGTCCGGGTCGGCGCGGACGATCGCGCGCAGGCCGCTGGCGAAGGTCAGGCCGGAGCGCTCGGAGACCTGGATCTGGTTGACACCCGAGAGGCGGTACTCGACCGGGTCCTCGATCGTGGTCAGCGTCTTCTCGGACGAGCGCACGAGCGCCATCAGCGCGTACAGCGAGGTCGTCTTGCCGGAGCCGGTCGGCCCGGTCGAGAGGATGCCGCCGTGCGTGCTCTGGAGCGAGGACTCGAGCCGCCCACGGTCCTCGGCGGTCATGCCGAGGTCGTCGAGCGACAGCGGTTCACGGCCGGCATCGAGGATTCTCAGCACCGCCGACTCGCCGTCGACCAGCGGCACCACCGCGACGCGGATGTCGACGCGGCGACCGTCGATCACGATGCCGATGCGGCCGTCCTGTGGCAGCCGCTTCTCGGAGATGTCGAGGTCGGCGAGGATCTTGACGCGCGAGATCACCGCCGGCGCCTGGCTGCGCGGGATCCGCGCGGCGTCGACCATCACGCCGTCGATGCGGTAGCGAACGGTGAGCATGCCTTCGTCGGGCGCGAAGTGGATGTCGGAGACGTTGCGCTCGATCGCCTCGGAGATCAGCGAGCGGACGAGCTTGATCGTGGGCGCGTCGTCGGGGCTGTCGAACTGCGCCGCGTCCTCGGCGGCGGAGTTGGCCGAGGCGGCCTCGTCCTCGAACATGCCGGCGCCGTCGAGCGAGCTGAGGCGCTTGAGCAGTCCGTCGAGCGCCTCCTGGGAGACCACGACCGGCTCGATCTGCATGCCCGTGAACATCGAGATGTCCTCGAGCGCGACGTAGTTGTCGGGGCTCGAGACCGCGACGCGCAGGCGGTTGTCGCCGGAGAAGGCGATCGGCACGGCGCCCATCCGCTTGGCGGCGGTGAAGGAGACGAGCTCCGCGGCGGCGGGGTCGAGCGTGATCGCCTCGCCGCCCACGTGATCCAGCCCGAAGCGCTTGGCCATCGCGACCGCGAGCTGCTCGGTCGTGATCGTGCCGCGCTCGATCAGCACCTGGCCGATCTGCTCGCCGGTCTCGCGGGCAAAGACCACGGCGGCTTCGACGGTGTCGCGATCGGCGAAGCCGAGGCCGACGATGATGTCGCCGAGCCGGACCGGCCGCCGGCGCTGGGGGTGATGGTGTTGGCCCTCGCCCTCGCGGGCCTCCGGGGCACGTACGGGAGTGTCCTGCATATGAGCCGTATCGGCCGCTTCGATGCGGACGCTAAGGCTGTTGCCAATTCGTCCAGGTGCAGGTGTCGCGGTCAGATCCTCCCGCGCGTGAACCGAAGGAAATGGTGTGAATCCGCCCGCAAGCGTCGGTATCGGCGTCAACGGCGCCCGCAACGGGGCGCTCGCCGCCGTCGTCGTCGACGCGGTCGAGGAGACCGCGCAGTCGCCGAGCCTCGAGCGCCGCGCCAGCCGCGGCGGCCGCCGCGGCAACCCCACTTCGGTCAGCGTCAGCGTCGTGATCCCGGCGCTCAACGAGGCCCTCAACCTCAGGCACGTGCTCGCGAACATGCCCGACAACGTGTTCGAGGTGATCCTGGTCACGGGCTCCTCCACCGACGACACCGAGCACGTCGCGCAGCTGATGCGCGGCGACCTGCGCGTGATCCACCAGAACGCCCACGGCAAGGGCAATGCGCTCGCCTGCGGCTTCGCCGCCGCGCGCGGCGACATCGTCGTCACGCTCGACGCCGACGGCTCCGCCAATCCGCTCGAGATCCCGGCGTTCGTCGGCGCGCTGCTCTCAGGCGCCGACTTCGCCAAGGGAACGCGCTATATCCAGGGCGGCGGCAGCCACGACCTGACGCTCCTGCGCCGGCTCGGCAATCGCGGCCTGACGACCTTGGCGAACGTCCTCCACGGGACCCACTACAGCGACCTCTGCTACGGCTACAACGCGTTCTGGCGCAGCTGCCTGCCGCTGCTGAACGTCGACAGCGACGGCTTCGAGGTGGAGACGCTGCTGAACCTTCGTGCCGCCAAGTCGGGGCTGCGCGTGACCGAGGTGGCCAGCTTCGAGCTGGCTCGCATCCACGGCCGCAGCAACCTGCGCACCTTCGGCGACGGCTGGCGCGTGCTTGGCACGATCCTGCGCGAGTGGGTGCCCAAGCGCCACCGCGTCCCCCATCTCACGCCGGTCCGCCTCGAGGCCGGCAAGCGCATGGCGGACCGCCGCCAGCCCGCTGGCCAGAGCGTCGGCGAGGGCAACGGCGCCGGGCCGATCGTTGACGGCAGCGACGGCCGCGACGGCCGCGCGGCCGTCGAGCGCCGACAACGCACATAGCCTGTCTCACGCGCGAGAATTGCGCTCATGTCAGCGCTCGATCCGCCGCTGCCGCGCGCCGCGAGGCGCGTCGCCCAGGCGCTCGAGGCCCACGGGCACGACGGCGCGATCCGCCTGCTCGATGACTCGACCCGCAGCGCCGCCGAGGCTGCGGCGGCGCTCGGCGTCGCCCAGGAGCAGATCGTCAAGTCGCTCGTCTTCCGCGGCGTCCGCAGCGGGCGGGCGATTCTCGCGCTCGTCGGCGGCCGCAGCCGCGTCGCGGAGGACCTGCTCGCCGCGCACGTCGGCGAGCCGGTGGCGCGCGCCGACGCCGACTGGGTGCGCGAGCAGACGGGCTTTGCGATCGGCGGCGTGCCGCCGGTCGGCCACGGCGGCGACCTGCGCACGGTTGCCGATGACTCGCTCGTCTCCTTCGCGCTGCTGTGGGCGGCGGCGGGCACCCCGCACGCGGTGTTCCCGCTACGCGGGAGCGAGCTCGTGG
>Ga0209415_10005144_pt1 | contig 23623 bp, 20 predicted proteins | sample PeaSoiSIISIP2007_FD_187696 | JGI IMG/M metagenome (GOLD analysis project Ga0209415, IMG submission 187696) | Peat soil microbial communities from Weissenstadt, Germany - SII-SIP-2007 (SPAdes) (version 2) | ecosystem: Environmental > Terrestrial > Soil > Wetlands > Peat | place: Germany... | reverse complement strand
GCCCGAGACCGCCGCGGGTGCCACGGCGCCCGAGACCGCCGCGGGTGCCACGGCGCCCGAGACCGCCGCGGGTGCCAGGGCGACCGAGACCGCCGCGGGTGCCACGGCGCCCGAGACCGCCGCGGGTGCCAGGGCGCCCGAGACCGCCGACGACGACGACGAGGAGCCGGCCGACGGCGAGCCGGTCGAGGCCGCCGGAGAGGCTCCGAAGAGCGGCTCGGGCGACCTGTTCAGCCTCGGTGGGGGCGCGTCGTGATCGTCCGGATCCTCAGCGAGGGGCAGTTCGAGGTCGACGAGGCGTCGATGGGCCGCCTCGAGGCGCTCGACGCCGAGCTCGCTATCGCGCTCGCGGGCGACAACGAGGAGCAGTTTCAGCAGGCCCTGTCGGCGATGCACAGCGAGGTCCGGTCGATCGGGCGGCCCCTCGACGCGGCCACGATTGTCCCCTCGGACCTGACGCTCCCGGCATCGGGATCCACGCTCGCCGAGGTGCAAGCCCTCCTCGTCTCCGAGGACGTGCAGGACGGCGAGCAGACCACCAGCAGCAGCTAGTAGTTAGGAGCTAGGAGCTCTCCATGGCAACACGCAGTCGCTTTCCCGTAGACCGAGGCCTGACGGCCCGGATGCTCACGACGGTCTTCCTTCTCGGCCTGCTCTACGCGGTGTTCGTCACCGTGCTGGTGCTGGTCCACGTCCAGCTCGGATTCATCCTGGTGCTGGCCTTCGGGATCCTGTTCGTCCAGTACTTCTTCGCGGACAAGATCGCGTTGTACTCGATGGGCGGCAAGATCGTCAGCCGCGAGCAGGAGCCACACCTCCACGCCGTCGTCGACCGGCTCGTCGCGATGGCGAACATGCCGAAGCCGACCGTCGCCGTGGCCCAGACGGACATCCCGAACGCCTTCGCCACCGGCCGGGACCAGAAGCACGCCGTCGTGTGCGTGACCTACGGGCTGCTGCGCCGCCTCGACGAGCCGGAGGTCGAGGCGGTGCTCGCCCACGAGCTCTCCCACGTCGCGCATCGCGACGTGGCGGTGATGACGATCGCGAGCTTCCTCGGCATCCTCGCCGGGCTCCTGACCCGGATGCTCATGTACGCCGGCCTGTTCGGCGGCTTCGGCGGCAGGGGGGGCAGGAACAACAGCGCCGGCGGCCAGCTCGTGCTCGTCGAGATGGGCATGCTCGTCGTCTCGGCGGTGATCTACGCGATCAGCTTCGTCCTCATCCGGACGCTCTCGCGCTACCGCGAGCTCGCCGCCGACCGCTCTGGGGCGATCCTCATCGGCCAGCCGGCGATCCTCGCCTCGGCGCTCGTGAAGGTGAGCGGCGAGATGTCGCGCATCCCGACGCGGGACCTGCGGGCCGCCGAGCACTTCAACGCCTTTTACTTCGCCCCGGCGATCGCCCCCGGCGCCAGCCTCTCCTCCCTGTTCGCCACGCACCCCTCGCTCCAGAAGCGGCTCGACCAGCTCGCCCGCCTCGACGCGGAGATGCACCGCGGTGCGGCGTGAGCCGCCAGCAGGCGTTGCAGGGGCGATGAGGCGGTAGCGGGTGGGTTTCCTCGACGCCCTCCTCGGGCGGACCAAGCCGGCCGAGGCGAACCTCGACAAGCTCTTCGGGCTGCCCGGGGCGCGCATCAGCCTGGAGGCCTCGGAGGGGCTGACCCCGACCCTCCAGGCGGGCGTCTGCTTCAAGCCGGCGACCGGCCAGGCCTTCGCCGCGGCCGAGCAGGAGATCACCGAGCTGCTGGACCTGCCGGCCGACGACCAGGACTTCTCGACACCCGGCGGGACCGCCGCGCCCGGCGCGGCCTCCGGCTCGGGAGCCAAGCTGAGCGAGGGGGCCGACGAGTACGGCTACCGCTGGATCGTCATCGGCGCCCCCGACTTCGACACGCTCGTCACGCGGGTGCACTTCGTGAACTCGACGCTCAAGGACCACGGCTACGGCCCGACGCTGCTCTGCTCGGTGTTCGCCTTCCATCCAGCGACACCGCCGGCGGCCACGGCCACGACGTACCTCGTCTACCTGTTCAAGCGGGGGACCTTCTACCCCTTCGTGCCGACGGGGCGCGAGCGCCGGGACAACGAGGGCGAGCTCAGGCTGAAGGCCCTCCTCGCCGAAGACCTCGCCATCGAGCCCGACCTCGACCGGTGGTTTCCCCTGTGGAACCTGCCGGTGCACTGACCGGCCGCGTCGGCGCCACGTAGGCGCCGCCCTCGCGGAACGGCGCCCAGGCGCCCGGCGCCGACTCGAGGTGGCCCCGCACGAGCTCGACGAGCCGGTCGAGCGGGATCGAGCTCTCGGCGTCGCCCTGCGGCCGCAGCACCGGCACGAGCGTCCCGGGCGAGTCGGCCTCCCACCGGGGCCCGCGCCGCTCCTCGCCGGACAGCTGCACCGCCAGCGGCTCGAGGTCGCGCCGGAGCGGCAGGCGCCGGCTGACGTAGCGCACCCACGTCTCGTAACGGTCGTAGTAGCAGTACGAGCGGCCGCGTGCCACGAGCACGCGCGTCGCCGGGGTCGCGCTGTGGAGCACCGCGGGATGGACCGGGAGCACGCCGGCGTGGCCGATCCGCGCGAAGCGGTCGGGCACGAGCTGCGCCGAGGCCCTCACGACCGCGAGGTCCAGGTCCGGGTGCTCCTCGATGTGCAGGTCACCGTGGCTGAGCGCCGCCAGGCCGGCCCGGTAGGAGGTGTCCTCCTCGGCCCACCACTGCCGGAACCGGTCGAGGTGCTCGATCAGCTCGACGATGCGGCCGAGCAGCTCGGCGTAGACGAGCGAGGACCAGTCGGCCGGCGGGGCGCCCCGCTCCCCCGCCCCGGGCGAGAACGGCGAGCGTTCGGGGTCGGCGAGCGCGTGCAGCGCCCAGACGGCCCGGCCGGCCTCGACGGTGTCGAGCACGTCGAAGTCGCCCGCCCGGGCGATCCCGACGAGCGAGCCGACGTGGGCGAGCGCAGCCTCGGGCTCGACGACGAAGAAGAGCGACGCGAGCCCGTCCTCGTCGAAGTGGTCGCTGGTGACCACCTCGGCCTCGCGGGTCCACAGGCCGGGGTGGCGGAAGTACTCGTAGGCGATCTCGGTCGACAGGTCTCTGGCGATCTCGGGCGGCGTCGGCGTCGCCGGCCAGTGCGAGAGGGCGAGGACCGTCCCTGGGCGCGCCGCGCCGTCGACCATCACGTGCGGGCGTTGGTTCACCTCGTCCATACCGACGAAGGGCAACGACGGGAGGTAGGCGGAGGGCGTCGCCGGCTCCTCAGTCGAGCGCGTCGATCCGGCGCGCCAGCGCGAGATCGAGCTCGGTGATCCCGCCGCGGAAGTGGGTGGACAGTCGCAGCGTGACGGTGTTCCAGCGCAGCTCGACGTCGGGGTGGTGGCCGACCTCCTCCGCCAGGGCGCCGACCTCGTTCACGTAGGCGAGCGCCTCGCCGAAGTCGTGGCGGCGCACGACCTTGACGAGCTCGGCGCCGTGTCGCTCCCAGGCGAGACCGCCGAGCGCCGCGCCGATCGCCTCGTCGCCGAGCAGCTCCATGTCAGCACGCTACCGCCGCGCCCGCACCCGGCGGCGGTCGTCGCGCGCGGCACCCGTAGGATGTCGCCATGGATCTCATCGGCGTGGTGGACACGATGTTCGCCCGGATGGACATGGGCTCGGTGGCGGTCGAGGAGCTGGAGTCGTGCCCCGGCTACGGCGACCGCTTCGCCGTCGTCCGCCGCACGGTCCCCGGCTTCAAGGACCTCGCCGTCGAGTGCAAGCGCCTGGTCGAGCGGGAGCACTGCGCGATCCTGGTCGCGCTCGGGATGCCCGGGAAGGCGCCGATCGACCAGGTCTGCGCCCACGAGGCGTCGCAGGGACTGATGGCAGCCCAGCTGATGACCTCGACGCACATCCTCGAGGTCTTCGTGCACGAGAACGAGGAGGAGGACCCCGAGCGCCTCGTCGCCGTCTGCGAGGACCGCGCCCGGAAGCACGCCCGCAACGCCTACTGGCTCCTCTACGAGCCCGACCAGCTGACGGCGCGCGCCGGCCAGGGCGTGCGCCAGGGCTACACCGACGCCGGGCCGGTGCGCCCCGGCCGCTGACCTACCGGACCGCCCCGCGCCGCGGCGGGGTCCCAGGTCGCCCCATACAGCTCGGCGCGCCGCTACGCCGGGTCGATGTCGACGACGACCGGCGCGTGGTCCGAGGGCTGGGTCTCGGCGGCCGGACCCTTCTTGCGCGCCTCGCGATCGACGTAGGCGGCCCGCGCCCGGCCGGCCAACCCGGGCGAGAGCAGCGCAAGGTCGATCCGCATCCCCTCCCCCTTGTGGAAGGCGCCGCCGCGGTAGTCCCACCACGAGAACGGCCCGGCCTCGTCGGGGTGGAGCTCGCGCACGGCGTCGCGGAGCCCCCACGCCATGACCTCACGCAGCGCCACGCGCTCCGGCTCGGTCACGTGCGTCATCCCCTCGAAGCGGGCGATGTCCCAGACGTCTCGGTCCTCGGGCGCGACGTTGAAGTCTCCGCAGACGGCGACGTCTGCCGCGGGATCGGCCGTCGCGTCGAGCTCGGCCCGCAGCCGCCGCAGCCAGCCGAGCTTCGCCACGTAGAACTCCGAGCCGACCACCCGCCCGTTCGGCACGTAGACGCTGTAGACGCGCACGCCGCCGCAGAGCGCCGAGAGGATCCGGCACTCCTCGATGCTGCCGGCCTCGTCGTCGTGGAAGCCGGCCCGCTCCTCGGCGAGCCCGACGCGCGAGACGATCGCCACGCCGTTCCAGCGGCCGTTGCCGTGGTGCGCCGTCTCGTAACCGAGGGCGCCGAAGGCCGCCGCCGGGAAGGCGTCGTCGGTCGACTTCGTCTCCTGCAGGCACAGCACGTCGGGCTCGGCGTTCGCGATCCACTGCTCGACGCGCTCGAGGCGGGCCTTCAGCGAGTTGACGTTCCAGGTCGCGAGCCGCATCTGCCTCCTCAGGCCGGGACGAGGACGAAGAGGAGGTCGACCTCGCAGGCCACCTCGCCACCGATCGTTGCGACGCCGTGGCCCGTGCCGGCGCGCGTCGACAGCCGGCCGAGCGTCACCTCGAGCTCGAGGGTGTCGCCGGGGCCGACCTGGCGCCGGAAGCGTGCCCGGTCGATGCCGCCGAAGAGCGGGAGACGGTCCTTGAAGCGGTCGTCGGCCAGCACCGCCGCCGCACCGAGCTGGGCGAGCGACTCCACCATCAGCACCCCGGGCAGCGTCGGCCTGCCGGGGAAGTGCCCGGCGAAGAACGCCTCGTCCCCGCTCAGGCGCCACCTGCCGCGGGCGAAGGCGCCGGGCTGCATCTCGGTGATCTCCGACAGCAGCAGGAACGGCTCTCGATGCGGGATGAGGTCCTCGGGTCGCCAGGTGCTCACCGACGTATCCTCGCATCCCCCGGGCGCCCGGCGCCCCGCTCGGCGAGGTTCACGCCAGCCGCCGGGCCATCCCGGAGGGGACCGCGACGAAGACCCGGGGCGAGCCGAAGCCCCGCTCGGCGAACGCGGCGCGCACCGCCGTCTCGACCGCCTGGGCGCGCCCGGCGTCGACGAGGGCGATCGCCGAGCCGCCGAAGCCGCCGCCGACCATGCGCGCCCCGAGCGCGCCGGCAGAGCAGGCGGCCTCGACCGCCGTGTCGAGCTCCGGCGCCGAGACCTCGAAGTCGTCGCGCAGCGACGCGTGCCCGGCGCTCAGCACCGGGCCGACGTCGCGGGGGCGCCCGGCGTCGAGCAGGCGGACCACCTCCAGCACCCGGGCGTCCTCGGTGATGATGTGGCGGGCGCGCCGGGCGATCACGGGCTCGGCGATCCGGGCCAGCGCGGCCTGCATCTCGCCGGGCTCGACGTCGCGAAGCGCCCGGACGCCGAGCGTCCTGGCGGCCTCCTCGCACGCACGCCGGCGCTCGGCGTAGGCCGAGGTCCCGAGGCTGTGCTGGACGCGCGTGTCGAGCACGAGCAGCACGAGGCCTTCGCGCGCGAGGTCGAAGGGGACCTGGCGCGTCGCGAGGCTCCGCGTGTCGAGCAGCAGTGCCCGCCCGGCGCGGCAGCGCAACGAGGCGGTCTGGTCCATGATCCCGCACGGCACCCCGACGAAGTCGTTCTCGGCGTGCTGGGCGAGCAGCGCCAGCCGCTCGCGGGTGATGCGCAGCGAGAACAGGTCGCGAAACCCGAGCGCCACCGAGCACTCGAGCGCGGCGGACGACGAGAGGCCGGCCCCGATCGGCACGTTGCTGTCGATGTGGATGTCGGCCCCGCCGACCGGGCGCCCCGCTTCCCGCAGCGCCCAGGCGACGCCGAACACGTAGGCCGCCCAGCCCGTCGCCGTCCTCGGCTCGAGCTCGCTGAGCGACGCCTCGGCTACGGTCGGGCCGCCCCCGCCCGGGGCCTGCTGGGCCGAGACGACGCGCAGGCGCCCGTCGTCGCGCCGGGCGATCGCGGCCCGGGTCACGTGCGGCAGGGCGATCGGGAGGACGAAGCCGTCGTTGTAGTCGGTGAACTCGCCGATGACGTTCACCCGTCCGGGCGCCGCCCACACCCCGTCCGGATCACGGCCGAAGGCCTCGCGGAACCCGCCGCTCACCCGTCCTGCTCCACCAGCAGCTGCCAGGCGTCGCCGACCATGTCGGCGAGGCCGGGGCGCCGCGGCGTCCAGCCGAGCACCCGCCTGGCCCGCTCCGACGAGGCGACCAGCACGGCCGGGTCGCCGGCGCGGCGCGGCGCCGTGGTGATCCGCAGCTCGCGCCCGGTGACCTCCCCGACGGTGGCGAGCACCTCGCGCACCGAGAAGCCCTCGCCGTTGCCCAGGTTGCACACCAGATGGGTGCCGGGCCGGGCGCCGTCCAGCGCGAGCAGGTGCGCGTCGGCGATGTCGACGACGTGGATGTAGTCGCGGATGCACGTCCCGTCGGGCGTCGGGTAGTCCTCGCCGTAGACGACGATCTCGTCGCGGACGCCGATCGCCGCCTGCAGCGCGAGCGGGATGAGGTGCGTCTCGGGGTCGTGGCGCTCGCCGAAGCGGCCGTAGGCGCCGGCGACGTTGAAGTAGCGCAGGCTCACCGCGGCGAGGCCGTGGTCGCGCGCCGCGGCGGCGAGCTCCCGGTCGTCGGCGAGCTTCGACGCGCCGTACGGGTTCACCGGCGCCGTCGGCGCGTCCTCGTCGATCGGCACCGTCGGCGGCTCGCCGTAGACCGCGGCGCTGGAGGAGAAGACGATCGTGCCCACTCCCGCCTCGCGCATCGCCGCCAGCAGGAGCCCGGTGCCGACGACGTTGTTCTCCTCGTACTTCGCGGGGTCGGCGATCGACTCGGCCACGAGCGAGGACGCCGCGAGGTGCACGACCCCGTCGAACCCGCCGCCGGCGAGCACCGGCCGCGCCTGTTGGATGCGCCCTTCGACGAAGGTCGCCCGCTCTGGGACGGCGTCGAGGTGGCCGGTCGAGAGGTCGTCGAGCACGGTGACCTCGTGCCCCTCCTCCAGCAGCCTGGCCGCGACGACCGAGCCGATGTAGCCGGCGCCTCCGGTCACGAGCACCCGCGTCATCTGACCTCCCGCAGTTGTTCGGCGGCCACCTCGGGGACGATGTCGGTGGCGAACGCGTCCATCCCGGACTCCGACCCGGCGAGGTACTTCAGCTTGTCCGGCGCCCGCCGGACGGTGAAGAGCTCCAGGTGGAGCGCGAACTGCTGGCGGCCCTCGCTCACCGGGGCCTGGTGCCAGCCCGAGATGTACGGCGCGGGGCCGTCGAAGAGGCCGTCGAAACGGCCCAGCACGTCCAGGTAGAGCTCCGCGAACTGCTCGCGCTCGCGCTCGTTCAGCGCCATGAGGTCGGGCACGCGCCGGTGCGGGTAGAGGTGCACCTCGAAGGGCCAGCGCGCCGCCTGGGGGACGAACGCCGTCCAGTCCTCGGTCGACGCCACGAGCCGCGACCCGTCGGCGCGCTCGGCGGCGAGCACGTCGTCGAACAGATTGCGCCCGGTCCTGCGCCCGTAGGCGGTCACCGAGGCGAGCACCCGGGACGTGCGCGCCGTCACGAACGGGTAGGCGTAGATCTGGCCGTGCGGGTGCTCCAGGGTGACGCCGATCTCGCGGCCCCGGTTCTCGAAGCAGAAGACCTGCTCGACCCCCGGCCGGGCCGACAGCTCGGCCGTGCGGTCGGTCCACGCCGCGAGCACGAGGCGCGCCCGGCGCGGCGAGAGGCTGGCGAAGGAGGCGTCGTGCTTGGAGGTGTAGCAGACCACCTCGCAGCGGCCGTAGCCGGGACGCCGACCGAACAGCTCGGCGCTGCCCGTGTCGGGCTCGCCCGGGTCCGGAAGCCCGGCGAGGGACGGGAAGCGGTTCTCGAACACCACGACGTCGTAGTCGGGCGCCGGGATCTCGGTGAGGCACCCCGGCCCCGTCGGACAGAGCGGGCAGAGGTCGGCGGGCGGCAGGTACACCCGCTCCTGGCGGTGCGAGGCGACGATCACCCACGCGTCGAGCAGCGGGTCGTAGCGGAGCTCGGAGGCCGTACGGGTCGGCGGGAGCGGGCGCTCGTCACGGGCGTCGCGCGCCGCGGTCTCGTCGTCCTCGTCGTAGTAGATGAGCTCGCGCCCGTCGGCGAGCGAGATCGCGGTCTTCTTCATCGCTCCCGATCCTGACGCATCCCGCCCGGCCCTGCGGCGTGCCGGAGCCGGTCCACCCGGGCGGGCGGGCCGCCGGAGGGCTAGGCCGCGCCGCGTCCGCCCGGCGCCCCGGCGCGTGGCGCGACCCGCTTGCGGGGCGATCCCGGTCGCGGCGCGGCCTTCGCCGCGGCGACCTTGGCGGGCACGGCCTTGGTGGCCGGCGCCTTCGTGGCCCGGCCCTTCGTGGCCGCAGCCGCCTTCGTCCCGGCCTCCTTCGCCGCCGGCAACCTGGCTGCGGAGGACTTCTTCGCCGGGGCCTTCGCCGCCTTCGCCGGGGCCTTGGCGGCCTTCCTCGCCCTGGGCTCGCCCGTCGGCCCCGGCACGCGAAGGGCGCTCTCCGCTCCCGCCTCGCGCCCGGCGCCGGCGGCCGCCCCCACCTGCTCGGGCACGGCGATCCCCGCGGCGGCGCGGCCGGCCCTGGCGCGATGGCGGCCGCCGCGGGGCGCCGCCTTCTGCTCGACGGCCGGAGGCGCCGTCGCCTCACCCCGTGGCGCGGCCCGCTTGGCGGCCCGCTTGGCGACGGTGCGCTCCGGCCCGGCGGCCTGCGCCACCCGATCGGCAGCAGCGCCGCCCTCGCCAGGGCCGGCCGGCTCGGTGGGGGCGGGCGTGCCGCCCCGCTTGCGGGGGGCGGAGGCCTTCTTCGCCGCGGGGCGTCCGGCCGGGGCTTCGGCTGCCTTCTTCTTCGCCGGACGCGCCATGCGCATCTCGGCCTTGACGGTCTCGTCGCTCGGGCGGCCCGACACGACGGCCACCCCGGGCAGCGCGAGCTCCACCCCGCGCCGGTGCGGGTCGAGCGCGGTGATGACGAAGGGGCGGCGCTCGCCCTTGCGCAGCACCCCGCGGGCGCTGCGGGGCGCCGGCGAGCCGAGCCCGGAGAGCGGGACGTAGCAGCGCACGTCACCGATGCGCACGACGGCGCCGTGCGAGGTGAAGCTCTCGACCTCGGCCTCCAGCTCCTCGCCGAGGGGGTGCTCGGCGATGAAGGAGATGAAGGTCATGGGGTCGTTCACGGCCTGGGGACTGGTCGCGGCGGGCGAGCGGTCCCGAGAGCGCGACGCGCGCGCCTCGCTGGCGGCGCCCTCGGGGGCGACCGCCTCCTTCGTCGCGACGGCGATCGCCTTCTCGACGCGGTCCTTGGCGCGCTTCGCGTCGCGGGTCGCGACCCTGCTGCGGGGGCCGCGCACGGGCGTCCTGCGGACGAAGATCCAGCCGACCCCCGGCACCGGGGTCGCGCCGAGCAGCCTGCCCTCGTCGAACAGCCACTGGTGCTCGCCGTGGAACTCCTGGAAGGAGTCGTTCGACAGCACGATCCCCCCGACCTTCTCGGCGATGCGCAGGAGGAAGGCGTCCCCGCGCCCGATCGCACCTGCGGGGGGATGCACGAACTCGCCGTTGAGCTCGGCACCTTCGAAGCGCGCCAGCTCAGAGGGGTCGATGCGGTGCGCGAACGTCGCGTCCACGACGACGGTCACCTCGGCGTCGGGGAACTCCTTGCGCAGCTCGTCGACGGCGCTCTCGAGCTGCGCGAGGCTCGGCGTCGAGCGCCCCTCGGTCGCGATGTTGGAACCGTCGACGACGACGTACCTGGCTGCCATGTGCAGGTCAGTCAAGCACCCGCGGTCACGCCGCGGGTGCATCTGCCGACGGCGGCGCTCCTAGGCCCGAGCAGGGTCCGGTCCGACGGCTCGGTCGAGAAGGCTCGCCAGCTCGAGCTCGTGGATCGCGTGGGAGCCGGTAGCGGGGCTTCCCGAGGCGCTCCTGCTCACGTGGCGGAGCTGGTAGCGGTCGCGGTAGAGGCGGTGCAGGCGCTCGTGGACGGCGTCCCACGCGCCCATGTTGTCCGGCTCGTCCTGGACCCAGACGAGCTCGCGCGCGTTCGGGTAGCGGTCGAGGACGTCGACGAGCTGCGGCTCGGGCCAGGGATGGAGCTGCTCGACGCGGATGACCGCGCTGACCGGCCCGGTGCCCGCGGCGAGCAGCTGGTCGCGCCGGGCGATCGCGTCGTAGGCGATCTTGCCGGAGCAGCAGACGATCCGCCCGACCGCGGCCGTGTCGACCGTCTTGTTGCGCTCGGGGTCGTCGAGGACCTCCCGCCACTGCCCGACGACGAGGTCGTCGATCGGCGAGCGCGCCTGGCGCGCCCTCAGCAGCGACTTGGGGGTCATGACGACGAGCGGCCGGCGGATGCTGCGCATCGCCTGGGAGCGCAGCAGGTGGAAGTACTGCGCGGCCGTCGTCGGCTGGGCGACGGTGATGTTCCCCTCCGCCGCCAGGTGGAGGAAGCGCTCGAGGCGCGCCGAGGAGTGCTCCGGGCCCTGGCCCTCGTAACCGTGGGGGAGCAGCATCACGAGGCCCGAGCTCTGGCCCCACTTCTCCTCGGCGGCGACGAGGAAGTTGTCGATGATGATCTGCGCCCCGTTGGCGAAGTCGCCGAACTGGGCCTCCCAGCAGACGAGCGCCTCACGCGCCTCGACCGAGTAGCCGTACTCGAAGCCGAGGGCCGCGTACTCCGAGAGCAGCGAGTCCCGGACGAAGAAGCGGCCCGGGCGGGCGGTGGCGGTGAGCGGCGGCTCGTCGTCGATCGCCTGGTCCAAGGCCGCGAGCGGAACGAACTCGTCCCCGGTCCCGTAGTCGACGAGCACCGAGTGGCGCTGTGAGAACGTGCCGCGCCGGGTGTCCTGGCCGGTGAGGCGGACGTCGGTGCCGTCGAGCACGAGCGAGCCGAAGGCGAGCGCCTCGCCGAGCGCCCAGTCGACCTCACCCGCGGCGTAGACCTCGACGCGCTGGGCCAGCTGCCTGGCGAGCTTCGGGTGGACGGTGAAGCCCTTCGGCACCCGGTGGAGCCGGTCCGCGATGGCGTCAAGCCGGGCCCGCTCGACGCCCGAGGGCATCGCGAGGCGCGCCAGCTCGACGGGGCGGCGCTCGGGCAGGTGATCGATCTTCGGCGGCGCCGAGGAGCGCGTCTCGTCGAGCGCTCCCTGCAGGCGCGCCTGGAAGTCCGAGAGCGCCTGCTCGGCCTCCTGGAGCGTGATGTCGCCCCGCTTGACGAGCGTCTCGGTGTAGATCTTGCGCACCGAGCGGTGCGCCTCGATCTTCTTGTACATGAGCGGCTGGGTGTAGCTCGGGTCGTCGCCCTCGTTGTGGCCGTGCAGGCGGTAGCAGACGAGGTCCACGACGACGTCCTTGTGGAACGCCTGGCGGTAGGCGACGGCGAGGCGCGCGACGCGCACGCAGGCCTCGGGGTCGTCGCCGTTCACGTGGAAGATCGGCGCCTGGACCATCTTCGCGACGTCGGTGGCGTAGACGGACGAGCGGGCCTCGGTCGGCGGGGTCGTGAAACCGAGCTGGTTGTTGATGACGAGGTGCACCGTGCCGCCGGTCCGGTACCCCTTCAGCTGGGAGAGGTTCAGCGTCTCGGCGACCACGCCCTGGCCGGCGAACGCGGCGTCGCCGTGGATCAGCACGGGGAGGACGGGGAAGTTGGAGTCCACCGGGTACTGGTCCTGCTTCGCCCGGGCGAGACCCTCGACGACCGGGTCGACCGCCTCGAGGTGCGAGGGGTTCGAGGCGAGCGTCACCGGGAGCGAGACCCCGTCGCGCCCGACCCACTTGCCCGCCGCGCCCTTGTGGTACTTCACGTCGCCCGAGCCCTGGACGGACTCGGGGTCGAGGTTGCCCTCGAACTCGGCGAAGATCTCGCCGTAGGACTTGCCGACGATGTTGGCCAGCACGTTCAGCCGGCCGCGATGGGCCATGCCGAAGACGGCCTCCGCGAGCCCGCTGCGCGCCGCCTCCTCGAGCACGGCGTCGAGGAACGGGATCGTCGACTCGGCACCCTCCAGGCCGAAGCGCTTCTGGCCGACGTAGCGCGAGTGCAAGAAGCGCTCGAACGCCTCCGCCGCGTTCAGCCGGCCGAGGATGTGGCGCTGCTCCTCCGCAGACAGGGCGGTCGACACGCCTTCGACGTGCTCCTGGATCCACCGCTTCTCGTCGGGACTCTGGATGTGCATGTACTCGACGCCGACCGTCCGGCAGTAGGCGTCGCGCAGGATCTCGAGCACCCGCGAGAGCGGGAGCAGGTCCCGGCCGGCGAGACCGAGGGTGTGGAAGCGGCGGTCGAGGTCCCAAACCGACAGGTTGTACGTGCGCGGGTCGAGGTCGCTGCGCAGCTCCGGCGCTCGGTTCGACAGCGGGTCGAGCTGGGCGATGAGGTGGCCCCGCACCCGGTACATGTTGACGAGCGCCTGCACCTGGACCTGCTTCTCGAGGAGCGAGCGCTGCTGGTCGCCGTTCGCGAGCGGGCTGCGGTCGCGCTGCCAGCGCATCGGCTGGTGCGGCACCTCGAGCGACGAGAAGACGTCGTCGTAGAAGTCGCGCTCGCCGAGGAGCAGCTCGTGGACGCACTTGAGGAACAGTCCGGACTCGGCGCCCTGGATGATCCGGTGGTCGTAGGTCGAGGTGAGCGTGACGACCTTGCCGAGGCCGAGCTCGGCCAGCGAGTCGGGGTCGGTCGCGGCGTACTCCGCCGGGAAGTCGAGAGCGCCGACGCCGACGATCGCCCCCTGGCCACGCATCAGCCGCGGCACCGACTGGGTCGTCCCGAGAGTCCCAGGGTTCGTGACCGTCACGGTGACGCCGGTGAAATCGGCGACCTCCAGCTTGTTGGCGCGGGCCTTGCGCACCAGCTCCTCGTAGGCGTGGAGGAAGCCCGCGAAGTCGAGGGTGTCGGCGTCCCTGATCGCGGGGACGACGAGCGTCCGAGCGCCGTCGGCCTTGAGCAGGTCGATCGCGATGCCGAGCCCCACGTGGCGGTGGCGGACGACGCCGGCCGTCCCCTTGCCGTCGGCGTCCTCGACGAAGGAGGCGTTGAGGGCCGGGACCTCGCCGAGCGCACGCACGATCGCCCAGGCGATGAGGTGCGTGAAGCTCACCTTGCCGCCCGACGACCGGCCCAGGTGCTCGTTTAGGAGCCGGCGGTTGACCTCGAGCAGCTTCGCCGGGACCGGGTGGACGCTCGTCGCGGTCGGCACGGTGAGGCTGGCGACCATGTTCTGGACGATGCGCCCGGCCGCGCCGCGAAGCGGGGAGGCGGGCTCCTGCTCGGCCGGTGCGCCGGGACGCGCCGGCGCAGTCGTCGGCTGCGCGGCGGGTTGCGGGGCCGCCGTGGCGGCAGTCGCCGCGCTCGCCGGAGCAGCCGCGGGCCCGGCCGACGTCGGGACGGGCGGCACGGGAGCAGGCCCGGCTCGCTCGACGGCGGGAGCCGCAGCCGCCGGGGGGGCGGACACCACCTCCGGCTGGGAGCCGTTCAGCCGGGCAGCGGCTGCCGGCGCCGACGACGGAAGGTGGCTCCGGTAGTCGGCGAAGAACTCCTGCCAGCTCTCACTCACGGACTCGGGCGCAGCAAGATACTGCTGGTACATCTCCTCGACCAGCCAGGCATTGAGGCCGAGTGCTCCCGCATCGACCGTGCCCGGTCCGTCCGACGCCCTTGTCGACTCCCCGGCCTCGCTCACTTCATCGATCCTAACGGCGGCCGTGGCGCGACCGCATGTTCTTCGCACATCGGATGCCCAGCTCACGGCCCAGTTCGCGTGCGGGCGCGGGCGGGCCGCGTGCGCTCGGGCGGGCCGCTCGGCGCCGTCGTGGCGGGGCGCGCGCCGGGTCGCGATCGCGGCCGTGTCCCCCGGTAGGCTCGGGGCGCGAAAGGCGGTGGACGATGCGGGCCCTCGTCACGGGAGCGAGCGGTTTCATCGGTCGGGCCCTCGTCGCGCGCCTGGCGTCGGACGGCCACACGGTCGAGCGCGTCGTGAGGGGGCTCGCGGGCCCCGGAGAGGCCGCGTTCGACCTCGACAACCGCCGCATCGACATGTCCCAGCTCGCCGGTGGCAGCCTCGAGGGCTTCGACGCCGTCTTTCACCTCGCCGGGGAGCCCATCACGCCCTCGCGCTGGACGCCCGCCAAGCGCGAGCGCATCCGCGCCAGCCGGATCGTCACGACCGACGTGCTCGCACGGGCCCTCGCTGCGCTTGACTCCCCGCCACCCGTGCTCGTCTCGGGCTCGGCGATCGGTTACTACGGCGACCGGGGCGACGAGATCCTGGTCGAGGGGAGCACGGCGGGGACCGGCTTCCTCGCCGAGCTCTGCCGGGCGTGGGAGGCGGCGACGTCGCCCGCCAAGGCCGGCGGCATCCGCGTCGTGAACGTCCGCACCGGGATCGTCCTCGGCGCCCGAGGCGGGGTGCTGGCGAAACAGGCCCCCATCTTCCGCCTCGGCCTCGGGGGGCCGCTCGGCGCGGGCAGGTCGTGGCTGAGCTGGATCGCCCTCGAGGACGAGGTCGGCGCCCTCCTCCACGCCGCAGCCTGCGCCGACCTGCAAGGCCCGTGCAACCTCACCGCTCCCTCGCCGGTACGCAGCGCTGAGTTCGCGGACGCCCTCGGCGAGGCGCTCCACCGCCCGGCGCGCCTCGCCGTGCCGAGGGCCGCGCTGGTCGCCGCGATGGGCCGCATGGTCGCCGACGAGGTCGTCCTCGCCAGCCAGCGCGTGCTACCGAGCCGCCTCGAGCAGACCGGCTACCGCTTCGCCCGCCCCACCGTGCAGGGGGCGATCGCCGTGGCGCTCGGCCATGCTCCCGTCGGGGCCTCGGGAACGGCCCCGACGGGCGGGCATCGGTGAGCGGCGAGCTCACGACGGACGTCGCGGTCGTCGGTGCCGGCCCGGCCGGCGCGTCGGCGGCGGCGACGCTCGCCCGTTGCGGCTTCCGGGTCCTGCTCGCCGACCGGGCGAGGTTCCCCCGCGACAAGTGCTGCGGCGACGGCCTCACGACCGGCGCGCTCCGGCGCCTGCAGGCGCTCGGGCTCGACCCGGGCGCCGTCCCGTCGTTCACCCCGGTCGCCGACCTCACGCTCCGCTCACCCTCCGGGCGCATCGCCCGGCTACCGCTCGGCACTGGGCCCGAGACCCACGCCGCGGTGGCCCGCCGGGCTGACCTCGACGCCGCGCTGGTCGACCTGGCACGCGGCGCCGGCGCGACCGTCCTCGAGGGCCACGCCTTCGAGGAGCTGCGCGAGGACGCCGGCTCCGGGCAGCTCGTCGTCCAGCTGGCGGAGGGTGTCACGGTCCGGGCGAGCTACCTGATCGGCGCCGACGGCGCGTGGTCACCGGTCCGCCGCGCCGTCGACCATCCGCCCGAGGCCCCCGACCGGGACGAGGGGGCCCGCGGTGGCCGCGGCCAGCAGGGCGCCGGCCGCCGTCCGCGGCGGCGCGCGTCGGGACAGGGCGACTGGCACGCCTTCCGCGCCTATGCGAACGGGGTCGGGCCGGAGGCGGCCGAGCACCTCTGGGTGTGGTTCGACCGGACGATGCTCCCCGGCTACGCCTGGTCCTTCCCCCTGAACGGCGGCGGCGCGAACATCGGGATCTGCATGCGCCGCGCGCCGGGCCAGCGTGGCTCCGAGCTCGCCGCGACCTGGTCGGCCCTCCTGGACGGGCCCTTCCTCGCCTCGCTGCTCGGGCGGGACGCCGTCGTGGAGGGGCCGGCCCGGTCGTGGCCGATCCCGGCCGGCATCTCCGAGCGCATGCTCGCCGCGCTCGGCGGCCGGGTCGTGTTCGTCGGCGACGCGGCCCGCGCCGCCGACCCGTTCACGGGGGAGGGCATCGCGCAGGCGCTCGAGACCGGCGTGGCGGCTGCCGAGGCGATCGCCCGCGTCGGCAGCGTGTCGCCGGGCGCAGTCGCACGCGCCTACGCCGACCACGTCCAGGCGACGCTGCAGCGCGAGCACCGCCTCTCGTGGTGCTGCACGACCCTGATGGCCCACCCGGTCGCCGCGCGGGGCGCGGTGCGCATCAGCGGGTGGAACGACTGGACGCGGCGCAACGTCGGGCGCTGGCTCTACGAGGACTTCCCCCGCACGCTCGCCTTCACGCCGTCGATGTGGCGGCCCGGGGCGCTGCGGGGCGGGACGCCGCGGGCGGCCCACAAGGGCTGAGACCGGGCGCGGGGCCCCGGTCCCGGCCGCACCGGCTAGTCGAGGTTCGCCCCGAAGCGCCGCACGTGGTCGTTGACCGCGTAGTAGGCGTCGATCGACTCGCCCGCGTCGCCCCAGAACCCGTCGAGGACGTCGTAGGCCATCTGACCGGTCTCGACGTAGTGGTTGTTCACGTCGGTGATCTCGAGCTCGCCCCGCCTCGACGGCTCCAACCTCCCGATGACGGAGAACACGCTCGGGTCGTAGCAGTACACGCCGGTCACGCAGTAGCGGCTGGGAGGATCGACGGGCTTCTCGACGATGCGGGCGACCCGGCCGTCGTCGGTGAGCTCCGGCACCCCGAGGTGACGCAGATGCTCGGGCTCGGCCACGGGGGCGAGGACGATGCGCGCCCCCTTCGCCTGCTCGTTGAAGCGCTCGACGGTCGGCCGGATCGTCTGGCCGAAGACGTTGTCCGCCAGCATCACGAGCACGAGGTCGTCGCCGGCGAAGCGCTCCGCCAGCCCGAGCGCCTCGGCGATGCCGCCCGGACGGTCCTGGTAGGCGTAGCAGAGTCGGTCGACCCCGTGCTCCTCGCCGCTCGAGAGCAGGCGCAGGAACTCGCCGGCGTGGGTGCCGCCGGTGACCACCATGATCTCGGAGATCCCCGACTTGACCAGCGCCTCGACCGCGTAGGCGATCATCGGGCGGTCGTAGATGGGCAGCAGGTGCTTGTTGGTGATCCGCGTGAGCGGATGGAGACGGCTGCCCGTGCCTCCGGCGAGGAGGACGCCCTTCACGGACGGGCGCCGCGGAACGGGCAGGTCACGCCTCCGAGCCTAGCCTCCGCGGGGATCGCGACGGGGGTCGCCCCCGACGCGGCGTCAGCCCGGGACGGGTCGCACCGGGGCGGGGGCGGCACGAGGCGGGCCCCCGCCCGCCAGGTGGCGGCCTCGACCCACGTGCTCGGCGAGCACCGCGTCGGCGAGGCGGGGCCATGCGTGCGCCGCCCAGGAGTCGAACGGGCGGTCGGCCAACCCGGCGCAGGCGAGGCCGGCCACCGGGTCGACCCAGAGGAAGCTGCCGCTCTGGCCGAAGTGGCCGAACGTCTCCGGCGAGTTGGTCCAGCCGGTCCAGTGCGGCGCCTTGTGGTCGCGCAGCTCGAAGCCGAGCCCCCAGTCGCAGGGATCCTGGCGACCGAAGCCCGGCAGCACCCCGACGAGGCCCGGGTAGCACACGGTCGTCGCCGCGGCGAGCGTCGAGGGATCGATGATCGTGGGCGCGAGGAGCTCTGCACCGAGCGCGAGGAGGTCGGCGAGGGTGCCCGACGCCCCGGTGGCGGGCGAGCCGGCCGTGTGGGCACCGGCCATGCCGATCGGCTCGAGCACACCGGCGCGCGCGTACTCGTCGAAGGACATGCCGGACCGTGCCCGCAGGTGCGTGCCGAGCACCTCGAAGCCGGCGTTCGAGTAGATCCTGCGGGCGCCCGGCGTCGCCATCGGGCGGATCGGGTCGTCGGGCCCGAGCCCGGAGGCGTGGGCGAGCAGGTGGCGGACCGTCGAGCCGGGGGGCCCGGCCGGCTCGTCGAGGTCGACCGTGCCCTCCTCGAACGCCACCAGCACGGCGAGCGCCGTGACGAGCTTGGTGATCGAGGCCCACGGGAAGCGTCGTTCGACCGAGCCACGCACCTCGTCGACATCGCCCGCACGCGACCGCACGCCGACGGCGAAGTGCTCGACCTCCCACTCGTCCGCGAGCTGGAGCGCGTTCACGGCGCGCGACGGTACCCGCACGCGGGCCGGCTCACGCGCGCAACCGCCGGCGCGTCACCGGGACCGGCGCCTCAGGACGCGCCTTCGAGGGCGCCGCGGGAGCCGCTCAGACGTCGAGGAAGCGGCGGACGGCGACCGAGGAGCCGGCCACCCCGACGACCACGCCGACAGCGACCACCAGCAGCTCGGTCATGAGCAGGTCGTGGGTCGGCAGCACCGTCGAACCGAGCAACGACACGTGGTACTTGTTGATGAGGTAGTTCACGCCGATGTTCGACAGCAGCACGATCACCACGGCGACGATGGCCCCGAGCAGCCCCTGGACCAGGCCTTCCAGCATGAACGGCACCCGGATGAACCAGTTCGTGGCTCCCACGAGCTTCATCACCCCCACCTCGCGGCGGCGGGCGAAGATGGCCATGCGGATGGCGTTCAGGATCAGCACGAGCGAGGAGACCAGCAGCACGATGGCGATCACGAGCAGGATGATCTGCAGGACGTTCGTAACCTCCTGCATGACGTGGATGCTCTGCGACGGCGAGGTCGCCTGGTAGACGCCTGGCACGCCCGAGTTGAACGTCGAGACGACGGTCGCCGCCTCGGCGGGGTCCTTCAACTGGACGCGGAACACCGTGGGCGTCGTCTGCGCCGTGAGCACGCCGATCGCGGCGGGGTCGCCGGCGAGGATCTTCTTCGCCTGGGCGTAGGAGGCCTTGTGGCCGAGGTAGGTGAAGTTGGTGATTTGCGGCGTCTGCTTGATCATCGAGCGGACGTTGGCGACCTGGGAGGTCGTCGCGTCGGCGTTCATGAAGATCTGGACGTTGACGTTGTGCCCCCACGCGCTGATCTGGCGGTTCACCGCCTGGCGCAGCAACAGCGCCGTGCCGACGAGGGAGAGCGACACGGCCACGGTGAGGATGGCCGCGAGGGCCATCATCCGGTTCCGCCAGAGGTTCGTCGCGGTTTCCTTCGCGACGTAGTCGACCGAGACGCCCATGGGCCCGGCGGTCAGCGCTGGCCCCGGCGAGCGCGAACCGCGGCAACCCGGTTCGTGATCGGCTCGCCAGCACCATCGTCGTCGTACGCGCTCCGTCCGGCCGCCACCGAGACCGCCGGGACGCCCCGGCTGGACGAGTTGAGGTCCGCGGCGTAGCCGTACACACCCCGGGCCTGGTCGCGGACCAGGTGGCCACGGTCGAGCTCAACGACCCGGCGGCGCATCGTGTCGACGATGCCGACGTCGTGGGTCGCCATCACGACCGTGGTCCCGGTGCGGTTGATCCGGTCCAGCAGCTTCATGATCCCCTGGCTCGTCGCCGGGTCGAGGTTCCCCGTCGGCTCGTCCGCGAGCAGGACGAGCGGGCGGTTCACGAACGCACGGGCGATGGCGACGCGCTGCTGCTCGCCGCCGGAGAGCTCGTCCGGCATCCGCTCGTGCTTCTGGCCGAGGCCCACCAGCTCCAGCACCTGGGTGACCTGGGTCTTGATCTGGCCACGGGGCCGCCCGATCACCTCCAGGGCGAACGCGACGTTCTCGGCGACGGTCTTGTTCGGCAACAGCCGGAAGTCCTGGAAGACGCAGCCGAGGTTGCGGCGGAGGTACGGCACCCGCCACTGGGAGAGCTGGCCGATGTCGCGGCCGGCGACCCAGATGCGCCCCTGGTCCGGCAGCTCCTCACGGAGAAGCAGCTTCAGGAAGGTGGTCTTGCCCGAGCCGGACGACCCGACGAGGAAGACGAACTCGCCCTTCAACATCTCGAGCGAGATGTCTCGCAGCGCAGGCATCGCACCCTTGTAGGACTTGGTGACGTTGTCGAAGCGGATCATCTTCCTCTTCCTCGGGGCACGCATCCGATGGGGTTGCCCCCCGGAACGGCTCTTCGGCGCAGGGACCCGCACGTCCCGTCCAGCGCGCTTGCCTATTCTCGCCCGGGTGAGGAGGTCCCACCTGCGGGTGTTCTCCGAAACCCTACCAGCCGGACCATGACAGTCCAGTGACACTTCACCCGGCCCCGTACCGGACTGCCCTTTTCCATGGCCCGACCTGGACCGCGACGCGCGCCCCGCCGGCCGGGCGACGGGCTCAGTCCGGGTGCTCGGACCGGCGCCAGCGCAAGTAGGCGACCATGAACTCGTCGAGGTCGCCGTCGAGCACCGCCTCGACGTTGCCGGTCTCGTGCTCGGTCCGCAGGTCCTTCACGAGCTGGTAGGGGGCCATCACGTAGGACCGGATCTGGTTCCCCCAGGCGACGTCGCTCTGCGGGCCGGTGAGCGCCGAGAGCTCGGCCCGGCGCTCCTCGCGCTGGCGCTCGGCGAGCTTGGCGGCGAGGAACTGCATCGCCTTCGCCTTGTTCTGGTGCTGGCTCCGCTCGTTCTGGCACGAGACGACGATCCCCGTCGGCAGGTGGGTGATCCGCACCGCCGAGTCCGTCACGTTGACGTGCTGGCCCCCCGCGCCCGAGGAGCGGTAGGTGTCGATGCGGAGGTCCTTCTCGTCGATCGCCACCTCCGCGGAGAGGTCCTCGAGGAACGGGGTCACCTCGAAGGAGGCGAAGCTGGTCTGGCGGCGGTGCTGGGCGTCGAACGGCGACATGCGCACCAGGCGGTGGACCCCACGCTCCGCGGTCAGCAGGCCGTAGGCGTGCCGGCCGCGCACGAGGAAGGTCGCGGACAGGATGCCGGCCTCCTGGCCGGCCGAGACCTCGTCGAGCTCGACAGAGAAGCCACCGCGCTCCGCCCAGCGCAGGTACATCCGCAGCATGATCTCGGCCCAGTCCTGCGCATCGGTCCCCCCCGCCCCGGCGTGGATCTCGGCGATGGCGTCGCGCTCGTCGTGCTCGCCGGAGAACAGGCTCCGCAGCTCCAGGTCGTCGAGCGCCTGCCCGACGTGGTCGGCGGCCTCGGTCAGCTCGCCGGCCATCGCATCCAGCGAGTCGCCACCCTCCTGCAGCGCCAGCTCGAGGAGCTCGGTGGCGTCGTTCAGTCGAGCGACCAGCTCGTCGAGCTGGTCGACGTCGGACTTCACCCGACCGTAGGCGGTGGTCACGAGCCGCGCGTGGTCCGGGTCCGACCAGAGGTCGGGCGCGCCGGCCTCGCGCTCCAGGCGGGCCAGCTCGTCGCGGAGCTGGTCGAGATGGAGGTAGGAGGCTGCCGCGTCGAGGCGCGTCCGCAACGACGCGAGCTCCGTGGCGATATCGGGGCGGTCCTCGGCGGGGCCGTTCCCCGGTCCTGCGCGACCGGTCGGCGTCACGGACCCTCAGGCTGCGCCGTGGCAGAGCTTGTACTTGCGGCCGCTCCCGCACGGGCAGGGGTCGTTGCGGCCCACCTTCTCGCGCGCGGCCCGGGCGGCCGCCACGTCCGCGCCGGCGGCCGGCCCGGCCGCGACGGCGGCGCGTGGCGCCACGTCGGCCCGTGCTCGCGCCGGTATGGCGGCCTGGGCCGGTCCACCCTGGGCGCCGGGGCGCGCCTTCGGCCCGGCTCCCTGCGGCCCGGCTCCCGGCATCCCGGCTCCCGGCGGCCCAGCGCCCGCCAGCCCGGGCTCGTCTGGCTCGGTGCCGTCGGGCAGCACGGCCGCGGCGAGTCCGGCAACCGGGTCGTCCGCCGCCTCGAAGGTGGCCTGGGTGTAGTCGGGTGCCGCCTCCGGTTCGAGCTGGACCTGCACGTGCATCACGTAGCGCAGGTAGTCGTCGTCGATCGACTGCATCAGCTTGCCGAACATCTCGAAGCCCTCACGCTGCCAGGCGACGAGCGGGTCCGTCTGGGCGATCCCGCGCAGGTGGATGCCCTCGCGCAGGTAGTCCATCTCCGAGAGGTGCTGCCGCCACCGCTGGTCGATGATCTGCAGCATCACCTGCCGCTCGACCTGCCGGGCGATCTCCTCGCCGCCAGGGAACGTCCGCTCGCGCTCGTCGAAGTACTCCGCCGCCTCGGCGAGGACGCTGTCGGAGAGCTGCTCGAAGGTCTCAGCCTGCTCCAGGTCCTCCACGGAGAACTGCGTCGGGTAGTACTGGCCGAGCTCGGCGACGAGGCGCTCGAGGTCCCACTCCTCGGCGAAGTCGCCCGAGCACGTCTCCGCGAGGAGGCGCTCGACCGTGGAGCGGAGCATGTCGAGGGTGGCGTCACGCAACGTCTCGCCGTCGATGACCTGCATGCGGCGCTCGTAGATCACCTTGCGCTGCTCGTTCATCACCTCGTCGTACTTGAGGACGTCCTTGCGGATCTCGGCGTTCTTCGCCTCGACGGTGTGCTGCGCCTTCTCGATCGCCCGGGTGACCATGCGGGCCTCGATCGGGACGTCCTCGGGCAGCGCCCGGTCCATCACCCAGCTCATCGCGCCTGTCGCGAACAGGCGCATGAGCTCGTCCTCGAGCGAGAGGTAGAAGCGGCTCTCGCCCGGGTCGCCCTGGCGGCCCGAGCGGCCCCGCAGCTGGTTGTCGATCCGGCGGCTCTCGTGGCGCTCGGAGCCGAGCACGTAGAGGCCGCCGAGCTCGCGGATCTGGTTCGCCTCGGCCTCGCACTCGGCCCGGAACTTCGCGAGCAGCGCCGCCATGCGCGGGCGCCCCTCGTCGCTGTCGGGGTCGAGCGACTCGGCGAGCACCGCCTCGCGGGCCAGGCCCTCGGGGTTGCCGCCGAGGAGGATGTCGACGCCGCGGCCGGCCATGTTCGTCGCGACGGTCACCCCGTGCAGCCGACCCGCCTGCGCCACGATCGCGGCCTCCCGGGCGTGGTACTTGGCGTTCAAGACGGTGTGCGGTATCCCCTGCTTGTCGAGCAGGCGCGAGAGGTGCTCGGACTTCTCGACGGAGGCCGTGCCGACGAGGACCGGCTGGCCCGTCTCGAAACGCTCGACGATGTCCTCCACGACGGCCTTGAACTTCGACTCCTCCGTCTTGAAGACGAGGTCCGGCCAGTCCTCGCGGACCATCGGCTGGTTGGTCGGGATCGGGACCACCTGCAGGCCGTAGGTCGAGGCGAACTCGGCGGCCTCGGTCTCGGCCGTCCCGGTCATCCCGGCGAGCTTCTCGTACATGCGGAAGTAGTTCTGGAGAGTCACCGTCGCCCAGGTGTGGTTCTCCTCCTTGATCCGGACGCGCTCCTTCGCCTCGACCGCCTGATGGAGCCCGTCGGACCAGCGGCGCCCCTCCAGGATGCGGCCGGTGAACTCGTCGACGATCTTCACCTCGCCGTCGGCGACGATGTAGTCCTTGTCGCGGCGGTAGAGCTCCTTCGC
>Ga0209415_10005143_pt1 | contig 23623 bp, 16 predicted proteins | sample PeaSoiSIISIP2007_FD_187696 | JGI IMG/M metagenome (GOLD analysis project Ga0209415, IMG submission 187696) | Peat soil microbial communities from Weissenstadt, Germany - SII-SIP-2007 (SPAdes) (version 2) | ecosystem: Environmental > Terrestrial > Soil > Wetlands > Peat | place: Germany... | reverse complement strand
ATGGGCGACCCCTGCCGCGACGACTCGGCCCCTGCGGAGGCGAGCGTCCCCCCGTCGCGCGGCAGCGGCGCGGCCCCGGGCTCGACGCCGGCCATCACGACGCACACGAGCCGCTGCTCGACGTCGGTGATCGACCGCGGCTCGGCCTCGATGGCGGGCAGCGCACTCTCGGGATCGTCGCGCACCTCGTCCTCGACCGCGGCGATCGCGGCGGCCGCGGCGGAGGCGTCGGCCGGACGTAGCCTCGGCTCCTTCGACAGCATGCGCGCCACGAGGTCGTCGATGGCCGCAGGGAACACGCCGCGCGACCGCAGGCGGGGCGCCTCCTCGAAGAGGACCTTGCCGAGGAGCGCCATCATGTTGTCGGCCGTGAACGCGGCCGTGCCCGTGAGGCACTCGTAGAGCACGCACCCGAGCGCGAAGACGTCGGCGCGCGCGTCGATCTCCTCGTTGCCGCGCGCCTGCTCGGGGGCCATGTAGCCGGGCGTGCCCAGGTAGACGCCGGGCATGGTCATGCCGAACGTGGCCCGCAGCGGGCGGGCGATGCCGAAGTCGAGCACCTTGACGTCGCGGACGCTGCCGCCGACGAGGAACAGGTTCCGCGGGTTGATGTCGCGATGCACGATGCCGCGGGCGTGCGCCACGCCGAGCGCCTCCGCCGCACCCCGCACCACCGCCAGTCCGTCGCGCAGCGAGAGCGGCCCTTTCGCCAGCCCCGCGCGCAGATCGACGCCCTCGAGCCACTCCATGGCCAGGTAGAGCGAGCCGATCTCGGTCTTGCCGTGAGCCACGTACTGCACGATCCCCGGATGCCGGAGGTCGGCCAGGACGCGGGCCTCGCGCGCGAAGCGCTCCTCGCTGGACTCGTCGAGCAGCAGCTTCAGCGCCACCTCGCCCCCCGAGTGCCGGTCGCGCGCGCGGTAGACCGCCCCCATCCCGCCCCAGTCGGCCAGGGCGACGATCTCGAAGCGGCCTGCGACGATCTCGCCAACGCGGAGCAACGACTTCGCGGCGGCGGAGGTGGCCGGAGCGCTCGCGCTCGAGACAGTCGGGGGTGATGCGCCGGCCTCGTCCATTCGCGACGCGGAGACGGTACCATACGCGGCCACCCCAGAGAGATGGGAGGAAGAGGGAACGATGACCTTGCCGGGAGACATCGCGAAGATTTCGGGCTTGCAGGATGCTGTGCTGCGAAACCTCTACATCACGCAGCGCTACCACGACCTGTCGGACGCGCTGACCGCGACCATCGGCGGCCCCAACGTGAACTGGTCGACGTTCGCCACGTGGGCGTCCAAGACGGCGGGCCAGAGCATCCGCAACGAAGAGGTGCCGCCCTTCGTCGAGGACCTCGTCGGCGACGCGGAGGACGACGCGATGCACCGCCTCGGCAAGATCGCGGCGATCATCGACGACATCATCCCCACGACGGGCTTTCACGCGTCGTTCCTGCTGGCGCCGGTGAAGGAGACGATCGGGACGGTGAGCAAGAGCATCGGGGACGGCAACCTGAAGGTGTTCGCCGAGCTGGCCCCCCTGTTCGTGCAGTTCGTGCAGGCGATGCAGGCGAGCCCGCCCACGCCGGCCACCCTCGCCGGGTTCATCGAGACGCTCGATCCGCGCCCCACCGCGGACGGCGGGCAGGACATGCTGCGCAAGGCCTTCGGCAACTACTACCAGGCCATCCTGGAGCGCGACGACGTGGAGAAGGCGCGCCTCGTGCTGGCGGGCAACTGCCAGATCGGCGTCCACGAGCAGACGCGCCTGCAGCCGCAGATCGCCGAGGCGATGGACGCGCCCATCGACACCATCCTGAAGAAGCACCTGCACGGATCGCTCGACACGGGCGCCGGTAAGGGGATCCTCCAGAGGCTCATCGGCGCCATCGAGGCCCCGCTGGATGACCTCGTCGACGTCGTGGAGGACCTCTGGGAGCGCGTCGCGACGCGCTACCTCATGAACCTGGCGCTGCCCGGGGGGGCCGAGCTGCCCCTCGGGCGCAACATCCCGAAGGACGCCGCCGCGCAGGCCTTCCTGCCCCCGGCGCTCCAGAACGTGACGGCGCCCGACGATCTCGTCGCCATCATCAAGCAGTACGACCGCGCGCGCGGGACGTCGGACGTGGGAAGCGGCTCGGTCGACTGGCGCGTGATGGACGACCGGATGAACTTCATCGTGAACCTGTTCCGGTCGCGTCAGGTCGACGCGCCGCTGCTCGGGCAGCCGTTCAGCGACGCGCAGAGGGCGCTCATCGAGCAGGGCCAGGTCCCCGGGACGGCGCTGGGGAAGCTCTAGCTCTTCTCAGTGCACGCAGCGGACGTACAGCGTCGTCCCCATGTCCTGGGCCTGCGGGAAGCCGGTGTGGAAGTTGACGCTGTACGCGGCCCCCGGCGGCGTGCCGGGGTACGCGGACGACGTCCAGTAGGCGTGCGTCAGGACGGGCGCGGCGAGATCGCCGGGGAAGGCATCGCCGTCGACCCACTTCACCACGAGCTGCCCGCCCTCGTATTCGACGTGCGGCGACTCGTCGACGAGGGTCAAGAGCTCCTTGTACGAGGGGACGCGCCAGCCGGTCGTCAGCGTGTCGAGCGAGATCTGTCCGCACTGGGTCGCGGCGTCGTCGAAGGAGAGGCCAGTCGTCAGCGGATAGCGCTGCCAGTAGAGCCCCGTCCGCAGGTCCTGGATGACGTCGCTGTTCAGGTTGAACAGGTTGTACTGGTCGCCGGGAGCGTCGGCGCGCGCGAGCGTCGCCAGGGCGACGACGGCGCTCGCCGCAAGTGTGGCGCGAAGGACAGGCCGCCTCACGGCGTTCCTCCGTTCACGCAGAGCACCTGGGAGGGGACGGTACCGCCATACCCGGTCAGCCCCGTGCTGAAGTCGACCGCCCAGTACCCCGCGGGGCCGTCGTCGCCCGCCACGGCGGAGGACGTCCACGTGGGCACGCCCTGCACTGAGGGGAATGTGGTCGTGTCGATGGTGGGCGTCCGGGTGAAGTCGATGAGCGAGACGAGCTCGATACGCGTCGGGAGGCGCCAGCCGGTGCCGGTGGGGCACGCTTTCCAGGCCGCGTCATAGGTCGCCGCGGGCGCGGCCTGCCGCCACCAGCTCAGCTTCGTCACGAGATCGTAGGCGACCGTGGCGCCGCCGTCGGCGCCGCCGTCGTACGTCATCGCGTGGGGGAGCTCGGTCGACGACTCCGGCCCGATCGCGGCGTCGGGGTTCGGCATGGGCCAGTGCGCCCAGATCTCGTGACCGGTCGGGACGGGCCAGCCCGCCTCCGGCGTCGTGATCACGTCGGCGTCCGCGTCGACGCCGGCTTCCGCGTCCGCCCCGCTCTCGATCGCCATCGCGGAGTCGACCTCGGGCTCTTCCGCGGCCTCGGGCATCGGCACCGTGCCTGTTTCCTTCGTCCCCGAGTCGCAGGTGAACGCGCAGGCTACGTCCTGGTAGTTGCCTAGGCCCAGCAGCGCGTCGCACGCCACGAGCGCCGTCGCCAGCGTCGCGAGGACGGCGACCGCGGCATGCTTCCTAGAAACGGCCATCGAGCCCCGCCGCTCCCACGCCGATCCACGGCGAGAGGCTGGCCCCCTCGACCCGGGCCGTCGTGCTGCGACTCCTCCAGAGCCCGATGAGGCCGACGACCGCCCCCGCGCCGCCGACGGCGAACGCGACGTTCGCGACCGTGGCCCACGTGCGCGCGGACGCCAGATCGTTCGAGCCCCCGTTCTGGGGCCCGCACTGCTGCTGCGGGTTGCACTCGTGGGACAGCCGGCCCGCCGGGTTCATGGCCGTGAAGCCCGCGAGGAGCGTGACGGCGCCGCCTGCGATGGCCGTGCCGAAGCCGATCTTCATGAGCAGGGGACCGGTGCCCGAGACGTGTGGTTGCGGAGCCTCGGGAACGGGAGCCACAGCGACGACGGGACGGGGCGGCACGATCAGCGTGATCTCGCCGGCCTGACCCTCGGTGACCATGCCCTCGCCCCGCGCCTCGCGCGACGCCGCCCCTTCGCCGACGCGGACCGCGACCGTGTGCTTGCCCGGGTCGACCTTCTGCGGCTCGGCAAGCGCGGCGTCGGGGATGCTGACGCCGTCGATGGAGAGGTGCGCAGTCTCGTCGGCGGGCAAGCCCTGGAGCTTCACCCGCAACGTCGGGATCCGGGGTCGCAGCTCCTCGGCCAGCGTGGCAGCCTCGGTGCGGGCCTCGACCGATTTCTCGGTCTCGTCGCCCGCGACGGACATGCGCGCGATGTAGAGGCACACCTCCCGCGCCTCGACGATCTGCCCCACGAGCACGTACGTGCGCGCGAGCTCGATCCCCGTGACGGGCGTGTTGCCGAGGGCGTGGGCGGCCTGGAGCTTCTCGAGGGCGCCCTTGAGGTTGCCCCGGGCGCGGAGCTCCTTGCCCTCCTTGTAGAGGGTGCGTGCGGTCTCCAGCTCCTGCGCGGTGGGAAGGTGAGCCTGGGCGAAGGCGGGGGCGCCCGAGGGGCTCGCGGCGGCCAGCACGAGGGCGAAGGCGAGGGCGCGGCGACTACTTGATGTCATCGTCGCTCCCGGGAGGGGGCTTGCTGACCGTCGACGTCGTCGCCGGAGCGGTTGCCGAGGGCGGCGCGGAGGGCGGCGGCTTCACCTTCGTGGGGTGGGTCGCGGTCGTGGTCGGGGTCGGGGTCGGAGTCGAGGTCGGGGTCGCGGTCGTGGTCACGAGCGCGGTCGTGGTCGTGAGCGCCGTCGCCGGCGCGGGCGCAAGCGCGGCCACGGGCGCCGACGCAGAAGGCGCAGCCGGCTCCCCCGTCTTGCTCATCATCCGCGGCACCGCGAAGCCCACGCCCACGGCACCGGCAGCGATCACCCCCAGCACGATCCACTTGCCGCGCGCGCTCACCGGCAGCCTCTGGCTCGCCAGCCCCACGCCCGCCCCGGTCTCCGAGCGCGCGTCGATGCCGGACCGCTTCGTCGAGGCCACGGGAGACATCGCCGCCTGCGTCGTCTCGAAGCCCCCGTGCGGTCGCGGCGTGGGAATGCTGTCTACGCGCAGCCCCGGCGCCATGGCCTCGCCCGTCACCGCCACCGCGAGCGCCTCCGCCATGTCCTTCGCCGACGCGTAGCGCGCCTCGGGCTCCCGCGCGCAGGCCCTGACGAACCAGGCGTCGACGGCGGGCCCGAGGGCGCGGTTCGCGTCCGACGGCACCGGGATGGGGTCGCGGTGGATCTTCAGCGCCAGCGCGCCCACGGTCTCCGCGAAGAACGGCTTGTCGCCCGTCAGCGCCTCGAAGGCCACGACGCCGAGGGACCATAGATCGGTCTTGAAGTCGATCGTCTTCGCGCCGATGACCTGCTCGGGGCTCATGTAGAACGGCGACCCGATGAAGGAGCCGGTGCGCGTCGTGCTCCCGACGATGCCGACGCCCCCGCCGGCGCCCGGCCCCTTGGCGATCCCGAAGTCGAGGAGCTTCACGAAGAGCTCCCCGCCCCCGGCGTCGCACAGGAAGACGTTACTCGGCTTGATGTCCCGGTGCATGATGCCCCGCTCGTGCGCCCTGGCGAGCGCCCGGGCGAGCTGCGCCACGATGGCCACCACCTCGCGCGGCTCGAGGCGTCCGCTCGCGCGGAGCTGCTGCTCGAGGTCGCGTCCCTCGAGCAGCTCCATGACGATGTACGGGGCGCCGTTGTCGAGGACGCCGTGGTCGAACATCTGCACGACGTGCGGGCTCTTCACCTGCGACGCCGCCGCCGCCTCGCGCGAGAAGCGCGCCAGCGCCTCGGGGCTCTTGGCCAGCTCCTCGGCCATGAACTTCACGACGACGTTCGTCTTGAGCGACAGGTGCTCGGCGACCCAGACGCTCCCCATGCCCCCCTCGCCCAGGGGACGAAGGAGGCGCACGTTCGACGTCACCATCATGCCCGTGCTGGGCTCGGACACGTAAGCAATCCCTCTCGACTGAGGAGCATGCGCGAGCCGCCGCGTCGCTGCAAGCGGGGTGCACGGGCTGCGCGCCGAGCTACGCTAGGGCATGCTTTCTTTTCGTGGTTTGGCTTACGGGTCCGCAGCTGTGCTGCTCGGGCTGACGTGCGCCGCGGCGCTCGTGGCGGCGTGCGGGTCGTCCTCCGCCTCGGCCGGCGGCTTCAACGAGTACGGTGACGGAGGCGGGGCCGACGGCCGGGCCGACAGCGGCGGAGGCCTGCCCGACGCGTTCACCGGCACGGACGCCAGCGACGGAGGCCTCGAGGTCGGCACGAGCCTGCCGACGACGGCGCTCTTCGTCCAGGCTTCCCCGAGCTTGCCGGACGTGCGCCTCTGCTGGGGGACGGGCGTCACCGTGGCGCAGGTCGTCCCCTTCCCGGGCGATGGCGTGATGCCCGGGAGCAACTACCCCGGTGTCCCGCTGGGCGGCGTGGCCCCGATGGGCGACGCGAGCGCGCTCGTCGGCGGGTTCCAGCTCTACGCCATCGACGCGGAGAACCTGGCGCGGATCGAGCAAAGCCAGCCGGCGCCGTACACGTGCGATCAGCTCATATGCGGACAGGGCACCAACCAGTCGAGCCCGTGTCTCCGGTACAACTTCGACTACTGGCCCGTCGCGACGAGCAGCGCCGGCCTCCAGTCGGGCACGAGCAACGTGGTCGCGCTCAGCGGGTGCCTGCCGGGCGCGCTCGACCCCGGCGCCAGCACCACGCTGTGCGGCGCGTCGTGGACGGCGATGTCCGGCAACCTCAACGCCCAGATCCTCCAGCTCCAGAACGGCGTCGGGCCGGCGGGTGAGCTCGCGGTGCAAGCGGCGCAGCTCTCGCCGGGGCTGGCGGCGCTGGTGGGCGACGGCGGCTCGGCGGTCGTGTCGTTCGGGACGCAGGGCGCGGCCGACGCGAGCACGGTGGCGACGCTGCAAGGCGAGGGGGTTCTGGCCGCGCCGTCGGTCGTCTCCTTGGGAGCGGGCCTGTCGGCGTACGGGCAGCTCGGATTCGCGGTCGACGTGCAGGGCTTCGACGGTGGCGCGGGGCACCTGTGGATGTCGCTCGCCGATTCGCAGCAGCTCGTCGATCCCACGCAGGATCCGACGCAGTTCTTCGGGCAGCCGCGGACGTACTTGCTCGCGGTGCTGGGCGATCCGAACGCGCCGCACGCGTTCTCGAGCGGCGGCGACGCCGGGTACGACGGCAAGGGGCTGCACGTGCTGGTGGTGGCCGCGCCGGCGCCCATCGTCGACGCGGGAGACGCGGGCGGGGAGTAGGGGGGCTACCCGGAATTTCCCGTCGCGCCCTGAGTGCCTCCGCTTCCCCCGACCCCTCCGGTGCCGTGATTGCAGGTCGCCCCGGCGGCGGTCGCTCCGCCCGACGGCGTCGCGTAGCAGAAGGAATCGCCACCGGCGCCTCCGCCTCCGCCACCACCGGTTCCGCCCGTGACTCCAGTGCCCCCGGCCGCGCCGCCGCCGAGAGGGAACGGACCTGTGGGGGTGCAATGGCCAGCGGTGGTGCTGCACGAGTTGTACTGGTCGCTCCCTCCTGGCGTGCCGGACGAGCCCGCCGCCCCCGGGCCTCCTCCTCCTCCCGGACCGCCCGCACCGCCCGCGCCGGTCTGGATCGTCACACCCGAAAGGGTGACGGTCCCGCCCGAGAACACACCAATGCTTGCTCCCCCGCCGGAGCCTCCCACGCCACCGCCTCCGCCGCCCCCTCCGCAGCCGGCATTTCCCGCAGCTCCGGAGACCGAGTACGGATTGCATTCGCCCGTTTCGCATCGGCCCGCAGTCGCCATCGCGCCAGGCGTCCCCGCCGTCCCACTGCAGCCCGGGTATCCGGCTTGCGCGAGACCGCCGTTGCCGAAAAGAAACCCGTAGGCGCCGTAGGTCCCCTGGCCCTTGGCTCCGGGCGTCGGAGCAGAGGCGCAGTTGGGATCCTGCGTGCACGGCGGGGCCGGAGCCGCCGCTCCGCCGCCTCCCGTCGCTCCGCCGTTGCCCGCGCCTCCTGCGGCGACCTGGATGTCGACGTTGGTGAGTGTGAGCGCTCCGGACGCTACGAGAACGCCATAGAGCGACTGCCCGGCCGACGCGGTCGTGTTGTTCTGGATGGTCAGCGTGTCGAGCGCCCAGGTGCCGGTCGTGGCCATCACCGCGCTCGACTGGCCCGAAGGCGCCGAAAGGATCGACGTGGCGTTCGTACCAGCGCAGTTCGTCCACGGCGCAGCCGCGCCCTGCGAATAGGTCCACCCGCCGTGAATGGTGAGGCCCGTCGTCGGAAGCGCGACCTCTTCGTCGTAGGTGCCGACGTCGAGGTAAAGGGTGGCCTTTCCCGTCGCAATCGCCGTCGCGATGGTCGTGCACGGCTGCGTCGAAGAGCAGGTGGCGCCGCTTCCGTGCGTCGACGACACGAACGCGCCGTTGACTGTGTCAGGCCCGGGAATGCACGTGTTCGTATTGCATAGCAAGAAGCCCGTGTTGCACGCGAACCCGCACATGCCCGAGGCACACGTCGCGTGGGCATTTCCGACGGCCGTGCTGCACACGTCCCCGCAGGTCCCGCAGTTGCTCAGATCCGTCGTCGTGTTCGCGCACTCCGTCGGGCCCACCACGGGACACGCCGTGAGGCCCGCGGTGCAGTTCAGCGTGCACGCGCCCGCGGCGCACCCCGGCTGACCGGTGCCGCTGGTGGGCCCGGGGCACGTGTGGTTGCAGGCCCCGCAGTTGGTCGCGTCGTGCTGCTCGTCGACGCACGCCGTAGGCGCCGCGGTCGGACACCCCGTGAACCCGCCGTTGCACGTGAAGGTGCACGCGCTGCTCGCGCACGTAGGCTGCGCGTTGGTCACGTTGTTCGGGCAAACGAGCCCGCACCCGTTGCAGTCGCTCGCGTTGCTCGTGGTATCCACGCACGTCCCGCTGCACAGCTTCGGCGTCCCCGTCGGGCATCCCGACACGCACGTGCCCCCCGCGCACACGGGATCGTTCGCCGGGCACGCGTTGCTGCAGGACCCGCAGGTCGCGGGCTTGGTGATGTCCGTCTCGCAGCCGTCGTCGGGCATCCCGTCGCAGTCGGCCCATCCCGCCGCGCACGCCGACGCCGGGAAGCTGCACGCCCCCGCCGCCGTGCACGACGTGGCCCCGGCCACGTGCGCGAGGTTCGTGCAGTCGTGGCCGCACGTCCCGCAGTTGTGGATGTCGCTCGGGACGCATGCCCCGGCGCACTGGAGGTCCCCGGTCGGGCACCCGGGCGGCGGCCCCTCGTCGCCCGCCTCCGGAGCGCCCCCGCCCTCGGGCTCCATCGTCCCGGCATCGGCTGCCGCCGCAGCGTCCTGGTGACCCGCATCGACGTGACCCGCATCGACGGTCATCCCATCATGCTCACCGCCACCGTCGCCGCCCCCCACCCCCTCGACCAGTGGATTCTCGTCCCTCGCATCGCTCCCCCCAGCGTCCGCGCCCTGTGCCGAGCCAAAGCCGCCGCTGCACGCCACGAGCATCGTCGCGAAGGACAACGAGAGAACCCAGCTCCATCCGGACCTCATGAACAACACCCTTCCCGTGCCCCCACCTCGACGCGCGCGGGCATGTAGCATGTGGTGCGACGTTCGCGCCTACCTTCTATTCACCTATCGGCCGCAATCGGCCGAGGTTGCGTGCGGCGATGTCACCCGATCGGGGGACGCGCGGGCTCGCGCTCCCTTCTGGTCGGACAAGCGCCGCCGTTGTACTCGTCCTACGGCCCTGATGAACCGCCACGACTGCGTGATCCGTACATGGGTTGGCTGGGCGGCTCTGGCTCTCTCCACTCTGGGTTGCCACGCGCCCGCGCCGACTTCCCCGCCGCCCACGCCGGCTCCTTCGGCCCACGCAAGCGTCGCGACCGCCGCCGGGAACCCGTCCGCGCCGACGAAGGAGGTCTTCCCGCACCACGTGAAGCCTCACTGGCTCGCCGACCACACCCACTTCTTCTACCGGAACGAGCTGGCCGACAACGTTCGCGAGTTCTTCCTCGTCGATGCGGCGACGGGGGAGCGGGCCCCCCTCTTCGATCACGCGCGCCTCGCGGCCGCGCTGACGCAGGCGACCGGAAAGGACGTCAAGCCGGAGCACCTGCACATCCACCGGCTCGACCTCGACGAGAAGAGAACGACGATGCTCTTCTACGTCGCCGACAAGCGATGGCGCTGCGATCTCCAGACCTACGCCGTCCGCCCGGAGCCGGAGACGCGAGAGGACCGGGATGCCCAGGCCCTTCGTCTGGCCGCCGGTCCGACCACGCGGACCGGTCCTGCCACGGACCTCGACATCGTCAATCACACGCGCGGCGAGGTCTCCGTCTACTGGATGGACTTCGAGGGCCATCGCAAGCTCTACGGGAAGCTCCCACCGGGTGGCCAGCTCGCCCAGTCGACGTACGCAGGCCACGTCTGGGTGGTGACCGACACTGCAGACCGGCTGCTCACCGCGTTCGAGACGCCCGAGGACGGCGGCGAGCACGTCATCGACGAGGACAAGCCGGTGGCGGGCGCCCCCGTGCCGCCCCCGGCGCCGAAGGGCGTCGCCTCACCGGACGGGCGCCGGACCGCGTTCGTCAAGGATCACAACATCTACCTCCGCGAAGCGCGGGGCCACACCTCGACGGCGCTCAGCCACGACGGGACGGCGGACGACTCCTACGCCGACGACGACCTCCGATGGTCTCCCGATTCGACGCGGCTCGTCGCGCTCCGCACGAAGAAGGGGGACGACCGCAAGGTCTACCTCATCGAGTCGTCACCGACGGATCAGGTCCAGCCGAAGCTCACCTCGTACGACTACCTCAAGCCCGGCGACCGCATCCCGATCGCGAAGCCGCATCTCTTCGACGTGACCACGCGCGCCTCCATCCCGGTGAGCGATGCGCTCTTTCCCCAGCCGTGGTCCCTCTCCGAGCTTCGCTGGTCGAGCGACTCGAAGCACTTCAGCTTCCTCTACAACCAGCGCGGCCACCAGGTGCTGCGCGTCGTGTCGGTGGACGCCCGGAGCGGAGAAGCGCGCGCCGTCGTGGACGAGCAGAGCAAGACCTTCGTCGACTACAGCGGCAAGCTCTTCTACCGCCGGCTCGACGAGACGCGCGAGATCCTCTGGATGTCCGAGCGCGACGGATACAACCACCTCTATCTCTACGACGCCGACGCCGGCACGGTGAAGACCCAGATCACGCGCGGCGAGTGGGTCGTCCGGAGCGTCGAGTGGGTCGACGAGAAGCAGCGCCAGATCTGGTTCTTCGCCGGCGGCGTGCGCGCGGATCAGGATCCCTATTACCTTCACCTCTGCCGCGTGGGCTTCGACGGCACCGGGTTCACTGTGCTGACGGAGGGGGACGGCACGCACATGGTCGAGTTCTCCCCGGACCGGCGCTTCTTCGTCGACACGTGGTCGCGAGTCGACCAGCCGCCCGTCACGGAGCTACGGCGGGCGAGCGACGGCAAGCGCGTCGTCGAACTGGAGCGCGCCGATGACCGCCATCTCCTCGAGACGGGGTGGACCGTCCCCGAGCGGTTCGTCGCCAAGGGCCGCGACGGCCAGACCGACATCTACGGCATCATCATCCGCCCTTCGCACTTCGACCCGACCCGGACGTATCCGGTGATCGAGGACATCTACGCCGGCCCCACGGCCGCCTTCGTGCCGAAGGCGTTCGGCCTCGAGGAGGAGCAGCACGCGCTCGCCGATCGGGGCTTCATCCTCGTGCAGATCGACGGCATGGGCACGTCGTTCCGCTCGCGGGCCTTCCACGACGTCGCCTGGAAGAACCTCGCCGACTCGGGCTTTCCCGACCGCATCGCGTGGATGAAGGCCGCGGCCGCGAAGCACCCGGAGATGGATCTCTCGCGCGTCGGCATCTACGGAGGCTCGGCGGGCGGGCAGAGCGCGCTGAGGGCCCTGCTCTCTCACGGCGACTTCTACAAGGTCGCGGTCGCCGACTCTGGCTGCCACGACAACCGGATGGACAAGATCTGGTGGAACGAGCAGTGGATGGGGTGGCCCGTCGACGACAGCTACGTCAAGAGCTCGAACGTCGCCGACGCGAAGAAGCTCACGGGCAAGCTCCTCCTCGTCGTGGGGGAGCTCGATCACAACGTGGACCCGTCCTCCACGATGCAGGTGGTGAACGCGCTCATCAAGGCGGACAAGGACTTCGAGCTCCTCGTGGTCCCCGGCGGCGGCCACGGCGTCGGCGACAGCCCCTACGGCAAGCGGCGGCGGGCAGACTTCTTCGTGCGAAACCTCATCGGCGCCAAGCCGTAGTTCGCACCTGATATCTTCGGGGGCCGATGGTCAGGACCCCTTCCGGCGGCGAGCGCGTGGCGCTCCGCGAGTACGTGTCCGAGGCACGCATGCTCGCCAAGGTCATCGGGCGCATCGTCCGGTACCGGCCGACCAGCAAGCACAACATGGCCGAGCTCCTCGAGGCGCGGGCGCTCGAGCACGGGGGCCGCACCGCGGTCGTGTTCGGCGACGAGCGCTTCACGTACGACGACTGGAACGCGCGCGCCAACCGCGTCGCGCACTGGGGGCGCGAGCGTGGCCTGCGTCGTGGGGACTGCGTGGCCTTGCTGATGGAGAACCGCCCGGAGTTCCTCTTCGTGTGGAGCGGCCTGGCCAAGCTCGGCGTCGTGACCGCGCTCGTGAACACGAACCTCTCCGGCCGCGCGCTCGATCACGCGCTCGCCGCGGCGCGCCCGGTCCGCCTCGTCGTCGGCGCCGAGTGCCTCGCGCACCTCGCGACCGTCTCGAAGGCGCCCCCCACGCACGTTCTGCGCGATCGCTCCCCCTACTCCCTCCCGAGCGGCGCGCACGACCTCGACCTGGCGCTCGCGCCTCTCCCGGCGTCCAACCCCGACCCCGGCTGGCGGAGGGGCCTCCGTGCGGGCGACGACCTCCTCTACATCTACACCTCGGGCACGACGGGCTCGCCCAAGGCGGCGCGACTCAGCCACCTGCGCTTCCTCGCCATCGGCGACGTGCTCTCCGTCTTCGTGGACACGACCCCCGACGACGTCCTCTACGACGTCCTGCCGCTCTATCACACGGCCGGCGGCGTCATGCTCCCCGCGCTCTCGCTCTTCTCGGCGGCGACGCTCGTCATCCGTCGCAAGTTCAGCGCCAGCAGCTTCTGGGACGACATCCGTCGCCACCGGGTCACGGGGTTCCAGTACATCGGCGAGCTGTGCCGCTACCTCATCGCACAACCACCTCGCCCCGACGACCGCCAGCACCACCTTCGCTTCGCGGTCGGCAACGGGCTGCGGCCCGACGTGTGGCCGGCCTTTCGCGACCGCTTCGGCATCCCCCGCATCCACGAATTCTACGGCGCGACCGAGGGCAACGTCGTCCTCATGAACCTCGACAACCGCGTGGGCGCCGTCGGGCGCGTGCTCATCAAGCCGATCAGCAATGCGCGCATCATCCGCTACGACGTCGACCGCGACACGCACCCACGCGACAGGAAGGGCTTCTGCATCGAGGCCACGCGCGGCGAGGTCGGCGAGATGATCGGGCGGCTCCCCTTCACGAAGCGCATGGCCCTGGGACGCTTCGAGGGCTACACGTCCGGCGCCGACTCGGAGAAGAAGGTGCTGCACGGCGTCTTCCGCAAGGGCGACGCCTGGTTTCGCACGGGGGATCTGATGCGCCAGGACGCGCGCGGGTACTTCTACTTCGTCGATCGCATCGGCGACACCTACCGCTGGAAGGGCGAGAACGTCTCCACGCAGGAGGTGGCGGAGCTTCTCGCGCCGTTCCCGGGCGTACACATGGCGAACGTCTACGGGGCGCGCGTGGAGGGGGCCGACGGTCGCGCCGGGATGGTCGCGCTCCTCCTGCACGAGGGGGCGCGGTTCGACGGGGAGAGCTTCTACGCCTTCGTGACCGAGCGCCTCCCGCGCTATGCGTGCCCGGCGTTCGTGCGGGTCCAGCTGGAGGCGGATCTCACGGGCACGTTCAAGCTGCGCAAGGTCGACCTGCAGAAGCAGGGGTTCGACCCGGGCCTCGTCGGCGAGCCGCTCTTCGCGCGCGACGACGCGACCAGGGCGTACGTCCCTTTGACGCGCGAGGTCCACGACGCCATCTGCTCCGGGAAGTGGGCGCTCTGAGGAGAGCTTCTACTTCCGCTTCGAATGCCGCAAGGGCGCGCCGCCCCCGCGCTCACCGCGCGGCACGGCTTCGACGGTCCGACGCCTCGGGAACGGGCGAGGGGGGCGCTCGTCGACACGCACCGGCACGTCCGCACGCGCCGGCGGAACGCTGTACGGCACCGCGGGCCGCCGCGGCGCTTCGAGCCGCGGTGGCGGAGGGGGCGGCGGTCGAGGCGGCGGAGCGGCCGGGGGCGGAACCGGCGGCGGCGCGGCCGTGGGCGCCTTGTCTGCACGGGTGATGAGCACCCGGGGGTCGCGCGGATCGGGGCGACTGGCCTCGCGCTCGAACGCTTCGGCCACGCTCCGGGCGATGTCGACGAACGAGCACCCCGCTTCGACGCGGATCGCCCCCACGTCGCTCCCCCGGATGTTCCCGCGCCGGCACGCGACCGCGAGGAGACGGCGGGCGTCGGCGCCGTTGCGCCCGCCCCACGTGACGCGGAACGTGACCCAGTCGGCGGGACCGGTCGGCTTCCTGGGGGCGCGTCCTTCGGCTCCTCGCGGAGCCCGCGCGGCGGGGTGATCGTCGCGCGGTGGCGGGATCGCGCGCACCTCGCGCGCCTTCGTCGGCCCGTGCAGCCCCGCCTTCACGACGAGCCGCGCCAGGGCGGTCACCGGAGCGTCGCTCTTCAGAATGCGCTCCGCGATCGACAAGGCATGAGGATCGATGGTCTCGCCGTCGCCTTCACGCGCCAGCCAGGCGACGAGCTTCTCTTCCCGCGCGCGCTGGATGGCCTCGGGGCGCGGGATGGGCTCCACGCGGTGCGCGATCTTCGCGCGCGCGAAGCCTCTCGCGATGGCCTGGTAATGCGATGGGCTGACGAACAGCACGCTCGTCCCTTGCTTGCCGGCCCGCCCGGTGCGACCGCTCCGGTGCGTGTACGTCTCCACGTCGGTGGGCGGCTCGATCTGGATGACGCGCGCGATGTCGCGGACGTCGATGCCGCGGGCGGCGACGTCGGTGGCGACGAGAGCCTGGACGCCGCCCTGCCGGAACGCCGCGAGGGCCCGGTCCCGCTCCGGTTGCTCCATCTCGCCCGAGAGCGTCCGCACGACGAACCCCGCCTCCGCGAGCTCCCCGGCGATGCGGGCCACGTCGGCGCGCGTGCGGGCGAACACCAGCGACTTCGCGTCCTCGTCCGAGAGGAGCAGGTTGACCAGCGCGTCCACGCGCTTCCCCGGTTCGACCAGGTGGACCACGTGCTCGATGTCGGCGTGAGCCTCCCCGAGGCGCGTGCCCTGGACGTGCACGGGGTCTTTCTGGAAGCGATCGGCGAGCGCCACCACGTCGCGCGAGAAGGTCGCCGAGACCAGGTGCGAGCGACGCTCCACCGGGAGCATGGCCAGGATGGCCTCGAGGTCCTCCCGGAAGCCGAGGTCGAGCATCGAGTCGGCCTCGTCGAGCACCACGGCCGCCAGGGTCGACGGGTCGATCCTCTGCCGCTCGAGCGCGTCCCGGAGACGCCCTGGCGTGGCGACGACGACGGCGGGATTCGACGAGAGCGCCCGCTTCTGGTCCAGGTAACCGGAGCCACCGGTGACGGCCGCGACGCGGACGCGAAGCGGCGCGTACAGCCAGGACAGCTCGTCGGCGACCTGCTTCGCGAGCTCCCGCGTCGGCGTCAGGATGAGGACTCGCGGTCGCGCGGCGCCGCCGTACTGGGCCGTCAGGTCGTCGAGCAGGTCGCGCACCGCGAAGCCGATCGCGATGGTCTTGCCGGACCCGGTCTGCGAGGTGATGCGGAGATCGCGCCCCTCGAGCGCCTCGTCGAGCACCGCCTCCTGCACGGGGGTGAGGGTGTCGTACCCCTTCGTGGCCAGCGCCGACGCGAGCGCCGGGCCGACGAGGTGCGTGAGGTCGGCGGCGGTCATGGAGGGAGGCGCTGTAGCACGGCCCTCCGGGCGAGGCTCATGTCGACCTCGACCATGGAACGTGTGTTGCTCTCCACTTGCCGTGCATCTTCGGAGGGTGAAGCATCGCCTCCTGTGGCAGACGTGGCCGAACCCCGCAGGTCCCCGTGGGCCGCCCTGTGGCAAGCGTTCTCGCCCCCGCTTCCGCCGGACCTGGAGGAGCCGCTCGCCCGCGAGATCGCGGAAAGCAACCGCCTCCGCCTTCTCGTCGTCGCAGCGCCCGTCCTGGTCGGTCACGCCATCCACGTCGCGATCTATCGAACCTCCGCCGCGGAGCGCGCTTCTCTCCCGGTACAAGTGGCCGAGTGGCGCGACGCCGTGGCTCTTGTCCATGAGGCGACGTTCGTCGTCACGCTCACGCTGGCGTTTCTGCTCCTTCGCTATGGACGCGCCCGCGCCGCGCGCTTCCTCGCCCCCGCCGCCGTGATGACCTACCTGCTCCACGGAGCGGCCACCGCCGGCGTCGATCAGCTCCAGGCCACCGTCAGCGGGGTCACGCCGTTCATCGCGTACTGCCTGTTCATGGCCGTCTTCGTCACGCTCCGGCCCCGCGTGGCCCTGCTCCTCTACGGCGTGGCGGGCGCCGCGTTCTTCGTCGCGCTGGCCGTCATGCAGCCGTCGCCGAGCGTGAGGCTCGCGCTGATGCCCAACGGCGGGTCCATCGTGGTGGTCAGCGTGATCCTGTCATGGCTCTTCTACGCGGCGCGACGCCGCGACTTCGGACAGCGGATCACGATCGACCGACAGCGCGAATCGCTGAGCGCGCTCAACGCCGGGCTCGAGCGACGCGTGAGCGACCAGGTGTCTGAGATCGTGAAGCGCGCGGAGGAGGTCGAGCACCTGAACGCGCAGCTTCGTGCGCAGGTCCGGGCGCGCTCGAGCGAGCTCTCGATGGCCCTGGCCAAGCTCGCCCAGGACCACGAGCTGGACGGGTCACTGCGTCACGGTCTCGTGCTGGGCGACCGCTTCGAGGTCGGAAGCCTCATCGGCCAGGGCGGCATGGGGGTCGTATACGACGGTGTCGACCGGACCACCGGAACGCGCGTCGCCATCAAGGTGATCCAGGCAGGGTCCAGCCAGCAGCTCGCCGCCCTTCGGCGGTTCCTGCGCGAGGCGAAGGCCGGCGCGACGGTCGTGCACCCGGCCGTCGTGCGCGTGCTCCACGTCGACGTGTCCGACGACGGGATGTTCTTCCAGGTGCAGGAGCTCGTCGAGGGTCAGCCCGTACGGAGCGGGGAGCGCCCCTGGGACCCCGGGGCGGTGGCTCGGTTCGGATCCGTCCTCTGCGAGGCGCTGGCCGCCGCGCACGACCTCGGGATCGTGCACTGCGACGTGAAGCCGTCCAACATCCTCCTCACGAAGACCGCACCGGGGCTGAAGCTCCTCGATTTCGGCATCGCCAAGCTGTACGAGGACGGGCACGTGCCCGAGGGCGCGGACGGGACGGCCACGGGGGTCATCCTGGGGACCCCCGGGTTCATGTCCCCGGAGCAGGTGGAGGGCGTCCGCGCGCTCACCGCAGCATCGGACGTCTACGCCGTGGGCGTCCTCCTCTTCCTGCTCGTCACCGGCAAGCACCCCTTCGAACAGGGGAGAACCATGTACAGCCTGGTGTTCAGCCATCTGTGCGTCCCTGCGCCCGACGCGCGGTCACTCCTGCCGACCGTGCCCGATCCGATCGCCGAGCTGCTCGCGCGCTGCCTCCAGAAGGATCCCGTCCTGCGCCCTTCGGCTCGCTTGCTCGGACAAGAGCTCTGCGCCCTGGCCGACAAGCTCGAGGCCGCTCCTCTCGAGGCACTCACGGCGGGCGGGCCGCCCGGTCGCCCGAATGCAGTGGAAGCGGTGACCGTCGTCGAAGCGCACCGCACCGTGTAGCTACGTCGAGCGCTGGTGCAGCTCGATGACGTTTCCGTCCGGGTCCCGCACGAACATTCCCTCGGCCCGGGGGCCGAACCGGACGGGTCCCTCGCGCACGGGAAACCCGACCGCCGCCAGCGAGGCCTTCGCCGCCAGCAGGTCGGGACAGAGGAGCGCGACATGCGTGATGCCCGCGTGCTTCTCGGCGACGTCCATGAGGACGTTCGGCTCGCTGGCCTTCGGCGCGTTGAGCACCAGATTGAGCTCGACGCCCGACGGGTGATGGAGAATGGCGACCGGCTCGGGGCCGATGGGTCCAGCGGTCTTCACGAACCCGAGCACCGAATAGAAGGCCATCGAGCGCTCGAGATCGTGAACGCGGATGCCGATGTGGGCCAGGCCGGCGATGGGGATGGAGACCATGGGGCCAAGTCTGGGGCGCGAGGCGTCGAAGACGCAAGGGGGCGCGCGGCGCGTTGCCTCCGCCCGCCGTCCCGTGGTGAGCTGCGCCGCACCGTGCCCGCTCGCTCCATTGCCGCCTTCCTGACGATCGCCCTCGGCGGCTGCGCAGCGTGCGTCGCGTGCTCACCGGCGCGCCCCGCCTCCGACCTGTCCCCGGCAAGCTCGAGCTCCGCCGCCACGGCGACCTCGTCGCCATCGGCCCCTGTCCCGCTCGTCCACGTGCAGATCCTCGCCCTCAACGACTTTCACGGGCACCTCGAGCCGCCCACGGGGAGCAACGGCGTCATCCTGGTCGCGCCTGCGGATCCGCTGGCGTCCTCTCCGGAGGCGCGCACCACGGACGCGGGCGTGACGCTGGTGCCGGCCGGAGGCGCCGCGTACCTGACCGCGCACGTCGCCCGCCTCCGCGCGGAGAATCCGGCCACGGTGGTGGTCTCGGCGGGAGACCTCACCGGCGCGAGCCCGCTGCTCTCGAACCTCTTCCAGGACGAGCCCGCCGTCCTGGCGATGAACCGCCTGGGCCTCAGCCTGGAGGCCGTGGGCAACCACGACTTCGACCGCGGCCTGCCCGAGCTGATGCGGCTCCAGAAGGCCGGATGCTCGCTCGGCGACTGCGACGCCGGGAGCTTTCCCGGCGCGTCGTTCGAGTACCTCGCCGCGAACGTGGTCGACGACTCGACCGGTCACACCGTGCTACCCCCCTTCGCCATCCGCGACCTCGGCGGGGCGCGCGTCGCCTTCATCGGCGAGACGCTGGTGCAGACGCCGAGCGTCACCAAGGTGGGCGCGGTGAAGGGGCTCTCGTTCGAGGACGAGGCGGCCACGGCGAACGCGCTCGTCCCGGAGCTGCAGAGGCAGGGCGTCTCCGCCATCGTGCTCCTCCTCCATCAAGGCGGGATGCAATCCCTCGGCGGGACCTACGACGGGTGCCAGGGTTTCTCCGGCGATCTGGTCCCCATCCTGGACAGACTGAGCCCCGCGATCGACGTGGTCGTCAGCGGGCACACGCACCAGGCCTACGACTGCGTGATCGCGGGCCGCCTCGTCACGAGTGCCATGAGCTACGGGCGGCTCGTCACCAAGATCGACCTCACCATCGACCCCTCGGCCCATCGCGTCGTCTCCAAGCACGCCCGGAACGTCCCGATCACGCGCGACGTACCGCCGGACGCCGAGGTCACCCGGATCGTGCAGGCCTACGAGGACAGGGCTCGGAGCATCACTGGACGCGTCGTGGGTTACGTGAAGAAGAACCTCACTGGCAACTCTCGGGCGGCGAGGATCGCGTCCTGCGAGACGCCTCTGGGCGACGTCCTCGCGGACGCCATGCGCGCGGAGACGGGCGCGGAGATCGCGTTCATGAACCCCGGTGGGATCCGCGCTGACCTCGTCGCGAAGCACGAGGGGCGACCCGACTTCGCCGTCACCTACGGGGACGCCTTCGAGGTGCAGCCGTTCGGCAACGCGCTGGTCACGATGACCCTCCGCGGAGCGCAGATCCTCGCGCTGCTGGAGGGCCAGTTCGGGAGCCGCCAGGAGCCGCGCATCCTCCAGGTGTCCAGGGGCTTCTCGTATCTCTACGCCTACGACCGCGCTCACGAGAGGGCGGTGGTCTCGGATCTGCACCTATACGGCAAGCCGATCGACCCGGCGAAGACGTACCGCGTGGCTGTGCCGTCGTTTCTGGCCGCGGGTGGGGACAGCTTCGCCGTGCTCAAGCTCGGAGAGGACCGGAAGGAAGGGCCGATCGATGTGGACGCGCTGACGTCCTACCTGGGGAAGGTCAGCTCCGCTGCGGCGCCGCTCGACGCGCCCGCGGGAGGGCGGATCACGGGCGACGGCTGCAAGTGACGCAGGTCGCCTAGCACTCACAGGACCAGGTACCGCCCCTGCCGGAGCAGCGGCGCGCCGTCCAGATCGACGTCCGCCTGCATCCCGGCCATCGACAGCTGGGTCGGCGCGTCCCAGCTCGCGCCCGTCTGATCCGCCAGCGTCGCCCCGAAGGCGAGGTGCAGCCCGGGCACGTTCTGGTCGCTCACCACCTCGCCCGTCGCCTCGTGCATCCCGATGTTCGTGCCGAGGACGACCATCCCCACCCTCTCGGCGTTGCGCTCGGTCCGCAAGAAAGCCTCCACCGCGTTGGCCAGCCCGCGGTCGATGCACTGCACCGAGCGGCACGCGCCCGCCTTGATCTCCACCTTCACCGGCGAGCGCGCGAGCATCCCGGCCGTCGCGCCCAGCGGGCTGCCCATGCTCGCGTCGGCGACGAAGACGCCGTTGACGTCCGCGGGGCACGTGAAGAGCTCCCCGCTCGGCAGGTTCTCCCAGCGCCCCGGGCGCACGATGCCGACGCGCTCCTGCCAGCGGAACTGCGGGCCGAGCTTCACCTCGAGATCGCTCCCGGCGGGCGACCGCAAGCGCAGCACCGAGTCGGGGCGCATTCGCGTGCGCACGGCCCGGGTGGCGTCGAGGATGCGCTGCGGGTCCACGCTGAAGCCCGCCAGCATGGTGCGACGGCCCACGCCGATCATGTGCGCGTGGCGGAGGCGAAGCTCGGTCACGAGCTTCACGTACTCCAGGCGCATCTGCCACTCGCCCTCCTCGAAGCCGATCAGCAGCACGCTCGCCTGCGCCCGCGACATCTCGGCGCGGAGCTGCTCGGGGAGGTTGCGCACCGGACGTCGTGCCAGCTTCTCGAGCACCACCACCTCGGCCTCGGCGTGCACGGTGCGCGCGATCTCCGCCAGCGTCGCTCCCAGGAGCTCGCGCACGCCGTCGACCACGATCACCACGCGATCGCCCGCCACGACGCCGAGCGACGTCTCGATCACGCGCCGCGCCGCATTGGCGAGATCGAAGTCGAGCTCCGGCAAGCGCAACCCGAGCGGCGTGCGCGACCTGGGCGGTGGCTTGCTGCTCGGCACGAGATCGAGCGTAACTCAACTCACGGGGCGTCGAACCCGGCGTCGCACTCGGGCACCCGGCTCCCGACGCCGCCGCGGGTGACGAACCACTGGGCCGGCCCGCAGGGGCCCGGATAGAACGTCGCGACCTGCGCCGCGGGCGTCAGCGGTCCGAAGAACGTGGCCCCGCCTTGCTGCACCAGCGGCTCGCCGGCGACGTACAGGCTCGGAACGGACAGGAACAGCTGCCCGGCGTCGAAGTCGACCGAGATCGCGCCCAGGTCGAGCTTGTCGTAGTAGCTGCCGGCGTACGGCTGCCACGTGCTCGGCGGCGTCGAGCCGTCCGGTGCCGAGGCATCCCCGCCCTCGAGAAACGTGTCGATGGCGTGCTGCGACACGTTGTCGGGTGGGAGGCCGAGCCCGTTGTAGAAGACGACGACCGCGAAGCTCTGGCCCGGGACCAGCCAGATCGAGGACTGGTAGCCGTAGTCGAGCAATCCGGCGTGGCTGACGACCGTCTGGCCTGCGTAGTTGCCGTAGACCACCAGGCCGTCACCGTACTGGGCACCCCCGTCGGGGAGCCCGTACGTGTCGGCGCGCGCCGTCTCCATGGCGGCGACCGAAGCCGGCTGAAGCGCCCGTCCCGACGCACCCACCCCCGACGCGAGGAGCATCTCCGCAAAATGGGCGTAGTCGACGACGCTCGCGATGACGCCGCCGGGGGGACGCGTCACCTCGCAGTCGTACGCATCCGGCGGGGAGATGGTGAGCTTTCCTCCCTGAACGGCGTGCCCGTCCGCGTGGTCCTCGACCATCGCGACCGCCGGATCGAACGTCGCCGTCGTCATCCCCGCCGGCCCGAACACCAGGCTGGCGACGGCGTCCTCGTAGGCCATCCCCGCCGCGGACTCGATCATCCACCCGGCGAGCGCGTATCCCTGGTTGCTGTAGTTCCAGACCTGGCCGGGAGGCGTCCAGAGCTCGCCGCGCCCCGCCGTGAGAAACCACTCCTCCATGGCTCCGGGGCCCACCGGACAGTTCTGGGACACGTCGAAGTCCGGGATGCCTGCGGTGTGATCGAGCAGCTCCTGCCCCGAGACGGTGCCGGCGTCGAACGGCGGCATGAGCCGGAAGGACGGCAGGTAGGTCGTGATGGGCAGCGACAGCTCGAGCACGCCCATCTCCACGAGCCTCAGCGCCGTCGCCGCGAGGATCGGCTTGCTCAGCGACGCGGCGCGAAAGAGCGTCGTCGAGCTCACCGCCGTGAACTCGCCCGACCGCTCCACGCCGAGGCCCGCCTCGAACGCTAGCTTGCCGTTCACGACGACCGCGATGGAGCCGCCCGGCACTCTGGCCGCCGCCATCTGGCGCTGCATGTAACCGAGCACGTCGGCGAAGCGGGGATCTGCGGCCTCGTCGGGCGAGGTGTGGACGTCGGGCAAGACCTGGGTGCCGGACGAGTCGCACGCGGCGAGGAGCAGCGCGAACAGGAGCGTCGACCGCGTGACCGCGCGCTTCACCTGCACCCGGCAAGGGTAGCCACCGGACGAACCTCGGGCCAGGCGCCGCCGCCTACTTCGCGACCTGCATCACGGAGCCGCTCGCCGAGAAGTCCGTCCAGTACACGTTGCTGGGATCGACGACGACGACGTTCGCGTAGCCCTGGTTCGAGACGAACGGGACCGGCATCCCGCCCCCCGCGAGAGGAAGCACGAAGACGGCGCCCGCGCCGATCTCGCTCGTGAAGTAGAGGCTCGTCGAGTCCACGGCGACGCCCGACGGCGTGGCCTGCCCGGTGGCGAGGACCGTCGGTTGACCACCGTCCGGCACGCCGTTCTTCGGGGCCATGCGCACGCTGCCGGTTCCGATCGCGGTCCAGTAGACGTGGGTCGCGTCGAGGGCGATGCCGAAGGGAAGGTTCTCGTTGGCCGCGATCACGAGGGGTGCGCCGCCTTCGGGCACGCCGCCCTTGGGGACGCTGACCACGCTGGAGGCGCCCGCGTAGTTCGTGAAGTACACGCCGGCGTCGTCGACCGCGACGAGGCCTGGCTGCCCCTGGTTCGCGGCGAGGACCGTCGGTGCCCCTCCGTCCGTGATCCCGCCGACCGGGACACTCAAGACCGAACCGGCGCTCGTCGTCACGTACACGCTCGTCGTATCGATGGCGATGTAGAGGGGATTGCCGCTCGGCGTCACCAGGATGGTCGCGGGCGGGCCGCCGTCGAGCGGCGCGCTCATCACCGTGTCGCCACCCGAGTTCGACCAGTAGACGTTCTGCGAGTCCACGGCGACGCTCAGCGGACTGGCTTGCCCGGAGGCGATTGTCGTCACGGCGCCTCCACCGATCGGCACGCGGAACACG
>Ga0209415_10005142_pt1 | contig 23625 bp, 16 predicted proteins | sample PeaSoiSIISIP2007_FD_187696 | JGI IMG/M metagenome (GOLD analysis project Ga0209415, IMG submission 187696) | Peat soil microbial communities from Weissenstadt, Germany - SII-SIP-2007 (SPAdes) (version 2) | ecosystem: Environmental > Terrestrial > Soil > Wetlands > Peat | place: Germany... | reverse complement strand
GGGACGGGGACCTAAACCCCGCGCGTCTACCGTTCCGCCACGCCCGCAGCGCCCCACACCGCCGGCAACTGACGGCCTGCCGGGGCAGGCCGAGCCTACCGGGCCGGCCGACGTACCCTGCCCGACCCACGCCGACATCCCAGGTAGCCTCGTGGCATGGCATCACACCCCACGCAGGTATCTCCCCAGGTCGCTGACCTGTCCACGACGATGCGGACCGGCAACCTGTCCGACCTGGCGTCTGCGGACGTCTTTCAGCGCCTGCTCAAGGAGCGCATCATCTTCCTGGGCAGCGCCATCGATGAGACCGTGGCGAACCAGGTCTGTGCCCAGCTTGTGCTGCTGGCAGCCGAGAACAGCGAACGTGACATCGCGCTCTACGTCAACTCACCGGGGGGGTCCGTCACCGACGGGCTCGCCATCTACGACACGATGCAGTACGTCAGCTGTGACGTGAGCACCATCTGCGTCGGGTTGGCGGCGTCCATGGGCCAGTTCCTTCTGTGCGCCGGGGCGCCGGGCAAGCGCTTCGCCCTTCCCCACAGCCGGATCCTCATGCACCAGCCATCGGGACAGATGCAAGGTCAGGCGACCGACATCGCCATCCAGGCGGAGCAGATCGTCTACCTCAAACGGATGATGGCCGAGCGCATCGCGTTCCATACCGGCCAGCCCATCGAGCGCATCGAAGCGGACTCGGACCGTGACCGGTGGTTCACCGCCGAGGAGGCCAAGGACTACGGGTTCATCGACCGGGTGATCGAACACTCGACCCCGCACCCGGCCCACCGCTGAGGACGGGACCCGAGGGTTTGACCGGAGCAATCCGATGACCGAGGTCCGATCCGAGACGGGGGCGGCTCCGGCCGCCGCCGAGCCCGTGGACCCGGTTGCCCCTGGCCTTGGTGCCGCCGGCGTCGACGCGGTCATCGTGAGAGATCACGAGCGGGAGGTCGCCGAGCGCGCCGAGCGCATTGCCCGGCGATCCAAACCAACCCGCGTCGTCGCCGCCCGAGTGAGCATCTGGTTACGGCTCGGCGAGCTGTGGCGAGCGCGTGAGTTGTTCTTCTTCCTGGTGCGCAAGGAGATCAAGGTCAAATACAAGAACTCGGTGCTCGGGTTCTTGTGGTCCATGCTGAACCCGGCGCTCACGCTGGCGGTCTTCTACGTCCTGTTCACCTTCTTCCTGCCAAACGGTATTCCCAACTTCGTCATCTACATGTTCTCGGCGATGCTGGTGTGGAACCTCTTCCAGACCGCGGTGCTCACCGGCACCAGCTCGGTCGTGTCCAATGCCGCGATCGTCAAGAAGGTCGCGTTCCCCCGCGAGATCCTCTCCCTGTCTGCGGTCGGGTCGGCCTTCATGTTCTTCCTCTTCCAGTCCATCGTGCTGCTGGCGTTCATGATCGCCTTCTGGCACCGACCGGACTGGAGCGCGCTCTGGCTCGTGATCCCGGCGCTGGCCGCCATCATGGCGTTCTCGGCGGCCCTCGCGGTCTTCCTCTCTGCCGTGAACGTCTACCTCCGTGACACCCAGCACCTGGTCGAGGTGCTTCTGCTGGCCTGGTTCTGGGCGATCCCGGGCATCTACTCGTATTCGGGGCGGGTGCACGACGGGCTCGTGAAGCACACGATCTTCGGTATTCCCGGCACCCATTTGATCTGGCTGTACTTCGCCAACCCGGTGAGCCCGGTCGTCATGTCGTTCCAGCGCGTCTTCTACAACGTCGTGCATCCTCGTTCGACGCTCAAACCGCACGGTCTCATCAAGGATGGGGTAATGGCCCGGTACGGGATCCACTGGTACGTGGCGTCGGACCTCACGGTCCTAGCGGTATCCCTCGTCCTGCTTCTCGGGGCCATGGTCGTCTTCGGACGGCTCGAGGGCAACTTCGCCGAGGAGCTCTGAACGCGTGGCTGCGAACATCGCCGTGGACGTGGAGGACGTCTCGAAGCGTTTCCGCCTCTACAGCGAGAAGTACCAGTCCCTCAAAGAGCGCTTCCTCCACGCGGGGAGGAATCCGTACCAGGATTTCTGGGCCCTGCGAAACGTCAACTTCGAAATCCCCGAGGGCCAGACCGTCGGGATCCTGGGACGCAACGGCTCGGGGAAGTCGACGCTCCTCAAATGCGTGTCGGGGATCCTGCAACCCACCGAAGGCAGGGTCGTGGTGCGAGGCAGCCTCGCCGCGCTATTGGAGCTCGGGGCCGGCTTCCAGCCCGAGTTGTCGGGGCGCGAGAACATCTACCTCAACGCTTCCCTGCTCGGTCTGTCGACCAAGGAGGTGGACAAACGCTTCGACGAGATCGTCGCATTCGCCGAGCTCGAGCAGTTCATCGACAACCAGGTCAAGTACTACTCGTCGGGGATGTACGTCCGACTCGGGTTCGCGGTCGCGGTCAATGTCGACCCCGACATCCTGGTGGTCGACGAGGTACTGGCGGTGGGCGACGAGGCCTTCTCGAGAAAATGCATGGCGAGGATCAAGGAGTTTCAGGACGACGGGAGGACCATCCTCTTCGTCACCCACTCCTCTGATCTGGTTCGGCAGATCTGTGATTTCGCCGTCGTGTTGAGCTCGGGGGACATGATCGGTTCGGGCCCGGCCGCCGAAGCGGTCCGCATCTACCACGAGCACCTCAACACCGTTGCCCCCGCGATCGGGGCCGTCGCCCAAGAGGCGGAAGAGGCTCCTGCCCCCGCGCTGCACCGGTCGATCCAGATCACGGCGGTCGATGTCGAGCACCCGGGCGTCGGTTCGCGCCATTACCTGCTCCCGTGGGAGGGCCTCACGGTGCACGTCGCCTTCGAGGCGGTCGAACCCGTCCAGGGCGTGGTGTTCGATCTGGAGATCCACGACCGGGAGGGTCGTTTGATCTTCGGTTCGGACACCGAGATCCTCGACCGGCCCTTCGACGCGCCCGTCGGGGCGGGGCGGGCCGATTTGAGTTTCGAGCATGTGCCGTTGCTCGACGGGACCTACACCTTGAAGGTCGGGATCAAGGACCGTCTGGGCATCTTGTACGACAGCCGTGAGCAAGAGGGCTTCGAGGTGATGAACCCCGACCGGTCACGGGGCACCGTGGCGCTGCAGCTGCACGCCGACATCCGGGCCGCCAGTCTCAACTGATCCATTTACCGGACCGATGTGCCTCGACCGCCGATTTCTTGGCACGGAGGTCGTGCACCACCCGTTGAGGTCCACCCCGGCCGCGACCAGACCCCGGCGCGCCCGACGACTCGTGATGGGTGTCGCGGTTGCAGCGGCCTCGCTCATCGTCGCCGGTCCGGGATTAGCGGGTGGTCCCTCGCCTGCGTTCGCCCTCCCGCCCACGTTGCCCACTCTGACATGGTCGGTCGGTCCTCTTGCCGATGCCGGGCAACCGATTGCGGAGTCCTCTCCGACGGTGGCGACGCTCGACGGCGGCGGGCCCGCAATCGTCGTGGGTGACCGCAGCGGGTCGGTCTATGCGTACCACCTGGCCGACGGATCACCCGTCGCCGGATGGCCCGTAAGCGACGGCGGCGTTCCCATCGACTCGTCGCCATCGGTCCTGGCCCCACCCGGCGGGTTGGACTCGGTGTTCGTCGGTGCCGGCACCGCTGCTGATCCGGGTCAGGGAGGCTATGAGGCCTTCGCGGCGTCGGGCGCACCACTTTGGTACACGCCGGTGGTCGATCCTTCGAGCGACAGCCAGCCCGCGGCCGGTGTGCAGGCGTCTCTGACGGCGGTTGACCTCCAGGGTGGACCGAGCGTGGTCGCCGGTTCGCTCGACCAGGAGGAGTACGCGCTCGATGCGTCGACGGGCGCCACCCTCCCAGGTTGGCCCCTTTTCACCTCCGACAGCGTCTTCTCTACCGCCGCAGTGGGAGACCTCTACGGCACGGGCCAACAGGAGATCGTCGAGGGGGGCGATCAGACCGCCGGTTTCGCCGTGGGACGTACCTACCTGCAAGGTGGACACCTGCGGATCCTCAACGAGGACGGTGGAGTGGTGTGCGACACCTCGACCAGCCAAACCGTGGACTCCTCTCCCGCAGTGGGGCCGTTCCTCGATGGTGGTGCCGAGGGTATTGCCGTCGGCACGGGAGCGTTCTTCGCAGGCGCGTCCGACACCGATACCGTGAAGACGTTCGACACCTCGTGCAACCCGGTGTGGTCCAGGACACTCGACGGGTCCACCACCAGCAGTCCCGCCTTGGCCGACGTCACGGGGAGCGGAGGACTGCAGGTCGTCGAGGGAACCGACACGGGCAGTGGAGGCTCGGTGTGGGTTCTCGACGGCGAGACCGGCGCCACCATCTGGCAGCAGTCCGTCGTCGGTCGCGTGATCGGATCGGTGGTGGTCGCCAACCTCGAGGGCACGAGCGCTCAGGACGTCGTGGTCCCCACCACGGCGGGAGTCGAGATCCTCGACGGGGCCTCGGGGGCCGAGTTGACGGTCCTCAGCCCCGATCTGGGGTTCCAGAACTCGCCCCTCGTCACCGACGATCCCAACGGTGAGATCGGGATCACCGTGGCGGGATACGACGGAACCGACCAAGGAGAGATCCGCCACTACGAGATCCCCGGGTCCGACGGGGCCGCCGCGGTGAGATCCACGTCGTGGCCGATGTTCCATCACGATCCGCAGCACACCGGCGTGACCGGGACGGCCCCGGCCCGGTCGCCCTGCACCGTACCGGCCGGTGCGTATCCGGGATACCTACTCTCGTCCTCCGACGGTGGCGTGTTCGCGTTGGGGAGCCCGTTCTGCGGGTCCGCCGGTGGGTTGGTGCTGCACGCGCCGGTCGTCGGCGTGGCCAAGTCTCCGAACACCACCGGCTACTGGTTGGTGGCCGGCGACGGCGGGGTCTTCGCCTACGGCGGCGCGCCGTTCTACGGGTCGATGGGGGGTGTCGCTCTGGCCCAACCCGTGGTGGGCATGGCGGCCACCCGCGACGGACGCGGCTACTGGTTGGTGGCCGCCGATGGCGGGGTTTTCGCCTTCGGCGACGCGCAGTACTTCGGCTCGATGTCACGTCTGCACCTCGCCGCGCCGGTCGTCGGCATCGCACCCTCGGTCGACGGCGCTGGCTACTGGCTCGTGGGTGCTGACGGTGGGGTCTTCGCCTTCGGCGACGCGCAGTACTTCGGCTCGATGGCGAAGCGTCACCTCCGGGCGCCCGTCGTCGGCATAGCAGTAGACGTCACCACCGCCGGCTACTGGCTCGTCGGTGCCGACGGGGGGGTGTTCGGCTTCGGCGCGACCTTCTTCGGCTCGTTGGGTGCGCAGGCGCTGGCCCGGCCCGTGGTGGGCATGGCCGCCACGACCGACGGATACGGCTACTGGCTCGTGGGTGCCGACGGTGGGATCTTCGCCTTCGGTGATGCCCCGTTCGACGGATCGATGGCTCAGACATACCTGAATGCACCGGTTCGGGGCATCGCTCCCTGATCCGGCGCGTTCGGGTCGCTGAGTACAATGCCGCCGGTGCGCGTCGACCAGGTGATCCCCTCGCTCGCCAGCCGCGACGCGATCGGCGTGCACACCGTGGCCATCAGCGACGCGTTGCGCCAGGCCGGTATCGATTCCGACATCTACTACGGGGAGTGCACACGCGATCTCTCCGACCGGGCCCGTCCTGTGAGCAACCTCGGTCGGGTCTCAAAGGACCGCTGGCTGCTGTACCAGGCATCGATCGGGAGCGGAGTCTTCGACGTCTTCGCGGGTCGCTCCGAGCCCAAGCTTCTCAACTATCACAACATCACGCCCGCCGCCCTCCTCGATGGATGGGAACCCGCTGTCGGCCACGAGGTGAGCCTCGGGCGCTCCCAGGTCACGCGGATGGCCTCTGAATGCCGTCTGGCCATAGCCGATTCCGCTTTCAACGAAGAAGAGCTCATCGACGCCGGTTTCGAGCACACCGCCGTCGCGCCTCTGCTGATCGACATGACCGCGGCGGCGGAGCCCGATCCACGCCTGTCGCGGCGGTTGGCCGAGGAAAAGACGCAAGGCGGGCCCGACTTCCTGTTCGTCGGGAAGGTGTCGCCCCACAAGGCACAACACGACCTCGTCAAGATGCTGGCTGTCTACCGCCGCGTCTACGACCGCCAGGCGCGGCTCCATCTCGTGGGTACCCCCCTGGGCAAGACCTATGGCCCCGCATTGTCGGCGTTCATAGAGGAGCTGGGCCTGAGCGACGCCGTCTCGATTACCGGGTCGGTGTCCCAAGAGGAGCTCGAGTCCTACTACCGGGGCGTCGACGTGTTCGTCTGTGCCTCAGAACATGAAGGATTCTGCGTCCCCCTGGTCGAGGCGATGGGACATGGCCTCCCCATCGTGGCGTACGCGGCGACCGCGGTGCCCGAAACGGTCGGTGACGCCGGCTTACTGCTCAAATCGAAAGAGCCGCTCGTGTTCGCGGCGACGGTGCATCGGGTCGTCGAGGACAAACGGCTGCGCCAGCAGTTCGTCGAGTCAGGGAGGCGGCGCGCCGATGCCTTTTCGCTCTCGAACTCCAGACGGCGTTTTGTCGACCTCGTCGTCGACGCGATCGGAGCACGCCGGTCGTGAACAGGTCGTGATGATCATCGACGAGCGCCGTCGACGGGGCTGACGTCCCAGGACCTGTCGGCTCCGGCCCATCGATCCCACACGGCACGAGGTGTCGTGGTCCGGTGCCTGCGCAGGGCGAGACGAGACGCCACGGCCCAAGGGAGCTTGCCCAGCACCGCTCGTCGGAGCTCGGGCGGCGGATCCTCCCGCATCCGCAGCCGCAGGAAGTGCCAGGCCACTGCGGGCGGCGCGTTGCGCACCAAGCACAACAAGGCGTTTCGCTGCGCCAGGAGACGCACCAACGCCGACTCGGGGCCCATGCTGGTCGCCGACAGGCGATGGCGCACCGTGGCCTCGGGGTCGTAGACGATGCGGAGCCCCGAGAGCCGGGCCCGCAGACACCAATCGGTGTCCTCGTTGTAGGCGAAGAACTGCGGTGCGAAGCCACCGAGCTTGTGCAGGGTCTCCGCCCGGAACACCGGCGCGGTGCCGCTGAACCCGAAGCGCTCGGCCCGTTGGTCGAACCGACCGTCGTCGGGGGCGCCGAGCCCGTATTCGCCGGCGACGCCGTGGTGCTCGAGGTACGAGCCGGCGTGATTGAGCAGGCGGCATGTGGCGCGCAGCGCGACGAGCTCGCCGTTCACCCTCACCTCCTGTGTGTCTGTGGCGTCCCCAGCGTCCCCAGCGTCCCCAGCGTCCCGGAGCGGCACGTAGAACGGTTGGCGACCCGAGGTCCAGCGCCATCGCGACGGCTCGTGCTCGACGTTGCCCTGCTCGATGTCGTAGACGCCAGCGCCCCGCACGCTGTCGAGGACCTCGGTCGTGCCGACGGTGACCGAATGGAGCTGACGGCCCAAGGGTCGGGCGTCCCCCGGTGCGTGCCATGGGTCGTCGTCGAGAAGGACCTCTCCGAAGGTTCCCTCGAGAACGACCTTGGGGGTGACCGCTCCGATGCTGGGATCGGCCAGCACGGCCCGTGCCGCGTCGATCCAATTCTCCCCCGCGACGGCATCGTCGTTGAGCACGCCGATCAACTCGCCCCGGGCATGGTGCAGCCCCAGCTCGACGCCGCCCGCGAACCCGAGGTTGACAGGCGACCGTACGACATGGGCGCCCATCGACGATGCGAGCGCGGCGGCCTGTTGTCCCGGCGAACCGTTGTCGACCACCACCACCTCTGCCGCCTGGACCAGCGCCGATGACACGCACGGCGCCAACCAGTCTCCCGGGTGGTACGACACGACGACCACCGATGCATCCGGTGGCATCAGCGTGCCGCGACGACGTTCCCGTAGGCCAGATCGAGAAGCTTGGCGCGCTCGATGGGCAAGAGATCGTCCTCGAGGAGGCGCATGCGAAGGCCGTGGCCTTCGAGCAGGTCGAGCAACGCCTCGGCCTTGTCCCCGACCGCTTCCATTAGGGCGGGAGCCCACTCGAACATGACCGAGATGTTCCGGCTCGCCTCGAGGGTGCGCGACAGTCCGGTGAACGCCTGGAGCTCGGCGCCTTCGATGTCCATCTTCAAGACATCGACCGGTGGGAGTCCGACCAGGAGGTCGTCGAGGGGAACCGCTTGCACCTCGACCATCTCCTCGCTGTCACCGAGGCGTTCGAGCGCGTCGGGCCCGATGGCGCCGACGCTCGAGGCTCCCGAGAAATTGAGACGTTGGTGGAGCTGCAGCTGCGTGGCGGTCGACCACGCGGCTCGGTGCCACGTGGTGACGTACCCGTAGAGACCGTTCATGATCACGTTGCGCCGCAACAACTCCGCCAACCCACCGTGGGCTTCGACGGCGACGACCTTCCCTTGCGGACCCACGAGTTGGGCACCGAGAAGGGTGAAGTATCCGACGTTGGCCCCGACGTCGACGAAGGTCTGGCCGGGTCGGAGGCTGTGCTGCAACCAGTCGGTCACCTGCGTCTCCCACAGACCGTCGAGCACGATCCACGGTGAGATGGCGGCATCACGCGTGTCAACGAGCATCTTGGCACCCCAGCGGGTGGCGACCAGTGCCGTGTGGTCGCCGAAGTACAGCGGGCCGTTGGGATAGCGGTCCGAGTGGAGCTGGGCGAGACCGGACTCGATGTCATCGAGGCGCTGCGCCAGCTCTTCGAACCCGAGCGCTCTTCGCGCGCGCGCCGCGAATCGGGACAACAGGGGATGGGGCGCCACGGCGCTCATCCTAACGGTCCCCTCGATCATCTCGGCGGGACCGAGGCACTGCGCTGCGCCCTGACCAGGATGCGGTTCGCCAGGACCTCGTAGCGCTCCACGATGGTCGGCCAGTTGAAGACGCGTTGTGAATAGGACCGGCCATTGCGCACCAGGCGTTCCCGCAGGATCGGGTCGGCCAGGAGCCTGTCGGACACCGCCTCGAAGTCGGCGTAGTCGAAGAATGACAGACCACCCCCGCTCCGCACACAATGCTCGACGGTCGCGGCGCATCGGCGGTTCACGACGACGGGCGCACCGGCCATCCACGCTTCGAGCACGACCAAGCTGAAGGACTCCCACGCCGAGGGCGTCACCGCGAACTCGCATGCTTCGAGGGCTCCCCATTTGACGTCTTCGGGTTGGCGACCGGCAACGATCACGTCCGCGTCACCCTCGAGTGCCTCGTGCACCGGTCCGAGGAAGACCAGTCGGGGTGCGCCCGGACGGCGGCGGCGATACAGGCGCCAGAGATCGGCGAGGACATGCGATCCCTTGGCCCGTTCGACCCGGCCGACGCACACGACGAACGGTTCACCCGGTGCGAGTCCCAGAGTTGCGCGCGCCACGGCGGGATCGCCCGAGCCTTCGACTACCGTGGCGCCGATCACACTCGCGGGCAGATGCGCGATCGGGAACGTGCGCTCGACCAGAGACTGCTCCGCATAGGAGTTGTAGGCGAACCCCCCGACAGCGCCGAACACCCGGCTCATGATGCCGAGGTGGAGCTCGGGCTCGTCGTGCGCGGCGCTGTGGAAGATGGTCCGTCGTCCCAGGCGCGCCGCACCGTGGACCGCGGGCCAGAAGAGGTACGGAGTCAGCGCCACGAGGTCACAGTCAGACTGCTCGGCGTCGTCGAGCACGGCCGGGCAGACCGGGCCCACCAGCTCGATGAATCGCAGGGCGAGGGGATCGGGGACGAAGGCGGGGCCTCGCCCGATGAGGACGCCGAGCTCGCCCGATCGAGGGTCGCGTCCCGCTCGTGAGCGACGGCGGTGCACCGTGACTCCACCGAGCTCGCTGTCACCGGGCGGCAGTTCGTCGGCCCACGTTGCCGCGGAAACGGCGCAGGTGGTGAAGACGTCAACGTCCCAACCTTTCAAGGTGACGAGGTGCTCACACAGGAGGCGCAACCAGTGCTCGATCCCTCCCACTACATCGACCCCGTAGCGGGGGACAACCAGTCCCAGCTTCACACCGTGGTCCCGACCACTAGTCGATAACTCCGGCCGGACGGGTCGTATTGGGCCGTGCCGACCATGGCCACGCCATGAAAGGCATGCAGCCAGGTGTCGGGATCGAGCGGTCGTCCCAGAGCCAGATCGGCGTTCACGGCCCCGAGTCGAAGTCTCCACCACCACGGTGCTTCGGAGATGATCACGACGGTCCCCGCCACGCGGCCCAACTCGGCCACCAGCGGAGCGACGGAGCCAGGGCTCATCGCCTCGGGCAGGCCCGCGAGCACCACCGCGCCGAGGGCGCGGTCGGGGACGGCACGCAGATGATCGAGGAGGGAGGCGAATCGGACGTCGGGCCCGGGGCGATAGGGCGATCCGGCATCCGTGACGGCGTAGGCGTCGACACCTTCGGTCCGCAGGTGCGCCACGATCTCGTCGGGATCGGACTGCGCGTAGAGCACGCGCTCACCGGCCGGCAACCCCTCGGCCAGCACGGCCCTCCACTGCGTCAGGGCCGCGCTGTCTTCGAGTGGAACCGGACTCGGTCCGATCGGGCCGTCTGGCGGCTCGAGAGCCCTGACCCGTTGTTCGAGGTCCTCGATCCGGTCGATGACGTCGTGCAACGCATGGGCGGCAGCAAGCCCCAGAGAAGCAACCCGCGCGTCGAGCTGCGCGAACCGCTGTCGCAGAACCTCGATCACGGCGCGCCGCGAGCGTTTCACCCTGGCACCCGAACGCGGGCTCGGCTCCGTCTGCGCCGCGGCGGCGTCCTCGACCAGCGCGACGACGTCGTGCAGAGGGATCGAGCGCGCTGCGTTCGGCGCCCGTCGCGCCAACTCGAAGTGGAGCCGGGCGTCGGCGTCGTGGGGATAGCCGGGCTCGGCCCGTCGTCGGGCCGCTTCGGTCTCGAGCTCGCCGATGAGGCGGTCGAGGTCCATCTGGTCCGGGGATCCGGGCGTGCCGTTGTCGTTCGTCGCCATGGCGTTTCAGCTGGTCACGACGGACACTAGTTGGCGGCCCAGGTCGCGGAATTGGTGGGCTGCGGCGAATGCGGTCCCGGCTTCGGCCAACGCATCACGTTCTGCGGGATGTTCCAAGAGCCGTCTCACTCGTGTCGCCACGACATCGGGATCGGTGTTCGGAAGCTGCGAGACCGTGCCCTCGGGGTACTCGGCCGCCGTGGCCAGGTTGGTGACGACCGGTACCCCGGCCGCCAGGCATTCGAGCACCGCCGCCGAAGACTCGCCGCTGATCCCCTCGCGAAGTTGCACGGCCAGGGCCGCGGTGCCGAGCCAGCGCTCCCACTGCGCGTCGTCGACGGCGCCCGTGACCTCGATCATGTCGAGGTTGCCTCGGACGCGGGCGCGGTCGGTGATCACCTGCTCGAGCAGGGGCGGGCAGGGGCCCACGAAGACAAGCCGGCAACCGACCCGGGCGACCGCGTCCACCAAGAGCTCGGGGCGCTTCGCCATGGAGACGATCCCGAAGGCAACCGCGACGCGGTCGCGCGCCGCGGCGCGGCGTGGGGTCAGCGTCACCGGTGGGCAGGCGGACGGCAACACGTGGATGGGCGGGTGCTGGGCGAGGGGGGCGAGGTCCAACAACACCAGTTGGCGCGCCACCTCCGAGTTGACGAGGAACCCGAGGCAACGTTCCGCCAGGAGCGGAAGGAGCCCGACGCCGGCCGTCCCGAGGTCGCGCACGGATCGGCCCGCCCGCAGCGCGCTGTAGTGCGGTGCCCGGCCCGGGTAGGCGCGGTCGAGGAGCCAGGACATCGAGCGTGCGAACTCGGCGTCGTCGAGGCGCCCGAGGGCGGTGACAGCGATCGCGGCCAGCCGCACCTCGTGCAACCAGATCCACCCCGGATGTCGGAGGGCGGTCTCCACCGTCGACAGATGCCCGTCGGAATTTCCCAGTGTGTAGACGACGGCGTCGAAAGACGCAGGCCGAGCGTCCGAACCGAACGCATCGATCGGGAAGTGGCCGACCCCTGCCGGCAACGGGGGCGATGTGTTCATGGGGGTCACGGAGTCGACCAGTACCGACGCGCCGGTGCCTGCACCACCGCCGACGGCGCGAAGCAAACGGTCGTTGTAGACGGCGATCCCGCCTCCGAGGGGTGGCAGTGGCCCGACCAGTGCCAGGCGCAGCGGCGGAGGCGAAGGTGCCCACCTCGACGGCGCCAGTCGCTCGCCCATGACATCGATCGCTGCGGCCGCTCTGTCGGCAACCGCCTCCCAGGTTGAGCGCGATGCCAGATCCCTCTGTAGGTCGAGGATCTCGGCCCTCCTCTGTTCATCGGAGAGCAGATCGGCCACCGATCGCGCCAGAGCCTCGGTGTCGCCGGGGTCGAAGGTGGCCAATTGGGTTCCCGCTGCCTCGGCCAGGGACGTGGTCGCCGAGGCGAGCGCGGGGGTGCCACACGCGGCCGACTCGAGCACGGGGAGGCCGAAACCCTCGGCCAGGGACGGCATGACCGTGACCAGGGCCCGCCGGTAGCAGGCCCGCAAGAGCTCGTCTCCGACCGCGCCCGCCAGCTTGACTCGTCCGGTCATGCCTGCGGCTGCGGCCGCTTCGGTCAATCGAGAGTGCCACGGCGGGGTCAGGTCACCGATGACGAGGAGCCGGAGGTCGAACCCGGCGCGCACGAGCATGCCGATCGCCGATATCAGTCGTTCGGTGCCTTTGCGGACGTCGCTCCCGCCGACGGTCAGGATGAAAGGCTGATCTTCGAGCTCCTCCAGGTACCAGCGAAAATGCTCATCGTCGGTGCCGTCGCTGGGCGTGAAGAACGGCGATACCCCGCAACCGGTGTTCACGACGTTGTCCGGATCACACCCGAGCAGTTCGATCACCTCGCACCGTGTGTACTCGGAATCAGCCAGCACGAGATCGGACGTCGCCACCCACGCGGCGCGGCTCCGGTATCGATCGCGGTGCGCCTCGGTAGGGAGGTACCGATGAGGGGCGCGCAGTGGGATGAGGTCGTGCACCGTGACGACCCGTGGAAGCCCGAGGCTCTCCCAATGGGGACCGACCACGAGCCCTGTGGGGTCGAGGGGCCCATTGTGGAGGAACGGGGCGGGGACGAAATGTGCCATGGGCCCGCCCTCGGCTACGAGAGCCCGTAAGGTCGCGATCGAGTCCCAGTGCACGAAGCCACCCATGGCCAGATCCGGGGGGATGTTCAGCGGCGGCGGGAGCTCGGGTGCGAGCAAGCCCGCCGCGACGCGATCGGACCGATGGAGTGCGGCACTGAGAGCGGCGACGTACCGACCTATTCCTCTATCGGCCATGCCTTCGGTCTGCAACGCCTGCAGGTCGACGGCGAGCCGGATCGTCGCCGTCAAGCGTCGCTCTGCGATGTCGCCCCCAGCAGGTGCTCGATCGCTTCGATCCGCCGGGTCACTCGGGCTTCGGATTCCGCCCCAGCATGGGAGTACTCGATCGATGCCGCGGCGCGAGCCGCGGCGGTTTCCACCGTTGCCTGCACTTCACCCAAACGACGCTCCAAGGTGTTCAACATGTCGAGACGGGAGTCGAGGGCATCGAGTCGGGCGTGAAGTTGAGCGAGGGCCCTTCTCTCGATCCAACCTTGAGCACGCTGCAGGAAGCGTTTCACGTTCCGTAGGATGGCCACTTCACCACGCGAGCGTCAAGCGACCCGGCACCGATGACCGATCGACCGAGGCGATCCGGGGTCAAGGGAGCTCGAGGGCGGCCATGTCGGGCGCTCGATGTGGTGTCGACATCCAGCGCACGAGCGGCTCTGCCACCACCGGCCACTGGAACTGCGCCACGGTGGGTGTGAAGTCCGCCCGGGGTAGGCCTTCGGTCAGCAGTCGTCCCAGGGCGTCCGCGATGGCGTCGACGTCGCCCGGCGCCACGGTGATGCCGAGGCCTCTGTCCGCCACGAGATCGCCCAACGCGTCACCGGCGGTGAGGATCATGGGTCGCCGAGTCCACAGATAGTCGAGAATGCGGGTGCGGAACGAAAATCGCGTCTCGAGGTTCTCGAAATGGATGCTCACCGCGATGTCGGCGTCGAGCAGATGGCTCCCCCACGCCCCGTAGGGCACCCACTCGTCGTTGAAGAAGACGGTGGACCCGGTGAGCTCGAGCTCGTCGCTGAGGGCCCGAAGCTCGACAGCTCGGGCCATTTCGGCGATATCGGGATTGGGGTTGTTCATGCCGAGAAAGACGAGGCGGATGTTCGGGATGCGATCGCGCACGACGTCGACGGCGCGAACGAGCGAGATGGGATCGAACCAGTCGTAGACGCCGCCCCCCCACACCACGACCGGATCGTCGGCTCCGATCGCCGGAAAGTGCCGGCGCAACACCGGGCCGGCCGCGACAGGCGGCTCGGGCGGCAGGCCGAAGGGGACGACGTCAATGAGCCGGCGAAGCGTGGGGTCATCGTCGTAGTTGTGAGGATTGACGCGGCCGGCATGCGAGAGCGCACCGAGCCAGAAGTCCCGCTGTCGCTCGCTGGCACACAGGAAATAGTCGCCTCGGGCTAGGTCATCGTTGATGACCGAGACCTGATGAGTCACGTCCTGTGTGTATTGCTCATCGCCGCGGCCGCCGCGCTCGAGGTTTTCGAGCTGTGTGGGGATGTACATGTCGATGACGAGGACGACGCCGCTCGATGCGATCTCGGGATGACGACGCACCACGCTCGTCGGGGCGAATACGATGTCGGCCTGTTCGACGAGTGACGCCATGGGCGGGGCACCCTCGGTGACCGAGCACACTGTCATGGCCTCATGGTGACGGGACGCTCCCACCGTGCTGGCAAGGGTGACGATGTGATGAGGTGCCAGTACTTGCGCAAGATGCCAGGCGCGGATGGCCGGACCTGCCATGGTGTCGGTGAGCGGGTCGAATGCGAGGACCAGGACGCGGGTTCGCATCAGAGGCGGCGCAGAGTCCTGACGGCACGGCACAGTTGGCACGATGGGGATGGTGTCCGATTACTAGGCTCGCACCGTGACCAGAGTCGGTACGCGCGCCGTGCCCGAATGTGCATCGAAGCGATGATAGTTGCACGTCGCCGCCGCGTCGTGGTCATCACCGATGACGTCCTCACACCCAACATGGCCGGTCCCGCCATCCGCGCCTGGCACATCGCACAGGCGTTGGCAGTAGGGCACGACGTCGTGTTGGCGACAACGTCGTCATTGTGCGAGGTGACCGCACCGAACTTCTCGGTGGAGTCGGCCGACCATGAGCGCTTCGAGGAACTGGAACGATGGTGCGACGTCGCCGTCGCCCAGGGGTATCTCCTGCACAACGTCGCAGCGCTCCGGGGGTCGAAGAAGATCATGCTCTTCGATCTCTACGACCCGCTGCATCTCGAAGCGCTGGTGCTGACCAGGAGCGACCCCGAGCCAGACCGCTCCATCAATGTCGCCAACACCGTGCGGACACTCGAGGAGCAGCTGGTACGCGGTGACTACTTCATCTGTGCCAGCGACAAGCAGCGCGATCTGTGGCTGGGGTTCCTCGCCGCGGTGGGGAGGGTCAATCCCAAGACCTACGAGGACGACCCGACCCTCCGTCGCCTGATCGACGTCGTGCCATTCGGCTTGCCCGACGATCCTCCGGTGCACACCCGCGCAACGCTGCGCGGGGTGGTCCCCGGTATCGGACCGGATGACGATGTGGTGATCTGGGGCGGCGGCCTCTACGACTGGTTCGACCCTGTCACCCTCATCCGCGCCATCGACCGGGTGCGCCTGGTCCGTCCGAAGGTCCGCCTCTTCTTCCTGGGCATGCGACACCCCAAACCCGACATCGTGGAATCCAGCGTCGCAACGCAGGCGCGGCTTGTTGCGGCGCAATTGGGACTGACCGGAACGCACGTCTTCTTCAACGAAGGCTGGGTTGCCTACCACGACCGTCAGAACTATCTGATGGAGGCGGACGTGGGCGTGAGCCTTCATCTCGAACACCTCGAAACGATGTACTCGTTCCGGACCCGCATCCTCGACTACCTGTGGACCGGGCTTCCAATCGTGGCCACGGCCGGGGACGGTTTCGCGGAGATCATCTCGCGCCAGAAGATCGGGATCGTCGTCCCGGGAGAGGATGTCGAGGCGGTGGCGGACGCGCTCGTGAGCCTGCTCGGTGACCGTCGCGCCCGAGACGCGTGCCGAGCCGCCAGCGCGGAAGTGGCGCAACGGTACCGGTGGTCGGTCCTGCTCGAGCCGCTCGTCGCCTTCTGCAGCCACCCCCGCGCCGCACCCGATGGGCCTGATTGGCCCGGCCCGGGCGGCCCTGGGGTCTCGCCGGTGACGCCGGCGAGACCGGTGCTGCTGGTGAGGCGATCGGCGGGACTCGGCCAGGACCTGGGTCGGCTGGCGCAGCTGTACCGGCACGGGGGGCTGCGGGCGGTCATGGGGGGGGTGCGTCGGAGGGTCGGGCCGATGCTCGGCCGCCGGTAAAGGTTCGGGCGGGCCGTGTCGATGGAACAACGTTCAACGCTGAGGAGTGGCAGCTGTGGAAATTGCCCGCATCAGGCGCAGGCGCGCGCCGTCTGTGGACCCGAAAGCGATGCCCGATCGGCACGAGTCGACCCGAGCCACGTCCGGGACCGGTTCCCGGCGCGGTCGCGTCATCCTCGGAGCGGCGGTCATCTCCGGTGCACTGCTGGGGACGGGCGCCACTGGGGCGCACGCGGCGGTGGCGCCCCACGTCTCGCTGACTCTGAAGTGGACCCAAACCCTCAATGACGCCGGGGGCCCGATCGCGCTGTCGTCCCCCAACGTGGCCGATCTCGCCGGCGGTCCTTCGGTAGTCGTCGGCGACCGAGCCGGCAACGTCTACGCGTTCAATCTCGCCTCGGGCACAGGAGTGCCCGGATGGCCGGTCAGCACGGGCGGGGTTCCCGTGGACTCCACACCTTCGGTGGCCGACACCGCCGGCAACGGGCTCGACTCGGTGTTCGTCGGTGAGGGGAACGCCGCGACCCCCACGTCGGGGGGTTACCTCGGGCTCACACCCCAGGGCACCACGATGTGGTTCGCAGGTGTCCAGAACCCCGGCACCGACACGGCTCCGGCCAGAGCCGTGCAGGCGTCGATGGCGGTGGGCAACCTCGGCAGCGGCACCGACGTGGTCGCCGGTTCGCTCGGCGAGGTCGGACAGGCCATGAACGGCGCCAACGGAGCGATGTTGGCGGGCTTCCCGTGGTTCCAGGCCGACAGCGACTTCTCGAGCCCGGCATTGGGTGACGTCGAGGACAACGGCCGGACCGACGTCGTCGAAGGTGGCGACTCCACGGCCGGGTTCGCCTACGGCACGACGTACCAGAACGGAGGTCACCTGCGCGTGCTGAGCTCCACCGGCAATGCCGGAACCGGGAATCCCGGCGGCGGGCTCGTCTGCCAGTACAACACGGACCAGACCGTGCAGTCCTCACCCGCGGTCGGCGTCCTGGGCGGGAGTGTCGGCATCGTCTTCGGCACCGGCGCCACCTACGGCGGCGCGTCGACCACCAACGACCTCATCGAGGTCAGCGCCGGTTGCGTGGCGCGCTGGATCGACAAACTCGACGGCACCACGACCTCCAGCCCGGCGCTGGCGGACGTACTGGGTAACGGTCAGCTGCAGGTGCTCGAAGGCACCAGGGTCGGATCGGGCGGAGCGATCTGGGCGATCAACGGCGGATCGGGAGCCACGATCTGGCACACGGCCACAGCCGGACAGGTCATCGGCTCGCCCGTCACCGCCGATCTCACCGGGAGTGGGTACCAAGACGCCATCGTGCCCACGACGGCCGGTGCGCAGATCTTCGACGGCAAGTCGGGCGCCCTGATCGCCACACTGGGCCAGAGCGCGGGACTGGCGTTCCAGAACTCGCCCTTGGTCACCGACGACCCCAACGGCTCGATCGGTCTCACTCTCGCGGGGTACAACTCGAGCAACCAAGGCGTCATCCAGCACTACGAGGTCGAGGGGAGCAACGGTGCCACGGTCAACGAGACCGGGGCGTGGCCGATGTTCCACCACGACTCGCAATTGACCGGGAACGCCGGCCTGCCGTCGCCGGTCGTCCAAGTACCCTGCAACGCGCCGTCGGGAAGCCCGGTCGGCTATGAGATGGTCGCGTCGGACGGCGGGATATTCAACTACGGGAACCTTCCGTTCTGCGGTTCGACGGGGAACCTCCTGCTGACCAAACCCGTGGTGGGTGATGCGGTCACCCGCGACGGCGGCGGGTATTGGCTGGTGGCATCGGACGGCGGGGTCTTCGCCTTCGGTGATGCCGCGTTCCACGGATCAGCGGGGAACCTGCCGCTCACGAAGCCTGTGGTCGGAATGGCAGTGACCCCCGACGGGGGCGGGTACTGGTTGGTGGCGTCGGACGGAGGCATCTTCTCCTACGGCGACGCCGTGTTCCACGGATCGGCGGGGAACATCCATCTGACCAAGCCTGTGGTGGGCATGGCCGTGACCGCCGACGGCGGCGGGTACTGGCTGGTGGCATCGGACGGAGGGATCTTCTCCTACGGCGACGCCGTGTTCCACGGATCGGCGGGGAACATCCATCTGACCAAGCCCGTCGTGGGCATGGCCACCGATTCTCAGACAGGCGGGTACTGGCTGGTGGCATCAGACGGAGGCATCTTCTCCTATGACGCCACCTTCATGGGCTCCGCCGGCAATCTGCGCCTGGTGCGGCCCGTTGTAGGGATGATGTCGACCAAGAGCGGCGGTGGCTACCGGCTCGTCGCCGCCGACGGCGGGATCTTCTCCTACGGCACCGCGCCCTTCTACGGCTCGGCCGGCGGGCTGCCGCTCGTGCAGCCGGTCGTGGGAGCCGCTGGGTTCTGATTCAAGCGCGGGCGGCTTCGTAGCGTCCGCGCACCGCGGTCAGGAAGCGGGCGTAGCGGCTGATGAGCTCGGGCCACTGGTAGTAGCGATCGACATAGTCGTGCCCGCTCCTGCCGAGACGTGTGCGCAGCCCGGGGTCGGCGCACAGGCGTTGGAGCACCACTTCGAACTCCCGGTACGAGCCGAACCACAGACCACCGCCTGATCGCTCGCAATGCTCCCGGGTGGGGTCGCACGCCGCGTTGACCATGACCGGTACCGAGAGCTCCCAAGCCTCGAGAACCACCAGAGAGAACGACTCGAGCGCGGATGGGGAGATGGACACCTCGGCGTCGCGCACGATGTCGCACTTGTCGGCCTCGGAAACCGCTCCGGTGAGGACGATGTCGCCGTGTGGGGGGATGGATGCCGTCACCGGTCCGACCAGGGCCAGGGCCAGAGGTCCAGGGTTCCGCTTCTTGTAGGTGCGGAAGAACGCAGCCAGCATCGACGATCCCTTGTGGTCGTCGACCCGGCCGACGCTCACGACATAGGGACGGTCACCGATGCCGAGGACGTCTCCACCGGACCGGCCACCTTCGATGACGGGGGACACCCCGAGACCCAACTCGATCTGGGGCAGCTGGGCGACGCGATGGCGGCGTTGGACGAGCCGGCGTTCCGCCGCGGTGTGGTAGCAGATGGCGTCGGCACCGGAGAAGGTCGCATCGAACACCTTGAGGTACAACGCGGGCTCGTCATGAGCGGCCGGGTGCAGGACGCGCGGGGCGGTGGCGGCTTCCATGCCCAACACCGTCGGGTAGTACAGGTAGGGGTAGAACGCGATCACCTCGGCATCGCTGTGGCGCAGCGCTTCGACCAGATCGGGCGTCACCGGTCCGTTGAACTCGAGCCAGAGCCGCGCCTGCTCGAGGCTCGCTTCGGCCGGTGCCATCCGCAACCGGGCGTCGAGCTCGTAGAACTCCGGCACCCGACCCGACGTCGACGCGAAGCGGTGGACCGTGACCCCGTTGAAGACGCTGTCGCCCGGGGGCAGCACGTTGTCCCATGTGATGTGGTCGAGCGCGCAGGTCGAGAAGACCTCGACCTGCGCGCCGACCTCGGCGACCAGGTGCTCGGCAAGCTGGCGGGCGGCGGATTCCGCACCTCCCATCACCTCGGCGCCGTACCGGGGTGTGACGAAGGCGACCTTCACGGAGAGCGCGGAGCGACTCGCCCGGTCACGAGGTAGTCGCGACCGTCGGGACCTTCGGTGACAGTCGCATCGAGGCCGAGGTCCCCGAGGACACCGATCCACGTCCGCGGTCGGTAGGGCCGCGCCGCGACCATGTCGGCCTCGACCGGCGCGTCGTCGGACTCCCATGCGGCGGGGGTCAGGGAGTGGACGAGCAGGGTGCCCCCGGGTCCGAGGCCGCGCACCGCACCCCCGAGCAGCCTGCGGCGCTCGACGTACCCCGAACCCTCCACGACCCCCGACAGCACGACGGCCTCGAGCGAGCCCGAGGCGACGGCCCCGACATGTTCCTCGATGTTCTCGACTCGCAGGTCCAGAGGGTCGAACTCCAGACCGGGCACCCGCTCGACGGGATCCACCCCGTAGGCGTCGACGCCCCGGGCGACGAGCGCCCGGACGAGGAACCCGTCCCCGCACGCCGCGTGCAACACGCGTCCGCTTTGACCGGAGAGCTCGCCCGTCACCACCTCCACCCACCAAGCGTCGGGATGATGCGCCCACGCCACGTCGACGGCGACCGAGGGGGGGACCGCAAGTGCGTCCACCTTGCGCCGAAGGTCGGTCACCTGGGCATCGAGGACGTGCAGGGCGCGGCTGACGGCGGTGGCGAACTCGCTGACCTGATGCGTGACATAGCGGAGGTACCACAGGTTCAGCGATCGCAGGCCTTTCTTGATCGCGGTGCCCCCGGGGCGACGCGACGCCACGGGCACAACCGGATCGATGAACACCGATGCGTCGACGAGCCGGAGCATGTCACGCAGAGCGGCTCCTCTCCCGCCCAGTGGCGAATGAGCCAGGAACAGCTGGTCGAGCTCACGCTCGAGATTGGGTGGGAGGTCACCCGAGGTCCGGCGACGCCGGACCTCGTCGTCGATCTCGGCGCGGACCTCGTCGAGGTACCGCCGCGCCGCGCCGTTCTCATCGTCGCGAGATGATCCCTCTTGCGCGGTACCGGGGTCGTCACTCAGCACGTCGCCTCCTTGCGGACCGGAAGCCTACGCCGCCCCTCGCGCGCCGAGCACCGCCCGGTCGGCTCATCCCGCAGGTTTGCGGCACAGATAGCTGAGGAGATAGCAGTCCTCGATAGCCGCGAAAAGGCCCCGTCTGGTCGCAACCTCTTGAACCGAGAACCTGCCCTCGGCCACCGAACGCGAAGCGAGATTGAGCCCCTTGGCCTCGAGGACCTCGAACCCGGCGTTGTGGAGCTTGTCCATCATCTCGCCGTGTGTGTACTCGTGGTCGTGGTCAGGATCGATGAAGCCGGGCTGCTGGACCCGACACACCCGGGCATTGGGTGTGTCGAGCGCGAGGTAACCGCCCGGTCGAAGGATGCGAGCCGCTCCGACAAGGACACGTTCTGCTTCCTCGACGGGGACGTGTTCGATGCTCTGGCCCGAGTAGACGAGGTCGAAAGACGCGTCGGCGTACTGCGTCAGGTCCGACATCGAGTGGTACCGGTATTGGACGGGCCCGAGCTCGGTCTGGGTGACGTCGCGCGAGACGGTCTCTTTGTACAGGTCGTTGCGATCGTCGGGGGGGAGGTCGACGACGAGGAGCTCGTCGAATGCATAGGGGTAGCCCATCAGGACCATCGCACCTTTGTCCGACCCGAGCGCCGTACCACCGAGGTCGAGGATGCGCCGGGCCGGTGGCAGTGAACGGACGAACAAGGTCCGACTGAAGTGCAGGGACGGGGCGAGCTGGGTGAAGGGCGCCACGGTCCACCACTCACTGGACGCGTAGATCCATTCGGCGAGCTGTGACGCTGACATCGATCCGTCCTGCAGGGCCGGGAGGTACGAGGCCATCCCCGACGGGTCGGGGTCTCGACCGAGCAGGGTCTGGTAGAGGACCGTCAGCTGTGACCTGGGAGGGAGCCCGGCCATACCCTTGTCGGCCCCGAGGGCGCCGAGGGCCTTGGCCCGAAGTCGCCCTACGAGCTCGGTCAACGTGGATGCGGAAGACCGCTGCCGGTCCATCAGGCGTCCTTGACCATGGTCTCGCCACCGTAGCCGGAGCGCCTGAACGTCACGTGGTGCGGCCGAGCGGCGCACACGGGCGTCCGCGGCGGCCCGATCCCTGCTCGGTACCATCGGTGGGATCCGTCTCGCACCTCCCCGACAGCGCGGTGTCCGGGCGCGCGTGATCCCCGCCGCGGTGCTCCTCGCCGGATCGTGCGGCGCGCTCGTCCTGAGGGCGCCCGCGCCGGCGAGCGCGTACCCGTACCTCGACGTCTCGGTGACCGGCCATGGATATGGCCCCGGCCGGGGCATGGGGCAATGGGGCGCGCTCGGCTACGCGCTGCAGGGACTCACGTACAACCAGATCCTGACGACGTATTACGGGACGCTCAGCGCCGGGGGGAACACCACCGTGGGCCCGCTGCCCAACGGCTGGACGGACGCGGCCACTCCCGTGACCGTCGCGCTCACGGAGAACGCCGGCAACGACGTCATCGTCACCGCCGGTGCACCGTTCTCGGTGGGCACGACGATGACGCAGGGCGCGCTGTTCGAGCCAGTGGGGCCGGGGAACCTCTGGGACGTCTTCACGGGTCCAGGGTGCGCGGGCCCATGGACACAGGTCGCTACGAGCGTCGCCAATCCGACGGCAACCCCTGCAGCCGCGCCGTTCCCTGGGAACGTGGCGGCCGAGGCTCTGCAGTTGTGCCAGGTGGGAGGCAACCTCACGGTGCGCGGCACGCTCCAGGGGACGGTCAACTCCAACGGTGCTGCCCGCACCGTGAACGTCCTGCCCCTCGGGCAGTACGTGGCCGACGTCACGCCGTCGGAGTCGCCCGCGTCGTGGGCGGGACTCGGGGGCGGCGAAGGACTCCAGGAGCTCGAAGCCCAAGCCATCGCGGTCCGCTCGTACGTGATGAGCACCTACGGTGCCCTGCAGGGCTATTTCGGGTACGCCGACATTTGCGATTCGACGTGCCAGGACTATCCGGGCATCGCCAACGAGAACTTGACCACCGACGGAGCGGTTCTCACCACGGCCGACATGGCCGTCCTCATGCCCAACCTCACCGTCGCGAGTACGCAGTACTCGTCCTCGACAGGGGGGTACAGCGCGGGCGGGACCTTCGCCCCGGTAGCCGATCTCGGTGACGCGGTGTGTGTGGCGGGGGGCTGCAACCCGCATCACGACTGGCAGGCGCAGGTGCCGGTGTCGGCCATCGAAAGCGCCTATCCCCAGATCGGGACGCTGCTGTCGGTCGGCGTGTCACAACGCAACAACCTCGGTGACTTCGGCGGCCGCGTCATGTCGATGGTCCTGCAGGGGAGCGACCAGAGCGTCGTCATCAGCGGCGACACCTTCGCCTCACAATTCGGCCAGTACGGCGTGGAGTCGGACTGGTTCGCCATCACGAGCCAGTCGAGCGGTGGGATCGGCGGCTATTGGCTCGCCGGAACCGACGGCGGGGTCTTCAGCTTCGGCGACGCCGTCTTCCACGGATCGGCGGGGAACATCCGTCTGACCAAGCCGGTGGTGGGCATGGCCGCCACCCCCGACGCGGGTGGCTACTGGCTGGTTGCCTCGGACGGAGGGATCTTCACCTACGGCGACGCCGGGTTCCACGGATCGGCGGGGAACATCCGTCTGACCAAGCC
>Ga0209415_10005141_pt1 | contig 23630 bp, 25 predicted proteins | sample PeaSoiSIISIP2007_FD_187696 | JGI IMG/M metagenome (GOLD analysis project Ga0209415, IMG submission 187696) | Peat soil microbial communities from Weissenstadt, Germany - SII-SIP-2007 (SPAdes) (version 2) | ecosystem: Environmental > Terrestrial > Soil > Wetlands > Peat | place: Germany... | reverse complement strand
CCCAATTGCAGGTGCGCCAATGCGCCGATGGGATCGCTGACCACGATCCCGCGGTGATCGAGAATTTTCTGGAATTCGGCCGTAGCTTCGGTCCCCTTGTGTGCCGCCAGATAGGCTTCGCCACGTACGTACACCGGATAGAGGGCCCCGAAGAACCCGGGCGCACTGCTATGTGGCGCGCCCAGTTCATAGGGAACAAAGGGTTGCAGCAGTTCGACAGCCTTCGCAGCCTCTCCGTGGTTTAGTGCAAGACGAGCGCGAAGCGCTGGCAGGTAACTAAATCTAACTGACGTATCCTCTGGAAAGCGCCTTTCCAGATCGTTCGCCAGTGCTTCAGACCGGGAAATGTCGTTCGCGAGAGCCAGCGCAAAGGCAGCCCCATACTCCACGTCTCGATCTTTGGAGAGCTCAAGTGCGGTGGTCGCGCGCTGCTTTGCTGCTGTCGTGTTCCCGAAAAAGCCTTCTCGAAGTGCTGCTCCTGCTTCGAACAGAGCCGCCTCTTCCCGTAGCCCCGCCTGCTGAGCCAAGTCCTCCGCGTGCCGCGACATTCTCCTGGATTGCTGCAGCCCTCCGGAATATGCCAAGACAAAAGCTTCGTGGTCAGAAATCCAGTCCTCCGCTCCGGGTTTTCCCTGACCCAAAGCTATTGCCTGCTGCATTCCGGCTGTATCGGCTTTCAAAAAGGCGAAATCGTATCGCTGAACCAAGAAGTCAGGGATTTCCAGTTTGCGCTCGGAGGCCCGCTGAAGGGTACTCTCAGCTTCGCTTAGGCGGTCGAGGTATGCATAGCTGGCAGCAAGAATGTTGTATCCGATGGCAAAGTCCGGATCGAGCTCGATAGCTCTCTTGGATTCTTCGACCGCCTTTTCATACTTGCCGGAGAGAGGGTAAATAATCCCCGACAGGAACGCGTGGGGCATCATCTCCCGAGGATAAGTTTGCGCCCACAACTCACAGGTCTGTTGCGCTTTCTCCAGGTTCCCCTTGACTTGCATGTCGTAGGAAGCGGAAATAAAGAATTTCTCATTGTCACTGGCGCGATCGCGCAGTTCATATGCTTTGCTAGTGCTTTCCGCCGAAAGGTCAGACTCTCCAATGTCGTCGTACATGCGCCCCAGCGCCGCATACGCCATGGCGAATTTGGGGTCGATTTCAACGGCGTGCTTGAAAAGCGGTACAACAGCGGCAGAACCGGCTGAAGACTGAATCTTCCAGGCCGCGCTGTAGGCTTTCAACGCTTCGAGGGAGGGCGTTGTTGCTTCGGCAAGCGGCGTGTCGTGTTTCTCCACCGTCGTGAGCGATTCGCCAACGCGGGCTCTGAACCTGCGGGCAATTTCACTCAAGGCATTCAGCACGTCCTCTTTCCGTACGGTTTGCACTTGTTCTTCATCTAGGACGTTCCCCGAGCGGCAATTCTTTGCACGCAGTCCCAGGACGTATTGACTACCGAGGGTTGCGATTGAGCCCTCCAAGATCGCAGCGCTTCCGGTTCGCTCACAGATTTCCCTAGCGACCTCTGGAGTAAGTCGCGAATCGGGTGGCCGGCCCATCAACCGTAATGTTTGCTGGGTGCGCTCCTCTGAGATGAGGCTGAGGAAAGGCGACTGCTCCAGTTGCACGGCTAAGCCCTGCCCCAGCGTCCCGTCAAAGACAGAGTCGCCGGTCGTGTTCGTGAAATCTGCAATGACGATGGTGTCTTTCTCCGTGAGGGCGGCTGCGCGATGGAAATAGAAGAAGGCGCCAACCGTGATCACAATAAGCGCCGCGCCTGCAGCGATCGCGATCTTCCATCTTCCGCGGATCCGTGCTTTAACCTTTGCGGCCGGTGAGGCAACGGCAACTCCGGGTTGCCCGGATTCCTTCTCACCTTTAACTCGTTTCAAGTCGGAGCAAAGATCGGCGGCGCTCTGGTAGCGACACTCGCGGTCTTTCTGCAGTGACATTGCGATGATCGGGTCCAGAGCCGCCGGGAACGCCGGATTTATGCGACTGGGCGCAGCCGGCTTCGCGTTCAAGATGGCTTCCATCAGCAGCACACGATTCTTGCCCACGAAGGGCCGTTGGCCTGTGGCCATTTCATAAAGCACCACACCGAGGGAGAACAGATCGCTGCGCGCGTCAATCTCTTCTCCGCGCACCTGTTCAGGAGACATATAAGAAGTTGTGCCCGGAATAACGCCGTCCAGGGTGAGCGACTCTTCCTGGGATTCGTCTTCTGGTACGTCGTCCGGTATTACCTTGGCCAATCCAAAATCCAGAATCTTCACCCGGCCCGCGCCCACGATGAAAATATTTCCCGGCTTTATGTCTCTGTGAACAATCCCCTTCGCGTGGGCGGCTTCCAGCCCTTCCGATGTCTGAATGCCGAGAGCCAGAAGCTCGTCGCTGGAGACTGGTCCCCTCCGAATCCGGTCCTTCAAGCTCTCCCCTTCCAGCATTTCCATGACGATCACCGGCTGGCCATCGTGTTCTTCCACTTCGTAGAGGGTGCAGATGCTCGGGTGGTTCAAGGAAGAGACTGCACGGGCTTCGCGCTCAAAGCGCTGTAGAGCTTTTTGGTCGCGGGCTAAATTCTCGGGGAGGAATTTCAAGGCGACGCGGCGTCCGAGGCGGATGTCCTCCGCTTCGTAAACTATTCCCATCCCGCCGCTACCGAGCTTCCCGATCAAGCGGTAGTGCGAAATAATCTGGCCGATCAACATCTTCGGGGAATCCGAGCTTTCCACCCGGACGACTGGCCCCAGAAACCGATAACCTTTGCGCGGGATGGTCTCGATGTATTGAGGATTGTCGGCATCGTCGCCCAATGCATCGCGGAGCTTGCGGACGGCGACCCTCAGACTGCTGTCAAATTCGACGAAAGTGTTGTTCTGCCAGATCCGGCGCTGGATATCCGCATGGGGAACCGTCTCCCCCGCATTTTCCAGAAGAATAACCAGGAGCCGGAATGGCTGTTCCTGCAGTTTGACGCGAATGCCTTGCTTCAAAACCTCACCGGAGGCGGTGTTTACCTCGAAAGGACCAAAGCGGTAGATGGTAATGGCGCCACCAGATACAGGCATGACCTACTCCGCGCCTAGCGTTGCGAGAAAGTTTACCACGCCAGGCTGCAACGCCGGTTCACGCGAACTAGCTATCTCGTGACTGTTGAACCGCTTACCGGTTAACGCGCGATTCATGGCCAATTCCTTTGACAGCGGCGGTGATCGGGTTTTTCCTAGCTGGCGTTGAGCGCAGTCACCGGTTCAACAAATTTGCGGGAAAAAGGAGATCACGATGAAACTTTTCGCCACCATCACTATAATCTCCGCGCTTGCCCTCGGTCCGGCCCTCGGCAGCGCGCAGCAACAGTCAACGACACAGTACACCGTCACCGACCTCGGCACTTTGGGCGGGTCTACTAGCTTGGCATTCGGAATTAACCAAGCGGGCGTAGTTGACGGGGTTGCGACCGTACCGGATGGGAACCAGCACGCCTTCCTTTGGTATCGCGGGAACATCGCTGACCTCGGCACATTGGGAGGCCCAAACAGCATCGCGTACTGGGTGAACAACAATAATGAGGCGTCAATCCAGTCCGATACCTCATCGAACGATCCCTTGGGGGAGGACTTTTGCGGCTTCGGTACTCACCTGATCTGTCTCGGTGCTCTGTGGAATGACGGCACGATGACCGCGCTGCCTACCTTAGGCGGCAATAATGGTGTGGCCTTCACTCTCAACGATCGGGGCCAGGTCGTTGGCGTTGCAGAGAACAGCATTCAGGACCCAAGCTGCCCCGCTCCACAGGTTCTCGATTACGAAGCCGTGATCTGGGGTCCCAAGACAAGCGAGATTCGAAGGCTCCGTCCTCTTCCTGGCGACACCGTCGGTTTCGCGCTCGGTGTCAACAACCATGGCCAGGCTGTCGGCGCCTCGGGTCTCTGCTCCAACACGCCGGTGGTTGGGCTCCAAGTCGGACCGCACGCCGTGCTCTGGGACCATGGCAAGCCGATCAACCTCGGAAGCCTGGGCGGGACCCAAATCAACACTGCTGCCGCAATTAATGACCGAGGGGAAGTGATTGGAGGCTCGGATCTGCCCGGCGATACCGTTATCCATTCCTTCCTGTGGACCAAGGACAAAGGCATGCAGGACCTCGGAACCCTAAGCGGGGATGCAATCAGCTTGGGAGGATGGATCAACAACAAAAGCCAAGTGGTTGGCTGGTCATGCGACAGCAACGGAAACTGCCGCGCCTATATTTGGCAAAACAATGTGATGACCGATCTTAATTCCCTGATCCCTGCGAACTCGACGTTGTACTTGATGTTTGCCTACGGGATCACCGATGCCGGAGACATCGTAGGCCAGGCTATGGACAAAAGCACGGGCGACCTCCACGCATTTCTCGCCAGGCCCGTGCGCCTCCAAGGCAGCGGCGCGAACACCGCATGGAAAGATGTAGCGGCCGCACCTTCCTCGGTCACGTTACCAGACGCGATCCGCGAGAAGCTGAAGCAAACGCTGAATGGCCGATTCGCGGCGCGCCCGCTTGGGCTCCGCTAGGGTGGATTAATACATGACTCCCAGCAACTTTAGCGACCGGCTCGGACCTAACGCTACCCAGGAGGTGCGCTCCATGAACACGTCGTACAACCTACTTCCGCGCGCCTCCTGGTTACGTCCAAAATATTTGCTGTTTGCTGCCATAGGCTTGATGTTGGCCTACGTTATCCCTCACGATGAGAGTTTTCTGGTGCATCCGAAGGATCCGCTGTGGCAGCACTATGAACCCTTCAAGTGGTGGCTCCTGCCGCATGGAATCGCCGGTGCCTGCGCTCTGCTGCTGGGCCCGATGCAGTTCTCCGACCGGCTTCGCGATCGTTTTAGGCAGCTTCATCGGGTGGTTGGCCGAATCTATGTCGCAGGTGTGTTCGTGGCAGCGCCACTCGGCTTCTATATCCAGTACTTCCAGGAACGCATGGGCGATCCCCGATCTTTCAGTATTGCCGCAGCCGTGGATGCCGCGTTGTGGATGACTACCACGGGGATTGCGGTGGTCTTCATTCTCAAAGGGAGGATTCAGGAGCACCGGCAATGGATGACTCGCAGCTTTGCGGTCGCAATAGTTTTTCTTGAGGTACGAGTGATCGGCGGCGTGGGCGGATGGGAGAATCTCGACGTCCATGCGAACGAAACCATTGTTTGGGTGTGCCTTGCCTTCTCGATCCTCTCGGCGGACCTTGTGCTTCAGTGGCAGCAACTGGGGCGCCAACGCTCGGGGTTGTACCAGCGCCGGTCAGTTTCCCTCTAAACGTCGGGAAGGCGGCGGACCATCCCATTAATTATCCAGAAACGGGCTTCTGGGAAGTGACTGAAGACACTTAGAAAGCGGACCGGAACCGTTCCCTTTTCGCACGCGCGGGTGCCGGAAGCCATGGTTCCCACACGCTGGGCCCAGTATCCGAGTTGCCCCGACCTACGAACACAATTCCGCGTGCGATACACCTCGTTCCGCAAACCCACCTGCGCCTTCGATGATACGAAGTACCAAAGTCGAGCCTTACGGAGTATCATCTGTGGTCATGACGAAACCAGCCACTCTTTCCGTCATGCCTCGCAGACGCGGCAATCCCAACTGGGGAAAACCCTTAAGGTTTCGTCCGGTGCTCGCAACCGAGTTTGAGATGCAGGTCAGGCAGCTGCGACTCACCGTAGAGACTTATGTCTTTTCGGCTGAGCTCCGCGGTTGGTGTGAGCGAAACAAGAACCGGTTCTACATCCCAGAATGGCTGCTCAAGGCTTGGGGGATCAGCGTAGATCCAAACTTCACTGACGCCGCGTAGATACCCATCCGGCACCTGTTGCTCAATGGAGCCGATGCATTACAATCCCTTGCCGAGGGGAATAATGGCGAATCTAAAGGGGCTCGTGTCTATCGTGTCGGAGCTGAGGGAAGAGAGAACGAATCTGGTAACTCGTCTGAAGCACATAGACGCCGCCCTGGCGGTTTTGGGCAAGTTGAACGGCAGTTCTTATACGAAGCCCAGACGGACTCTTTCAGCATCGGCACGTCGGAAGATCAGTCTAGCGCAGAAAGCACGATGGGCAAAAACAGCCGCGAACGGAAAAGGGAAGAAGTCAAGCTAGTCGATTCCGCACGGGGTGCAAGGAATGGATGGAATGGCAGCGCGGATCGCGGATCTGAAGCAGCAGAGACGGAGCCTCAAACATCAAATCAGGGTTTTGGAGGATAAGCCTGCGGGGCGGAGGTTCATACTCGGGTGGTTTGCCCGGAGGAAACTGAAGTCATTGCAGCGCGAACTGGCTTACGTGCAGCGAACCATTCATGACCTGCTCCGAAGTGCGGGATAGTTTGGTGTCTTGCGTGTTACGCCCCCGCACTTGTTACAGGAACATTTGTGGGTTGGATCGGCAGGCCGTGCGGTGTGACCGCAGGTACGACAGATGAATCGCCCATCAACGTGCCCGACCATTCGCCTAAATTCAACCACCCCATCTGTGCAATATGGGCACCGCACGACCATTTCGGAATCTGATAGTACGGTAATCATGCAGCCGAGTCCGAATCCTTGGATGTCAAGAACAAGAGCAGGTCGCGGATACTCATTCCAGCATCCAGCAGCACGATCATCCCCCCAGGGCTGATCCCAACCAGTTCGCCGATGCGCACCATCTTTTCGACGGCTTCGTTAAGCAATGCGGTCTCGCGGGCGTTCCACTGTTGTGGATTGGCCACCACCTGATTCCCCACAAGGCTTAAGGTTCCTACCCGTCGTGCCCTTTTGGCTGTGACCGCCGTCACATCTGTTCTGCAACCAAACCGGTGCGAAAGCCTGAGTGATGCTGAGCGTCGGTGTCCGGAAACGTTCCCTTTCGACATAGCCAATTTTCTAAGAGACATTTCCTTGACACGGTAGAAGCCTGGCAAGCGCGTCCATCCGACCCCAGGCGTTAGCGGCGCCAGTTCCATACTGGATTGTACACGCGGTGGTCACGCGGTGTTCCCTTTGGTGGACACCAATCGCGGAGGGGCCCTCTCGAGAAGCGACTCCCTTCGCTAGGGGGTGTCTTCCTTCTTAAAGACCTCACGTTTTCCGGCAACCCAAGAGGCAGTGTTGGTTGGTGTTCCGCCAGTGTTGCCGGTGTAACACCAAGTGTTACACCGAGTGTTCCTTCCAGTGTTACACCAACCCTCTTGACTTTGAGGCTCTGGGCCGCAAGGAGGCGAGATCAAGAACCGTGGTATCCAGTCGCAGTTTACTTGTGGGTCCGCTCGAGGACCGTACCCTCCTCTCCCCTGGCGTAGGCTGATTCAGGGAAAACACAGGCAAGAGTGAAGCTCGTAGCGGCTGGCAAGCCGCCCGCCTATTCCTTCTGTTCTTGATCAACTGCCCTGCTTGGTGCAGGTCAGTTCCGCCCGGTGCACCCCAGTGCGCACTCAGTGCCAACTCCAGGGCGCACCAAAGTCCTTGACTCTCGGTTGTCTTTCTGCATGCCGGTCAAGCGCAACGTTAGAGCCGGCTTGTAGAGCACACGAAATAAGAAATCTCATTGGTCTTCGCTCTTGGCAAACGGATCTTCCTTGAAACCGCTCGCCAGGGCGTGTAAAAAACCTTCAAGGGGGATTTTGGCACTCCCATATGGTTTTCCCTGGCCAGTTGGCGATCTATGCTCGGTAGGGCCCGTATGCTGAATTTGGGGCGGGAGGACGACCGATCTGAATCTCGCGGCGGCAGGGTCCGCCGACTAGATACGTTGCTCCGACAAATGAAGAAGGAGCGGGAAAATTACTCCTCTAAACCGAACTGGCTCCTGCGCACAGACGACCTGGAAAGATTGCGGAACGAAGCATCCTACTGCTTCATCGATGCCGGATTGCGGGCCCAAGACGCATTGCGTGAGCTGAGCACACTCGACTTCACGAAGTTCAAGGTACTAGATGAGACATCGCAGAAGTCCCACTATGATTGGATCGACGCCTCGAGTTGCAAGGTCTTAGATGCCGACTCGGAAAAGCAATGTATCGAGAATCTTGAACGAGTTATTGAGTTGGTAGAAAGAGTTCGAGAGATGGAGGAGACGGGCAGTCCAGAAATCAGGCTAGATGTGGCCGCCCCGTCAACTCAAGCATTCGAAAGGCCCCTATCAACCACCCGAGATCTGGCCGCCCTGGTCAGCCTGAAGTCGGTGAGTCAATCGAAGGCCGCCGAGGCTTTGGGTATTTCTTCACGCGCGATTCGGGACTTGGTCACGAACAATCGACTGGCGAAAACGGCCAAAGGCCGAATCGCGTGTGACCAGAAATTCATCGACCAGTTCAATGCAAGACATTCCCCGCTAAAGAAGTAACTTCCTCAAACTTCCGCTTCTGCTTCCGCGAACTTCCGCGATTTGCCAAATATCTTGGTCGCCAGTCAAGGTTCTTGTTTGATAAAGCCAGGCAAGATCTTACTCTCTTCACTAGTAGGCAGCAAATGGTTATCGGATCAGGATCGGGCGCGGATTGGCTCACTGCGGCGGAAGCCGCCGCATACCTCAAGGTGAAGCCGCGGTCGCTCCTGCTGTGGGTTCGTCAAGGAAAACTGCAAGCGTATGTGCTCTCCGGTACGAAGCGGCGGATCTGGAGATTTCGCAGGGAGGATTTGGACTCTACCCTCCTCTCCAGACCTGTGTTAAGTTCAGAGCCGTTACCTGTGCGCTCTGGGCAAAGGAGGGCTCAATGAAAGCGCACATTGTGTTGTCGAAGACGCGCGGTACTTGGCACTTGCGGTATAAGGAGAACGGGGTTCGAAAGCAGAAGCAGATTGGCACACTCCGAGACTGGCCCACACGTGCAGAGGCGGAGAACGTCAATACGCATCTGCTGAGGCTCTACAACAAGACCGACGATGAAGTCCCAACCGTCACAGCTCTGGTTGACCAGTATCGCGCCACGGCAATGCCGGAGCGGGCATCCACTCGTAGGGGATATGAATCGTGGCTCAAGAATCACATCTTGCCAGAATGGGGAGAGAAAACGTTGACAGAGTTGAAACCTGATCCGGTAGAGACATGGCTGCGCGGTCTCTCTCTGTCCACAAAAAGCAAGCGGAACATTCGGGGACTGCTCGCAATCCTCTGGGACTACGGGATGAAGAAGGACTTCGTTCCTGTGGGACGAAACCCAATGGAGCTTGTCACGATCCGAAAGCAGATCGGGGAGAAGCGACGCACTCCCGTTAAGGACCTGACTGCGGAGCAGTTCCGATCTCTGTTGACTGCGCTGGGAGATAATGTCTGTCTTCGCACGATGTGGATCATCCACCTCAGTTTGGGCCTTCGCATCTCGGAAGTGCTCGGCCTGAAATGGAAGGATGTTGATTGGTTGGGACACACGATCACTATCGAACGCGGAGTTGTGAAACAGATTGTTGCGGACGTGAAGACGGAAGCATCGGCTCGCGTTATGCCGATTGCTCCGGATCTATTGAAAGTCCTACAGCAGTGGAAGCAAGTCTCACAGTTTTCCTCTCCAGAGGACTGGATTTTTGCTTCTCCTGTGAAGCTTGGAAAGCAGCCCTTGAGTTATACGCATGTGTGGGAAAGCTTGGATCGAGTAGCGAAAGCGGCCAATCTTGAGCATATCAGCTCACATGCGTTTCGCAATGCTTTCCGTACCTGGATTGACTCGCTAGGCCCACCTGTAGGAGTCCAACAGCGACTGATGCGGCACGCAAGCGTTACAACCACAATGAATCACTACGGAACAGCTCTGAAGGCTGACATGCGGGTAGCTCACGAGAAGGTCTTGCAGCTCACCAGGGTTTCAACAGGTTTCAAGGCGAGTTAAGTGTTTTAGAAGTGGGGTGGGAGATGGGAATCGAACCCACAACGTCCGGAGCCACAGTCCGGTGCTCTGCCAGTTGAGCTACTCCCACCGCAAGTCAAAATTATAGCAGTGGACTTGAGCAGTGTCAGAACGCTTCAACAGGGTGGCGGAGAAAGAATGGCTATCCGCGGCCGACGCCCACGTATTCGTATCCCAGGGAGCGCAACCGCACCGAGTCGAGCAGATTCTTGGTGTCCACAATCAACGGACGCCGCAGGATGCTCTTGATACGGCCGAAGTCAAGCGAGCGGAACTCGGGCCAGCCAGTCCCGACCACCAGCGCATCCACACCTTCAGCAGCGGCATAGGGTGAGTCGCAGTAGTAGACCGTGCCGTTCAACTCCAGGCGTGCTTCGGGGATCGCCACAGGATCGTAAGCCCTCACCCGCGCTCCGTTCGCGATCAGGTTCTTGGCCAGCCGAATCGATGACGAGCCCGCTACGGAGTTGGTGTTGGGCTTGAACGCCAGACCCAGAATTCCCACGTCTTTGTTCTGCACCGACTGCACATGGCGCGAAATCTTCTCGAGGATTTTGTCCGCCAGGCTGTGGTTGACTTCGCGCGCGGCGCTCAGCACCTTCAAATCCACGCCGTGCTGTTGCGCCAGTTGGGCAAGCGAATCCATGTCGGATTCCGCGAACAACCCTCCCATACCCGCTCCCGGCTGCAGACAGCGTGGGGCGATCTTCTTGTCCAGACCTAACGCGAGCGAAAGATTGACCGCGTCGGCGCGGACGTGTTCACAGAGGCTGGCCAGCTCATTGATGAAGGAAATCTTGGTGGCCACAAACGCGGTGGCCGCTTCGCGCACCAGTTCGGCAGTCTCGTGATTGGTCACGATCACCGGAACCCCGCGCATCACCAGAGAATGGAAAATCTGCTTCAGCACTAGAACAGCTTCGCTCGATGAAGTCCCCAGGATGATACGGTCCGGCCAATTGAAGTCCTCGACCGCGCAACCCGGAGTGAAGAACATGGGCTGGGAAACAATCGTGGCCCGGAAGCCGGCTTCCTTGACGCGCTGCTCGACGGCTGAAGCCGCGCCTACCGGAACCGGGGTGACAATCGACAAAATGGAGGGCTTGGAGGCGGCGCGTGCAATGCGCAAGGCAAGATCGGAAAGATGGTGCGGAGAATCCTCCGCCAAAAAAATGACCTGGGCTTTGCGGGCAAACGACTCTACGTCAGTTGAATAGGCCAGGCGGCCGCAGCGCACGTTGCGCTTGATGACCTCCGCCAGGTTTTTCTCGTGGAAAGGGACCTGGCCCTGGGCCATCTCGACCATGCGCGAGCTATCGGGATGACAGCATAAAACCGGGGTGCCAAAGTCTGCCAGACAGGCGGAAACTACTGTGCCCATGTACCCGGCACCGTACACCCCGATTTGCATAAACCCTCCCGACGGCCCCCAGAGCCGTCAGGACACAAATGGCCCGGCCCGCACAGGGACCCAACTTCTTTTATTACGCCCGCTGGGACAGACGCGCAATGCACGGAGGGGCCTTGTACCATGCGCCAAATGCCGCTTCTGGTGCGGGAATTAGGACGATGCACCAACGGTGATCAAGGCAATCAACATTCTGCCGAGAACAAATGTTGCTCACTGGCGTTCGGCATGAAACGCTGAAGATCGAGGATGAAACCGCGATCTCAGGCCACCGCTCCTGCCCTGACGCTTCTGCGCCCGCGAATGCCCGAACTTGACACCCTGCGCGGAGTCGCAATTCTGCTGGTCCTGTTCCTGCATGGCTTTGCCTACGTTGCTGATCCAGCCTCGTTCACCGGGCTGCGCAGAACATTCATGGCTCTGACTTCTTACGGCTGGATCGGAGTCCATCTATTTTTTGTGCTTTCCGGGTTCCTTATTACTGGCATTCTGCTCGACACCCAGATGAGGCCGGACTACTACCACCGGTTCTATGCGCGCCGTGCCCTGAGGATTCTTCCCGCATACTACGGCTTGCTTGTGATCTTGACCGCGCTGCACCAAACGTCCTGGCTCGGACGCCATGCCGCGGGCATTCCCTTTCTGCTCCTCAGCCTTATTTATCTTTCGAATGTCGCGCCCCTGGTCGGCATTCCTATTCAGTACACCGTGCTTTGGTCGCTGGCCGTGGAAGAGCATTTTTATCTGATTTGGCCAACCATCGTTCGCAAGCTTTCCCGTCGTTCTCTGGCTCTGGTGGCTCTCGGCGTTTTTATCGCTTCGCCAGTCGTTCGCGTCTTGTCGCTGCACTTTGGCCGCCTGTCGGACAGCAATTTCTACACCTGGTGCAACGCCGACGGTTTGGCGCTGGGAGCATTTCTTGCGATCGCGCTCCGGGAGGGACAACTGGGCCGTCGCCTGCTGTGGGGCCTGTGCAGTTTCGGACTATTGTTGTGCGGAAGCACGCTAATCCTGGCAGCAAAGTGGAATGCGCTCACCTGGGCTTCGACCTCTGGCTTTGCGCTGCGCTTGTCACTTCTGAATCTGACCTTTGCCGCTCTGCTCGTCTTCACACTCTTGCTGGGAACTAGCCGCTGGAGTTTCCTGGTCAACCTTCGCCCGCTGCAGTTCTTCGGAGAGATCAGCTACGGGTTGTACCTCATTCACATGCTTGTCTTCTACGGATATGAAGAAATGGCGCAGCGATACTGGCCATCGCTGGTTGCGGCTGACGGTCAGTTTGGCCGCATCCTGTTGCAGTTTACCTGTGCCGGAACTCTGTCGATCGTAGCCGCGGCTTGGTCGCGGCGATATTTCGAGGAATATTTCCTGAGACTGAAGGACCGCCTGCCGGGGCAAGCCGTAGAACACAAGAAAGAAAAGTTGGGTTTAGCGCAGGTGCTGGATTTCAATGCCACAACCAACTGAGTCCATTTTGGATGCGTACTCTTCGACCGCGCCTGCGAGCGGACCGATCAAGTCTGCACAATCAACTATGGCAACGTCGCACAAGATCCTGATCCTCCTCTTCCTCGCATTGTTTGCAGGCGAATTTCTTGTCCGGGGGCCAGTCCGGTTTCTTCGTGAGCGTGGGTTCAATGACTTTATTTCAACGTTTGTGCAAGCCAAGGCATTCATAAGCGGGGCAGATCCATACAGCCCACAGGAAGTATTGCGATTTTGGCCCAAAGACTTGCCACAGCCAAAGTTCCTCTGGGAAGATGCCGCCGCGGGGACGATCGCGGCGCAAGATGGGATTCCTTCACCTTATCCGCTCAGTTGCCTTGCCGTTCTCTCACCAGTTTCTGTATTGCCCTGGCACATTGCCCACATCGTGCTGTTTGCGTTTAACGTGTTCTGCGCTGTGTTGCTGATCGGTCTCTTGTTGTCCCTCGCGCAACTCCGGCCTGACGATCCACGAACATACATTTTTGTGGGACTGGCCCTGGGAATGGCACCGCTCCATACCGCCCTGGCGACAGGAAATCTGATCGTCCCGGTTTGCGCGTGTGGTTTGGCGGCAGTCTGGTGCGCCACGCGCAATCGCCCCACGCTCGCAGGCGTGCTTCTCGCGCTTGCGATTTGTTCGAAGCCTCAGGTTGGGGTCATCTTCCTCGCTTACGCCGTCACGCGCCGCCGCTGGAACATGGCCGTAGTCGCCGCTTGCCTGAGCGGATTCGTCAGCGCGGCAGCGATCTTTCGCCTGTGGATCGCGCACACCAGTTGGCTGCATTCCTACTTCGCAGATCTCAACCACATGTTCGCCACGGGAGCGATCAACGATTTCACCAGGGCCAACCCTCTGCGATTCCATCTGCTCAACCTGCAGACACCCATGTTTTCTGTGACCGGCAGTTCGTCGGCGGCGGACGAAATCAGCTGGGCAATGGTTGCAGTCTTGGGGCTGCTATGGCTGGGCCTGATATGGCAGCGAGACACCGAATCCGAACTACTCGATTTGAGCGCGATCGCCACCATCGCACTGCTCCCCATGTATCACCGGTTTGTTGACGCGATGCTTTTGCTGTTACCCCTTTGCTGGTGCCTCACGGTGCGGGACAAACAACTCAAAACTGTGTCGCGGCTGGTGATGGTTCTGTTGCTGCCATTCCTGGTCCCCGGCGCGACGCTGCTGACTATTCTGGCTCACAGCGGCGCGGTTCCCGCGCCTTTTACAGCCAACTGGTGGTGGGACGCCGTGATTGTGCCGCATGAAACCTGGGCTGTGCTTGCGGTCTCCGTTGCGTTGCTCTGCGCCATGCATTTGAAAACAAAAGCAGCACAACTGGCGATCGACGTCCCAGCTCATACCCCCACCGCTCTGGCTGAATTGCCACAAACATGAGGGAATACAGACAATCCGTCGCAGGATTTCTAGAGTCGGCTTGGAGTAGCGCTCTGGGCGGCATTCGCCTGCCCATAGCATTGTTGCTGTGCGCCAGCTTCGTGATTACCGTGGCGATGATTTTTCCGGGATACGCGACCAACGCCGACCTTCTCGGGTTCCTGATATTTTTGCAGATTGTCCTAGCGGCCATCTGGGACTATCGCCAAAGGTTTTTCCCACTCCTGATCCTGGTTTTCTTTTTTGCCGGCACCGGTGTTCCTCCGCTCGGGTTTTGGCACACCGAACGCTGGCTGGTGCTAGGGGTGGGCGCCGTGGCTGGGATGGTCCACTATCTCAGAGGGCATCACCATAATTTCGGTAAATTTCACCTGGTGGCGTTCTTCTGCGTGATCGCAGCTACCGTTTCTGCCTCGGTGTCTTCCTATCCCAAAGACAGCCTGTTCAAGGTGGCTAGTTTCTTCCTGCTGTTTTTGTACGCGGCTTCCGGTATACGGTTCGCCGTGGCCTGGGGAGGGCTGACATTCTTTTACCGGCTGCTGTGGTTTTGTGAAGCCCTCACTTATGTGACCGCAGTCTGCTATTTCGTATTGCACTACGACTTCTTCGGGAATCCTAACTCTCTGGGCGCGGTCATGGGGGTGCTCATTGTTCCACTGTTACTGTGGGGCGTGTTCGTGGCCGAAGAAACGCCCGCCCAAAAACGCCGTATCTTCGCTCTGGTTTTATCAATTTTGCTGCTGGCCACCAGCTACGCGCGGGCCGGATTACTGGCTGGCGCGCTTTCCTCGGTTCTGGTTTGTGTCGCCCTGCGTCGTTATCGGGCATTGGTGATGTTGACCTGCGCAGCTCTGCTGGCTGCCCTGGCAGTGGTGTTTGTATCTCCGCCGGTCGCCGATCAGCCGGCGTCGCTGACCTCAGCCTTTATCTACAAGGGACATCGTGAAGAAGGAGTTCTCGGATCACGAAAGTCGCCCTGGCAACAAACCATCTCTTCGGTGAATGAGCATCCCTGGTTCGGCACCGGTTTCGGCACCAGCGCAACCGGAACCGATGTGAGTGAGGATTTCAGCAGTTTCCGCTCAGACGCGCGCAATAGCCGGGAACATGGGAACAGCTATTTGGCGATCCTGGAGTGGGTAGGCTTGCTCGGAGTGTGGCCGTTCGCCGCGTTGCTGGTTATGGTCGCAATGAACGTGGCCAGATCGCTGGCACGAATGCGACGGTCGGGATCGGCTTTTTCTCCGATCGTTCCGGTCGCTGGAGTGATGATCGCCGGTTTGGTCCATGCTGCTTTCGAAGACTGGCTGTTCGCCATCGGGTATTATCTCTGCGTTCTGTTCTGGGGACTGGCCTTTGTGCTGGTCGATGTTATCGCTATGCCGGGAAGGAATGGTTTTGGGCACAAGCCCGGTTCGCCGGATTGCTATTGCAGAGTGGCGAGTCACACGCTCTGACTCGCCACTTCTGCGCCTTCAATGCGAAGCGGCTAAGGGGTTTCCGCGGTCGAAGATTTCTGGGGTTGAAGCTCGAAAACAACCCCGCAGCCGGTGCCGCCGCACTCCGAATTAAAATCGCCGCCGTTTTGGGCCACTCCGTAGAGATTCCCGGCTGAGTCAAGAAGCAGATTGCTTTCGGGCCCAGCACCGTCAGTGCCTCCAGTAAAGGCGTAAAGGACGCTCTCGGTCCACGGGGCTTGCTCTGCGGGCGTCAGTTTGAAGACGACGCCGCATCCGGTGGGTTCGTTGCCGTTGTAGCAAGCTGGGTTCTGGGCGGCCAGGTCGCCACCGGATGCGGTGTTACCGTAGAGATTCCCGGCTGAGTCAAAAATCAAGGGAGAGAAGTCATTCGCCCCGTCGCTGCCTCCGGTAAAAGTGTAGAGGACCGTCTCCTCCCAAGTCCCTTGCGTCAGTTCATACACCACGCCGCAGCCCGGGGGAATATTGCCTCCGTCCCCTCCCAGGCAATTCGGTTCACTCGCATTGCCCCCCCAGAGAGTAGTGCCATAGACGTTACCGTTTGCGTCCAGAGTCACGCCAAATAGGGGATCAGCACCGTCCGTGCCGCCCGTAAACGCATGAAGTACGGTTTCAGTCCAAGGGCCGCTGGGAGTAGGCGCCAGTTGATAGACGACACCGCAACCGGGGTTTCCCTGGCAATTGGCGGACAGGTCGCCGCCAAATTTCGTGACACCGTACAGATTTCCCTGGGAATCAAAGGCTAAGCCGGCGCTGTAGGGAAAACCCCCATCGGTGCCCTCGTTGAAGGTGTAGAGCACCGTCTCCTTCCAGGGCCCGCGCGGGGTCGGAGTCAGCTTAAAGACTACGCCGCAACCGTAGGCAGGGCAGTTAAGATTGCCACCGATGCTGGTTGTGCCATAGAGATTCCCGCTAGAGTCGAAGGTAAGGTTACCCCACGGTTCGTTTCCGTCCGTTCCCCCGGTGAAGGTATAGAGCACCGTCTCCTCCCAGGGCCCGCAATGGGTCGGAGTCAGCTTGAAGACTACGCCGCATCCCGGGGGGAAACCCGGACCCGCCTGACAATTGAGAGGTTTATGGTCACCGCCAAATAGTGTGGTGCCATAAAGATTACCGGCGGAGTCGAGAATTACGCCGCCGGTGGGTATTCCTCCGTCCTTGCCGGCGGTGAAGGTGTGGAGCACCGTCTCCTTCCACCCGTGGGCGGTGGGAGTCAGCTTAAAAACCACTCCGCATCCGGGGAGACCTGTATTAGGTTCGCACTTGGTGGATTTGCTGCCGCCGGCAAACGCCGTGCCATAGAGATTGCCAGCGGAGTCAGCGACCAGATGGCTTCCTCCAACGGCACCGTCCTGTCCTCCGGTAAAGGTGTGGAGAACTGTCTCCGAATCCTGCGCCAGCGCAGATACGGCCAGCATCAGCGTCGCTGCTACAGCCATGGCTAGGTTTCGTGTGGTTACCCAAGACACTGGTTTACATTTCTTCATAAATGTCTCCTTTGGTTTGAAGTTAGATTTGGTTCTTCAGTCACGTCGTTATTTGCCAACACCGCTTACCCGGTTGAGCAGCCGCCTGTTATTTCACGGGGGCGACCTGTCAACCTGACCGGTTTTCTGCGAGACCGACCCCTCGGAGAGATGATGTCTTGCCGGTTCCCTCGGCTCCGGCGCCAGCTTGCTGCCGCAAAACGGACAGATATCGAGGCCCAATGCCGCGGCGCTGCCTACCAGCAAGGTCGCCCCTTCCCGGTGTACCGTCGTCTCAGTGCGGACGGTGCTGCTGGCGCCATGACCGCCTCCCTGGTAACGGAAGAAACTTGCCCGCTCGCTTAGCCATTGGTAAAGTCGCTGCATTACAATCTCGTGGCTCGGTCGCGAATGTTGCGGCAGCGGCGAAAAAAAGGCCAGTCATTCGTTCTCAAAAGTTGTCAAGACTTTTCAATGTCCGCTATGTCAATGAGACAAGGACAGATATTGCAGTTCGGGAAATTCCAGATTGATGGCCCGGCCCGCACCCTGCGGCGCGAAGGGGCGATCGTCAAACTCAACTCACGGGCTTTCGATGTGCTGCTGTACCTGGCGCAGAACCCGGGGAAGGTTCTCGCCCGCGATGAACTCTTAAAGAATGTCTGGCCGGATGCCTTTGTTGACGAACACAGCCTGGCACAAAGCATCTCTGTGCTGCGCCGGGCACTCGAGGAGAAACCAGGCGACAACAGCTACATTGTCACCTTGCCGGGGCGAGGGTATCAGTTTGTTTCCGAAGTGCAGATTGTTGCTTCCGAGGGCGGAAATGCTCTGCAGGAGGTTTCAATGGCCGGCCGGAGCAACCCAAGCGGGCTCTTTTTTCAGAAGCACACGATCGAGACAAGTGTCATTACTAGTAAGGAAGGGAAAGAGCAACTAGGTTCGCCAATTTCACAAGGTCGGCTGCTAATTAGAACGCTGGCTCCCGTGCTGGTGGCAGCGGTTGCCGTTGCCCTCGTGCTGCGGTTTCGTATGCCACGGCAACCGGAACAGAAGCATGAACTGGTGCAGAGACAACTGACCGCCGACCCTCCGGACAGCAATATAAGCTCGCAGGCCATCTCCCGCGACGGCAAATACCTTGCCTACGGAGACTTCATTTCCAAGAACCACCTGCATCTGCTGGCCATCGACAGTGGGGAAATTCGCGACATACCGTTACCCACCGGGTACGACGTGGACGACTGGTTCCCGGACGGGAACCATCTGCTGGTGGAAAACGACTGGAACGGGGACGAGGGCGCCCTGTGGAAAATGTCGACTTGGGACTTCAGCCGGCGAAAACTGTGGACCGGGCATGCCGCCTTAGCAAGGGTATCGCCGGATGGGGAGCGAATCGCCTTCGTGGATCAAGACCGCGAGACTTGGCTAATGGGAGCGGATGGCGAGGAGCCTCACCGGATTCTCGCCGTCGATGCTCCGGAATTTGCAACTGACCTTGGCTGGTCGCCAACCGGACAGCGTCTGGCCTACATCCGAACGGGCTCGTTGGTGAAGGCCGAATGCGTCCTCGAGACCAGCGACCTGGCCGGCGGCACTCGAACCGTAGTGTTATCCGACCCCCATTTGCAGGGTTTTAGCTTTGGACTCGGTGGCATCGCCTGGCTGCCCGATGGACGCATCCTCTACGTGAATCAATCCGGCGACAACGAGTCGAGCCTTTGGGCAATCAAGACAGACCCCAACACTGGCAAGCCCAGCGGTGGGCCGAGTCGCGTGGCCGGTTGGAAGGATTTCCAAGCCGATGGACCCATGGCAAGCGCCGATGGGAAACGCCTGATTGCGGGGCGGCGACACACCAGGGACACAATCTACGTCGGCGATCTTGCCTCAGGAAGCAAAGGGTTCACTCCGCAGCGCGTCCTGCCGGATGATTGGAGCAGCGCGGTTATGGGTTGGACCCAAGACAGCAGAGCGATTCTTTTTCATTCTCAACGCAACGGAAAGTGGGCGGTTTTCAAGCTAGACATTGACGGCAAGACGCCAGAGACTTTGATTTCGGGATCGGAGAACTACTTTCGCCCCCGAGTGAACGCCGGGGGAACGCTACTCTTTACGGCGACGGCGTCAACCCGGGTCTGGGATCCCGGCGATCCTACGATTCGGTTGATGAGCACGCCGTATCAAGGTGGCCCACGGTCCACCCTGATGATGGGCAGATACGAGTATAAGTGCAGTTTCGCGTCATCGTCCTCTTGTGTTGTTTCAAGTCTCAAGGACACTCAACTGACTTTCTTTTATCTTGATCCGTTGAAAGGCAGAGGAGAGGAGATCGCCGCCATAGCGGGATATAAGGGTGGTCAGCCACGCTGGGATCTGTCGCCCGATGGGTCGAAGATCGCGATCGTGGATGAGGGTGAACTAAATGGCGAGATTCAGATTCTAAATCTTGCGGACCGAAGGATTTCCCCATTGCGGGTTCGGGATTTCCAGTACTTGCAGCATATAAGCTGGGCTGCCGACGGGAAGAGCCTGTTTGCAGTCGCATTTGATTCCTCGGTTTGCCTTCTTTCCGTCAATGCAAATGGCACCGCAAGGGTCTTGTACGAAATCCCTGGGAATGCCGGTTGGATCTCCTCCATCATGCCTTCGCCGGATGGAAAACACCTGGCCTTCACCAAGAGAGTGACCGCAAGCGACGTGATGCTCCTGGAAAACTTCTGAGCTGCCCGCTGCGGGTTTCACACATGAGCCTTTATGAATGGGATCCAACCACCACTTAGCGGTTGACCAGGCTCCGGCCCAGAGGAACACCCGCCAGATCGATCCAGACGTCCTGCTCGTTTTCTCTCACGAAGGTAAGTTGCTTGACCAGGATGCGGCGGCTGCCGCGGAACTCCGCCCAGCGGTCGCGCGCGGTAATGTACGCCTGTTGTGCCTGGGCCTCAGTATTGAGCCTTACGATGGTGAGATGCGGCATGTACGGCCATTCTTCCTCGGACTGCAAGGCTTCCGTGTTTAAACGGTCGTGCAGCTCGCGCAAGCGGTAGGCGGCATGGGCCACGCGCAGAAACACCGTCGGCGTTACCGGAACGAAGGTTTCCGCTTCCCCCAGCACAACTTCAAACGGCTCGACCTGGCTGCAGATGTCCTCCAGAGTTTCGAGCGCTGAGAGTTCGCTGACTCGCAGATGCCGGGGAGGAAGAATGGTGACATGGGCCGGCAGGTGCGGCAGGTCGGGATGCAATTCCTTGCGGAGGTTCTCGACAAACTCCCCGACTGCGTTGGTCACGTAAGCCACCAGGGCGTAGCGGGGGTTTTGCATAGCGACCGGGAGATTATAACTCTGGACGGCGGGTCGTGTCGTTACCACCCGAGTCGGTGGAGCCTACAGCTACGGCACAGTCTTCAAAATCACCCCTGGTGGAACGCTGACGACGCTCTACAGCTTCTGTTCTCAGTCTGGCTGCCCAGACGGCTTCTTTGTTGTTGCCGGGCTGGTATTGGCAACCGACGGGAACTTTTACGGGACGACCGAATCTGGCGGAGCCAACGGCGTCGGCACGGTCTTCAAAATCGCCCCAAGCGGCACGCTGACGACACTTTACAGCTTTTGCTCCCAAGACGGTTGCACAGACGGCGAGGGGCCCGGTGCGGCACTGATCCAAGCCACCGACGGAAACCTTTACGGGACGACTGCCTGGGGGGGCAACGATATTTGCTCCCCCTCCGGCGGCGGCTGTGGCACGATCTTCAGGATTACCCGGGCGGGCATGCTGACAACGTTACATAGCTTCCACGGTGCCGATGGTGCAGAAACTAATGCGAGCCTGGTTCAGGGCACTGATGGGAACTTCTATGGGACCGCCCTCCAGGGTGGGTACAACTACGGCACCGTATTCAAAAGCACCGCAGGTGGCAAGTTGACCACGCTCTACAGTTTTTGCCCCCACGGTGGCGGTTGCACGGACGGGGAAGAGCCCTCGTCGGGGCTAGTCCAGGCCACCGACGGGAATTTCTACGGGACGACCGAATCTGGCGGAGCCAACGGCCAGGGCGGCACGGTCTTCAAAATCACAACGACTGGCACGCTGACGACACTGCACAGCTTTGACGGAACCGACGGCTCCCGCCCTTCTGCGGGGTTGATCCAAGCGACCGACGGGAACTTTTACGGGACGGCCTCTCAGGGTGGGGCCAATAACCTGGGCACGGTCTTCCAAATCACTCCAAGTGGAACCCTGACGACGCTCTACACCTTTTGCTCCCAAAGCGGTTGTACAGACGGCAAATTTCCCGTGGGCCTAGTCCAGGCCACCAACGGGAACTTTTATGGGAGGACCCAAGGAGGCGGCAGCCTGAACGATTGCGGAGGCGTCGGTTGCGGTACAGCGTTCAGTCTCTCGATGGGTCTTCAGCCGTTCGTAACCTTTATTCGCACCGCGGGTAGGGTCGGTCAGGCCGCAGGTATTCTCGGACAAGGATTAACCGGAGCGACCAGCGTCTCGTTCAACGGGATTCCCGCGACGTTCACCGTCCCCAGGGACACCTTCCTGATTGCAACGGTTCCCTCAGGTGCGACGACGGGCTATGTCACCGTCACCACCCCCAGCGGAACGCTGACCAGCAACGTGCAGTTCCACGTGATCCCGTAACTACCGAAGGCGCTGCCATGAGGCCAGTTGGAAGCGTAAGGCCCCTTCCTCTGGCCCGATGCGGCGTCTTCTTCTCGGGCCTCAGTGAACTTGTGATCGCAGTAGTTTGGGCATGCTTGGTTGAATTGACTGGCCCGGAGAAAATGGGGGCACCCGGGGAACGTGGTTCCCAAGTCGTTGATCATTGCCGCAAGCATGGTGGGGCAACACCGGGCCGACACATCACGTCGTCGTTTGAACGGAAGAATCGTGTCCACAACGTTTTCCTCTGTACATCAGCTCGTGATGAGCGTCACGGAAGTTTTCGGAGGTCGAGGTTACCTTCGCGGAAGGAGCACCCAAAGGTTGACCAGCGGAACACCTCCGCACGCCGTAGGCTTACGCCTCTGTTCCTGCCGGATTGTTTTTTTCCTTTAGGCAGGACAGAGCGTAACGGAGCGCGAAGCGCGACAGGAAGCGATGTTCCGCAGGTTACAGCTATGGTCGGAAGTTCACGTGTTTTTGTGAACGCTCGCCCGACCGTGGCAATTAACGCGGAAGGGGAAACCATAGCGTTTCAGGCTAAAAATCTGCTAAGCATCAACAATATCAACGCTTTAACAGGAAAGTACTCAAAGGTACGGTAGTCAATAGTATCACCGTACGCAGGCGTAGCAAATTAACGGAATGTAGTCGATCTACATACCGGATAGATAGTCCATTTGACTACCGGATCAGGAGCGCTATGACCAAGACTGAAGGTCGCAAGCTCATGAGGCAGAAAGCCACGACTCGGCTCAAAGTCGTGGATGTGTCCGTGCTACACCATCTCATCAATGCGGTATTCCTCGGTCAAGGAGAGGGTGCCAAGAATCAGGACCTCGCATCCCGGCCAGCGACTATCAGCATTCAGACGCTGGCTGCAAAGTGCGGATTGAAAACCGAGAAGACCGTATGCCAGCACTTACGCAGGCTCGAATCAGAGAAGCTCATCACAATTAGCCCGAACCCACAGAACATGAACAAGCACGTGTACACCGTGCATCTTGAGCCAATGCTCGAATGGGAGAGTGCCGCGACGGTCACCGCCAGGAAGAAAAAAGAAAGGCTTGCAGCTCGTAGAGTGGTGGAGCGCAGATTGTATGCACTGAAGAAGGAATGCCATGAGGCATAAATGCGTTGTATAAGAGCGGATCGAGTTGCGGTCGGACGGCGGGGAATGCAGCGCCAGTCCGATCAAGAGAGCATGAATCTCTCTGTATCGGCACAAACACAACCCAGCCTATCGTCATGAAAACTATTCCTTTGAGCCAAGGCTTCGTCGCTCTTGTGGATGATTCCGATTACGACCGAGTGTCTGCTTACAAATGGAGCGCAACCAGAACAAAGAACAACGTGTACGGAATTCGCAAGGTGAAAACACCTGAAGGCCGAACGACTTCGCAACTCCTGCACCGCTTCATCGTGGACGTGAACTATCCTGACATTGATGTTGACCACCAGGATCACGACGGACTGAACTGTCAACGGTACAACCTACGTACATGTGTGCGCGGCGAGAACGACGGAAACCGACAGAAGACTCGGGGAACGTCAAGGTACAAGGGCGTGTCCTTTGATTCTCACCGTGGTTTGTGGCGCGCTTGTATCACAATCAGGAAGACATCGAAGTATCTGGGGCGATTTCAAGACGAGCGTCAGGCAGCACTCGCCTACGATGAGGCAGCACGTGCGAACTTCGGTGCCTTCGCAAATTGCAACTTCCCTTGCAGGAATTGACCACCTGCCTTACACTTTAAGCACGGATCGAACGAAGGCTAAGTCATTGAAAAGTCGGGGCGTAGCGCAGCCTGGTAGCGCACCTGCCTTGGGCGCAGGGGGTCGTAGGTTCAAATCCTATCGCCCCG
>Ga0209415_10005140_pt1 | contig 23632 bp, 18 predicted proteins | sample PeaSoiSIISIP2007_FD_187696 | JGI IMG/M metagenome (GOLD analysis project Ga0209415, IMG submission 187696) | Peat soil microbial communities from Weissenstadt, Germany - SII-SIP-2007 (SPAdes) (version 2) | ecosystem: Environmental > Terrestrial > Soil > Wetlands > Peat | place: Germany... | reverse complement strand
GCCGACGCCATGCCTCTGGGCACGATTCGCTCGTTAGCGTACTTCCTTCCCGTGATCGACGAAGTGCTCAGCTCGCGGCGCGCCCGTCGGGCTTTCGTCTCTTCGGCCAAAGGAACCGTGCACCCCCGGGGAACTGCAGAATCATACCCGGCTGGGCTCGGTCCACACGTCGCACCGCCGCATGCCGCCCCGGCCGTCTGGCCCCGAAACGGCCCGAATCACCTCCAAATGCACACCTCCAAGAAAACCCGTTCCCCAACTTTCAAAGAATATTTGCTCTTTATTTTCAGCTTCTTGACTCTTAAAACCCCGGGGAATGCATTCCGGCGGGTGTAGATTTAAAACAGGAGGGGAAGAACATTCCTCCCCAGCCCCCAAAAACCGCAAGCAGGCTTGCGGTTTTTCGTTTCTTGGGAGACTCCATGCATTCAAACCTCGCTCGATGTGTCGAATTCCATCTCCGGCCCGGCCGGACCGCAGAACCTCGCCAACCAGGGCATAGCCCAGGAATCCACAGATTTTTCACAGCGCAACCAACTGAACCCGCAGCCAAAACCTCAAAAATGGGTTCGTTCCGTCAAAAAGCACATACAGCCCGCCCCCGTGTCTTGCCGCGTCAGATTGACGCCGGTTCCATCACAAGCCAACCCAGCTCAGGAATCCACAGATTTTCCACAGCCCAACCCGCTGACCTGAAACCCGAAACCCCGAAATTGGTTTCGTTCCGTCAAAATGCCTATCCGACCGCCCTACCGGGCCACATCGGCGACACAGTTGAACGTAAAATACCCCGGCGTGAAAATCGGCGGATTCGCCCCGATGTTGAAGCGGATAGTGATCGGCTGCCCGGCCGCGTTCTTCTGTTGCCGCGGCGGATTGCCGGCGGTGGCGTCCCAATCGATGGCCGGCCCGTTGTGCCGGTTGGCTTCGCCCACAAAGTGGAAGACCGACCAAAGGCCCTCGAAGCTTGTGACCTGGGCCTGGAAGCCGCCTTTGTAGGTAATGGTCAACGACACACCATGAGGGTTTCCCGGCCACGTAAAATTCTTGAGAGTGGTGGCGTTGAACACATTGTTCTGGCCATCGATCACAAGCGTGACTTTATCCATGTCCGGCGTGACCTCCGGCGTGATGGTGTAGTTGAAGTGCGGGTCGGGAGATCCGCCGGAGAAGGCCACGTCGGAAAAGGCCGCGGCGCGGTTTATCCAATTCAGGAACGCGGGTTGGATGGCGACGGTGCCGCCGCCCACGGCGGCGTACTGCGATCCCTGTTTGGTGAGGTACTTGGGCGCCAGCTTGGTGTTGACGAACTGCCAGATGGCACCATCGTTGGGTTTGAACGCCGCATCGATCTCGGGCAAGGTAGCTTCGGTTGGAACGTTCTTGAACGGGTATTTGGCCAGGACCGGATTGATCTGGTTGCAGACCCCCTTGCCGCCGGCGTTCAGCTCGGCCGCGCCAACTCCCTTGAGCAGGCGCTCGGCGTTGGTGATCGGTTCGGTGAGGAGGGTCTGCAGCGTCTGCTGGATGGGCGAATCGATGTGGAATCCCTGCGCGATCTGGCCGACCGTGCCCCTGGCCTGCTGCGCAATCTGCAGCGTTTGTCCAGCGGCTGCGTCGTTGGCGGGCTGGCTGGCGATCGATTCGATGGAGGATTGGAGCTGCGCCAGCGCGTTGATGTAGTTCTGGTTCGATGCCCCTACGTAGGTGTCTGTTTTGTCCGGAGGCGTCACCCACTGCGCCGGCTGGAATGGGCCCTTTTGGGAGGGGTCGGCGACGTCGGTATTGCGCGAGGCCAGCGAGGAGAACTCCAGCAGCGGGGCGACGTTCGAGGAATGCGCTTTCAGCTTCTGCGCGGCGTCACTGAAGCTGACATACGTCGTTACTCTCGCCGCTTTGACATAGCTGGTCCACTCGCGGATGAAATCGCTGTAGTAGCGGGCCTTCAGGTCGCCGGCCAGCTTAGCGGCGTCGAGACTGGGTCCGCTCTGCTCGCCCATCACCCAGGTCTCGCCGCCAAAGAATTGATTGGCGCGGCCGAAGTTGTCGTTCATGAAAGTCCATCCGCCCTTGCTGAACGCGGCGCGCACGTCGTAGCCATCCACCACGAACGCCGCCGAACCGGGGAACTGCCGATTGAAGTTGATGGGCGTTCCGTGTTTGTCGGCCTCCGCCAGCATGTATCCGTACACCTGCTCGAAGCCGCCGAACTGTTTCAGGTAAGCGCGGGTCCGGGCGATGGCGTCCGAATCGGCCTCGGCAGAGCACGCGCCCGGCTCCTTCAAATCGTCGGCATAAAAGTCGAACTGCTTCTGGGCCAGTTGAACGCGCTCGGAATCCACTTCGTGCCGATTGGTCCACCAGCGCATCAACACCGGAGTCAGGAACGCCCTCGAGCTTTTCTCGGGGTGGGTGGTGGTGATGAGGTAAGCCTTCAGCTCGTCGTAAGTGGGCTGATAGGGGTGTTGATCGGGGGCCGGGGTGGCCGGCAGAGCGCGCATATCGAGCAGGATGTTGCCCTGGGTTTGCGACAGGAGCAGCCGGCGGAAGCGGTCGCAATAGATGGGCCGCGCCACCTTGTACAGGTCGTCCCCGATGTACAGGAACCAGCGGTAGGACCACGGCGCTCCGTCGCGGCGGTATTCGACCAAAGTTTCGAGCGACTGGCGCAGGGCCTCCAGCCTTTGGAGAGAGTCGAGCCGGGCCAGGTCGCCGCCCGCCGATTCGGTGGAGGAAATGCCGCGCGCGGCATCGCTCACGCGGTTCTCGAGGCTGTTGTTGCGGAAGAACGAGATGGTGAAGAAGAGCGCCAGCAGGAAGCACACGGATGCGGCGACGGCCAGCAGGATGCGGCGCGCAGCGCTGGTCTTGATGCTCGACCCGCTGGCGCCCATGGCGACCTTGTCGGCCAGCAGGATATCGTTGAACAGGTGGCTGAGGAACAGCCACTGCGGCACTTTGCGGGAGCCGGCGATCTGCGGCCCCGCCTGTTGGACCGGTGCCGCCTGCGGAACCGGCATGGGCGCGGGCGTCGGCACGCGCGCGCTGAAAATACCAGTGGCGCCGGACGGCCCGGCGTACCCGCCCGCGCCCTGCTCGGAAGGCGCGGAGGGCGTCACGGGCGCAGCCTCATTGACGATTACGGGCCGCACGCCGGTGAAGTAGAATCCGCGCAGGAAGGGGCCGACGGTCAACTGGCTGGGCCGGCACAGGTCCACCAGGAACTGCACCAACGCCTGGCGGATCTTGCGGAACTCGCGGGGGAATTCGTACGCCGGGGGCAGCTTGGAAGCGTCGCCTTCGCGCGCCAGGAACTCCGGCCGCGCATCGGCCACGGAGCGGAAGAGGCGCTCGAAGCTGCCGGTGAGCCGCCCCGTCTCCTCTTCGGCATAGATGCCCTCGCTGCGGCGGTAGACCATGGGCAGCGTGACACCCAGCACGTGGGTGGATTCGTCGGCGTTCAGGTTGCGGACGAATTCGGTGAAGAAGGGCAGGCGGTCGATCTTGGTGAACAGGGCGTATACGGGCAGGTTGATGCCCATGGCCTCGGAAATCTCGCCCAGCCGCGCGCGGAGGTTGCGCGCGGAATTGGTGACGATGTCGGCCGCCCCGGGCTTGGTGAAGTTCTCGCAATCGAAGCACACCACCGCGGCGCGGCCGGCCTGCTCGCCTTTCCGCACCGAGGAACGCGGCCGGAGTTTCTTGACGGCGTTGCGCCACTTGTTGGGGTCGCCCGACAGCGCGCCGCCGGTCTCCACGAAGAGGGAGCGCCGCGAAAACCAGAAGTTGGCGGCGCGCGTGGGGGCTACATTGCCGGCCTGATAGACCTGGCCGGCGATGAGCTCCGCCTCGAGGCCGCAGTGCAGCATGACGCTGGTCTTGGTGGTGCCGGGCTCGCCCACCAGAATGTAGACCGGCAGTCCGCCCACCTTGGGGTTTTCCAACTTGGCCGCCGAAAGCTTGGCTTCGGCCTCGTGGATGAGGACGGAGATATCGTCGCCGCCGGGGGCGGTGGATTCGTCGGCGCGGGCCGCGGCCTTCTTGGCTTTTTTCTTTTGGATGATGAAAATCGTGACCAGGACGATCAGCGCCACTACGGTGACGCCAATAATGATGTAGAGGGTGGTGGTCATGCTAGTGACCTCGGGCGACCGCTGTCGGGGTTGGCAGGCGAAACCGCCTGCCCCACCATTGCAGGCATGCAACTTGCGTTGGTGGCGCAGGCGGTTTCGCCTGCGTAACGGGATTTCACAGCTTCGGGGTAGGGGTTGGCCTGGGCCAGGTGCAGGCCGCTATTCAGCATCAGCTTGTAGACCACGAACAACACCAGCATCACGCCGGCGCAGATGGCCGCGATCCACGTCAGTTTCCGGACCCATGGGTCGATGCGGCCGCGCAGGGTTTCCTGCGGCAGCATCCACGCCGGCGAAAGGCCCGCGAATCGCCCGCGTATGCGGTGAAGCTTTTCCGCGGTCATGTTCATGACCTGGTTGAGGCCGCCGCGGTCGCCGGCGCTGTACTTGCCGCGGAAGCCCAGCAGCAAGCACAGATAGTAGACTTCCAGCAGGTCGCCCAGGTCCTGGGAATCGCTTTTCCCGAGCAGTTGCTGCAAGTGCTGGAAAAAGACTTCGCCGGCGATGTGCGTGCCGAACAGCTCTTCCTGGAGCGGCTGCCGCAGCCAGTCGGCGAAGATAGGGTTCTGCGAGTTCAGAACGGATTCATCCAGGAAGGCGACCACCGCGAAGGTGGCGAAGCGGGCGTCGTCGGCGTTGTAGCCGGCGGCCAGCGACTGGTTGGTGGCAGCCTTGAGGGCATCGCGCGTGTGGTGGCGAAACGCATTGGCATCGTTGACGCTCTGCCGGTTGGCGCGCAACCGCTCGATGGCGGTGAGCGCTTCCTGGTAGATGAGCGCCAGGTTCTCGGGCCTGCGGGTATCGGCTGAAGGTGTCATGACTGGCTATCCAGCACTGCTTTGGTTATCCAACACCACTAGAATTTCGACTTCCGGGTCGGGAAACTCGCCCGGGACGTAGACTCCGACTTGTTGTGCCTTGAACATGTGGTCCCAGCACGGGCCGTTCCGGCTGATACCGAAATACTGGGTCTCCACGCGCGTTGAAATGGCCGGCGGGGGAACCGGCAGGTGGGTGAGCGCCAAGCCGGGCAGGGCGCGTTTCACCAGCTCGCGCACGAACGGCGGAGTGCAGACCTTGATGAGCTGCGGCGTCCTGGCCATCAACTCGGCTTCGCCCATGTTGGCGTGAATGGCAAACACCCAGCGCGAGCGCCCCAGGCAGCGCTGGTCGGTGATTTCACCTTCCCAGTAATAGTTGTCGACCTGCCGCAGCGGGATGGAGATGCAATTGGTGGGAACGATGGTCTCGAGGTGCAGGCGAATGTGGCGCTCGAGCTTCTCGAAGCACTCGGTGAGGTTCTGGTGATCGTAGGGCGGCAGGGCGCGCGGGTGCGAATCCAGGGCAAAGGTGCAGAGCGCGCCGGCCAGGCGCGACATTTCAACGAACAGCTCTTCGGGATGGCCGCGCTTGGCGACCAGCAGGTGCTGGAGCGGCGGCAGGGCCGAATTCACCGCATGCAACAGCCAGAAGCTGGCGATCTCGCGGGTGGAAAACTCGGCGCCGGTTTTCGAGCCGCCGCGGCGGCCGCTGCTCACGGTGGCGCTCTTCTCGTTGAGCAGCTCGATGAGCCGCTTCATCATGGCCATCAGGCGCGCGCTGGCGCTGACCAGGAGGACCGGTGGCACGAAGTCGGGATCGTACGCGAAGTGGCCGGAGCCGTCTCGCTTGACGCGGGCGATAGGCAGGGTGAGGAGATCGCCGCCGGGTTCGGTATCGACGAGGATGCGGAGGTTCTTGCGGCCCAGGCGGACGGGGCGCTCGTCGGCGCCGTTGTTTTCGTCGTGCAGGACGCGCGTCTCGGCCACGAAGCGCGCCTCGGCGCCGTTTTGATCCAGGGCGCAGTTGTAGCCGTTGGGCTTGCGCGGCGGAATGGCCAGGTTGACGGTGATGAAATCGCGCGTGGGCGGGAAAAGGTCGGCGATGGCCCGCGCTTCGGGCAGGGGGTCCGATTCCGGCATGTTGAACGGCAGGCCGTCGGGGAGGATGCCGCGGGCGTGCACCAGGGACACGGTTCCGTTGTGCAGGGCTTCCGCGTCCAGATCCACGCCCACCAGGCCGAAGGACGCGTACCAGAGGGTAGCGGTGGCGAATTGTATGGAGTCTTCGAAATAGCGGCTCTGTGCCTGGAAATGGTGCGGTCCCAGGTACATGCCTTCCGACCAGACCACTCTAGAGAGGAGCCTCATAACCGTTAGCGATCCACTGTAACACTAACTTCCGATTTGGGGAAGACTTGGTGTACCGTGTAATACGATACACTATTCCATACGCGGCGGGCGCGGCGGCGTGCCATGATGAGGACGTGCGGGGCGGCACATGGATTTCTATCAGAAGTACGAACTGATCGATCCGCTTCCGGGAGAGGGCACCAGGAGCTTTCGGGCGCGGCAGATCGCTACCGGAAAAGAGGTTGTGGTGCACCTTCTGGTGGGTGGCCCCACGCCGGAAAACGACAGGCTGGCGGGGCGCTTGCGCGGTCTCCCGGCGCCATCGTTTTCGAAGCTGATCGAGATAGGAGATAACGCAGGCACGCCGTTCGTTGTGACCGCGGCGCCGCCGTACCTGCACCTGGCAGAGTGGCTGACGGATCAGGAACGGAGTGCGCAGGCGGATTTTCAAAAGCTGACGCAAGCAGGGACGTGGAGAGTACCGGTGGCGACGCCGGGCACTGGGGGCACCCAGCCGATGGGCAGCGCTCCAGGGCCGGCGAGCCCGCCACCCGTGGCTCCCGTGGCGAAGGAGCCCGGCGAGTTCACGCGGCTGTTCCAAGGTACGCTGGGTGCCCGGCCGGGCACTGGCACCCAGCCGATGGGCAGCGCTCCAGGACCGGCGAGCCCGCCACCTGTGGCTCCCGTGGCCAAGGAGCCCGGCGAGTTCACGCGGCTGTTTCAAGGTACGCAGAGTGCCCGGCCGGCGCCGCCCCCGGGCACTGGGGGCACTCAGCCGATGGGGAGCGCTCCAGGGCCGGCGGCGAGCCCGCCACCCGCGGCTCCCGTGGCGCAGGAGCCGGGCGAGTTTACGCGGCTGTTCCAGACGGGTGCGACGCCCGTACCGCAGGGCACCGGCGGATTCCAGCAGGCGGCCCCGAAGAGCACCGCGCCGCCCGAGCCGCAAGGCACCCCTGGGGAGTTTACGCAGCTCTTCCAGACAGGTGCGACGCCCCTGCCGCGGGGCACCGGCGGATTCCAGCAGGCGGCCCCACCGGCGGGCTCAAAACCCACCCCGCCGCCCGATCCAAAAGCAGCCCCTGCCCAACCCGGCGAGTTCACCCGTATGTTCCAGGCGTCGCCGCAATCCCCAATGGCTGAGACGGCGCCACCCAACGCCGCGCCCGAGCCACCTTCCGCCACTGCGGGAGAGTTCACGCGCCTGTTCAATTCCCCGCTGCCGGAAGGCTCCCTGGGCCGCCCCGCGGGGGAATCCGATTGGCCGCCGCCCGCTCCGAAACCGCAGGAGCCGGGTGCATTCACCCGCATGTTTCAGACGCAGGATCCGGTAGCGCCGCGACAAGAGGAGCCACAGGGTGGCGAGTTTACGCGGTTTTTCAAGGCGCAGGGACCATCGGGGCCGCAGTTTCCCAGTGCTCCGTTGCCGCCGGGCGCTCCCGGCGCGCTGCCGCCGCAGGCGCCGCCACCGCCACCGCCATCGCCATCGCGTTCCGCGGCGCCGGGCGATTTTACCCGCATGTTCGGCCAATCCACGCCCGGGGCGGCGTCTCCCGCCGCACCGGGCCCGCCGGGAGCGCCGGCGCCTTCCGCATCGCCAACTCCCGCTCCTCAAGCGCTACGCTCCTCCGGTGACAGCGCCACCGGGGCGTTCTCCCGGCCCGTCGCGCCGCCGGCCTCGGGTGGGCCGCCAGCCGAGCCCGCGGGTCCGAGCGAATATACCAGGCTGATCTCCAGACCCAGCGGCCCCGGCGCCGGCGCACCGCCCGGGACGCCGCAGGGATCCCCCGCTCAGCAAGGCGGAGGCGGCTCGCCGGCGGTGCAGGTCAATGTGCAGGGACCCCAGATGCCGGGAGTGTATTTGCCGCAGCCTCAGATGCCCTACGTGCCGCAGCCGCAACTGCCCGCGGTGCCGGGCGTCTACGTTCAGCAGCCGCAGATTCCGCAGTTGCAGACGCCGCAACTGTCCGTGCCCCAGCCCTCCCCGCCGCAGGCCACCGTGACCGCCGGGGCGCCCTCTTCCACCAACTGGCTGTTGATTGCGATCATCGGGCTGGTGGCGTTTCTGCTCGGGCTGATCGTCATGATTCTGGTGATGAAGAAGTAGAATGGCCGCGCAGGACCTCTTTTTCAAGCCGATGGCTTTCGATCCGATAAGAAGATAAGATAGGAAGCGGTTTCCGCCTCATGCCGGCCAGCGTGATTCCAATCACCGGATCGAGAGAGGGCACCTATGTGCTTCTGGAGGCCGCCTTGCCCGAGCGCCCCACCCGGAACATCGGGGTCTTCCTCTTCGACCAGGCTACGGACCGCGCGTGGGTCCGCCTGCGCCAACGCTACGACGATTTCGCCGATCCCGGCGACGCCGAGGTCCTGGAAGCGCTGGAAGGACACATAAAGGCCTGCCTGGCCGAGTCCGGCGCCGAACAGTGGCTCCAATCCATGGAAGATTCCCTTTCCAACGCGATCCGGGTAAGCCCACGGCAGACCGTCGCGGTGGACGCCTTTTCGCGGGTGCTCGACCGCCTCTTCGACGAGCACGTGGAACCTCAGCCAGTCCAGCCTTTCCGCACGCACGTGCCGCTCTACAGCCTGCGCGCCGCGGCCGGCGGACTGGGCGACGAAATGGAATCTTTGGTGGAGGATTGGGTGCGCGGGCCCGAGGGTGTGCGCCTCTCGCCGGACCTGTTCGCGGCCCATGTGGAGGGCCACTCCATGGAGCCGCGCATTCCCCATGGCAGCCTGAACCTGTTCCGCCTGCATCCCGCCGGGTCGCGCCAGAACAAGATCCTGCTCATCCAGCGGTTCGGCGTAGTGGACGAGACCGCCCGCTACACGGTCAAGCGATACACCAGCACCAAGGTTTCGATCGGCGAAGTATCGGGCGGCGAAGACCAGTGGCGACACGAACGCATCCGCCTCGAGCCGCTGAACCCCGAGTTCGAAGCCTGGGATCTCGCGCCCGACGATTTCGCCGTGGTGGCCGAATGGCTGCGCGTCATCGAGTGAGTCTTGACAGGCACGCCCAGGGGGCACCCGGCCTGTCCTACCTGCTCCTCGACTGGTACCGCAAGGGGCATCGCGATCTGCCCTGGCGCCGCACTTCCGATCCGTACCGCATCTGGGTCTCCGAGATCATGCTGCAGCAGACGCGCGCGCAGGCCGTGATTCCGTACTACCAGCGCTTTCTCGATCGCTTCCCCACGGTGGATGCGCTGGCCGGGTCCGCCGAGGAGGACGTGCTCACGCTGTGGAGCGGGCTCGGGTACTACTCGCGCGCCCGCAACTTGCGGCAGGCGGCCCGGCAGATCGCGGAAGCGGGCGCCTTCCCGCGCGATTACGAGCGAATCCGCGCGCTCCCCGGCATCGGCGATTACACCGCCGCGGCGATTTCGAGCATGGCTTTCGGTCTGCCCCATGCGGTGGTCGACGGCAACGTGCTGCGGGTGGTGGCGCGGGTGGAAAACGACGCGGCGGACATCGCGTCGCCGCGGACTCGTGAGCGCTTTCGGGAGGTAGCGCAATCCTGGCTCGACGCGCAAAGCCCCGGCCTCTACAACCAGGCGCTGATGGAGTTGGGCGCCACCGTGTGCCTGCCCCGCAATCCTCTCTGCCTGGTGTGCCCGCTCGAGGCCCGATGCCGCGCGCGCCAGGAAGGAACCACCGCGCAACTGCCGGTCAAACTGCGCCAGACCGTGCCGGTGCGGATCGAGGGCGTGCTGCTGATCGTGCGCCGGGGACGCGGGAGTGGGCTCCGGGTCCTGCTGCGGCAGCGCCAACCCGATGCCCGCCTGATGGCAGGCTTCTGGGATCTGCCCACGCCGGACGATGTGCCGGGCGTGCGCCTGGAACAGACCTTCGGTGAGATTCGTCACACCATCACGCACCACCACTACACCTGGACCGTGCGGGCCGGAGTGCCCTCAAGACGACCCAGCGGGTACCCGGACCCGCCATTCCGATGGTTCGCGCCGGCCCAGTGCGCGGAGATCCCCCTCAGCACAACCGCGCGCAAGGCATTGATCCTATGCAAGGTTCTGTAGCTCACGTTAAGGACAATTCACGCTAGCGATTCGAGTAACCTGGGGAAAGCCGGTGTTTATAAAAAATAGTATGGAGCGAAAACGCAAGCTGTTCGTAGCCAAAACGGTGGTGGTTATGGGGGCCATCCCGTTCCTGATCTGGGCGCATGAGTACGGGCCCGACGCCGGTTACTGCGGAGTCCCCGGGGAGCTTGGCACCTGCCTCAACTCCCTCTGTCACACCGGCACTCTAAACGGCAGTGGAGGCAGCGTCAAGATCGCCTTCACCAACGGCAACACCTACACGCCCGGGGTGGCGCAGCACCTGACGGTGACGATTTCGGACTCCGCGGCTACGCAGCGAGCTTGGGGATTTCAAACTACAGCGCGCCTTGCGAGCACGTCAAACTCCATGGCCGGCTCGTTCACGTCGACGGACCAGTTGACCGGCGTGCAGTGCGCCTCGGCGACGAATGTCGAAAACGATTTGGGCAGCGGAGTGATCACGCTTCCAACGAGCCAGGTCTGCCCGTCGAGTAAACCCCTGGCCTACATCGAGCATAGTATGTTGGGCTATGAAACCACACTGAATCAAGGCGGTTCCGCAAGCTATCAATTTGACTGGACGCCGCCGGCCACCAACGTTGGCAACATCACCTTCTACGTGGCGGGCAACGCCGGCCTGGGCGGGGCGCCGGTTGCCACGAATGCTCACGTCTACACTGCCACCTACACGCTCGCTCCCGCGGCCGCGAGTAACGCGCCGGCCATCTCGCAAAACGGGGTGATCAGCGGCGCCAGTTTCCAGCCGGGCATCGTTCCCGATTCCTGGGTGGCGATCCAGGGAACCAACCTCGCCTCCACCACCGACACCTGGGACAACGCGATCGTCAACGGGCAACTGCCGACGAAGCTCGACGAGGTCAGCGTAACGATGGGCGGGAAGCCGGCGTACGTCTACTATGTCAGCCCGACCCAGATCAACGTGCTGGCGCCCGACGTGGGCACAGGGAGCATGCAGGTGACGGTCACCAATTCCGGAGTGACCAGCGCCGCGGTCACGGCCACTTCGCAAAGCGTCGGGCCGGCGTTTTTCCTGTGGGCCGGCAAGTACGCGGTGGCCACCAGGCAGGACTACACTTGGGCGGTGGCCAACGGCACCTTTTCGGGTGTGACCACGGTGCCGGCCAAGCCGGGCGATGTGATCATCCTGTGGGGCACAGGGTTCGGACCGACGAACCCAGCGGCTCCGGTCGGGGTCCAGATCCCGCCCAATTCCTATCCCACCGCCAGCCCGGTCACGGTCACGGTGGGAGGGACCAGCGCGACGGTATACGGAGCCGCCCTGGCCCCGGGCTTCGCGGGCCTGTACCAGGTGGCCATTCAGATTCCGTCCTCCGCGCCGAATGGCGACCTGCCGGTCGTGGCCACCATCAACGGCGCGCAATCGCCCGGTACCACGTTGATCACGGTCCAGAAATAGCGATATCCGGCCTCTGCCGCGCTACCATGGCTGCTTGGACCAATTCGCCTTCGAATTCGACCTCGCGCCGCTCCGCCGCATCTTCACCGTCACGGAGCTGAATGCCGCGATCCGCGCGGCGCTGGACTCCGAATTCCAGGACATCTGGGTCTCGGGCGAGATCTCCGGCCTCAAGCTGGCGAATAGCGGCCATTACTACTTCACCCTCAAGGAGCGCGACGCGCAGGTCAAATGCGTGGCCTTCCGCTCCGCCCACCGTTACTGGAAATTCAAGCCGCAGGACGGGCTGGCGGTGCTGGCGCACGGCCGCATCGACGTCTACGAGGCGCGCGGCGAATACCAGTTGCTGGTGGAATCGCTTGAGCCGCAGGGACTCGGCGCGCTGCAACTGGCCTTCGAGCAGCTCAAGCGCAAGCTGGCCGCCGAAGGCCTGTTCGCGCCGGAGCGGAAGCGTCCCCTGCCGCGATTCCCGCGGCGCATCGGCATCGTGACGTCGCCCCGCGGCGCGGCCATCGCCGACCTGGTCCAGATCCTCTCCCGCCGCTTCCCCGGCCTGCACATCCGCCTCTTCCCCGCGCTGGTGCAGGGCGAGGGCGCGGTGGAAGAAGTGTGCCGCGGCATCGAGTATTTCAGCCGCACGAAATGGCCCGACCTGGTGATTGTGGGGCGCGGAGGCGGCTCGCTCGAAGACCTCTGGACCTTCAACGAAGAGGCGGTGGCGCGGGCCATCGCCGCCTGCGCGGTGCCGGTGGTCTCGGCCGTGGGCCACGAAGCCGACGTGACCATCGCCGATTTCGTAGCCGACCTGCGCGCTCCCACTCCTTCCGCCGCCGCCGAGATGGTAATCTGCACTCGGGACGAGCTGCTCGACCGCATCGCCGCCGCGCGCACCAAGAGCGCGCAGGCCATGCGCTATCGCCTGGCCATGCTGGAGCGACGCCTGCGCCAACAGGGCATCGAACGCGCGCTCGGTCTGCTCCAACGGCGCATCGGCCGCGGCCTGCAACGCATCGACGAGCAGGAATTCCGCCTGCGCGACCGCATCCGCGCGGACCTGGATTACCGCGAGCGCTCGCGCCGCGCGCTGGAGACGCGCCTGCGGCGCTTCGACATGCGCCCGCGGCTGGCCGCCGTACGCCGCCGCCTGGAGACTTCCCACACGCGCGCCGTCGAAGCCATCCGCCTGAGCCTGGCGCGCCGCCGCAGCACGCTCGACCAACTCGCGGCCAAGCTGTCGCAGTTGAGCCCGCTGCGGATTCTCGACCGCGGCTACGCGATCGTGTCCAACCAATCCGGGATCGTCAAGGACGCTGCCGCCGCGCCACCGGGCAGCGGCATCCACGTGCGCCTGGCCCGAGGCTCGCTGAACGCCCGGGTGGAACCGCCCCGTGCGGCCGGGGAGTGATCAGCCAGGCGCGGCATCAATCGAGGAAGGCGAATCGCGGCGCCAGTTTTGCCAGCTTCAGCGCTTTGTAGATGTCGACGTTGACGCCGCGCAACACCACCTTGACGACTTTATCGCCAGCCGCACCGGCCAACTTTTCCATCGCCCGGAGCGCGCCTGGATCGACACGGCGCACGGAAGAGAAATCCAAAACCACTTCGCCCCCGGCACTGTCCAGCTTCTCGAGGGCCTCCTCGATAGCCTGGGCCGCGCGCTCTCCATCAATATGAAGCCACATCGCATTTATTGGCATACAAGACCCTCGGGCGCGGTTGACGCATCGGCCATCTTCGCCAGTCCTCGCCCCCGGTAAGCGCTCCAAAACAGATCGGCCAGCTCGCTGAGGAGCGGCATTCGAGGGTTGGTCCGCCACGAAGGATCGTCAAAGGCAATCTTGGCCAAATCGGGCACCGCCCGCTCGAACTCTTCTTTCGAGATCCCCAGGTCGGCGATGGAACGCGGAATCGCCAACCGGTCGAGCAACTGTTCCGTCGCCGCGACCAGGCTGGCCACCTTTTCCGCAATCGTATGACCGCCCAGTCCCAGCAGGTCCGCTATCATGGCGTATTTCTTGTGTGCCGTATACGCCCGCTGGTGCGGCGACGGCATGAACTTGGTGGGAACCGACGCATTATACGCGATGACATGCGGCAACATGAGCGCGTTGGCCCGTCCGTGGGCCACGCCGAACCGCGCGCCGAAGGCATGTGCCAGCGCGTGATTCACGCCCACCGACGCGTTGGAAAACGCCAGCGCCGCAATGCAGGCGGCATTGTGCATCATGGTGCGCGCCTCCTCATCGCCTGGGTGCTCATAAGCGATGGGCAGGTACCGGAACGCCAGGCGAATGGCTTGCATGGCGTGGGAGTCCGTGTAGGGTGAAGCGTAAACCGAAACTCCGGCTTCGAGCGCGTGGGTCAAACAGTCGATGCCCGTATCGGCGGTGAGGCCTTTGGGCATGGACATGACGAACTGCGGATCGACGATAGCCACGTCCGGACTGAGCGAGTAGTCGACGAGTGTCACCTTGATCCCGCGCTCCTTGTCGAACAGGACGGCAAAGGGAGTGACTTCACTCCCCGTTCCGCTGGTGGTCGAGATGGCAATCAGCCGCACCCGGCTAGCTTTTTCGGTCGGGTACTCGGCCACCCGCTTGCGGATATCCAGAAACGGCGCGCCCAGCTCCTCCAGGTCGGCTTCCGGCGATTCGTACTTGAGCTTCATGATCTTGGCCGCATCGATCACCGACCCGCCGCCCAGCGCGACGATTTGGTCCGCCTTGTAGAGATGGAGCGCCTCCAGCCCGTCCGTGACGATTTTGATATTGGGCTCGACTTCGGGAATCGTCAGGACATGGACGCGGGTTTGCGGCGCAAGGCGCCGCCGGACAACGTCTACGTGGCCGATTTGCTCCAGCAGCGGATTGGTGACCACAATGGTGGAGCGCGATGGAAATTGGCGCAGATACTCCACGGCGTTCCGGTTGAAGTAGATTTGATTGGGAACGCGGTACCACATTGGCATTTGTGTCCTCCGGGCCACCCGCTTGATGTTCAGGTAGTGATACACATTCACGTTGTCGGTGGTGCTGTTGCCGCCGCCGGTCCCGCATCCGAACGAGAAGGTGGGCACCATGTCGTTGTAGATGCCACCGAGCGCTCCGATGGATCCCGGCGAATTCACAATGATGCGCCCCGCGTTGATCACGTCGCCGAACTTTCGGATGACCTCATCGTTGCGCGAGAAGACCACCGCGGTGTGTCCCAGCCCGCCGGCATGGTTCACGTCTACGCACACCTTGAGCGCCTCATCCACGGATTTCGCCCGATAGACCGAGAGCAGCGGGAACAGTTTCTCGACCGACAGGGGATGTTCGCGGCCTACGCCTTGAATCGGCGCGATCAGGAGCTTGGTGTGCGGCTTTACGGAAAGGCCGCACACGCGCGCGATATCGGTGGCTTTCTGGCCGATTGCCATGGGGCGCGCCATTCCGGTTTCGGGATCGACCAGCATGCGTCCCAACAGCGCCGTCTCTTTCGGATTGCAGATGTGGGCGCCCAGGTCCGCAAATTTCTCCAGGACGCGGTCATAGATCTCGTCGTCCATAACGACCGTCTGCTCGGAGGCGCAAATGGTTCCGTTATCGAACGTTTTGGAGGTGATGATGTCCACCACGGCCATGTCCAGGTCGGCCGTTTTTTCCAGATAGACCGGCGTATTGCCCGGCCCCACGCCCAAGGCCGGCTTGCCGGAGCTATAGGCGGCTTTCACCGCGCCCCGCCCACCGGTGGCGTCCACCAGGGCGACGTCTTTGTGCCGCATCAGGTAGTTATTGTCCGGCACGGTGGGCGATTCCAGGCATGTAAAAACGCCCTCGGGCGCGCCGTGCTTCACGGCCGCCTCATACATGATCTTTACGGCCTCTTGGCAACATCGCCAGGCGAGCGGGTGGGGACCGAAAATGACGGCGTTGCGCGTCTTGATGGCCATGATGCATTTGAAGAGAACCGTCGCAGTGGGGTTGGTAATCGGTGTGATCGAGAAGATGACCCCGATCGGTTCCGCCACCTCCACCAGGCCGCGTTCGGGAAACTCGCGAATCACGCCCACGGTGCGTTTGTCCTTGACGTAGTCGTAGACGAACTCCGTGGCCACCATATTCTTGAGGGCCTTGTCTTCCAGGACACCGAGCCTGGTTTCTTCAATTGCCAGGGCGGCCAGATGTTGAGCGTGCGCCATCCCGGCCAGGACCATCGGCTTGACAATGCGATCGACGTCCTCTTGCGTGTATTGCGTGAAGACTGCGGCGGCCGTTCTGGCCTGGCTGACCAGCCCTTCCAGGTAGGCAATCCGCTCTTCACCGAGGCTTGCAACATTGTCCGGCATACTTCTGTTGTCCTTTCAAAATCCACTCAATTCGTTCATGAAGGTTCCGTCCTGAAAACAGGATTATAGCACCTTGAACTCTCTATTTACGCCCGGGTGCCGGAGCTATTTTCAGCTTTATTTTACTGAAATCCGTCGGGGACGGGCGAACTACGTTGCTTAAGCGATGTTGGGATTTCGGTTCCCGACCGCTCCCGACCCAGAGGGTACCCCGGTCGCGGCTCTGTAACGATCTGCGAACACGCGGCATTGCAAACGGAGCCGCGACCGTTAGGGAGCGGATTCCGCGACTGAACCGCGAAATCCCGAAAACGCTCAATCACCCGCGAGCTACGCGATGTGCGCGCCCCTGGTACCCACGTAAACCGCGTACAACGACTGGCTGGCCGCCATGAAGAGCCGGTTGCGGTGGGTCCCGCCAAAACAGACGTTGGCGCAAGTCTCGGGCAGAAGGATCATCCCGATCCGCTCGCCGCCCGGCGTGAAGACGTGCACACCGTCGTACCCCGGTCCCACCCACCCCGCGCCGGTCCAGATATTGCCGTCCGCGTCGGCCCGGATGCCGTCCGCGAGGCCCGAGCCTTTGCCCGCCAGTTCCATGGAGATGAACTGGCGGCTGTTGCGCAGCGTCCTGGCATCGGGGACGTCGTAGACCTTGATGATGTTCCTGGCCTCCGGATAATGCGTCGAGCCCGTGTCGCAGATGTACAGCTTCTTGTAATCCGGCGTGAAGCACAGCCCATTGGGCTTGAACAGATCGTCGGCCACCATCTCCATCTTGCCGGTCTTGCCGTCGATGCGGTACACCGCCTCTTTGATTTCGAGCGGCGCCGTGGCGCCTTCGTACTGGCCCAGAATTCCGTAGCCGGGATCGGTAAACCAGATGTCGCCGCCGGGATGGACCACCACGTCGTTGGGCGCGTTTAGCGGCTTGCCCTGCCACTTGTCGACCAGCACGGTCACTTCGCCCGAGTGTTCGAATCGCACCACGCGCCGCGCCAGGTGCTCGCAACTGATCAGCCGGCCTTCCCAATCGAAGGTGTTGCCGTTGGTGAAATTCGACGGCTTGCGGAAGACGCTGGTGTGGCCGTCCTCCTCAAGCCAGCGAAGCTGCCGGTCGTTGGGGATGTCGCTGAACACCAGGAAGCGGCCTGCGCCATTCCACGCCGGTCCTTCGGCCCACAGCGTGCCGGTGTAGAGCCGTTGGATAGCGGTGTTGTTGACCTTGTATTTCGTAAACCGCTTGTCCAGGACCACCACATCCGGGTCCGGGTAGCGCATCGGCTCCTTCCCGCTGAAGTCGCGGGGCGTCTGCGCGGACGCAACCGCGGCCGACAAACCCGCTCCTGCCAGGCTCAGAAAAGATCTCCGCTTGATCGTGTTCATGCTGGTCTCCCGCATAGGTAAGGATACTCGAAAATTTTGGGGACGGCAGCTTTTCAGGGATCAGCGGCCGGCTAAGGCCCCTCACCGAAGTTCGCGAACAGGCTGACCGCTGAATGCCGATCGCCGGGCCGCGCGGCAGACTTCATTGACGAATCATGCGAATCCCCCTACACTGAAAGCGAAGCTGAGTTCAGAACGTATTACCCATCATGACCGTCACCCTCAAAAGCAAAACCCCGCTTACGGTTCCGGCCCGGGTCCGACAGGAGGCCGGGCTTAAGAGCGGCGACCAGGTAGAGTTCCGCGTTTCCGGCCGCGTCATCCGCATCGTGCCGAAGCCTCCCTCCGCCGACGAATACACGCCAGCCGAGCGTCGCGCGATCGACCGCGGCATCGCCCAGAGCGAGAAGGAATACCAGCAAGGAAAAAACGCCGGCCCTTTCGATACGGCCCAGGCGTTCCTTGCGGACCTTCACCGAGAAAGTGCCAAGCTCGACACCCGAAAACGTAAGCGCACCGGAAAATGAGGCTCGACCGCACGCCGCACTTTTTGAGGGCGTACAACAAGGCACCGAAGCAGATCCAAGCGGCTTTCGACAAACAGGTGGCACTCTTACTTGAGAACCTCCACCATCCTTCCCTCCGCGCCAAGAAGTACGGCGTCGCGGGCGACGTGTGGCAGGCACGCATCAATGACGACTGGCGTTTCTACTTCAAGATCGCGGGCGACGTTTACCGGATGGAAGAAATCAAAAAACACCCCAAGAAATAACGAGTGGGTATATCCTCCACTGGCGACCCTCAACCACTTTTCATCGGAGCGTCCCCCAGCTCTACCGAGCTGACCATGGACTGCCTATCGGCCCTGGGTCGGGGTATAGGGCGGGTATGGGGAATGGTCTGGAGTCGTCCCCATACTGGCCGCAAACTAACAGCAGCGGCTAAAAGAATCACTATGTCGGGCACCCTGCCGTGATTATTTTCCGCGCTGCGGTGCTGGCACCAGTGGGTAGCGTCTGAAAAGTGCGTTGATTGCAAATTGCGATAAAAAAGACACCGCTGGCCACCGCTGGCCGGCATGGCTTGCGCCCGCGAGGCCCCCGCTATACACTGCGGGTGGGAGGGTGTGAAATGTCCGCCAGGCAAGATGACCCCGACCCTTGAGGAAGCCGCCAGCTTCTGAGAATTCCGCCTCGGGCGGCGAGCCCGTTCAAGTACTTGCCGTGGCTTCCCGCTCCGGCATGGAACAGTTGCGCCGCATCCTGGGCCATAGCCGCTGGACTCTTCGCGAAGCTGCAACTCTCGCCGCCGCCAGGACTTCACTCGACGAGCAGCCGGCCGTCGTGGTGATGTGCGAGGCCGATCTGCCGGATGGCGACTGGAAGGAACTGCTCGACCACACCGAGCGGCTGCCGCTGCCGCCTCCGTTCATCGTCGTCGCTCGCCAGGCCGACGACTATCTGTGGATGGAGGTGCTGAACAGCGGCGGATACAACCTGCTCGCCACACCTCTGGAGGAGCGGGAAGTATTCCGGATGGTGAGCATGGCATGGCTGCATCTTCGGAATCGCGCGCAGCGCGTTCGGGCGGCCGGAACTTGAGCGCGCGTCGTCGTAATCTGAGAGCATGGCTCGCATTCACAAGTACCAGGTCACCAACCGCTGGACCGGGAATCTCGGTACTGGAACTTCCGCCTACTCCGCGTACAGCCGCAACCACGAATTGAGCGGGGCTGGAAAGGGAGCGGCCATTCCAGGCTCATCCGATCCCGTGTTCCGCGGCGATCGCACGCGATACAATCCCGAAGAATTGCTGGTCGGGGCGCTGTCGGCGTGCCACATGCTCTGGGTGCTCCACCTGTGCGCCGATGCAGGCATCGCCGTCACCGCGTATCGCGACGATGCGGTTGGCGAAATGGTCGAACACGAGGACGGCTCGGGCGAGTTCACGCGCGCCGTACTGCGGCCGCGCATGGTCATCACCGACGCCTCCCGCACGGCGGAAGCCGAAGCCATCCACGAGCGCGCGCACCAGGTCTGCGCCCTTGCCCGTTCCATGAATTTCCGCGTGGATCTCGAACCTTCGGTGGCTGCCGCTGCTGGCTAGAGCCCGATTGCTGCGGCTCGCATAATACAGTGACAAAACCGCTCCCTGACGGTCGCGGCTCTGTGCGTAGCGGCACGTTCCGATCGGAGCCGCGACCGTGAGGGAGCGGTTTTTGATACGCACGGGAATGTCACTCTATTATGCGAGACTCTGTGCCTCAGGGCTTCAGGATCACTTTCATCAAGCCGGGCTCGTGGCGGTATAGTCGTCCGAACCAGGCCGGCCCATCCACCAGCGGCGCTACCGCGCTGATCAACGGATCCACCCGGATCGCCCCGCTGGCGATCAGGTCGATTGACGCGGGGTACTCTCCGCAAGAAGCGCACGAGCCTTGCACGCGGATCTGGCGCGTGACAACGGCCTGCAAAGGCAGGTCGATCGAGGGCGCGATGTTCCCCACCAGCGTCACCGCGCCACCCTTGCGCACGCTGGCGATGGCGGTGCGGATGGGATCGGTGGCGCCCACGCATTCGATGGCCACATCCATGCCGCGGCCGTCCGTGATTTCGCGAAGGGCTGCCGCCGCATCATCGGTCTTGGGGTTGATGGTATCCGTGGCTCCCAACTGGCGCGCCACTTTCAATCGGGATTCCTCCGGATCGACGGCGGCCACACGCGTACAGCCGGCCGCGCGCAGCGCCTGAATCGCCAGCAGACCGATCATGCCGCTGCCCACCACCACGGCGCTGGCCCCCATGCTCAGCGGAGTTAGATTCACGGCGTGGACCGCCACCGAGACGGCTTCGATCAACGCCGCCTGTTCGTAGGTGAGGTTAGCGGGAAGACGGTACATGATGCGGCGCGGAACGGCCACGTATTCGGCGAAGGCCCCGTGCCGCCGGTACTCTCCGGGCGAGACCCCCAGCACCTGGCGGTTGTCGCAGAGGTTGATGTCTCCGCGGGCGCAATAGAAACACTGGCCGCAATAGATGGTGGAATCGAAGGTGACGCGGTCTCCGATCGCGAGATCGCGCACGTGGGCCCCGATTTCGGCCACTTCGCCGGCGGCTTCGTGGCCCATCACCAGCGGCGGGATGCGGCGGCCCGTGCTGCCGTCGAACCCGTGCACGTCGCTGCCGCAGATGCCGCAAGCGCGCACTCGCACCAGCACGTCATCGGGGCCAATCTCCGGCACCGGCATCGGCACCATTTCCAGATTCAGGTATTCCTTCAGCAGCAGGGCATCCATCATTCGTCATGGTACGCCACCGGGGCGCCCCGATGCATCCCCCCGTCTGGATATTTACGATATCCGGGTCTTGAATTAATCTTTCTCAGGATGTACATTAAATACATTAATATGTCCGAAAAGACTTGCCACTGCCGCATCGAGTTGCATGGTTGGGATTCGGATGCCTCCGCCTGGTACGGACCCGACGAGTTGGCGTTCCGGCCTGACGGCTGCCGGCACCTGGTCCGAAGGCTCCTGGAACTGCCCGGGTCCTGGCACGGTATGCTGCGCTCCAAAGTGCCGGGCGAACCGCGGTTGGCATTGCGCGCGTCGTTTCACGACCTGGCCGATGCGGGCCTGGGGACGATCGATCTGGATGGATCCCCAGGCGGCCCGCTGCAGATCGTCCTGGTAGTTCCCGCATCGCGGCGCACCCGCATCAGGCCGGAGCTGGCTTTTGAGTTCGCCTCGTTCCTGCGGTTCCTGGACGGCCCCGAAGCGACAGGCACGGAGCTGGCCATCCACGATCACATCCAGCGTGTGCTGGAACAGGCTGCCGGGGCGGCCACGCTGGTCTTTTCCATCGAGACCCGGGGTATCCTTCCCGAGGTTCGCGTACACCTCTCGCAACAGGCGGAAAAGTTGATCATGGCCATGATCGCCTGCATGGCGAAGAAGGACGGTTCAGGCGCGATCGCGGACCAGGTGCTGGCGGCGTGACCGTTCAGAGCCACGACCGTAGGGAGTGGTCTACGCTGTCACCGGCGGCACCAGCGTCTTCAGAAATTCGTGCGCCAGGTGGAAGCCGCGCTTGTATTGTTCGGTAAAATTCCCCTGGGCGTAGGCCGGATAGTAGAACTCATCTTCGTTCTCGATGTTCATGGCGCCGGTGTAACCGGCCTCCGAGAGCACCGAGAAGAAGCCCTTCCAATCCACCGAGCCGTAGCCGGGAATCCGAAAACGCCACCACCTGGCGTTGTTGACCGGCTGGATGCCGGTGCGGCGCAGCACGTGCCAGAGAATCTCGGTGTCCTTGAGGTGCACGTCGTAAATCTTGTCGACGAATTCGCGCGCCGCCGCGACCGGGTCCATGAACTGCCACACCAGGTGCGAGGGGTCGAACTGCAGCCCGACATGCGTGCTGCCGTTGAAGGCTTTGAAGAGCGCCTCCCAGCCCACCGGACCGGTGGCGATATTGGGGCCTCCGGCATAGGGCTCCCAGAGGATGCGGACGTTGTGCTTCTCGCACGACGGAAAGTACTTCTCGTTATAGACTTTGACGATCTCGTCCACCTGTTTTTCCAGGCGCTCGCCCTTCATGGTGCCGGACTGTCCCCCGATGTTGGGAATTCCCAGCTTGCCGCACAGTTCGAGGCACTTGACGGTGTACTGGTTCTGCTGCTCGCGCTTGGCGGGGTCGGGATCGATGTGATTGCCGTCTACGCCGAGGGAAGACACGTAGATGCCGGAACGCTGGACCTTGTCCTTGATGGCGGCGATGGCGGCATCGTCCAGGCGGTTCGGGTCGAGGCGGAGCTGCATGCTGGTGAAGCCCTCGGCCTTGACCCACTCCAGGTTGGAATCGGAGAACTGGCACAGCACGCCGAGTTTGGGCTTCCAGTTGGGGACGCGGGGGCGCTGCGCCTGAGCCGCAGCGGCCGCGGATATGGCGGAAAGGACGGTGCGTCGGGTGATGGTCACGAAATGACGATAACACACGGGTCAGGAGCCAGGGGACGGCCAGGTCGCCGCTGCCCATGACCCCACAAGGTGTCCATGCTATTGGCTGTTTTGGACGCACGTTGGAGCGACGCGCCTCGCTGCCTCATTTCTTTCCGAGAAATGTGGGGGAGCCAACACGAAAGCCCTCGACGCGGCTGGCAGAGGAGGGCGCCGCCGCGAGCGAAACCAATGCATGCTCTTCCGTGCGAGACTGTGGCATGGGCAGCGGCCATACCGGACGGCGGCGGAAGAACCGCGAGCGGCTGCCCGAGCCGCCGCCCGCAACGCCTCCGGCGCCGCTGGCCCGCTGCCTGAAGGCCGCGACGCTGCTCCTCACGGCACTCTGCCTGCTGGGCCTGTTCTCGACGGAAATCGCGGATACGGATTTCTGGTGGCACCTGAAAACCGGACAATACATGGTGGAACGCCACTCTCTGCCGGTTCCGGATCCCTTCGCCTATACGACATCGGCCGCGACCGCATACCGGGGAGAAGAGCAGGTGCGGCGTTTCAACCTGACCCACGAGTGGTTGAGCCAGGTTTTGATGTACGCGGTGTATGCGGCGGCCGGTTTCCCCGGCATTGTCTTGGCCCGGGCCGTTCTGCTCGCCAGCCTGTGCGGGCTGGCGGGTTTTCTGGCCGCCCGGTTGGCGGCCAACTTCTATGCGGGAATCGCCGCGGCGTGCGCCACGGCGTCGGTGGTCGTGGCATTCGCGGCGGACCGTCCCGGGGTTGTCAGCTTCCTTGGCGTGGCCGTGTTCGTAAGCCTGCTGGAATTGCGGCGTGGCTGGTGGGCGCTGCCTCCGCTGGCGTTGCTGTGGGCGAACTGCCACGGCGGGTTCTTTCTAGGATGGGTGGTGCTGCTGGCCTACGCCTCTGAGACCCTGCCCTTGTGGCCCGGCACGGCATGGCCGCGGGGCAGCCGGCGGCTCTGGCTGGTGACGGTCTGTGCGATGGGCGCTTCGGGGATCAATCCCAACGGCTTCGGAGTGCTGTCCACGGTCTTGGCTTACCGGCGGAGCCCGATGACAACGAACCTGATCGAATGGCATGCGCCCAGCCTGTGGGGACCGCCGTATGGTTTCGATATTCTGCTGTACGCGGCGCCGCT
>Ga0209415_10005138_pt1 | contig 23639 bp, 19 predicted proteins | sample PeaSoiSIISIP2007_FD_187696 | JGI IMG/M metagenome (GOLD analysis project Ga0209415, IMG submission 187696) | Peat soil microbial communities from Weissenstadt, Germany - SII-SIP-2007 (SPAdes) (version 2) | ecosystem: Environmental > Terrestrial > Soil > Wetlands > Peat | place: Germany... | reverse complement strand
CTCCTCCGCTGTCGCGCGAATTCACGCCGGTTCTTGGTCAAGAGGAAATCTGTCTGGCGCCCTCGGCGCTGGGAGCCTCCGGCTCCACCGTCATGGCCCAAAGCTAGTCGGAACCGGTTAACATTCCAACAACTTTTTGCTCAGGGCGGCCAATGGGCCTCAATCTCGCCCTAGCACGAGGCACCGGTCCACGCCACTAAGATCGTGCCGGATGGTTCGCAATGCAAGCCCCGCCTTAGCCATTATCCCCGCGGCTGCCGTGGCCTGGCCGGCGCCCACCTCAAGGGCGGCGATGCCGGTTGGCGCCAGCAGCCGGGCAATCGCCGGCGCCAGCGCTCGATAGGCCTCGAGCCCGTCCGCACCGCCGTCGAGCGCCGGCCTTGGCTCGTAGAGCGCCACCTCCGGCATCAGCCCTGGGAGCTCGTGCGAGGGGATGTAGGGTGGATTTGCGAGGATCACGTCCCACTTGCCGGTGAGGCCGTCGCCCCAATTTCCGCGCACGAACCGCGCTCTGCCCGCGAGGCCAAGCGCCGCGGCATTCCGTCGCGCCGTCTCGAGGGCGCCTTCTGAGCAGTCGATGCCCGTCCCGATCGCGTTCGGCAGCTCCGAGAGAAGCGCTAGCAACAAGCACCCGCTGCCGGTGCCAAAATCCAAAATGCGAAAGGCACGCCCGCGAGCGCCGAGCGCCGCGAGCACCGACTCGACGAGCGTCTCGCTGTCGGGGCGCGGGTCGAGCGCGGCGGCCGAGAGCTCGAACCGCAGGCTCCAGAACTCGCGATATCCCAGGATGCGCGAGACCGGCTCGCGCGCGCTTCGGCGTGCGAGCAAGGCCTCAAGCCGCTGGCTTGAGGCCGCCGTCAGCTCGATTTCCGGGAATCCTAGCACCCGCGCCGCATCCCAACCGAGCGCCGCCGCAAGCAGAAGGCGCGCCTCGCGGCGCGCGTCCGTTATGCCGGCGGCGCTCAGGCGCGCGGCCGCGTCCGCCAGCACGGACTTCACGGTGATCTCGACCGCGACGCTCATTGCACCTCCGCCAGCTTTGCCGCCTGGTCCTCCGCCAGCAGCGCATCAATGATCTCGTCGAGTGCCTCGCCGTTCACGACCTTGTCGATTTTGTAAAGCGTCATATTGATGCGGTGGTCCGTGACCCGGCCCTGCGGGAAATTATACGTGCGGATGCGCTCCGACCGGTCGCCGGTGCCGACCTGGCTCTTGCGCTCGGCGGCACGCGCGGCCTCGCGCGCCTGGCGCTCGCGCTCATACAGGCGAGCGCGGAGCACCTTCAACGCCTTGGCCTTGTTCTTGTGCTGCGACTTCTCGTCCTGCTGGCTCACCACAATTCCGGTCGGAATGTGCGTGATCCGCACGGCGCTGTCCGTCGTGTTGACGGATTGGCCGCCGGGACCGCTCGAGCGGAATACGTCGATGCGAAGGTCCTTCTCGTCGACGTGGATATCGACTTCCTCGGCTTCCGGCAGCACGGCGACGGTTGCCGCGGAGGTGTGGATGCGGCCGGAGGCCTCCGTCTCGGGCACGCGCTGCACGCGATGCACGCCCGATTCGAACTTGAGCCGTTCGAACACGTTGCGGCCCGTGACCTCGGCGCTCGCCTCCTTGATCCCGCCGAGACCCGTCTCGGAGACGTCGAGCATTTCGAATCGCCAACCCCGAATTCCCGCGTAGCGCTGATACATGCGGAGCAGCACGGCAGCGAACAACGCCGCTTCCTCGCCGCCGGTACCGGCGCGCACCTCCAGGATGGCGTTGCGCTCGTCAGCCTCGTCCTTCGGCAGCAGCATCACCTTGATCCGCTGCTCGATCTCGGGGATGCGGCGCTGCAGCGCGGGCATCTCCGCCTCGGCGAGCGCGCGCAGTTCGGCGTCGCTTTCACCGGCCTGGAGCTGCTCGAGATCCGCGAGCTCGCGCTGCGCGTTGCGCAGCTCGGCGATCGCCTCGACCATCGGCGTGAGGTCGCTGTACTCCTTGGAGAGCTTGCCGAATTCGCCGGCTGCCGTGCCGGGCCGCGCCAGCGTGTCCGCGAGCTCCGCGTGGCGCCGCACCACCCGGTCGAGTTTGGCATCGAGTGAGGCGAGCGACGTCACGGTCCTTCATCTCCTTCGTCGCGGTCGAGGCGGAACAGGCGCCGCGCCAGCGCCTCGGCCTCGGTGGCATCGCCAGCGGACGAGGCCAGACCGCGCAGCACCTCCGACGGCGCGTGCAACAGGCGATTGACGAGAAGCCGGGTCGCCGCCTCCGCGTCAAGTCCGGGTTGGTCGCGCAGCAGGGCTGCCCGAACGGCTTCGAAATGGCTCCGGAGCGCCGTCACCGCCGGCACCGCCGCCCGCTCCGCCTGGCGCCGATTGAAGGCGGCAAGCTCGTCGTCCAGTACGGCCCAAGCCGCCGCCGCCGTCTCGCGCGCGGTTTGTCTGGCGGTCGCCGCGCGCTCAAGGTCGTCCAGGGTGTAGACGAAAGCGCCATCGAGATCGTTGACGGCGGGCTCGACAGACGGCGGGATCGCCGCGTCGATCACGAAGACCGGCCGCCGGCGCCGCTGGCGGAGCACGGCCGCCATGGTGCTGGCGGACAGCATCCGAGACCCGCCAGCCGTCGCCGCGACGAGGATATCGCCCTCTGCCAGCAAGGTCTCCGACGGCGGGAACGGCACCCAAGGACAGGATAGCCGCGCGGCGACGAATTCCGCCGCCGGTGGCGCGCCCGACACGATCGCCCTGCCAAGGCCCGCGCGCCGGAGTTGATCCAGCATCAGCTCGCCCATCTCGCCGGTCCCGACCAATAGGCCGACGGCGCGGTCGAGATCGCCGTGGATCTCGCGCGCCAACTCGACCGCGGCGGCCGCGAGGGAGCCGGGGCGCTCGCCGATCCGCGTCTCGCGCCGCACACGGCGTGCCGCGGCAAACGCCCCTTGCAAGGCAGCCTCGAGGCCACCGCCTACCAGGCCCGCCTCGCTGGCGATCCGGTGAGCGGCACGGAGTTGGCCCAGAATGTGCGGCTCCCCCGGAACAAGGCTCTCGAGCGAGCTCGCCACCGCGAAAAGATGGCGCAATGCCGGCGCGCCTTCATGCACGTAGAGCGCGGACGCCAATTGGTCGGGCGAGGCGCCCAACCGTTCGGCAAGATGCACCGCGAAGGTCCGCCGTATCGGCTCTGTCTCGGCACCCAAGGTGATGAGCTCGACGCGCTCGCAGGTCGCGAGCAGCGTCAGATCACGGAACCCCTTTGCTCGGAGCCGGTCCAGCTCGGACGCAAGATTCGCCTCGATGAGCGCGAACTGGTCGCGCCACGCCGTCGGTGCGGTTCGGTGATCGGCGCCGACGACGAGCAGTCTCCCGCCCGTCCCGGCTGTTTCGCCGGGCATGGCGGAATGACCCCTAGCGATAGGGCGCGAGGCGCTCTGCAAGCTGCGAGAGTGGCACCTCGGATTGGCTGCCCCCGTCGAGGTCGCGCACGGTCGCGACCGCGCGGGCGAGTTCGTCCTCGCCGATCAGGACCGCGACGTGGGCATGGATCTTGTTCGCGCGTTTCATGCGCCGGCTCACGTTCCCGGCATAGCCGAGGTCGACATGGAACCCGGCCCGGCGCAGGTCTCGCGCGATCCGCGGCGCCGCCGTCTCGCCTTTCTCCCCTACCGGTACCACGGCGACCGGGCGGTGTTCCGAGGGCGGCTCCCCCGTCAGCATCGCCAGCCGCTCGATACCGGCAGCCCAGCCCACCCCAGGGGTGTCCGGTCCGCCCATCAGCGCCATCAGCCCGTCGTAGCGCCCGCCGCCCAGGACCGTGCCCTGCGCGCCCAGATGCTCGGTCACGAACTCGAAGGCGGTGTGGCAGTAGTAGTCGAGGCCGCGCACCAGCCGCGGGCTTAGCTGATAGGCGATACCGAGGTGATCGAGGCCGGCGCGGACCTGGGAGAAGAACTTTCTGCTCTCGTCGTTGAGGTACTGATCGAAGCTCGGGACTCCCGCGGAGATTCGCCGGTCGCCCTCGTCCTTGGAATCGAGGATACGGAGCGGATTCACCTCGAGGCGCCGGCGGCTATCCTCGGAAAGATCCGCCTGATGCTTGCTGAAATAGTCGATGAGCGCGTCGCGATAGGCGCGCCGGCTCTCGGTGTCGCCGAGCGTGTTGAGCTCCAAGACGGTGCGATCGAGGATGCCGAGCTCGCGCAGGACCTCCGCACCCAGCTCGATCACCTCCACGTCCGCTTGCGGCTGCGGCACGCCGATGAGTTCCACGTCGATCTGGTGGAACTGGCGGAAGCGGCCTTTCTGAGGGCGCTCGTGGCGGAACATCGGCCCGCTCGCGAAAAACTTCAGCGGCAGGCTTTGAGTAAGGCCGTTGGAGATGATAGCGCGGCAGATGCCGGCTGTGTATTCCGGCCGCAGCGTGATCTCGTCGCCGCTGCGGTCGCGAAAGGTGTACATCTCCTTGACCACGATATCCGTGGTCTCGCCGATCGGACGCGAGAATACCTCGGTGAACTCGAAGATCGGCGTGGCGATCTCCTGATAGCCGTAGCGCTCGGCGATCAGCCGCGCAGTTTCAATGACGCGGCGATGCCGGCTTTGCTCGGCGGGCAGAAGATCCTGTGTGCCGCGGACCGGCTGCAGTGTGGGCATCAGATGCGATCGAGCAGGCGGCGCTACTGCGCGGCCTGCGACGGTGCCTCGGCGGCGGCCTTGCTGGCCTCGATCTCCTTGACCTTTGCCTCGACGAGCTGGGCCAAGTGCTCGACGATGTCGGCGTCCTTAAGGCGGTGATGGGGCACGCCGGCGACGTAGACCTGATGCGTGCCATTGCCCCCGCCCGTGAATCCGACGTCAGTCTCGCGTGCCTCGCCGGGCCCATTGACGACACACCCGATGACGGAGAGCGTGATCGGGGTCGTGATGTGAGCGAGGCGCTCCTCGAGCGCCGCCACGGTCCCGATGACGTTGAACTGCTGGCGCGCGCAGGACGGGCACGCGATGACGGTGACGCCGCGCCGGCGTAGCTGCAGGGACTTCAGGATCTCGTACCCGACCTTGATTTCCTCGACCGGGTCCGCGGAGAGCGAAACCCGGATGGTGTCGCCGAGGCCGCCCCACAGCAGCATGCCGAGGCCGACCGACGATTTCACCGTGCCGCCCACGAGACCGCCCGCCTCGGTGATGCCGAGGTGCAGCGGATAGTCGCAGGCCTCCGCGAGTTGCTGATAAGCGGCCACCGCCAGGAACACATCGGAGGCCTTGCAGGAGATCTTGAACTCGAAGAAATCGTTGTCCTCGAGGATTTTCGCATGCGTGAGCGCGCTCTCCACCATCGCCTCGGGACAAGGCTCGCCATAGCGCTCCAGCAGATCCCGCTCGAGCGATCCGGCGTTCACCCCGATCCGCATGGAGCAGCCGTGATCCTTGGCGGCCTTCACCACCTCGCGCACCCGCTCGGACGAGCCGATATTGCCGGGATTGATGCGGAGGCACGCGGCACCCGCCTCGGCGGCCTCGATCGCGCGCTTATAGTGGAAGTGGATGTCGGCGACGATCGGCACCTCCGAGCGGCGCACGATCTCCTTGAGCGCGGCAGTCGAGCCCTCGTCCGGACAGGAGACGCGGACGATATCGGCGCCCGCGCGGGTAAGTGCGTCGATCTGGCGTACCGTCGCCTCGGCGTCCGTCGTAAGCGTGTTGGTCATGGACTGGACGGTAATCGGCGCATCGCCGCCGACCAGAACCTTCCCCACCCGGATCTGGCGGCTCTTCCGTCGTAGAATCTCTCGATAGGCTCGCACCGTCATGGGGAACTGCTCCTCGCTGGAGGCTCGTCCGGCACCGGCTTAGGGGGACCGATATGCGCCGCCTTATAGCGCGTTTCAACGACGGCGGCAAAAAGCGAGAGCTGAGCGCCGAACCCTATTGGACGCCCTTGGCGCTGGAGCCAGCAGCCAAGATCTCGCGGGGGTCAATGGCAACCGTCTTGCGAAGCAAATCAACCACCTGCAGGGCCGGCAGGGGCTTGCCGTCGACCGACACTTCGACCCCTTTGGCATTCCCAACCCGCATCGTCAACCCGGCCTTATCCGGCATCCGATACACGTCTCCCGTGCGCAGCATGCGCTTGAACAACGTGTTGTCGCCATCGCGAACCTCCAGCCAGCAATCCGCGGTCGCCCGCAATCCGATGCGATAAGGGCCCTTGGTTTCACCGAAGAGATGCGCGGGATCGACGGGCGGGGCCGGCGGCGCGGCGGCGGTGGCGGAGGGCAGGCTCGCCATTTGGCTGTCGGGAGCCGGCGGCGGCAGACCGCGCGGTTGCGGTTGCGGCGCCGGGGTCCTCGCCTGGGCCAACAGGATCGATTGAGAAACAGCGCTCTCAGACGCCGATTGCGGAAGCGCTGCAGGTGCGGCAGGTGCCGTCGGTTGAGCGGCCGGCGCTGCGCTCGCCGCCGCCACGGTTGCCGGCGCTGCCGCCGCGGCATCGCTCGGCGGCGCCGAGGTCGTGGCGTCCGAAGGCGGAGCCAACAAGGCCGTCGGCACGGCCGCAACCTGCTCCGACCGGCCGCGATCGCCGGAGGACGTGTAGTACCAGATGCCGTATCCGCAGAGGGCGATGATCACGCCTCCCAGCAGGATGGTGCTGCCCGGCACGCTCCGCTCGCTCACCGGCATCGGGAAGCTCAGGTCATTCTTGAATTCCTGGCCCTCGATCTCTTGCTTGAAGCGGCGGACCATCTCGGGACCGTCGAGACCGAGATACTCCGCATAGGTGCGGATGAAGCCGATCGCGTAGGTGCCGCCCGGCAGCTCCTCGTAGCGCCCGTCTTCGATCGCCTGGAGGTGGGAGGCCCGGATGCGGAGCGCGGCACCGATCTGCCCGACGTCGCGCCCGAAGCCCTGGCGCGCCTGGCGCAGCAACGCCCCAACGCTGTGCGAGCGCTTGAGCGCGGCGTTACTAAGATCAAACTCGTCCTCGAATTCGGTATCGTCAGCGTCGTCGCGACTGAACCGCGAAAGAAACCCCATTCGCGCGAACCTCTCCGCTCTCCCCCGAGGTAGTATTTCCTGGATCCTCGTCGGCCGGGTTTCCCGCCCCAGCCGGAGCCGGAATTTTTATCAGTTAAAGTGGTTTATCGCAACGCCCGCGGCGGCCTTGAGCGCAAATCTTCTCGGGCAATGCGGCAATCCGACCCAGGGATTGAGCGACGGCAGCCTAGACCGCAACCCCATGGTCCCGGGCAAAGGCCTTCAGCTTGGCGCGCAGGCTGTGATCGGAGGCGCCGAGGTGGTGGCCCAGAAACTCCTGCAGGGGCGCGAGGGTTAAGCTGCGGATCATCGCCTTTACGGGGCCGATGCCTCCCGGGTTCATGGAGAGCGCACGCAGGCCCAACCCGACCAATGCCATGGCGTCGAGCGGCGAGCCCGCCATCTCGCCGCACACGCTGAGCGCGACGCCGTGCTCCTGCGCCGCGCGCGCAACTTCCGCGATGGCGCGCAGGAACCCCGGCGCGAGCGTGTCGTAGCGATCCGCGAGGCGGGGATTGCCTCGATCGCTCGCGAACAGGAACTGCGCGAGATCGTTGGTACCGATGGAGACGAAATCGACCCGTGAGAGCAGCATCGGCAGCTGGAACAGCAGCGCCGGCACCTCGAGCATCACGCCGACCTTCACCGCGCTCGGGACGCCGCCGCCGCGCTTGCGCTCGCGTTCTACCTCGGTCTCCAGGATGGCGCGCGCGGCCTCGAACTCCGCAACTTCCGCGACCATCGGGAACATGACGCGGAGCGGCAGCCCGGCGCTGGCGCGCAGCAGCGCGCGCACCTGCTGGCGCAGCATCGCCGGACGATCGAGCGAGATGCGGAGCGCCCGCCAGCCCATCGCGGGATTCTCGTCCTCAGTCTCGGGCAGGTAGGGCAGCAGCTTGTCGCCGCCGATGTCGAGCGTGCGGAACACGACCGGCCGCTCGCGCGCTTGCTCGAGGACGCGGGCATAGAGCTCGACCTGCGCTTTGACGCCCGGAAACGCATTCCGGATCATGAACGGCAACTCGGTGCGAAAGAGCCCGATGCCGGCGGCGCCGGTCTCGTCGAGGTAGGGCAGGTCGAGCGTAAGGCCGGCGTTAAGGTGCAATTCGACCGCGACGCCGTCCCGCGTCGCCGCCGGGAGCGCGCGCAGCGCCGCGTAGCGGGCGCGCTCGCCGAGCCGCACTTTGATCGCCTGTTCGACCGCCTGCAGGATGTCATCGCCCGGCCGCACCAGCACCTGTGCCTCGTCGCCGTTCACAACCAGAAGGTCGCCCGTCTCGATCCGGTTCACCGCGCCCCTGAGCCGCCCGACCATCGGGATATCGAGCGCGCGCGCGACGATCGCGACATGGGCGGTGGCGGAGCCCTCCTCGAGCGCCACGGCGCGCAGCCGGCGGCGGTCGTAGTCCAGGAGCTCCGCGGGTCCGAGCGAGCGTGCCACCAGCACGAACTCGTCCGGCAGCTCCGAGAGCGAGGCCGAGATCGGCTTGCCCGCAAGGTGCTGGAGCAGGCGGTTGGTGAGATCCTCCAGATCCATCAGCCGCTCGCGGATATAGGGGTCGCTCGCCTGGTTCATGCGTTGCCGGGTGTCGTCCTGCACCTTCTGGACCGCGGCTTCGGCGGTCAGGCCGCTGCGCACGGCCTCCCGGATCCGCTGGATCCAGCCGCGGTCAGCGGCGAACATGCGGTAGGTCTCGAGGATGTCGCGATGCTCGCCGCCGCGGGCGACGTCGCTCTCGGCGAGCAAGGCGTCGATGGCGAGTTGCATCGAAGAGACCGCCGCGCGCAGCCGTTCCAACTCCGCCTGCGGGTCTTCGGCCACTACCTGCTTGATCAGCACACGGGGCTCGTGGATCACCGCCGTGCCCAAAGCCAGGCCGGGATTGAGCCGCACGCCGTCGAGGCGCACGGGCAGCAGTCCGATGCCATCGCCGGGCGCTCTCTCGTTGGGGCTGACGAGCTCGCCGCTGGCAGCGAGCTCCGCCAGGACCATGGCGATGGTCTGCAGCGTCTCGACCTCGTCCTCGGCATAGTGCCTTTGCGTGCGGTTCTGCACGGCGAGGACGCCCAGAACCCGATCGGCGCGCACGATCGGCACGCCCATCATCGAGTGGTACACCTCCTCGCCCGTTTCCGGCCGATAGGCGAAATCCGGGTGCGATTGCGCGTCGGCGAGCGCAAGCGGCCGCGCGGTGGCGGCGATCACGCCGACGATGCCTTCGCCGACGCGGAGCCTGGTGCGGTGCACCGCTTCTGGTCGCAAGCCCTCGGTCGCGAACAGCTCGAGCACCTCGCCCGCCCGAAGGACGTAGCAGGAGCAAACCTCCGCCACCATGTCGGCGGCGATCAGGCGCACGATGGTGTTGAGACGCTCCTGCGCGGTCCCCGAGCCGGCCATCACGTCCCGGAGGCGGCGAAGGAGCCGTCGGGAGCCGGTGATGGCGGGACTCGGCTCCATCACCCGCCAGCCCTGGCCCGCCCTACGTCGGGGGCTCGTCGCCTTGTACCGGGCTCCGTCTCCTCCGGCTCGAGATCGCGCGCCATCAGCATCGCCACCGCCTGCTCCACCAGCTCGCCGAGGATCTCCGCGGTGGATTGCTCGCGCGTCACCATGCCGACGCTCTGACCTGCCATGACTGAGCCTGTCTCGACGTCGCCCTCGATTACCGCACGGCGGAGCGCGCCCGCCCAGAAATGCTCGATCTCAAGCTGGCCGTCCTTCTGGGAGACCTCGCCGCGATTGAAGCGGTCGACGACGCTTCGCTGCGCCTCCAGGAAGCGCTGCGTTCCCTGGTTCGCGAGCGCGCGCACAGGGATCACCGGGAACCGGGCATCGAGCTGGGGCGAGGGCACCGCGTCCCGCGCGCCGGCGCGGATGAAGGCCTGCTTGAAGCGCGCATGCGCGATCGACTCGCGAGCGCAGACGAAGCGCGTTCCGAGTTGCACGCCGGCAGCCCCCATCTCGAGATAAGAGACGATCGCCTCGCCCCGCCCGATGCCGCCCGCCACGAAAACGGGCACGTCACGGATGTGCGGCAGGATCTCCTGCGCCAGGACGCCGGTCGAGACCGGGCCGATGTGGCCGCCCGCCTCCATGCCCTCGATCACGATGGCATCGGCGCCCATGCGCGCGAGCTTGCGTGCGATCGCGAGGGCCGGCGCAAAGCAGAGGAGCTTGGCGCCGCCATTCTTGATGCGCTGCACCGCCGCCGCGGTAGGGAGCCCGCCGGCGAGCACCACATGGCCCACCCGCTGGCGCGCACAAACATCGATCAGCTCGGCGAGCTGAGGATGGAGCGTGATGAGGTTGACCCCGAACGGCCGGCGGGTCAGCGCGACGGTGCCGACGATCTCGGCCTCGAGCTGTTGGGGATTCATCGAGCCGCAGGCGATGACACCGAAGCCGCCGCCGTTCGAGATCGCCGCCACCAGATTGCGTTCGGAGACCCACGTCATGGCACCACCCATAATCGCGAGCTCGGCGCCCAGGAACTCGCACCCGCGATGCCAAAGCCGATCGAGCCGCCGCCGCGCGCGCTCGCGCGAGCCGCCGCCGGACCCACCGTGCCCGTTCGTCTCGGGCTTGGTGCCGGCCTGGCGCTCAGCGGTCTTCGTCATGCCTTCAATCAGCGTCCAGGCCGTATGCCGTGTGGAGTGCGCGCACCGCCAGCTCGGTGTAGTCCTCCGCGACCAGTACGCTCACCTTGATCTCGGACGTGGAGATCACCTGGATATTGATGCCCTTGTCCGCGAGCGTCCGGAACATCTCCTTCGCGACGCCGGCGTGGCTGCGCATGCCGACGCCGATCACCGAGATCTTCACGACGTTCGGGTCGGGCTTGAGGGCGGCGAAGCCGAGCTCGCCACGCTTCGCTTCAAGCACCTTCACAGCGCGATCGAGGTCCGCCTTCGCGACCGTGAAGGTGAGATCCGTGAAGCGGCCGTCCTCGGAGACGTTCTGCACGATCATGTCGACGTTGATCGAGTGATCGGCGAGCGGACCGAAGATCGCCGCGGCGACGCCCGGCCGGTCGGCGACCTTCTGCAGCGTGATCTTCGCTTCGTCGCGATTATAGGCGATGCCGCTTACGACACGCTTTTCCACGATCTCTTCCTCGTCTACCACCAGGGTTCCCGGTACGTCCGTGAAGCTCGACAGCACCTGCACGCGCACGCGATGGTTCATCGCCATCTCGACCGAGCGCGTCTGCAACACCTTGGCACCCTGCGAGGCGAACTCCAGCATCTCCTCATAGGTGATCTTATCGAGCTTCCTGGCCTTCGCAACGATACGGGGATCGGTGGTGTAGACCCCGTCAACGTCGGTGAAGATGTCGCACCGGTCGGCGCGGAGCGCTGCCGCGAGCGCCACCGCCGAGGTGTCAGAGCCGCCGCGCCCCAGGGTGGTGATGCGGTTGTCGGGCCCCAGTCCCTGGAAGCCTGCGGCCACGGCCACCTGCCCCTCGCCCATGCGGCGGACCAAATCTTCCGTCGGGATCTCTTGGATGCGCGCCTTGCCATGGACGCCGTCGGTGCGGATCGGCACCTGCCACCCGAGCCAGGAGCGAGCGTTGACGCCGAGATCCTGGAGCGCGAGGGCCAGCAGCCCGGCGGTCACCTGCTCGCCCGACGCCACCACCACGTCGTACTCGCGCGCGTCATGCAGACGGCTGGTCTCGCTGGTCCAAGCGACGAGTTGGTTGGTGACGCCGGCCATCGCCGACACGACCACGGCAACCTCGCTTCCCGCGTCGACCTCGCGCTTCACGCGCCTGGCGACGGCCTTGATGCGCGCGACGTCGGCAACCGAGGTGCCGCCGAATTTCTGCACGATGCGCGCCATCAGCCGTCGATTCCGCGGGGGTGAGGTGGTGTCAACAAAGGCCGGATTGCCCGCCAAAGGGCGCCCATACATACTCTCGCGGGCGCCAGCGAGGCAAGCTTACGCAACATACGGATCGGTCTCAGAGATTCCCGATGACTTCAGCGTCCCCCAGCATCGATCCCGCAGAGGTGGAGCGCTTCTCCGCGCTGGCCGAGACTTGGTGGGATCCCGGTGGCTCGATGGCGCCGCTCCATCGGCTCAACCCCGCACGGCTTGGTTTTCTCCGCCAGACGTTGGCGGCGCATTTCGATCGCGACGGGACGAGCCTCAGGCCCTTCCAGGGCTTGCGCATTCTGGATATCGGCTGCGGCGGCGGTCTGATCTCGGAGCCGTTGGCGCGGCTCGGAGCGGCGGTGACCGGCATCGATGCCGCCGAGGCCAACATCGCGGTCGCGCGCGCCCACGCCCGCGGAGCCGATCTCGAGATCGACTATCGCCAGGTGAGCGCCGAGGAGTTGTCGGCCGCGGGCGAGCGCTTCGACGCGGTGCTGGCGCTCGAGGTCGTGGAGCACGTCGCCGACGTCGACGCGTTCGTTCGGGCCGCAGCCGCGCTCGTGCGGCCCGGCGGCGCTTTCGTCGCCTCCACTCTGAACCGCACGCCCAAGAGCCTGCTCTTCGCGGTCGTAGGCGCCGAGTACGTGCTGGGTTGGCTGCCGCGCGGGACGCATCGGTGGGACCGGTTCCTGCGGCCCTCGGAGCTCGTCGCGGCCTTGCGCAAGCACGGCCTACAGACGCGGAAAATCCGCGGCCTCGTCTACGATCTTCTGGCCGGCGAGTGGCGGCTCGGCCGCGACCTCAGCGTTAACTATCTGGCTTTCGCGGTGCTGCCCGCGGACTGATCGTTTCGCAGACGCGCAGGAGCGCCGGGGGTGCTCTACCCTTGCCCCAAGCGCGTTTCACCCGTAAGAAAGATGGTGGCGCCGGCCGGCAGCACGCCCCCCGACGGGTGCCGGGCGAAGCGCCCAGGGGGAGGGCGGAGAGCCGCTGGTGAGGTCATGACCAATTTCCGGCCGCCCGAAGGCGATTTGCCGCCCGGCGATACCACGCGCCTGACCGGTACTATCAAGTGGTTCAATCGCAATAAGGGGTTCGGCTTCATTGTCGCCGCGGATGGCGGCGGCGACGTCTTCCTGCCCTTGGCCGTGCTCGAGCGCTCCGGTTTCACCCAGGCCCCGGAAGGCGCCACAATCACCTTCGATTGCGCTCAGGGAGCAAAGGGCCGAGCGGCGGTCGCGGTACTGAACATCGACACCTCCACCGCCCAGCCCTCGCGGCCTAATCCGCGCGAGCGGGGCGGCGAGAGCCGCGGCCCCGCGGAATCGCTGGATGGCGTAGTGAAGTGGTACGACCCGGCGCGCGGCTTCGGCTTCGTGGTGGCAAACGACGGCGGCAAGGACATCTTCGTCCACGTCACGGCACTGCGCCGCTCGGGCATCGAGATGCTGGCGCCCGGCCAGCATGTCCGCATGATGGTGTCGGAAGCTCCGCGCGGCCGCGAGGCCTCGTCGGTCAAGCTGATCTGATCCCTCCGGGCCGACCGACGCCCCAGACCCGCAGCCCGCCCAAGAGCGCGCCAGCCGCCACGATCGAGAATCCCAGCGTGTAGCTGCCGCTGAGGCTCACCACTGCGCTGAAGAGCGCGGGCCCCAAAACGATGCCGAGGAACGTGACAGAGAGTGCGCCGCCCGTGGCGGCGCCGGCCGCACCGGCCGGCGCGAGCGCCGCGACTTCGGCGAGGTAGACGCCGTTCCAACTGAGCCCGGTCAAGCCCAGCATCGCCGTCACCGCGAAGATCGCCGGCAGCGGCCACGCCGCCGAGATGAGACCCGTGGCGATCGAGGCCGCCGCCATGCCGACGCCCAAGAATGCCAGCACCCGCCCCGCCCTGAGCAGGCGATCGGCGACCCAGCCGAGCAGGATGCGGCCGACGACGCCCGAGGCTTGCGCCACCGCCATGACGACCCCCGCGGTGACCAGCGGAACCCGGGCGCGCTCGGTGAGAAAGGTCACGAGGAACGTCGCCAGCGAGAGCTGGGTCGCTGCGAAGGTCGTCGAGGAGAGCGCGAGGCGCCGGAGCGCGGGCGTGCTCAGCACCAGCCGAATGCCCGCGAGCGGGCTCCGTGCCGTTACCGGCCCGGCGTTGTCGCCGGCGTCGAAACGCGGCCGCAGCGGCTCGACGGCGAACGCCAAGACGAGGCTGGCGGCAGCGACAGCCAGCGCCGCGCCGCGCCAGCCGACCATCAGAGCCAACGGCGCCGCGATGAAGCCCGCGAGCGCGCCGCCGACGGGCACGCCGGTCTGCTTTAGCGAGAACACCAGGGAGCGCCGGGCGGGCGCCGTCTGGCGGATCAGGATGTGCGAGCTCGCGGGCGTCACCGGCCCGTAACCCAGCCCCATCAACACGGCGCCCAGCGCGACGGCGGGAAGGAACGCCATCGATGCCGTGGCGATCCCAGCGGCGCAAAACAGCAGACACCACTGGCTCAAGCGGAGCGGACCCGTCCGCGCAAGCAAGGCGCCGCTGCCGGCGGAGGACAGGATCGCACCGGCGTAGACCAGCGCCGTGAAGAGCCCGATGCGCTCGCTGGCGACGCCAATGTCGGGCGCGGCCAGCGCGGCCAGCACGGGCGGCGTCAGCACCGTCATGGAGACGAGCGCCTGGATGGCGAGGGTGGCGATGAGGGCAAGCATTGGGCGGGCCGGCAAGTTTGTGCGGCGCGCTTCACCGGGTCAACGTTGGTTGGTCGCGGGAACGTCAGGCCCTCTATCTAGGGTATTGCCATCGCGGCGCGCGACTATAGGCTCAAAGGTCATGATGGCACTCCGCCTGCGACGCGACATCACGACCGTGCTCGTGCTGAAGCTGGTGCTGCTCACCGCCCTCTATCTCACGTTCTTTCGCGGGGATGAGCGGCCGGCGATCGATGCACAGCGCGCGGCCCGGCATCTCCTATTGCCGGAGGCGCCGCGATGACGGACCCGGGCATCGTCGATCTCTCGCGCCTGCAGTTCGCGCTCACCGCGCTCTATCATTTCCTGTTCGTGCCGCTGACGCTCGGCCTTTCGCTGCTGCTCGCCGTAATGGAGAGCGTCTACGTCATGACGGGGCGGCGGATCTGGCGCGTCATGACGCGGTTCTGGGGCACGCTGTTCGGCATCAACTTCGCCATGGGCGTCGCCACCGGCATCACTATGGAATTCCAGTTCGGCACCAACTGGGCCTATTACTCGCATTATGTGGGCGACATCTTCGGCGTGCCGCTCGCGATCGAAGGTCTGATGGCATTCTTTCTCGAGGCGACCTTCGTCGGGATCTTCTTCTTCGGTTGGGATCGGCTCTCCAAGGTCGGGCATCTGATCGTCACATGGCTCGTCGGCATCGGCGCCAATTTCTCGGCGCTCTGGATCCTGATCGCGAACGGCTGGATGCAGAACCCCGTCGGCGCGCATTTCGAGCCGCAGACCATGCGGATGGAACTCACCTCTTTCTACGACCTCCTGTTCAACCCCGTCGCGCAGGCGAAATTCGTTCATACCGTGAGCGCGGGCTATGTGACCGGGTCGGTCTTCGTGCTCGCGGTCAGCGCCTTCTATCTTCTGCGAGGCCGGCACATCGCTTTCGCCCAGCGCTCCTTCACGGTGGCGGCCAGCTTCGGCCTTGCCTCGGCACTCTCCGTCGTCGTGCTGGGGGACGAGAGCGGCTACACCGCGACGTTCGACCAAAAAATGAAAATCGCGGCCATCGAGGCAATGTGGGAGACCGAGCCGGCGCCCGCGGGATTCACGGCGTTCGGATTGCCCGACGCGGCTCAGCGCGTCACTCGTTACAAGGTCGAGATCCCTTGGCTCCTCGGCCTGATCGCGACCCGCTCGTTGGATGGGCCGGTGGCCGGCATCAAGGACCTCGTGCAATCGGGGCGGCAACGCATCGAGAGCGGCATCGTTGCCTACAAGGCGCTGCAGACCCTGCGACGCGACCCCAAGGACGCCGAGGCACGCACCGATCTCGATGCGCATGTCGGCGATCTCGGCTATGCGCTCCTGCTGAAGCGCTACTCGCCGACGGTGGTCGACGCCGACGCCGTGACCATCGAGCGTGCCGCGAACGATCTGGTGCCCGACGTGCCGGTGTTGTTCTGGTCGTTCCGGCTCATGGCCGGGCTCGGATTCTATTTCATCGCGCTGTTCGCCGCGTCGTTCTACTTTGCCTCGGTGCGCCGCTTGGAAAAGCGTTGGTTCCTGCGCCTCGCGCTCTGCAGCCTGCCGCTCCCTTGGATCGCCGCGGAGCTCGGCTGGATCGTGGCGGAATACGGCCGCCAGCCGTGGGTGGTCGAGGGCGTGCTGCCGACCTTCCTCGGCGTGTCCTCCGTCTCGCGCGGCGCGGTGATCGGCTCGCTCGCGGGCTTCGTGTTGTTCTACAGCGCGCTTGCCATCGTCGATGTCGCGCTGCTGGTGCGCGCGATCCGGCAGGGACCGACCGCCGAGGAGCCGCCCGGCCGGCATCCCTTCGCGCCGCCGAGACAGCGGGTCGCCTGACATGCCGATCGACTACGACATCCTGCGTCTCATTTGGTGGGCGCTGCTCGGCGTGCTGCTGATCGGTTTCGCGATCCTCGACGGCTACGATCTCGGCACCGCCATGCTGTTGCCCTTCGTGGCGCGCACCGACGCGGAGCGACGGCAGGTGCGCGAGACCATCGAGCCGCATTGGGAAGGGCACCAGGTTTGGCTCATCCTGGGCGGCGGCGCGGTTTTCGCCGCATGGCCGCTGCTCTACGCCGCCAGTTTCTCGGGCTTCTACATCGCGATGCTCCTGGTCCTGGTGTCGCTCATCCTGCGCCCGGCCGGATTCACCTTTCGGGACAAGCTCGAGGGCTCGGGCTGGCGCGGATTCTGGGATTGGGCGTTGGCGATCGCGGGCTTCGTGCCCTCCCTCGTGTTCGGGGTCGCCTTCGGCAATCTGCTGCTCGGCGTTCCGTTCGGCTTCGATCCGGAGATGCGACTCAGCTACACCTGGACTTTCTTCGGCCTGCTCAACCCCTTCGGCGTGCTCGCGGGCCTCGTGAGCGTCGCCATGTTGGCGATGCACGGCGGTACTTGGCTGGCCGCGAAGGCGGACGGAGAGGTCGCGGAGCGTGCTGCGCGCATCGGCCGTCTCGCCGGGCTAGTTACGGCGGTGCTCTTCGCGGTCGCGGGCACGTGGATCGCGTTCGGAATCGAGGGCTACGTCATAAGCGGAGCGATAACCCACACCGGCCCCTCCAATCCGCTCGCCAAGTCCGTGGCGCGTGAAGCCGGCGCGTGGCTCCGGAACTATTACATCCACACCTGGCTGATCGCGGCGCCCGTGCTCGGCGTAACGGGGCCGATCCTTGCGGCCGCGATGTCCCGTCCGCGTGGCAGCATTGCCGCGCTGATCTGGAGCGGCGCCGGCATTGCCGGCATCATCGCGACGGCGGGCGTATCGCTCTTCCCCTTCCTGCTGCCCTCGTCGACGCACGCGGAATCCAGCCTCACGATCTGGGATGCGTCCAGCAGCCCGCTCACGCTCTTCATCATGCTGATCGCGGTGCTCGTGTTCCTGCCCATAGTGCTGATCTACACCGGCGCCGTGATGCGCCTCATGCGCGGCCGTGTGCATCTCGTCGATGTCGAGCGACGCAGCGGCCGCTACTGAGGGAGACAACAGGCCATGTGGTACTTCAGCTGGGTCCTGGGCGTGGGTCTCGCCTGTGCCTTCGCCATTCTGAACGCGATGTGGCTCGAGCTCACCGAGGACGACCCGGAACCTCGGATCTGACTGCCCGGCAAAGTTGTCCACAGACCCGCAAGAGTATTGGCGAGCCGATACCCACCATGGTACTGTATCTAGTAACTAGTGGCTGTGGAGCCACAGCATACGGTGGGGATCCCATGGAATCAATTTGGACTCCCGAGCGCATCACCCAACTGACCCAGCTCTGGAAGGATGGCCTGTCGACCGCGGAAATCGGCCGACGGATCGGCGTCACGAAAAACGCGGTGGTCGGCAAGGCCCATCGCCTGCTGCTGACGCCACGCCCGTCGCCGTTGAAGCGCAAGCCGGGTCCGCGCATCCAGAAGGTCGTCAAGCCGAAGGTGGTCGCGCTCTCGGGCCCGAGCTGCTCGTGGCCGATCGGCCATCCCGGCGACAAGGGCTTCCGCTTCTGCGACGCGCCGCCGGTCCCGGGCAAGCCCTACTGCGCCGAGCACGCGCGGATGGCCTACATCCGGCCGAAGAGCTCAAGCGCGGCTTAATTTTCCGCGAGCGACGGCCATAGTGTTGTTTTCCTCGGGCGACGAGCCGCGACACCAACTCTCGTCGCCCGAGTAATTTTGTCGGTCTAGATTACCGCGTCAGCCGCCGCATCGCGCGGTCGAGGCCATCCAGGGTGAGCGGGAACATGCGGGCTTCCATGAGCTCGCGGATCATGCCGATCGATTGCGTGCCGGCCCAATAGCGCTCCGGCACGGGGTTGAGCCACACCGCCTTCGGATACGTGGCCACGAGCCGTCTGAGCCAAGTCTCGCCGGCCTCGGCGTTCCAGTGCTCGACGCTGCCGCCGGGCTGCATGATCTCGTACGGGCTCATGCTGGCGTCGCCGACGAAGATCAGCTTGTAGCTCTGATCGTAGGTGTGCAGCACCTGGGCCGTCGGCGTGCGCTCGACGTGCCGGCGCCAGGCGTCCTTCCAGACCGCCTCGTAAGGGCAGTTGTGGAAGTAGTAGTGCTCCAGGTGCTTGAACTCGCCGCGCGCCGCGGAGAACAGCTCCGCGCAGGTCTTGACGTGCTCGTCCATGGAGCCACCGATATCCAGGAACAGCAGCACCTTCACGGCGTTGTGACGCTCGGGCCTGAGCTTCAGGTCGAGCCAGCCGGCGTTCCGCGCGGTCGAGCGGATGGTGTCGTCGAGATCGAGCTCGGTTGGCGCACCCTCGCGCGCGAACTGCCGCAGGCGGCGCAGCGCCAGCTTGATGTTGCGCGTGCCGAGCTCGATCTGATCGTCGAGGTTCTTGAACTCGCGCTTGTCCCAGACCTTGACCGCGCGCTTGTTACGGCTGCCATCCTGGCCGATCCGAACTCCTTCGGGATTGTAGCCATAGGCGCCGAAGGGGGACGTGCCGGCGGTGCCGATCCACTTGCTGCCGCCCTGATGCCGGCCCTTCTGCTCGGCGAGACGCTTCTGCAGCGTCTCCATCAGCTTCTCCCAGCCGCCCAGCGACTCGATGAGCTTTTTCTCCTCCTCGGTCAGCACCTTCTCCGCGAGCTTGCGGAGCCACTCCTCGGGAATCTCGATCCCGGCATCGCCGATCGTCTCGATGCCCTTGAAGTGATGCCCGAACACGCGATCGAACTTGTCGAGATTGCGCTCGTCCTTCACGAGCGCCGCGCGCGAGAGGTAGTAGAAATCCTCGACGCTATAGTCCGCGAGGTTCCGCCTCATCGCCTCCAGGAGCGTGAGGTATTCCCGCAAGGACACCGGAACCTTCGCCTGGCGCAGCTCGAGGAAGAAGCCCGCGAACATGCCTCAGCGGCCCATGATGCTCAACCGCCGCCGCGCTCGCGGCGATGCAGGAAGGCCAGGCGCTCGAACAGGTGCACGTCCTGCTCGTTCTTGAGGAGGGCGCCGTGGAGCGGCGGGATCAGTTTCGCGGGATCGCGCGTGCGCAGCACCTCCGGCGAGATGTCCTCGACAACCAGGAGCTTGATCCAGTCCAGGAGCTCTGAAGTCGACGGCTTCTTCTTGAGACCCGGCACCTCGCGGATCTCGTAGAAGGCCCCAAGCGCCTCCGCGAGCAGCTTCTTTTGCAAGCCGGGATAATGCACCTCGACGATCTCGGTCATGGTGTCGCGATCGGGGAAGCGGATGTAATGGAAGAAGCAGCGGCGCAGGAATGCGTCCGGCAATTCCTTCTCGTTGTTGGACGTGATCACCACGATCGGGCGCTGCTTCGCGATCACGGTCTCGCGGGTCTCGTAGACGAAGAACTCCATGCGGTCGAGCTCGAGCAGCAGATCGTTCGGGAACTCGATATCCGCTTTGTCGATCTCGTCGATCAGCAGCACGGGCGCCTCGTCGGCCACGAAGGCGTCCCATAGCTTGCCGCGCTGGATGTAGTTGCGGATGTCGGCGACCTTGGCGTCGCCGAGCTGACTGTCGCGCAACCGCGCCACGGCGTCGTACTCGTAAAGCCCCTGCTGCGCCTTGGTGGTCGACTTGATGTGCCACGTGATGAGGTTCTTGCCGAGCGCAGCGGCGATTTCGTGCGCCAGGATCGTCTTGCCGGTACCGGGCTCGCCCTTGACCAGCAGCGGACGCTCGAGCGCGATCGCCGCGTTCACGGCGACGCGGAGATCCTCGGTCGCGACGTAAGTCTTGGTGCCTTGGAAACGATGCATCGGTTGGCCTCGCCGCCGGGATCGCTCGATCCGTGCTTAACCCAGCTTCGCGGTCGGCGCCACAGTCATCTCACAGTCGCGTCATCATGGCGCCATTCTTGTGTGTCTTGGAGAGCGCGCACCGGCGCCAAACTGCGCGTTGTCAAGCGGCGCCGTCACTTTACCGGCGGGCTCGGTGAGCCTAACGTGATCCTCGGCGTCACCACACCCAGGCGTCGAGGTCTCCCATGCGTCGGACGGTTTTGGTCGCGGCTGCGGTCGCAGTGGCCGGGCTCAGCGCTATTGGCGTGCTCGTTCTTCGGCCAAGCAAGGCACCCCCACCCGAGCCGACCGTCGCGAGCAGCGGCGCGCCGCCAGCGCCCGCCGCGCCGGCTACCCCAGCCGCGACCACCGCGGCGGCTACCGCGCCTGGCCCCGCTCCGCTGTCCACAAGCCTGCTCTACGAATACTCCGACGTCGATACCACCAAGGCGCAGGCCGTCACCTGCCTCATCTTCAATGAGCCCTTGGACGCGAGCGGGCAGACCGATTACGCCGCCTTCTTCACTCTGAAGCCGGCGGCGAAGCCCGCGATCAAGGTCGATGGCCGCCGCCTCTGCCTGACGGGCCTCGCCTTCGGCACGCAGTACCAAGCGGGGCTCAAAGCCGGGTTGCCGGCGGCTTCCGGGCACAAGCTGCCCAGCGATAAGACGGTGGACCTCTCGCTCACGGACCGGCCGCCGCTCATTGCGTTTCGCGAAGGCCTCGTGCTCCCCCGCCAGAGCCTCCCGGGCGTGCCGATCACGACGGTCAACGTCGAGAAGCTCCACGTGACGGTCTACCGCGTGCCGGACCGGCTGGTCTCCCAGATCCGCCGCGACCAGCTCCTGGAGCGCCAAGCCTACCCCTACGAGCTCAACCAGGTCCGAGATGCCCAGGGCGCCAAGGCCTGGGAAGGCGAGCTCGCTATCACCGGCGCGAAGAACACCACGGTGACCACGCTCTTCCCGATCGGCCAAGCGATCCCGCAGCGCAAGCCGGGCGTCTACGTCCTCACCGCCGAGAATTCCGCCGGGCGCAGCAAGCGGCATGGGGGCGACGATGATGACGACAGCGGCGACTATCAGCCCCAGGCGGTTCAGTGGGTGATCGACACGGACATCGGCCTCACCACCATGAGCGGCGCCGACGGACTCCATGTCTTCGCCCGCGCCTTGGGCTCGGCCCTGCCGCTGCCGGGCCTCGCCGTGGCGCTGATCGCGCGGGACAACGACGAGCTCGCGCGGGTGACGACGGACGCCGACGGCCATGTCCGCTTCGATCCGGGCCTGATGCGGGGGCCCGGCGGATCCGCGCCGGTCGCCGTCATGGCCTATGGCGCCGAAGGCGACTTCACCTTCGAGGATGTGACGCGGCCTTCCTTCGACCTCTCCGACCGCGGCGTCGACGGTCGAGCGCTACCGGGCCCGGTCGATGCCTACCTCTATACCGAGCGTGGCATCTATCGCCCGCGCGAGATCGTCCACATCGTGGCGCTGCTGCGCGACCGCTTGGCCGAGGCCATGCCCGGCACCGTCCTCACCCTGATTGCGCGCCGACCGGATGGCGTCGAGTACCGGCGCGCCACCCTCGCCGACGAGGCCGTAGGCGCTGAGCACTACGACCTCGCGCTCACGGAGACGGCGGCGCACGGCCGCTGGCAGGTGGACGCCTACCTCGACCCCAAGGGCGATGCCGTGGGCCATGTGGAGTTCGAGGTGCAGGATTTCGTGCCGCAGCGGCTCAAGGTCGAGCTCACCGCCACGGCGCCTGCGATCACGCCGGGCGAAGCGATCCCGGTCGACGTCGCCGCGCGGTTCCTTTACGGCGCGCCCGGCGCCGATCTCCAAGGCGAGGCCGAGGCGACCCTGACGATCGATCCCGCGCCCTTCCCGAGCTATCGCGGCTGGCGCTTCGGCCTCGAGGAGGAGAAATTCAAGGAAGAGCCCATCGAGCTCACGGTCGATCAGACCGACGCCGACGGCCACTCAAAAGTCGGCGGCCAGATCGAGAAGATGCCGGACAGCACGCGGCCGCTCAAGGCCTCGATCAAGGTCTCGATCTTCGAGCCCGGCGGCCGCAGCACGGACACCGACATCAGCCTGCCGGTTCGCACCAAGCCGCTCTTCATCGGCCTGCACCCGCGCTTCCGTGACAACCGCATCGAGGAAGACAGCGAAGCAGCCTTCGATATCGCGGCCGTGGACGCCGACGGCAAGCCGATGGCACGCGAGGGACTGCGCTATGCCCTGGTGCGCGAGGAGAGCGAGTACCACTGGTACCGCAGCGACCGGCAGTACCGTTACGAACGCACGACCTTCGACGTACCCGTCACCGACGGCACGGTCTCGGTGACGCCGGACCAGCCGGGCGAATTCAAGTATCGCCTGCCGTGGGGCTATTACCGCCTGACGGTGACGGACGCCGACAGTGGCGGCGCCAGCAGCGTGCGCTTCAGCTCGGGCTGGCGCGGCGACCTCGCCGAGGACCGCCCGGACAAGGGCGAAGTGAGCGCGGACAAGGAGCGCTACCTGCCCGGCGAGACCGCGAAGCTCGCGATCCGGCCGCCGACCGCCGGCGAAGGGCTGTTGGTCATCGCCAGCGACCGCGTGCTCGCGACACGCCTCGTCCACGTGCCCGCCGAGGGCGCCACCATCGAGGTGCCGGTGACGGCGGAGTGGGGCACCGGCGCCTATGCGATCTTCGCGAGCTACAAGCCGCTGAAGGGCGGCAGCGAGCGGGCGCCCACCCGCGCCATCGGCGTCGCTTGGCTGCCGATCGACGCGGCACCGCGCACGCTCGGCGTCGAGATCGGCGCACCCGACAAGGTGCTGCCGCGCCAGACCGTCACCCTGCCGATCACGGTTAAGAACCTGACCGCGGGCGAGAAGACCTATCTCATGCTCGCCGCTGTCGACGAGGGAATCCTGCAGCTGACCCGCTTCGAGAGCCCGGCGCCGACCAAGTTCTATTTCGGCAAGCGGCGGCTGGCGCTCGACATCCGCGACGACTACGGCCGGCTGATCTCGGGCGATGGCCCCGTGGGCGCGATCCGCCAGGGCGGCGACAGCATCGGCGGTGCGGCCTTGCCGGTGGTGCCCACGAGAACGGTGGCGCTGTTCTCGGGCTTCGTCGCAGTGGATGCCCAGGGCCACGTCACCGTGCCCATCGAGGTGCCGGATTTCGAGGGCGAGCTTCGGCTGATGGCGGTGGCATTCGACCGCCACAAGGTCGGCGAGGCCGAGGCGCACCTGACCGTGCGCGACCCCGTCGTCTCCGACGTGGTGCTGCCGCGTTTCCTC
>Ga0209415_10005137_pt1 | contig 23641 bp, 19 predicted proteins | sample PeaSoiSIISIP2007_FD_187696 | JGI IMG/M metagenome (GOLD analysis project Ga0209415, IMG submission 187696) | Peat soil microbial communities from Weissenstadt, Germany - SII-SIP-2007 (SPAdes) (version 2) | ecosystem: Environmental > Terrestrial > Soil > Wetlands > Peat | place: Germany... | reverse complement strand
CAGTTCAATGGCTATTTTTCGCCAAAACCGTAACCGATTCAAATGACTCGGAAAGTTTTTGGACGGACACTAAGGCCAGAACTTATGGGTAATTGTAAGGCCCATCGGACCGGTACCGAGCGGCATGAGACACGCACGCAGAGTAATTGCGCTCGAAGCCCCGGTATGGAGCGGTAATTCGGGCTCGGGAAATGGTAGTCCCGGGAAATGGCACTGGACTTCACTGAAGGCTCGGGCGATATTCGGATGCCTCTAGAAATGGAGGCACTTGATACGTTTGACGGTTTCAGGAAAAGGCGCTTTTCAGGTTGGATTTAGATGAAAAATCGCCTGGGACAGTGAGATGATGATGATCGATGGTCATGGCGAAAGGCCCACAGTTACGATCATTACTCCTGTTTATAACGAAGAAAAAGGCATCGATATCTGGGAAGAAACGGTCTCCCGGGTTCTTCTCAGCCGTCAAGACGTCGTGTTCCGCGTCCTGTTCGTGGACGATGGCAGCGCAGATGGCAGCTGGAAGAAGATCGAAGCCATCTGTGCTCGCAACTCCGCTTGTTCCGGGATCCGTCTGTCCCGCAATTTCGGGGCCCATGTGGCGCTAAGTGCCGGTCTCATGCATGCTGAGGGAGACGCGGTGGCGACCCTGGCCTGTGACCTTCAAGATCCGCCGGAAGCCGTTCTGGACTTTGTTAAGGAATGGCGCAAGGGTGCCCAGATCGTCTGGGGTGTGCGTCGCACCCGTCAAGACAGCTGGTTGCGAATTAAGACAACCGATATTTTTGTTTCCCTGTTGCGGCGTCACGCCATGCCTCGGGGCTCGAAATTCACCACCGGCAGCTTCCTGCTGATGGATCGCTTGGTGGCCGATTGCTTCCTCCAGTTTAAAGAGCGCAACCGGGTCACTTTCGCCCTGGTGGCCTGGACGGGCTTCGACCAGAGCGTTGTCCTGTATGACCGCCGAGCCCGGGCCGTCGGCACTTCGGGTTGGACACTATCCAAGACACTTCGGACCATCTATGACACCTTTATCGGCTTTTCGGACATGCCGGCCCGCATGATGACCGTGGCGGGGTTGGCGACCTTTGTTGGCAGCATGCTACTGCTGGTCTATCTGGTTCTGAGTTGGCTAATGACGGATGTTCTGCCGGGCTGGACCGGCATGATGGTGGTAATGACCTTCCTGTTCGCGCTGCTGTTCATCATGGTGGGCATCATGGGCGAATACATGTACCGCATCTTCCAGGAAACCACTCATCGACCACTGTACTTTGTCAGTAAGCACGTGGGCAGTGTTAAGGCGATAGTTCCGTCGGTTAAGGAGTCGTGAGCCCATGGATCTGGTCTCCCTGCACGTTGACCGGGTGGAAGGGCTGCCAACCCTGGCCTGGAGCGAGGGACATGTTGTCCGCATGCCCGCCGTTGTGGCTAAGTCCCTGACCGACAGCGCAGGACCTCCGGCTTCGATCACCCTGACGCCGGAAGTTTTGACACGCCTGGATCGGACGGCTCTACTCACCGCCCATCAGGATCTGCGGATGCTGCGTCTATACACCGACATCAAGCCCGTCTCCAGCCGCCTACCTATCCCCTACACCAAGGTGCCCGGTTGGGCCCGCCGGGTTATGGCCAAGGGTGTGGGCCGTTTGCAGCGGACACGGGTCAATCGTTGGGCCGCCTATCCTGGTTGGCCGGTGGATCTCAGTGCTGATTTCGCCGCCGATCTGGCTGGCATTGCTACCTGGCGAGTGCCAGAAGGCCGACTTACGCCGGTATTGCTTAGTCACGATCTGGACACGGCCGAGGGACTGAATAACGCCGTGCGGATGTTCCTGAAGATTGAGGAAGCCGTCGGGGCCCGTTCCTCCAACTTCATCGTTCCCCGTCGCTGGTCCGTCGATCTGGGCCAGTTGGACGAACTGGCTGCGCGTGGTCACGAAGTAGGTGTTCACGGCTACGACCACACCAACCGCACCGCCTTCACCGATCCAGACGACCGGTGTCAACGCCTTGCCGCCGCTCAGTATCTGTTCGACCGTTACGACATCGCCGGCTATCGGGCTCCCTCCCTGCTCAGGACCCAAGGGTTGCTCCAGGATCTGGGGCGTCATTACCGCTATGATAGCAGCGTGCCGACGGCCGGTGGCTTGTTCCCGGTTCCCAACAATGGTTGCGCCAGCGCCCGCCCGTTCAAGTTGGCTGGCTTGTGGGAAATCCCACTGACCATGCCTCGGGACGGCAGCTTGCGCTTCCTGGGCCATTCGCCGGCGGAGATCCTGACGTTGTGGATCTCTTGCGCCGAGAGTATCGCCGCCTCGGGTGGGATCGTCAGCGTCTTGAACCATTGCGAGGCTGGATTCTCTGGTAACAAACCTATGCTGGACATCTATCAACGTTTCCTGGCCTTTCTGGCCGACAGCGGTCGGTTCTCGTTCATGACCGGGCGCCAGGTGGCAGACCAGTTGGACCAAACCCCCTAGGATCGAAGGCCAAACTCATGCAGCCCATTTCATTCAGTCGGCCCTTCCTGGGAGCGGAAGAGGCAGAGGCCGCAGCCTCAGTCGTTCGTAGCGGCTGGGTAGTAGGTGGCCCCCGTCTGGCCGAATTCGAAAGCCGTTTTGCCGCCCGCTGCAGGGCGCCCTTTGCCGTGGGCGTTTCCTCCTGGACCGCCGGAGCCTTCCTGGTACTGCATGCGCTGGGTATCGGGCCGGGCGACGAAGTAATTGTTCCGTCTCTGACCTTCATTGCTTCGGTCAATGTGATTGTTCATGCGGGCGCCACTCCGGTCTTCGCCGATATAGACCCGCGCACTTGGAACATCGACCCCGAGGATGTGGCGCGCAAGATCACAGCCCGCACCAAGGCCATTATCCCGGTCGATCAGTTGGGTCTACCCTGCGAGATCGCTCGCATCAACGCTATCGCCCAGGAGCATGGCCTGCTGGTAATCCAGGACGCAGCCTGCGGCTTCGGCAGCACGGTGGACGGAGAGCCGGTGGGTTCCCAAGCGCCAGTTTCAGTGTTCAGCCTGCATGCCCGCAAGGTCGTTACCACGGGCGAAGGCGGCATGATCGTCACCTTCGACCAGGCTTTGGCCGAGCGACTGAGGCGCCTGCGCCATCAGGGTATGTCGCTGTCCGACTTTGCCCGCCACAATGCAGCGCCCACCCTGTTCGAGGAATATCCCGAGGTGGGCTACAATTATCGCATTACCGACATTCAGGCCGGAATCGGACTGGCCCAGTTGGCCCGGCTCGATGACATGCTGGCTCGCCGTTGCCGGGTGGCCGAGCGCTATTTGGCCGCTTTGCCGGGCCTGCGGTTCCTGCGCGGCCCGTACGTGGCGCCCGGCGTTAAACCCAATTGGCAAAGTTTTCAGGTAGCGATTGACCCCGGAGCGCCGCTGAGTCGCAATGGACTGATGGATGCGTTGCACGCCCGCGGCATTGCCACGCGGCGCGGTGTCATGGCCTCCCATCTGGAACAGGCGCTGGCACCCTGGTGCATCATCCTGCCGCAGACCGAGGACGCTGCTGCCCGATGTCTGCAACTGCCCATGCACCCTGGCTTGGACAATGATCAAGTCGATGCGGTGATTGCGGCCCTAGCCGCCTGTCTGTCAATTTCTTAAGCCACAGGACCAGAGCCATGCCTATTGCCGCTTCCGTCACTCTGGGTGAGAGTGTTTCAATCTATCATAAGGATCTGGTCAATCTGTACGGCTGCGTCGTGGGAGACGAGTCCAAAATCGGTGCCTTCGTCGAGATCCAGAAGGGCGCCACCATTGGTAAGCGCTGTAAGATCTCGTCGCATTCCTTCGTCTGCGAAGGCGTGACCATTGAGGATGGCGTGTTCGTGGGTCATGGCGTAATGTTCACTAATGACCTCTATCCCCGCGCCGTAACCGTCGATGGCGGCGTGCAGACCGAAGCCGACTGGTCGGTGGTGCCGACCCTGGTGCGTGGGGGCGCTACGATCGGCAGCGGTGCTACGATCGTCTGCGGCATCACCATCGGCAAGGGCGCCATGATCGCCGCCGGCGCTGTGGTCACGCGCGACGTGCCCGATTTCGCTTTGGTCGCGGGTGTGCCTGCCCGTGTGGTTGGACAGGTTGGTCCCGATGGTCGGTCGGTGCCCCAGAATCCCAGGTGACGCATATCGTTTTTCGCCCTCCCTTCCATTTTCGAAATAGGTCTTTCCCGTCATGACGTCCCAAGTTACTCCCGCCCGCGTGCCCTTCGTTGATCTGGCTCCCCAGTGGCGTCTCATCGAAGAGGGGGTTCGCCCCGAATTGACCCGCTTGTTCGAGAGCAGTTCCTATTGCCTGGGGCCGTGGGTGGACGGGTTCGAGACGGAGATCGCCGCTTATCTGGGCGTGCCCCACGCCATCGGCGTGAATTCGGGGACCTCGGCACTGCATCTGGCCGTTCTAGCGGCAGGTATTGGTCCGGGGGACGAGGTGCTCGTTCCTGCCCAGACCTTTATCGCCACCGTCTGGGGAGTTTTGTATGCCGGAGCGCGTCCGGTGCTGTGCGATGTGGACTCGATGACGGCCTGCATCGATCTGGCGGAAGCCGAGCGTCGGGTTACTCCGCGTACCAAGGCTATCATTCCCGTCCATCTGTTTGGACAGCCCGCCGACATGGCCGCCGTCCTGGCCTTCGCCAAGCGGCATAATTTGGCGGTGATCGAGGATTGCGCCCAGGCCATCGCCGCCCGGTTCGACGGCAAACGCGTTGGTAGTATCGGCCTGATGGGTTGTTACAGCTTCTATCCGGGCAAGAACCTTGGTTGCGCTGGCGAGGGCGGCTTGGTGATCACCCATGACGCGACCATCGCCGCCCGCCTGCGCCGCCTGCGCAACCATGGTCAGAGCGAACGCTATCGCCAGGACGAGGTAGGCTACAATTATCGCATGGAAGGCATCCAGGGACTGATCCTGTCCCACAAACTGCGCCACATCGATGCCTGGACCGCGCGGCGCAAGGAGATCGCCGCCCGCTATGCCGAAGGGCTGGCCGGGCTGCCGCTGGGGATCCCCGCGGCCACCAACGGGGACCACGTCTATCACCTCTATGTGGTGCTAACGGAAAAGCGCGATGCACTGCGCGCCCATCTAGAGGACAAGGCCATTGATACTGGTCTGCACTACCCGATCCCGCTGAACCGCCAACCGTGCCTGGCCAAATACGTGGGTCCTGACGACCGCTATCCCAACGCCGATCGCTTCGCCGATCACGGGCTGTCACTGCCCATGTTCTACGGGCTGGAGGATTCTCAGGTGGATCGTGTCATTGCCGAGATGCACGTTTTCTTTTCGTAAGTGCGAGAGCTCTTCATGACCGCCTGTACACTTCAAGCTCCGTGGCGACTTCCTGATTTTATCATCGGGGGAGCGCCTCGTTCGGCCACCACTTGGATGTACCATCTACTTTCGGCCCATCCCGGAATTCACATGGCTCAGCCGGTCAAGCCGGAACCCAAGTTCTTCCTGATTGACGAGCTTTATGCCAAGGGTCTGGCTTATTACGGCCAGACTTGGTTCTCGGGAATTCCCGAGGGCGTGGTCTGCGGCGAAAAGAGCACCAATTATCTGGAAAGTGCGGTGGCGGCTGAGCGCATGGGTCGGGATGTCCTCCAGGCCAAGTTGATATTTGTCCTGCGCAATCCCATCGACAGAGCCTATTCCAATTTCCGTTGGACCCGGCAGAATGGTCTAGAGACTGAGGTGGATTTCGCCCGGGCCCTTGATCTGGAAGCCGAGCGAGAGGCAAGTCTGCCAGAGAAACTGCGCGTCGTTCGGCCGTTCTCTTATTTCTCGCGCGGGCTTTACGCGGATCTGCTACGCCCGTATCTGGACCGCTTCCTGCGGGAGCAGGTGCTGATCGTTCTACACGAGGATGTTTGCACCCATCCGGACCGAGTGGCGGAAACGTTGCATCGTTTCCTGGGAGTGGAGCCTCGTCCCCAGGATGCCGGAGCCTTGGGCGTTATCAACGCGGCGGAAGATCGCTACGCTCTGCCCTTGTCCCAGGATGTACGGGCGGCATTGGAGGACCGTTACCGGGAACCCAATCTGCGGCTGGCCCAGCTGCTGGGCTTCGATCAGGCGTTCTGGTAATTCTGAGCATCGGCGGCGGCACTCGTACGGGGGCAAGGAAACTTCCCCTATCAATAACAGGAACAGGCTGACCTCCTATCCGACGGTACCTTGCGTGGTGTGCCGGCTTCGAGAGAAATTACGGACGGAATTCGGCGGTTGAAGTGAACCCTTTCCTCAGCCACAACGCTCACCGTAGCAATCTTGAAGGCGAAAGCCTCCGGAAAACCCGGTCCAAACTGACGAAGGAAGGTTGACCAAAACACCCTGATCAGCGACAAAACAAATCAGCCGCAGAGGCCCCCTGGCCCGGGTGACATTATTCCGGAATCGGTGGGCGACACCCTGCCACTACACCCGGGCGACTTCACCGGAATCGGCACACCACGCCGAGGAACATGATCGGTTAAAGTTCTTTCGAAGAGGATCTTCAGTGGCGCCATTATCGATCGATCAGAAGATAGGAAATGTTCCTTCGTTTGAAGGAGCCACAAGTCCTCATAAAGAGCCGCGCCTTTTGCTTCTGTCACTGCTCGTTTCGGCGCTAATCGTCGCGTTAATTTGGCTTCCCATCTTACATTTCGACAGCGCTCCAGCGGGCGATGGCCGGAGGATCGTGCCCTTTCTCAAATTCGTCCATGCAATGAAGGACCATCTGGCCCTGTGGAATCCTTATCGCAATGGCGGTTTTCCACTACTTGGAGATGCTGAGAACTATTGGTTCCCCGCTGTGATTTTGGATCCAACATCACAGCATGTTAATTTTATACTGAATTTAATACTGTTCGCTGAGTCTTTGGTTTGCGTTGTGCCTTTGTGGCTAATCGCGCGCCGACTGCGGCTAAACGCCTATTGGGCGGTCTTACTGGTTGTGACCCTGAGTGTAAACGAGCATGTGTTCGTCTTACATCAGTGGGGATGGATCATCACCTACGTCGATCATATAGCCCTGCTTTTCACGGTTTGGGCTCTTCTAGCAGAAAAGCCGGGACCGATCGAAAATGTCGTGATCATTTTGGGGCATGCCGTATTTTTCGCGTTCGCAGGATATTACGCGCTGATACCCATCGTTATGACTGTCTCGGCTCTGGCACTGCGGGGGCGGCGGGACTGGAGTCGTCCCTATTTCTCGTTCTTCACGATTTTAGGGCATGCTGGCGTGCTGGCCTTTGCCGGGCTGCTGCTGTCTTCTCCTTTGTCGGGGCCGCTGATTACCCATGTCTGGTCCAGCCATGTGCCGATTCAACACCTGTCTTACGAGCCCAACGTTCCGGCGAGCGCGCTGTCTTATGCCCGCCTCCTGGTGCCATTTTTTCCGGCCGACCCCATTCTCGTTTCCTTCACGTCGCTGACGTTACTGCCGGCCCTGATGACTAGGCCGCTGGGACCAACGGTGGAAAGCCAGTTGATGCTTCGAATATTCGCGCCGTTCTATGTTTGGGGTCTGGTTTTTGTGGTCGGAGCGGCGCCGTGGGTGGGGCCTTGGGTCAGGGACGCCTATTCCATCTTGCCCATTGTTTCTGGCGTCCGCTGGTTCCGGGCCTGTGGTGACGTATTACAGCTCGTACTGACAGCGGCAGCCTTCGCCTTGTGCCAGCGCCACGAGGGACGGACTATCGCCGTGTTCGGCCCTCTGTCCCGGTGCGTGTTGGGCTTATATTTCTTGATCTCCGGTATTTACACCGTCGCTATGGTTCGGGAAACCGGCGTGCTCGTGGGCTTGTTGGCCGCTGTAGGCTTATTTCTTCTCGGTGCCTATGCCCTGATCACTATTCGCATCGACTTCGGGATTCGACGAATAGAATCCTTTAGTCTCAAGGGATTCATGGGAGTCCTGGTCGCGCTGACCATGGTCGCCAATATCGCCGAACTGATGTGGAACCGGGAACCGTTCATCGACATAGATCTGTACACCACCAACGCCCCCCAATATCCGGCGTTAGAAAACGCTATCGAGTCCGATAGCGATCCCTATTTCAGATACATTCTTGATTTTGACAATGCGGGCATGTCCATTAGCGCCGCGCAAAAGCGGTCGACTATGGTTTTCAGCTTATACTACCCGAAAGGGTTTGCCTATTCATTGGCTTATATCAGCAGTCATTACAATATTTCCCAGATGCGGCCTCATTGGATCAACTCTGTTGGATGTGATTACTTTGATCCGGTGGCGCTGGAGCTTTTTGGTATCAAATATATCATGTGCGCCGAAGCTCTGACCAATCCGATACTCTCGGCCCGATTTCTGCCGGTTGGCACCGACTCTGGTAAAACGCTCTATCGTGACCAGCAGTATAAGGGCGGGATTCATTTCTTCTGCAAATGGCGCGCTTTTAATGCCCCACCACCTGAACAGGCGCGCAATGATGTCCTTGATTCCTATGGCCATGGGATTGCCATTGTTACGCCGGAGGGGGCGAAGAATCTGCCGGCGTCGGATGAGACGTGTGACAATGCAACAACGGCCGCCGCCGCGGTGACGGAAGACCGACCGGGCCATATGGTCATCTCTGTGTCGACACCCCGCCCGGGTATGATCGTGATCCCCGACAATTACGATAAGGATTGGCAGGCCGAGGCTAACGGACACCCTGTCGCCGTCATCAAGGCTTTCCACGCCTATCTCAGCGTTCCGGTTGCTGCCGGCTCTAGCGTAATCGTTCTGGACTACCGAGATCGGGCCTTTGCTCTGTTCCGCTGGGTTGGGCTGATCGATACCCTGGGCATCCTGGGCTATCTGGCTTTCTCATGGAAGAGGAAGACGTTGCGCCGGCTCGCCAGCGCAACTCCCTGACACCGCCATCGACACGTGGCGGTGATTGCTGGCTGCCACAAGGATTTGCCACCGTGACCAACTGTCCCGACATTGGACGCCAAGTCGTTTCGGCAACAAGACCCCCACCGCGGCGATCCGGCGCGAGCTGCGGCGAAGAAGCGCTATCGGGTCGTCCGTGAAAAACGCTGAACCCGGCAGCGCCACCGGACTTTCCCTGAATTTCAAGTAATCAGAATTGCCGGATTTTGAAGTCTCACCCCCCGAAATCCGGCAAATTGATTTTTGCGAGTTTGGCACTTTCTGTAAGCGGTGTTGTCAGGCCACGGCCTTGAAATGGGCGCATAAGTTCTAATCAGTGAAAGTTGTTATTAGCCTGCTCTTTTGCTCCAGTTACTGGGCGGCTTCACGGGAACCGGCAACAGACGCCCTCGCGTCTCCATTCAAAGAGTTAAAATCACTGTGACGCGGCACTTGATATGTCGTCTTGTCCTTGCGGAAAGACCCAACATAAAGAAATAAGCCCAGAAGGGTGGCTACAATCGCCCAAAAATTATAGCGCAGATCTCCTGCTGGAGTAACGATAAACTGTGGCACGATATAGAATAGGCCCGCGAGTTCTAACGTAAGCGCATGGAATCTTCGCGGTGAATGCTGCACGAGGCATAGTGCGCAGATCACCAAATTTAGGATGTAATAGGGCCAGGGGCGGCAAAAAATCGTCCATGCAGCTATCTCTTGATAATGCACCAACGCCTTCCCGACAAAATTAGGGGTATAGGTGATTCCCATATCGTTGGCATCGACCCCTAGATGGATCGGATAAAACATTTGCCCTGGGGTGGCTCCAATCAACACACGGCTTACGGCAACCCGATGCGCAACATAGGCGTCTGGACGGGCCAATATCGCGTGCAGCCAGGTCTTGGGGACGTCTGCATTCAAGCCGCGTTGGGTAAGGTCAAACCACGCAGGAATCCGGTCAAACGTGATGTTGGCGTGTTCCGGCGAGTAGATCTTTTTAGCCAGTTCCACGGTCATCTGGCTGGATGGAGATTGGGGATCAACGGGAAGCAGCATTTCGCCTGACATAGCGGTCATGCCGAATAGGTCATAGACCATAATAGAGCTCAATATTTCGTTGGGCGGCAACCGCGTGAGTTCGGGAATCTTCCAGGTGTTAACCAGCTTCACCGCCCCCATAATGCCCGCAAAGGCTATTAAGGCCACAGCCACTCGCAGCCCCCACTTTTGCGATCTGGGCTTAGCGGTTAATCCCGGTGTGGCGACGATGGCCCACCACCCTAGTAAGGGAATAAGAACACTGGCGGCGTTGAAACGATAGGCAGCGCCGCCGAACAGAAATACCGGCACCAATGCCAGTAGGCCTAATCGCCTTTTCTCAGAAATCTGCTCTGGAATCGATAGCAGAATTGCTGCCGATGCTGCGAAACAGGACGCAACGGGAATATCTTTCCAGATCACCAACATAGGGCCAAAAAGAACCGGAGTGGCCACAAAACTTACCAGCAATACACATTGCAACAGAACGGGCAGACCTGTCTTTACCAGGACATGGGCAACGGAGATCAGTAAAAGACCATTTTGCGCCACATGCATGACGGCTGGATCAGGATAAATTTGATCCAAAATACGCCAAATATAACTGACGAAGGGAGGATAGTCGCCGCCAACGTTGCCGAAACGCGCGCCTTCGAGCGCGTGTAAGCTATCCCAAGACATAAAGCCCGGATAGACGGCAAGGGTCAACGCAACCGTTAAAACCACAGCCAAAGCGTAAACTTGCCAATGAGACTTTAACAAACGCTTGCCCCTTATTGCATTGTCGCTGCAGTGTCGAAATCTAGCGTTTTTGCCCACTGAGGGCAATAGAACGTGGGGGGCAATCCAGGGCAATCGGGCGAAGCCCGATTGCCCTGCTTTTGTTCACGGCCCTCAGGCGCCAGCCGGAGCCATCCGGCCCCTTGCCTTTCGCGCGGGTTGGCTACGTTAGCATTTATAATGTCGGCGTAGCCAACCCGCGCGGGCGCTCGAGCAACGCCATCGCGTTGAAACCGGGGTGGAGACAAACAGTCTTCGCGCGTTCGCCCGATTGTCCCGGGGGGCGATCGCGTAAGGCGTCCGGATCGAGCAGTCGGAACAGCCGACTGAACGTGTCGTGGCAGGGAAGGCCTTTTCCCAGGGGCAGAAACTTCCCGGAAACCGTTTCTTCTTCACAGCTAATGCCAAGTCTCAATGAGAAGAACTCGACGAGACTTGGCTGGCGCGAGCGCCCGCCGCCGGCTTCGCCGGCACTATTGGAATCGTGCGCAAAGCGCACGGACCGTTGGCGCGAAGCCAAGGGGCGCGGAGGCGCCTCCCCGGCGTTTGAGGGCTGGTGATCGCTTTCGATCACCAGGACTTGGTATAAGTCCGCTATGTCGACGCAACTCTGCGTCGCCGCACAAGAAGGTGTAGAGCGCGATCGACGAGATGTTCAACAGGTCATTCCGTTTCGCATTGCCGGGCCCGGGGATCCGTCAGGCCGCCAAAACACTTCCATCCAACGATCCACCTAAATCAAAAAAATGGGCTCCGGGTAGAATCGACTTTGTGGCAACACGCAAGCAAATTCCGTATGAAAATCTCCCGGGATTCCTCAGTCCACTGGTTGACAAGCTAAGATAAATCAAGTTTAACAACCTGCGTTCGATGAGCTGGTTGTTATTGAGCTGGTTGTTATTGAGCTGGTTGTATATGGATGGAGCGGCTCCGCGCCGGCCATGGCTGTCATGATGCGAGGTTAATATGAAGGTCGTAATTCTGGCGGGTGGTCTAGGGACGAGATTGGCCGAAGAGACCACCACTCGACCAAAACCGATGGTGGAGATCGGTGGGCGACCTATTCTTTGGCATATTATGAAGGGCTATAGCGCCGCTGGGTTTAATGATTTCATCATTTGCCTTGGCTACAAGGGTTATTGTATTAAAGAATTTTTTGCTAATTATTTCCTTCATAACACCGACGTTACGATCGACACCGGTACCAATGAGGTCACTTGGCACCGTAGCCATTTGGAAAAGTGGAAGGTGACTCTGGTCGATACCGGGGAAGGAACCATGACCGGCGGCCGGCTAGCTCGGGTTCGCGGGCATCTGGACGAAGATGACTTTTGCATGACCTATGGCGACGCGGTTTCTAATATCGATGTCGCATCGCTGGTCAAATTTCATCGGGATCACGGCAAACTGGCAACGTTGAGCGCGGTCGAACTGACCGGCCGTTTCGGCAGTTTGGTCATCGAAGACGAACAGGTTAAGACCTTTCAGGAAAAGCCGGTTAAAAGCGGTAACTGGATCAATGGTGGATTCTTCGTTTTATCGCCCAAAGTCCTTGATTTGATTGATGGTGACCAATGTATTTGGGAGCGTCAACCACTGGAAAAGCTGGTTGCGCGTGGAGAGCTCATGAGCTACCGCCATCGGGGATTCTGGCACTGCATGGATAATATTCGCGATAAAAATACCCTTGATGAGCTGTGGGAAAAAGGGGCACCGTGGAAGACCTGGTGAACGAGAGTCCTTTCTGGAAAGGACGTTCCGTATTGGTGACCGGCCATACCGGCTTCAAGGGAAGTTGGTTGGTAACGTGGCTGGAAACATTGGGGGCACGCGTGAGTGGATTGGCGTTGGTGCCGCCTACGCGACCGTCCTTGTTCGACCTTGCGGGCGTGGAGGCGACCATGGCCCAATCGCTCGTGGGCGATGTCCGTGATGCCGAGGCCGTCGCCGCCGCGGTCACGCGGGTTAAGCCGGAGGTCATTTTTCACCTCGCGGCGCAGCCGATCGTCTTACGCTCCTATCAAGAACCGATAGAAACCTACGCCACCAATGTCATGGGCACGGTTCACCTTCTGAATGCCGTGCGTACGTGCGGGACCGTACGTGCGGTGGTGTCCGTTACCAGCGACAAATGCTATGAAAACCGAGAGTGGGTGTGGGGCTATCGCGAAACCGATCCGATGGGAGGGTTCGATCCCTACAGTAGTAGCAAGGGCTGTGCTGAACTTGTGACCGCAGCATACCGTAATTCATACTTCAATCCTGCCGATTATGATCGCCACGGAGTCGCCTTGGCTTCGGTTCGGGCTGGCAATGTGATTGGCGGCGGTGACTGGGCCGAGGATCGGCTGATTCCTGACCTGGTGCGAGGACTGATCACAGGGAACACTGTGCCGATCCGCAATCCGCATGCGGTTCGTCCTTGGCAGCATGTGTTGGAACCACTTTCGGGTTATATTCGCTTGGCGCAGCGATTGGTTGAAAAGGGCGTTGACTATGCCGAAGCGTGGAACTTTGGCCCTCTGGAGCCCAACGCGCGCTCCGTCGGATGGATTGTCGATCAGGCTATGGGAATGTGGGACCGCGACCATGCGAGTGTCTGGGTTCCTGATAGTCAAATCCGTCCTCACGAGAACGTATATTTGAAACTCGACTGCTCAAAGGCAGCGGCCAAGCTCGGTTGGCGGGCAAAGTGGGATATTAAGACCACCTTGCGCTACACCATGAACTGGTACCGGAGTTGGTCGCGTGGAGAAGACGTTCGCGCGGCGACTCTCGCTGATATTGCCGCTTATGGGGCAGATGTCCTTGCAAACGATGAGTGACTGCCGTTTCTCGTGTCCAGCGGCAAGGTTATAAACGCAGTTCGCGTAACCGAGAGTCTCAATGGAGGAGATGAAAAAATGAATTCCGGGGTGGACTCGGGAGATGCGGCGGCGTTGCGCGCCCAAATCCTTGAATTGACTGAACGTTTTGCCCGTTTGGCGCATGCGCCCAAACCGTTTGTGACCGGCGAATCCCCGGTGCCGGTGTCGGGAAGGGTTTATGGGCCGGAGGACGTGCGGACGCTTGTCGACTCCGCCTTGGATTTCTGGCTGACAACGGGGCGCTACAATGACCAGTTCGAGCAGTTGCTGGAAGAGTTTATCGGCGTCCGCTTTGCCCTGACGGTCAATTCTGGCTCGTCCGCCAATCTCGTGGCGTTCGGCGCGTTGACGTCGCACTTGCTGGGCGAAGAGGCGTTGCGCCCGGGTGACGAAGTGATTACCGCTGCGACAGGCTTTCCAACCACCGTTAATCCAACCTTGCAGTATGGGTTGGTTCCTGTCTTTGTCGATGCTCATATTCCGACCTACAACATTGATTCGGCGCAAATCGAAGCCGCGATTTCCAGCAAGACCCGGGCGATCATGGTAGCCCATACCCTAGGAAACCCGTTCGACCTCAAGACGGTGATGGATATAGCCAAGCGTTATAATCTAAGGGTGATCGAAGACTGCTGCGACGCCCTGGGAGCCCGTTACGATGGCCGCCCAGTCGGTACGTTCGGCGATGCGGGCACTCTTAGCTTTTATCCCGCCCATCACATCACCATGGGTGAGGGGGGCGCCGTCTTCACCAATTCGCCCAAACTGAAACGCGCGATGGAGTCTCTGCGCGATTGGGGCCGCGATTGTTTTTGTCCGCCGGGTAAGGACAATACCTGTGGTCGCCGCTTCGAATGGACCCTGGGGGATCTCCCGGCCGGGTATGACCATAAATATGTTTATAGCCATCTTGGCTATAATTTGAAGATTACGGACATGCAGGCTGCAGTTGGCGTTGCGCAATTTGGCCATTTGCCGTCTTTCATTGAGGCACGTCGCAATAATTTTGCCGTGTTGAAGACGGCGCTAGCCGACCTCGAAGATGTTTTTGTCCTGCCGGAGGCCACGCCGAACAGTGAGCCGTCCTGGTTTGGTTTCCCGCTGACCCTGCGGGAAGGAGCGCCGTTCACCCGTGATGCCCTTGTTCAGCATCTGAATCAGAAAAAGATTGGGACACGGCTGTTATTCGGCGGCAATTTGATCCGCCAGCCATATTTTGCCGGCCGTCAATATCGTGTGGTAGGCGAACTGACCAACAGCGACCGAATCGCCCGGGATACGTTCTGGATCGGTGTCTTTCCTGGATTGACAGAACCGGCCCTGGATTATGTTTCAGCGGTATTGCACGATTACGTTCACTCCCGCCGTTAATGAGAAAGCCGTTAACGAGAGAAGTGAACTCGCCGATGCGCTGTTTTTTCGCTGGACAGATAAGTCATGTCGGTTCGTCCGTCCTGTGGATCCTGCTTGGCCGCCGGGGCAGAGTGACTTCGGCGTGGCTTGATGAGAAAATGGCTCCAGAGGTTCGAGCCCAATTTCTCCGTTTCCTGTTGGTTGGCGCTTTTAACACGGCCTTTGGCTACGCGGTGTTCGCGTTATTGCTGTGGGTTGGATTGCCGAATGCCGGCGCCTTGGCTCTCTCTACCGTCGCCGGCGTTCTTTTCAATTTCCAAACCACCGGACGACTGGTGTTCGCGAACCAAGGTTGGCGGCAACTTCCGCGTTTTCTTATTGGCTACGGCGCGGTGTTCGTCATAAATCTGGGGCTTCTTGACGCTCTCGTCGCCATCGGATTGTCCGCCTATGTGGCGCAGCTGTTCATCCTTCCCGTTGCCGTCGTCATTTCTTTCATCATCAGCAAGATCTTCGTGTTCCGGAGCCAGTCATGAAAACAATTTCCATTGTCACGCCGTGCTTCAACGAAGAGGAAAACGTCCGTGAATGTTACGAGGCCGTTCGCCGGGTTTTCGCGGAAAGCCTGTCCGGCTACAGGAAGGAACATATTTTTTGTGACAACTGTTCAACCGACCGCACTGTGGAAATTCTCAAGGAGATTGCGCGCGAGGACCCAGAGACAAGGGTGATACTCAACGCCCGCAATTTTGGGCCAATGCGATCGACTTATAATGGCGTGCTTGCCGCGACCGGCGACTGTGTGCTTTTGTTTTTACCTGCCGATTTGCAGGATCCGCCGGAGTTGCTGCCCGAGTTTGTAAATCTATGGGAGTCGGGTTACGAGGTCGTGTATGGCATCCGTGCTGTTCGTGAGGAGAAGCCGCTCATGCGAAACATCCGAGGGTTGTACTATCGCATGATTACAACCTTCTCGGATTTGGTGGTACCTCGCGGCGTTGGGGATTTTCAACTGGTCGACTCCAAAGTGATCAACGCCATGCGGAAAATTGACGACGTTTATCCGTTTATGCGAATGATGACCTTCGAATGCGGATTCCGCTCCGTTGGTGTTCCCTACACCTGGAAGGCCCGTCAACGCGGCTTGTCCAAGAATCGGATTAAGCATCTGCTGGATCAGGGAATGAACGGGTTTGTAACGTTCACCAAAATTCCCATGCGTCTCGCTCTCTGTGCCGGCGCGGTGATTTCGGTCCTCAGTGTCTTGTATGCGGTGGTCAGTCTGATCGTTGGCATCATTTTTTATCGTCAGATTTCCAATCCTGGAATCATGACCCTGATCGTTGCTATGTTTTTCTTCGGTGGCGTCCAGTTGCTGTTCATGGGCCTGCTCGGAGAATATGTCCTACAGATCTACGCACAAGTGCGCCACACTCCTCTAGTGATTGAACGGGAACGAATCAATTTTGAGGGGGAATCAGAGGCGAGTCACGATGGGCATATTGCGGATGCCAAAAAATAACGAGTCGTCCGTGAAGAAGCCTGAGACGGGCTGATATTCTTTGGTGTGGTTTTCTATATCACTGCGCGCGCAGGAGACCTTTTCATAAGGATGCTTGGCATCACCGGCGGCGGCGGTCAACGAGATGACGCCGAAGCGTGGGTTGGGCTCGCCTTGTGTCCATTCGACATCCGATGCAAATCCTTGAATAGTGTCCCTTCAGGGGTAGACCCATCACCAGGCGCGGCGCAGCTGTCCAGTATCTCGTCGTCGCCCGATACAGCACCTGACCCGCCCGAGATTTTGCCGGTGTTACCGCCATCCCCGGCCGCTACAGGCTCAAGGCGGGCAACGCTTACTCTGCATTTTCAATATCGGTCGGGACAACCCTATTTTATAAAGACAACCGGTTGTTCCCGTTGTTGGTGGGGGGTAATGTGCGCGGTCGCTGCAGAAGGTGACGGGGTGAGCGTTGCCTTACACTGAGATCGTATTGGACGAGATCGTTGCCATGAACATCAGTCTTCCCAGTGGTCCGAGTCATCTTCGCCGGTTGGAGGCGGAGAGCATTTACATCATGCGGGAGGTGGCGGCCTCGTTTATTAAACCGGTGATGTTGTATTCGATTGGCAAGGATTCCTCGGTTCTGCTTCACTTGGCGATGAAGGCATTTTATCCGGGGAAACCGCCGTTTCCATTTCTCCATGTGGACACGACGTGGAAATTCCGCGAGATGATCGCCTTTCGCGACCAGCGGGCGCAGGAACTGGGACTGGATCTGATTGTGTATATCAATCGGGAGGGGGTGCAGCGAGGCATATCACCCTTTGTCCACGGCTCGGCACTGTACACCGATGTCATGAAGACGGAGGCACTGAAGCAGGCCCTGGATGCCAATGGTTTTGACGCGGCGATGGGGGGGGCGCGGCGCGACGAGGAAAAATCGCGGGCCAAAGAGCGGATCTTTTCGCATCGCACGACAGCCCATCGCTGGGAGCCTAAGAATCAGCGGCCCGAACTGTGGAGCCTGTTCAACACCCGCTTGGCGCCGGGGGAGAGCATGCGGGTGTTCCCACTGTCCAACTGGACCGAGTTGGACATCTGGCAATACATCCAACTGGAGAAAATTCCCATTGTGCCGCTTTACTTCGCCGCGCGGCGGCCAGTGGTAGAGCGGGATGGGGCGCTGATCATGGTGGATGACGAACGCATGCCGCTATGCCCGGGTGAGGTGCCGGAGACTCGAATGGTCCGCTTTCGCACTCTGGGCTGTTATCCGCTAACCGGTGCCATGGAGTCCTCAGCTACCACCCTGGATGAAATTGTGATGGAGATGTTTTCTTCACGCACCTCGGAGCGGCAAGGACGGATGATTGACAAGGACCAAGCCGGATCAATGGAGAAGAAGAAGCAGGAGGGCTATTTCTAATGATTGCCGCACCCGCCTCCTTAGCGGCCGGGACCTCTCCTCCGATGATTCCGGGTGAAGGTCCACCGGTACTACGCTTCATCACCTGCGGCAGCGTGGATGACGGCAAGAGTACGTTGATTGGCCGCCTTCTTTTTGATTCCAAAATGTTGTTTGATGATCAGCTTGCTACGTTGGAAAGCGATAGCAAGGTTCATGGCACCACCGGCGGCGCTCTAGATTTCGCCTTGCTTTTGGATGGATTGCAGGCGGAGCGCGAGCAAGGCATTACCATCGACGTGGCCTATCGTTTTTTTGCCACCACCGACCGACGCTTCATCGTCGCCGACACTCCGGGCCACGAGCAATATACCCGCAACATGGCTACCGGAGCCTCTACGGCCGATCTGGCGGTGATCCTGGTGGATGCGCGCAAGGGCGTCCTGACACAGACCCGCCGTCACAGCTACATCGTCGGGCTGTTCGGCATCCGTCATGTGGTATTGGCCGTCAACAAGATGGACCTGATCGACTTCGATCAGGTCCGCTTTACTGCCATTGTCGCCGATTACGAGGCACTGGCCCGCGACTTAGGGCTACCTCATGTCCAATGCATCCCGGTTTCCGCCCGGGATGGTGACAATGTCTTTCAAGGCAGTGCGCGCATGCCCTGGTATGAGGGACCGACCCTGATGGGGCATCTTAACACGGTGAAGATCGGAATCGATGTCGAGAAGGCTTTCTTCCGCATGCCGGTGCAATGGGTCTGCCGCCCCAATGCTGAATTTCGCGGTTATGCCGGGCGCGTGGTCGGCGGTATCGTGCGGCCCGGAGAGCGCGTCACGGTTTATCCGTCAGGAAAATCCACCACGGTAGCGCGCATTGTCACCGCCGATGGAGATCTCGAGCAGGCAGTTCCAGGCCAGTCAGTGATCCTGACGTTTGAAGACGAAATCGACATCAGCCGCGGCGACTTGCTGGCGGCGGGCTCGGTGCCAGTGGTGGCGGATCAGTTTTCCGCCCATCTGCTATGGATGGATGAAGAGCCCATGCTGCCGGGGCGGCAATATCTTCTACGGGCGGGTACCCGTATGATGCGGGCCACCATCTCCACCCTTAAGCACAGCGTCAACATCAACACGCTGGAACATCTGGCCGCCAGCCATCTGGACCTCAACGGGATTGCCGTGGTCAATTTGGGACTGGACCGACTGCTGGCCTGCGATCTCTATTCTACCAACCGCGAGACCGGCGGTTTCATCCTGATCGACCCCTTCAACAACCGGACGGTGGGAGTCGGCATCCTGGATTTCGACTTGCGCCGATCGTCCAATGTACCGCTTCAGAAGTTGGACGTGTCCAAAGTGCTCCGGGCGCGCCAGAAAGGCCAGCGCCCCTGCGTGCTTTGGTTCACCGGCCTGTCGGGCTCGGGCAAATCCACCATCGCTAATCTGGTGGAAACTCGCCTGGCGTTGATGGGCCGCCATACGTATCTGCTGGATGGCGACAATTTGCGCCATGGTTTGTCTCGCGATCTTGGGTTTACAGCTGAGGCGCGGGTCGAAAATATGTGCCGGACAATGGAAGTGGCCCGTATCCTGGTGGATGCCGGGTTGATTGTCCTGGTGTCGTTGATTTCACCCTTCCGGTCCGAGCGGCAGGCGGCGCGCGATCTACTGGAACCTGGCGAGTTCATCGAAATTCATGTGGCGACGCCCCTTGAGGAGTGCGAGCGGCGTGATCCAAAGGGCCTTTATCAAAAGGCTCGCAGCGGAGAGATTCCCAATTTTACCGGGATCGGGTCACCGTATGAACCACCATTGTCTCCGGAATTGACAATCGACACCTCCGAACTATCGCCTGAGCAGGCTGTAACGCGGGTGGTGGAGTACCTACAAGCAACAGGGTGTTTTGCATTGGGGGATCAATAATGCTGAATGTCGGGTTAATTGGTTATGGCTATTGGGGCCCCAATCTGTTTCGCAACTTTAACGCCAACTCGGGGTTTCGGGTGACGGCTGTCGCTGATCGCTGTCCCGCAGTTCGCGAGAAACTGGCCAAGGCTCATCCAGGCCTAATTATCGTCGCCGAAGCAGGCGAACTGATCACCATGGCCGGCATTGATGCCCTGGCTGTCGCAACTCCGGTGGCGACCCACTATCCCATTGCCAGCAAGGCCCTGGATGCGGGTAAGCATGTGATGATGGAAAAGCCGCTGTGCACTACTGCGGAAGAGGCCAGAGATCTGATCACTCGGGCCGAGAGGGCTGGCCGGGTGCTGATGGTGGATCACACATTCCTGTTCACCGGAGCGGTCCAGACTATTCAGGACCTACACCGTAAGGGTGATCTGGGTGACGTCTGTTATTTTGACTCGGTCCGAGTCAATCTGGGCCTGTTCCAGCCCGATGTGAACGTGTTGTGGGACTTGGCGCCCCATGATCTGTCCATTCTAAATACGCTAGTGGATGAGGACCCGCTCCATGTGGAAGCCGCCGGCTACTGTCATGTGAACCCGGGCTTACCCGACATGGTTTATCTGACGCTCCATTATCCGGATAACAAGGTAGCTCATCTGAATCTCAGTTGGATGTCTCCCGTGAAGATCCGCCGTGTCGCCATCGGGGGCACACGCAAAATGTTGATCTGGGATGATTTGAACCCCGAAGAGAAGATCAAAATCTACAACAGCGGCATCGAGTTCCAGCCGGAAACCAGCCGCAATACCATCCTGCCGGACTACCGCATCGGCGATATCACTTCCCCTCGCGTGCCCAAGTATGAGGCGCTGAATGGCGTAGTCGAGCATTTCCGCCGCGTTATCACCGGTGAAGTCACGTCGATCATGGATGGTCGCAAAGGGCTGCGAGTGGTCAGCATTCTGGAGCGGGCTCAGGCCAGCCTGGATGCCCATCTCAAGCGCGTCTCTGAGGCGGGAGGAGGGATCCGATGAGCGGTCGTATCCTCGTCACTGGCGGCGCCGGCTTTATCGGCAGTCATCTGGTGGATCATCTGGTGGGAAAGGGCGCGATGGTGACCGTGTTGGATGACTTCTCCACCGGTCATCCCGACAACATTACGGCTGCTCAGGCCAACGGCGATGTGCGTGTGATTCAGGGCTCGATCCTGGATGGCGGTGCCGTCGAGACGGCCATGGAAGGGGTGGACCGGGTATTCCATTTGGCAGTGCAATGCGTCCGCCGCTCCATCGGCAAGCCTATGGAGAATCACGAGGTTAACGCCACCGGAACTCTGTGCATGCTGGAGGCGGCGCGGCAGAAGAAGGTGCGGCGCTTTGTCTATTGCTCCTCCTCGGAAGTCTATGGAAACACCTCCAAAGACCGGCTCAACGAACGCTCCTCGGTCTGCGAGCCTATGACCGTCTATGGCGGCGCCAAACTGGCCGGGGAGACCTACACCAAGGCCTATTTCCGTACCTATGGCATGGAAACGGTGGTGGTGCGCCCCTTTAATGCCTACGGTCCTCGCGAGCATGACCAGGGCGACATTGCCGAGGTGATTCCGCGTTTCGTCATCCGCGTGCTGAACGGATTGCCGCCAGTGATTTTCGGCGATGGCAGTGCCGGTCGCGACTTCACCTATGTGACCGAGACCGCTCGCGGCTTGGCGCTGGCTGCCGAGTGTGATGCCCTGATCGGTCGCGAAGTCAATATCGCCTATGGTACCATGGTAACCATCCGCGAGGTGGCCGAGACCATCACGCGCCTGTGCAAGCGCTCTGATCTGGCCCCGTCCCTGGCGGCGCCGCGCCCCGGTGACGTGCATGTGCTGCATGCCGATATCGCTTTAGCCCGGGAACTGTTGGCCTTCAAGGCAGAGATCTCGTTCGCCGAGGGCATCGAATGCTATCTGCAATGGTTTAATCAGACCTATCCGAACCCATCCAAGCTCTTGGAAGAGAATACCATCAACTGGATCATGCCCTGTGCCAAGGCCTAGGCGGACAGGGTCCATGCAGAACGCCGATTTCACTACGGCCGGTTTTTCGGCTTCCGACCGGGAAACGGCGCTGGTGGTTGATGTGGTCCTAGAGCAACTGTCCCCCGGGGTACCGGCCCGCATTTTGGAAATCGGCTGCGGTGTTGGCGCCGTCTGCCTGGAACTGGCCCGGCGGCGGTCCGAGGTCCGGGTGGTAGGGGTGGACATTTCCCCCGCCAATGTGGAGGCCGCCCAGGCCAATGCCCGAGTCCAGGGGGTGGCGGATCGGGCGGACTTTGTCGCCCAGGACTACCTGACTTTTCAGGACGGGAACTTTGACCTGATCCTATCCAACAGCGTGCTCTACGTGATCCCCGCGCCCCTGCCGGATCTGGCGGCGAAGATGGTTCGGGATCTGGTGCCGGGGGGGGGCATGGTACTGATTATGCCTACCGACTGTCCGTCCAACCGCCTGCTGATCACGTTGCGCCGGATACTGCGCTGCCTGCGCTCTCATTGGTTGGAGGATGCTGCATTGGTCGTGGCGAAGCGGATATATCCCGATTGGGACGAAGCTCAGTTACGCGATCGTATTCCCTACTTATATATCATTCCGGTCCATCTGGATTCGCCGGCTTTCCGCGCCGTTCTGGCAGCGGCGGGTTTGGAGAGCTGTTCAATTTCGGGTTGGCTGCGTAGCAGCATGGCCAAGCTGAAGCATTCGTTGGTTCTGTACCGCAAACGCGCCTGATCCTTTCTCGATACAGCACAAGGACGTTCGATGACCGCCACTGCCGCCCATCCTCCGGCCTCTTGGAACGTCCGGCTGCAACGCGTTGCTCCGGCACTCGCCTGCCCGCACTGCCGAGGTGCGTTGGTCTTTCACCTGGATGGCGCCGGCTGTGTCCCCTGCGCCCGGCATTATCCCTATCGTGACGGCAAACTCTATTTCATCGAGGGCTTCACCAGCCATGATCCTCTCGACAAGATCAAGGAGACGCTGAAGCGCCGCTTCGGTAAGCTGTTCTACACTCTGGGCATCACCCTGGTAGCGCCAACCTTTCCCTTTTCGCTGAAGCGGGCGATGGCGCCCTATATCGACCCGGCTCAGGTGTTGGTGGTGGATATCGGTAGCGGCAACCATCGTGTTGACGATCACATAATTGCCGTTGATGGCATGAACTATCCCGAGGTCGATCTCGTGGCCGATATCACCGCCTTGCCCTTTCACGACGGGAGTGTGGATGGATTTGTTTCGCGCAGCCTGCTGGAACACGTTTGGCCCCTGGAAAGTGCCGTTTCGGAGCTCAAGCGGTGCACTCGGGCTGGCGGCGTCAATCTGCATTTAATCCCGTTTCTGTTTCCCTTTCATGCGTCGCCCTACGATTTCCAGCGCCTGACTCATGCAGGTGCCGCCCGACTGTTCGACGACTGGACGGTGTTACGTCAGTACAATGCCACTGGCCCGGTGACATTCTTTCTAGTTGGGGTGATCGAGTTCCTGTCGGTGACCCTTAGCCTTGGTTTGCAGCAGTTGAAGGCACCCCTTTACTTGTTGCTCTGTCTACTGTTGTTTCCGCTCAAGTTCTTGGACGCCCCCTTCGTTGGCCGCCGGGTCTATATGGGCATGGCACCGACGATCGTTACCGTTGTGCGTAAGCCGGGTGGATCGGGCGCGTCATGAGCCTGACGATGCCCTGGTTCCGGTGGATGGCTGGGGCAAGCGGGCGGTGGTGGCACGCGATCCGCGCATCTTTGGCACCGTCAAGGATCTTATCGCCCCCAAAACATGCGCCATGAACTGGTCCGACTGGCGGGGTTGATCGAATGGAGGTTCTTCGACGAGCGGTTCGAGCCG
>Ga0209415_10005136_pt1 | contig 23643 bp, 23 predicted proteins | sample PeaSoiSIISIP2007_FD_187696 | JGI IMG/M metagenome (GOLD analysis project Ga0209415, IMG submission 187696) | Peat soil microbial communities from Weissenstadt, Germany - SII-SIP-2007 (SPAdes) (version 2) | ecosystem: Environmental > Terrestrial > Soil > Wetlands > Peat | place: Germany... | reverse complement strand
GTCGCCCCCCCGGGCCAACACGTCGCCCCCCCGGGCCAACACGTCGCCCCCCCGGGCCAGCACTAGGTCCTCCAGAGGAGGACGAGGGCGCAGTCGTCGGAGCCGCCGGTCGTGCGCTGCAGGTTGGTGACCAGGGTCTGGGCGCCGGGCTTGAAGCCGCCGGACAGCACGCGCTCGGCCTCGCCGAGCAGGTGGTCGGTGCCGGCGTCGATGTCGCGCCCGGGCGCTTCCACCAGGCCATCGGTGTAGAGCATCAGCGCGTCGCCGCGCTGCAGGGTGCCGCGTTCGGTCTCGGTCGCGGCGCCGCGCAGGTCGGGGAGCACGCCGAGCACGATCCCGCGGGCCCTGGTCAGGCGCCAGCGGCCGGCCGCCGCGTCGTAGTGCACGGCAGGCGGGTGGCCGGCCGAGGAGATCACGTACTCGCCGGAGGCCAGGTCGAGCGACAGGTGCACCGCGGTGACGAAGCCTTCCGCGGCCGCGCCGCGACGCATGTAGGCGTTGCAGGCGGGCAGGAACTCCTCCCTCGGCACCGAACCGAGCAAGCCGCCGAAGGCGCCAGACAGCAGCAGGGCCCTGGTCCCGGCGTCGATGCCCTTGCCGGACACGTCGACCAGCGCGACCTCGAGCGTCTTGCCATCGCAGAACGACACCACGAAATCGCCGCCGAACGAGGAGCCGCCGGCCGGCCTGAGCACCACCGACGAGCCCCACCCCTCGCCCAGCGGGGGCAGCTTGCCCTGGGCCTGGATGCGGTCCCGCAGCTCGAGCAGCATCCGGTCGCCGCGCAGGCCCTGGACGCCGAGCTTCTTGCGGGTCCGGGCCAGGACGTAGGCGAAGACGGCGGTCAGCACGATGGTGGCCACGATCCCCGCGCCAGCTTTGCCCTTGACCAGGTCGTAGATCAGGCCGGCCGCGACGAAGACGAAGAAGATACGCAGCGCCCGGGGCCACAGCAGCAGGCCGCCGGCCAGGATCGGCAAGATCATCACGCCGGGCGAGAACCACCACACAGAAACGTGCACCGCCGCCACCGAGATGGCGATCACCGCGACCGAAAGGACGAACGCCATCCGCCGGTTCCTGGTGATGAATTGCCTGGTCAGCTGCGTTCGCAGGAACCCCAGGACCCTGATGACGCGGCCCGCGCGGCGGCGGGCCGCAGGGGCGGGAGGGGTAACCATGACGCGCGCCGGGCGAGCGACATGCCACACCGGCTCGCGGGTGCAGGCCCCCTGGGCCTGCGCGAGCGGCCGGTGCAGGAGGTAATGTCAGCAACCACAGCGGGCTCTTTGTATGACGCGGACTTTCGCAGAGGCAAACTGTAGTCGATCGGGGGCCGACGGTCTAAACCAGTCGCATGGGTCGCGGGACGCGAGGTACGAAAGCATCATGACGACATCGGCACGCAGCGGCGATCACCCGTATCCGATCCGGCCGGTCCGCCCGGAGGAATTCGACTCCTTCCACACCGTGGACATGCACGCCTTCCACGGCTCACCGCTGTCGCAGGACGACCGGCAGGTGGTCACGTCGCGGCTGGAATTCGATCGCAGCCTCGCGGCGTTCGACGGCGCCACGCCGGTCGGGACCGCGGCGGCCTACACCTTCCAGCTCACCGTGCCCGGGTTCCAGAGCCTCCCGGCGGCCGGCGTGACATGGGTGTCCGTGCTTCCGTCGCACCGGAGGCGGGGCGTGCTGAGCAGCCTGATGCGCCGGCAGCTGGCCGACGTCCGCGACCGCGCCGAGCCGCTCGCGGTGCTGTGGGCGTCCGAGTCCGTTATCTACTCCAGGTTCGGCTACGGCCGCGCGATGTGGCAGGCCGACTTCACCCTGTACCGGGGTGAGGCCGCGCTGGCCAGGACCGCGCCGGCCGACGCCGGGCTGCGGCTGCGGATCATCAACCCGGTGGCCGCGATGCCCGAGCTGGCCAAGGTCTACGACGCCGTCCTGCCGTCTCGTCCCGGTTTCATCGCCCGGAACGAGGCGTGGTGGCAGGGCCTGGTGTACGACCCGCCGGACCGGCGGCACGGCACGAGCCCGCTGCACTGCGTGCTCGCCGAGGACGACGCCGGCCCGCGTGGCTACGCGCTGTACTCGGCGGCCAACCGCTGGGACCACGAGACGTCCCTGCCCGACAGCGCGCTGACCGTGCGGGAGATGGTCGCCGCCGACGCCGCCGCCAGCGCCGCGCTGGCGGCCGACCTGCTCAGCCGGGACCTGACCACGGAGTTCCGGGTCCGCGGGCGCCCGGTCGATGACCCGCTGCTGTACCAGCTGGCCGACCCCAGGAGGGCACGCACGCGGCTGAAGGACGCGCTGTGGGTGCGGATCACCGACGTCCCCGGAGCGCTGGCGCGGCGCCGGTACTCCAGCCCGGCGGACGTGGTCATCGAGGTACGCGATGACCTGCTGCCGTCCAACGCCGGGCGGTGGCAGCTGACCACGGCCGGGGCCGCGCCGGACGGGGGCGGCCTGGAGGCCTCGTGCACTCGCGCGGACGATGGCGCCCCGGCGGACGTGGCACTCGACGTCGCCGAGCTCGGAGCGGTCTACCTGGGCGGTACCCCGCTCGGCGCGCTGGCCGCGGCGGGGCTAGTGACCGAGCGTCGCCCCGGCGCCGTCCGCCAGCTCGCCACCGCCCTGTCCTGGGACCTCGCCCCCTGGTGCCCGGTCAACTTCTAGGTCTGCGATGTCGCGAACCCCGCGCAGCGGGGAGAAGAACACCCACCAGCCCGCCGCCCAGCTGCCGGCGAACGCGATCCAGAGCGTGGCGCGCACGCCCAGCCAGGTGCCGAGCGCGCCGCCGAGCAGGCCGCCGAGGGGCAGCGTGCCCCAGACGACCCAGCGGACCGCGGCGTTCATCCGGCCGAGCAGCCGCGGCGGGCAGATCGCCTGCCGGTAGCTGACCTGCGCCACGTTGTACACCACGGCGCTGAACGAAAACCCCGCGAACCCGACCGGAAACAACACGACCAGCCAGCCCGGCTTGGCCAGCGGGACGAGCAGCTGCGGCAGACCGAAGACCAGCATCGAGAACCAGATGATGCGGGCCGAGCCGATGCGCCGGCTCAGCCGGCCGGACAGCACCCCGCCGGCCACACCGCCGAGGCTGGCCACGGACACGAGCAGGCCCACCTCGGCGGGCCGGACGTGCAGGATCCGGACCAGGAAGATGATCTCAACGGCAGTGGCCATGGCGCCGAACAGGTTCGCGGTGCCGGTGCAGGCCACGATCTTGCGCAGGATCGGGTGCCGCAGGACGAACGACAGCCCTTCGGCGATCTCGGTCCGCAGCTTCTGGCGCTGGTCCGGATGCGGCGGTTCCTCGCGGGCACGGATGGCGAGCAGAGACGCCACCGAGACGGCGTAGGAAATCGCGTCCGCGGCCATGGCCCGGGCCGCGCCGGCCAAGGCGACCAGGCCGCCCCCCACGCCCGGGCCTGCCACCTGCGCGAACGACTGGGTCGCGCCGAGCTTGCCGTTCCCGTCGACCAGGGCTTCCTTCGGTATCAGGACAGGCAGGTAGCTCTGGTAGGACACGTCGAAGAACACGGTGCACACCCCGGCGGTGACCGCGACTGCGTACAGCTGCCCCAGCGTGAGCGCGCCCAGCGCGGCGGCGACCGGGACCGAGCCGATGATCGCCATCCGGGCCAGGTCGCACCAGATCATCAGCCACCGCTTGGTGTGCCGGTCCACGATGGCGCCGGCCGGCAGGGCGATCAGCGCGAACGCGAGGGTCGCCGCCGAGGTGAGCAGGCCGACCTCGAACGTGGACGCCCGGAGCACGAGCACCGCGGTCAGCGGCAGCGCGAGCTGGGTGATGGCCGAACCCATCTCGCTGACCGTCTGCCCGCCCCACAGCAGCAGGAAGTTCCGGTGCCGCCAGAGCGGCCTGCCCGGGTCGTCCCCCTGCACGGGCTCCACTGTGCCCGGCCCGGGCCGGGTTGTCCAACGGCTGGCCCCGGGGGAGGATGGCCTCGTGGCGGCGATGAAGGTGACGGGCAGCGCGGCGATGCGGGCCAGGGACGTGTCCCGGCCGCACGCCGAGCACCTGGCCCACGCCGAGGCGGCCGAGGCCGACGTGGCAAGCAGCCGGCCGGGCGGCGGGCCGGCTGCGGGCGGCGGGCCGGTTACGGGCGGCGGGGCGGCTGCGGGCGGCGGGGCGGTTACAGGCGGCGGGCCGGTTCCCGTGGACGGGCGGGTTCCCGTGGACGCGGCCGGTGCGGACACGGCCGGTGCGGACGCCAGGCCGGGAGACGAGGTGCGCCGGGGAGCCAGGGGCGGTGCGCGGCGGCGATGGCGGCCGCGGGGATCGGGGCGAGGCCGGGCGTCCCGCTGACCGCCTGGCCGACCGATACTTGGTCCATGTCGCATGCGCCGTCCGTCGAGGTCCGGTGAGCGCCCCGCACTCGCTGCTTAGGTTCTAGCGATCCTCGCAACACCCCTGAGTAAGGGGGATGCGATGGACTTCGAGGTTCGTAAGGACCGGGGTCCGCAGGGCCGCCGGACGCTGGACCGGGAGCGGGCGGGCGTGTCAGGAGGCGGGCCAGGGCGGGAGCTGGCCGGTCTTCTCGTAGTCGCTGATCTCCGCCAGGCGCCGGGCGTGCCGCGGCTCGCCGGAGAAGGGTGTGGACAGGAAGACCTTGGTGAAGCCGATCGCGTCGTCGACGCTGTACATGCGCGCGCCGAGGCTGAGCACGTTGGCGTCGTTGTGCAGCCTGGCCAGCTGAGCGGTCTCGTCGGTCCAGGCCACCGCCGCGCGGATGCCGGGGATCTTGTTCGAGGCGATCTGCTCGCCGTTACCGGAACCGCCGATCACGATGCCCAGGCTGCCCGGGTCGTTGATGACGCCGTGGGCGGCGCTCATCACGTAGGGCGGGTAGTCGTCGTCCTCGACGTAGGATTCCGGGCCGCAGTCCACCGGCTCGTACCCGGCACCGGCCAGCCACTCGATGAGGCGGGTCTTCAGCTCGTAACCCGCGTGGTCCGATCCCAGGTAAACGCGCACGGGGCCAAGTCTGCCAGACCCGGCCCCACGCCGACCGCATGCCCTCCCGGTAGCGCTCGGGCAGGTCCTCTTTTCCCTCGTTCAGCACGGCCAGGCTCATCACGTGCCAGGCCGTGGTGACCGGCCGGACTTTCTGCACCTCGAGCATCCAGCGTGAAGTGATCCATGCCCACGGGCAGATAGGGTCGAACCAGAAGTCCACTCGGGCAGGCTCCTGCTCGGTCATGCGCACTCCTCACATGAGTAAAGCTGGCTTCGCCCCCCGGCAGCGCCAACCCGGCGGCCCGGGCGCGAATTCCACGACGAAGGGATCACCTGGTGACATCCAACTTGACCCGCGACGAGGCGGCGGCCCGCTCGGCGCTCATCAAGGTTGCCTCGTATCACGTGGACCTCGACCTGACCGGCGGCGACGAAGTGTTCGCCTCGGTCAGCGTGGTCAGGTTCGACTGCACCGAGCCGGGCTCGATCAGCTTCATCAACCTGACCGCCCCCGCGGTACGCGAGATCACCCTCAACGGGGAGCCGGTCAGCCTCGGCGCGTTCGACGGCGACCAGATCACGCTGGCGGGGCTGGCGGCCAGCAACGTGCTGCGGGTCGCGGCGGACTGCGCCTACTCGCGCAGCGGCGAGGGGCTGCACCGGTTCACCGACCCGGCCGACGGCCGGGTGTACCTGTATTCGGACCTGGAGACGTTTGACGCGCACCGGGTGTACGCCTGCTTCGACCAGCCCGACATGAAGGCCACGTACGAGCTCGCGGTGACCGCCCCGGCGGACTGGATCGTGGTCTCGAACATGGCCCCCGAGTCGAGCATCGAGGACGGCGAGGCGCTGCGCTGGCACTTCCCGCCCACCCCGCCCCTGCCGACCTACATCACGGCCGTCGCGGCGGGCCCGTACCACGTGGTCCGGGACGAGCACGACGGCATCCCGCTGGGCGTGTTCTGCCGCCAGTCGCTGGCTTCCTACCTCGACGCGGACGAGATCCTGGAAGTGACGCGCCAGGGCTTCGACTTCTACCACAATTCGTTCGGCATCAAATATCCGTTCGGGAAATATGACCAGCTTTTCGTGCCCGAATTCAAAGAGGGCGCGATGGAGAATGCGGGCTGCGTCACCCTCCTGGAATCGTACATTTTCCGGTCGCGGGTCACCGATTTCGCCCGGGAAGCGCGGGGCGAAACCATCCTGCACGAAATGGCGCACATGTGGTTCGGCGACCTGGTCACGATGCGCTGGTGGGACGACCTGTGGCTGAACGAGTCGTTCGCCACCTGGGCGGGGACGCTCGCGCAGGCCGACGCGACCCGCTGGGCATCGGCCTGGACCACGTTCGCGCAGCTGTACAAGTCATGGGCCTACCGGCAGGATCAGCTGCCGTCCACCCATCCGATCGCGGCGGACATCCCGGACATCCATGCGGTGGAGGTCAATTTCGACGGGATCACGTACGCCAAGGGCGCGTCGGTGCTCAAACAGCTGGTGGCCTACGTCGGGCGGGAGAACTTCCTGGACGGCGTGCGGAGGTATTTCGGCGCGCACGCGTGGGGCAACGCGACGCTGGCCGACCTGCTCTCCGCCCTGGAGCAGACCTCGGGCCGTGACCTGGCCTCGTGGTCGCGGGAATGGCTGCAGACCGCCGGGGTGAACACGCTGCGGCCGTCCTATTCGGTGGACTCCGACGGCCGGTTCACCGAGTTCGCGGTGGAGCAGGTGGCCCCGGCCAGTCATCCGCTGCTCCGGTCGCACCGGATCGCGATCGGCCTCTACGACCGGACTTCCGGGGACGAGGCAGGCCTGTCGCGCCGCCTGCGGGTCGAGACCGACGTGACCGGGCCGCGCACCGTGATCGGCGAACTGGCCGGGCAGCCGCGCCCCGACCTGGTCCTGGTCAACGACGATGACCTCACCTACGCCAAGATCCGGCTCGACGATCATTCGCTGCGGACGCTGATCGAGTCCTCGACCGGCTCGTTCACCGAGTCACTGCCCGCGGCGCTGTGCTGGGCGGCCGCCTGGGACATGTGCCGCGACGGGGAGATGGCGGCGCGCGACTACGTCCGGCTGGTCTTGTCGGGCGTCTCCTCGGTGGCCGACATCAGCGTGGTCCAGACGCTGCTCCGCCAGGCGGGTCAGGCGGCCCGCAGGTTCGCCGACCCGCTCTGGCGGGAGACCGGGCTGGCCCTGATGGCCAGCAGCCTGCGTGACCTGCTCCAGACGGCGCCGGCCGGCTCGGATGCGCAGCTCGCCTACGTCCGCGCCTTCGCGGGCGTCGCCACGTCCGCTGACGACCTCGCGCTCCTGGCCGGCCTGCTGGATGGCTCGGTCCAGCTCGACGGGCTCAGCGTCGACACCGACCTGCGCTGGGCGCTGCTGGGGCGGCTGGTGAGCCGCGGCGCCGCCGGGACGGCCGAGATCGACGCGGAGCTGGCGCGAGACGCGACCGACGCCGGCGAGCGGCACACCGCGACCTGCCGCGCGGCGATCCCCACGGCCGAGGCCAAGCGCGAGGCCTGGCAGACGCTCATCAGCGGCGAGCTGACCATCGCGATGTTCCGGGCGGCGCTGGGCGGCTTCGTCGACCCGGACCAGCCGCGGCTCATCGAGCCCTACCGGGAGGACTACTTCGCCGTCGTGGGCGGCGTATGGCGCGAGTGGTCGTCGGCGATGGCGCAGGACTTCGCGGCCGGCGCCTACCTGCTGTGCCCGCTGTCGCAGGAGACGGTGGCGGCCACGGACGACTACATCGCGCGCGAGGACCCGCCCGCCGCGCTGCGCCGCCTGCTCATCGAGGGGCGCGACGACGTGCTCCGGGCGCTGCGCTGCCAGGCCCGCGACCGGCAGGCCGGGTAAGCCCCGGTTCGCGCTCCGGACCGGGCCGGATCTGGCCCGGTCAGTTCGGCCAGGGCCGGGACACGCTCGGTGAGCAGGTTCACGGCGATACAGGCCGGGCAGGTGGCCTCCATCCAGGCCGCCGGGGCCGCCCGCCTGCGTCGCCGGGTCCGCCAGAAGATCAGCGTCGCGGCGGCCAGCACGGCGGCCGCAGCCAGGGCCGGTCCCTTGGCCTGATCAAAGGTCGCCAGCGGGCCGAGGAGCAGGCCCAGGACCAGATGGACCTGGAGGAACACGCTGCTGCCCAGGATGAGCGCGGGCAGCGCCCGCCGGCCGGCCAGCCCCGAGACACCCGCGGCGATCACGGTGAGCGTCCGCAGGCCCGGCAGCGCCCGCCCGACCGCCAGCCCGGGGCGGCCGCGGGCCTCGGCCAGGGCTGCCGCGCGGCCGAGCCGCGCCTCGGTGAGCCCGAGGCGCGGCCCGAACCGGGTGATCATCCGGTGGGCTGGTCCCCGGGAGACTCATGGGCCCCCCAGTCACCGGTACGTCACCGCTGGCCCCGGCGGATCACCGTGACGACAGGCCGTGGTGCTGCAGATGGTCGTGCCGGGCAGCCGAAGTCACCAGTGGCGTCCTGGCTACTGGTCATCGCGGGTCCCCTCGTCGTGGTCGGACCGGGTGCGGAACGGCGTCCAGAGCCTTGCGGAACCGGGCCACCGCCGGGGCCGACGTCGCGAGGGCCAGCGCCCGGTCCAGGGCGCCCAGCTCGGTGAGGATCCAGCCGGAGCGGGTCTCGGCTTCGACGGAAAGACGGTGACCACCCGCTACCGGCTCGAGGAACTGCTGGACAAGCTCGACACGCTCACCACGCCGCCCCGGCAACCGCTAAGAATCCGGCAGCGAGCACCGCGTTCCCGTCGGGCACCTCGCCGCAGACGGTAACCGTCGCTGACGAGACCGCTTCGCCGCACGCTCTTGTCTGTGCTGGACGGATCGTAGTGCCCGCGCAGCCCACTCTCCTCTCCGCCCCTGGCCAGCGCGGACCGTGGTTTCTCTGCCCGGTACCGGTGGTATCGCGTGAGTGTTCTCGTCTATCCATTGACCTGCTCCCCGGTGTGAGTGCCGGGGATTAAGCCGGTGCCGCCGTATGCGGCACTGCTAAGGCTTCCCGCTTCGCCAGCGGCTGCCAGGGTTGCCCTGGTCTTATGCCGCTTCCACGGGCGTTTAGGCTCTCCCTGCGTCCCAGGGCGAGCACGTTCCTGGCCGCGTTCAGGTCCCGGTCATGCACAGCGCCGCACCCGGCACAGGTCCATTCCCGGACGCTCAGCGGCTTGGGGCCGTCCCGGGCCCCACAGGCCGAGCACATCTGGCTCGTGGGCTCGAACCGGCCCACCGCAACGTACACGCGCCCATACCGGGCGGCCTTGTACGCCAGCATCCGGACGAACCCGCCCCACCCGGCGTCGTGGATGCTTTTTGCCAGCCGGGTGCGGGCGAGCCCGGTCACGCAAAGGTCCTCGGTATAGACCGCTTGGGTATCGCGGATGATTGCCGTGGATACCTTGTGGTGGAAATCGGTTCGCCGGGCCGCGATCCTGGCATGGGCGCGGGCCAGCCGGGCCCGCGACTTGTCCTTGTTCCGGCTTCCTTCCTGTTTGCGGGAGTGCGCCCGCTGGGCGCGCCTGAGTTTCCGTTCGGCGCGGCGCAGGAATCTCGGCGACCGAATCACGGTACCGTCCGACAACACCGCGAACGTGGTGAGGCCCAGATCGATCCCGACCTCAGCGCCGGCCGGCGGGAACCGGGCCGCGTCGGCGGCTGGGTCAGTACCGACCACGAAGCTGGCGAAGTACCGGCCGGCCGCGTCCTTAATCACCGTCACCGACGACGGCGCGGAGGGCAACCGGCGTGACCAGCGCACCGCGATGTCACCGATCTTCGGCAGCCGCAGTCGCCCGTTCGTGAGCACAGCGAACCGGGCGTTGGCGGTGAACCGGGCGGACTGACGCCGATCCTTGCGGGACTTGAGCCGGGGCGGCCCCACTTCCCGCGGCTTAGGCCCTTTCCGCTCGTTAGCCTTCCACTCCCGTAGCGCCGCCCGGTAGGAGAAGAACCGTCGGTAGGCCATGTTCAAGTCGGCCAAGGACTGCTGCAGCGGCACCGCTGAGACCTCGCTCAGCCAGGCCCGCTCCGGTGTGGCCTTACTCGCAGTCAAGCGGGCCGACAATTCCGCATCGGTCAGGAACGGCCGCCCGGCCTGGTACGCCTGCTGGCGGGCACGGAGCCCGTCGTTGAACACTACCCGGACGCACCCGAACGCCCGCGCGAGTGCAAGCTTCTGTACTCGCGTCGGGTACAGGCGGTAATTGTACCGCATCTGCATACCAGAATCATATTCGATTCACAATGACATACAGGGATCGACACGCTGACAGACCTCCTGCCATAGGTACATCACCGCAGGTCCCGCGGATCGGCAACAAGGCCTAGATCAAGATGCAAGGGATATCCGTAGCCAGCGCATACGCGGTGGTAGCCGTCGGCGACGATGAGCGGGTGGTCGCCGCCGCCGCGCAGCAGCGGGATCGGGGACAGGACACTGGCCAGAGGACACCTTGAGCAAGTCGGAAGCGACGTTCTCTCGTCGAGCAGCGGCAGCCGACTGGCGCACACGATGTCCTTGGATACCCCGCACAGCGCGTAATCAGCTTCCCGTTCTCGATCGCTGCTTAGGCGAGCTTGAGTGGCACATCCGCGTAAGGGTCGAGCGCGTAGGCGAGGGAGACCCGGTGATAGCCGTCCGCGATATCGCCCTCCGCTACGAGAACCGGGGACAGCTTTTCCCCGGCCAGCACCTTCTTGAGGTCTTTCAGCACGCCAGGATCCGACAGTGGCAGCGCGTCGCGCCGGGCGGCCCGCAGGATGTCGTTGGCGCGGCGCGTGATGACCGGGAGATTCTGCAGCTTCTCCGACACCTCCTGCGCCCGGCTCTCCCCGAACCGAATACTGAGGTAGCTGGAGGCAGCGGCATAGTCGTGATGCTCCACGTCCTTCTTCCACTGCAAATACGAGATGGCTTCGTCAGTGGTCATCCGTCCTTGCCCTCCTCTCGCCGCAGGCCGCCGGACTCCCGGTTGGTCACTCGGCCGGGGCCTCTGGCTTGCCTAGGACGAACGTACCCTTGCCGGGCAGGGGTGACGACTAGGTTGCGGTCGCGCAGCTCCTCGACCGCGCGGCGGGCCGTGCCGAGGGCAACGCCGTACTGGGCGGCGAGATCGCGTCCCGGCCACGCCGCCCGTGATCGTCCCCGAGCTGCCCGGCACCAGCGCCGATGACTCGACGTTCACGAAGTAGCTGCCGGGCGCTGTTCCCTTTCGGCACCCGGACCACGACCCGCACGTCGCGGTAAGCGCCGGACGCCAGCATGAAGTGCTCGCGCCTGATCGCGCGAACGAATCCGATGGCGGGCGACTGCTGCGACTCGGTGTTCGGCTCGGCCAGCGCCATCGTGATCCTGAGCGGGGTCGGCCCCCGAATCCTCGACAAACCAGGTCGCCACGGCGCGGTGGCCGGGCGCTGCGCTCACGGTTACGTGCACCGAAGTGGTCAGGCTGAACGGGCGCGGACGGCAAGGTCCGGACCGATGCCCCCGATCAGGTCGCGCGCCTGGCTACATTCATGGCTGGCCGCCTGCCGGACCTGGGCGCGGACGAGCAGCGCCTGGTCATCGCCAGCCTGGGCCTGACTGCAGTCATGGACGACCCCAGCGACCGGCACAGCCGGTTCACTGTTACTTCCCGCGAGGGTGCTGCCGCGATCCTGCCCCAGCTCAGCGGCACTTACTCAGATGACGGGCGTCCTTGGCCTTGCGGTGCGTGATGTCGTCCTTGGCCGCGGAGAGCTTCTGCCGGAAGCCTGCGGCCTTCTCGGGCGGCATGATCAGCGACAGGTAGTCCTCGGCCGCCTGGTAGTCATGGTTCTCCGGCTTGGGCAGCCATTTCACCTTCGGCACGGGGGCACCTCAGCGGCCGGACGCGATCGACTTGGCGATGGCCTCGCGGACGTGCTGGGCCAGATCGGCCAGGGGAACCGCGACGGTGGCGCCGGTGGCGCGGTCGGTGAGCTCGGCGGTGCCCGCGGCCAGGCCGCGCCTGCCGATGGTGACACGGAACGGGATGCCGACCAGTTCGGCGTCGGCGAACTTGACACCCGCCCGGGCCGGCCGGTCGTCCACGATGACGTCCACCCCGGCGTCGGCCAGCGCCATGTACACCTCCTCCCCCGCCTCGGCCACCGCGGAGTCGTCCTGCTGGGCGATCACCACCACGACCTCGAACGGGGCGGCCGCGACCGGCCAGACGATGCCCTTGCCGTCGTGGTGCACCTCGACGATCGTGGCCATGGCCCGCTCGACCCCGATGCCGTAGCAGCCCATGACCGGCCGGACCGGCTGGCCGTCCGGGCCGGACACGCGGATGTCCAGGGCCTCGGAGTACTTGTAGCCGAGCTTGAAGATGTGGCCGACCTCGATGCCGCGCTCCACCTCCAGGCCGTGCCCGCAGTTGACGCAGGCATCCCCGGCGGTGACCTCGCGCAGGTTGGCCCACTGGCCGACGCTGATGTCCCGCTCGACGTCCACGCCACGCAGGTGGGTGTCGTCGACGTTGGCGCCGGTGTACATGCCGCGCCGGCCGCGCAGCGCCTCGTCCGCGATGATCGGGTGACCCCCAAGACTGGCAGGCAGAATGCCGACCGCGCCCAGGCTGCCCGGCAGCGCGCCGAGGGCGTCGCGGATCTCGTCCGGCTGGGCCGGGCGGATCGCGGTCGCCCCGGTGGCGTCGACGAGCTTCTGCTCGTTCAGCGCGTGGTCGCCGCGCAGCAGGACGAGGGTGAGCACGCCGTCCAGGAAGTAGACCAGGGTCTTGATCTGGCGGTCGGCCGGGGCCTGGTACCGGGCCGCGAGGTCCTCGATGGTGCGTACCCCGGGAGTGGCGAAGGGCTCGGGGGCCGCGAGAGCCACGTTCCGTTCGGAAGAATCGTCCACGGCGGCCAGGGCGGACGTAGCCTTCTCGATGTTCGCCGCGTAACCGCACTCCGGGCAGAGGACGATCAGGTCCTCGCCGCTGGGCGAGGGGCAGACGAACTCGGTGGAGTCCGAGCCGCCCATGGTGCCGCTGGAGGCCTCGACCGGGATGGCCGGGATGGACAGCCGCTCGAAGATCCGCGTGTACGCGTCGCGGTGCAGGCGGAAGGAGACGTCGAGCTCGTCCGGGCCCAGGTCGAAGCTGTAGGAATCCTTCATGGTGAACTCGCGGGTGCGCATCAGGCCGGCCTTGGGCCGCGGCTCGTCGCGGAGTTTGGTCTGGATCTGGTACCACATCTGCGGGAGCTCGCGGTAGGACTCGAGCTCGGTGGCGAGGGTGGAGACGACCTCCTCGTGCGTCATGCCGAGGGCCAGGTCGGCGCCGCGCCGGTCCTTGAGCCGGAACAGCTCGTCACCCATCAGCTCCCAGCGGCCGCTGAGCAGCCACAGCTCGGCCGGGTGCATGACCGGCATCAGGATCTCCTGGGCGCCGATCCGGTCCATCTCCTCGCGGATGATCCCGATGACCTTGAGCCGGACCCGGTGGCCCAGCGGCAGCAGCGAGTAATGCCCGGCCATCAGCTGGCGGATGTAGCCGGCCCGGAGCAGCAGGCGGTGGCTGGGCGCGCCGGCGTCGGCCGGGTCGTCGCGCAACGTCGGGATGTGCATCGTGGACCAGCGCATGCCGCGTACTCTCACTTTCACGCCGGGGTCGGGCAAGCCCGTAGTCTATCGCCGGCGGGCGGTGAGCGCCGACCCCATGCTATCGGCCAGTTCGGCCAGGGTGCGGATGTGCCGGTGGCCGTCGGGCGCCGGGCAGAATCCGTTCGGGTCCAGGTGGACGGGCCGCAGGCCGGCGGCGCGGGCGCCGGTCACGTCGTACCGGACGCTGTCGCCGACGTACAGGACCCGCTCGCTGGCGGGCACGCCGAGGGCGGCCAGCGCGATGCCGAAGATGGCCGGATCCGGCTTGGCCACGCCGGCCACCGCGGAGTCGACCACCACGCCGACCGGGACCCCGCCGTGGGGCGGGTCCGCTCCCTGTTCCGGGCCCCGGCCGTCGGGTGCGTAACACACGCCGAGGCGGCGCAGTTCCGCCTGCACGGTGCCGTCGGAGTTGGAGACCACGCCCATCGGCAGGCCGAGCGCGGCCAGGGCCCGCAGCGCGGCCATCACGCCGGTGCCGACGTGCGTCCAGGCCCGGCCGGCCGTTGCCTCGGCCACCTCGGCGGCCAGCTCGCGGCACCGGCCCTGCGCCACGCCGCAGGCGGCAAGGTAGCCGACCAGGTACTCGCGCCACCAGGTGCCCGCCACCGGCGGCGTGTCGGCCACGTCCTGGATCGCCATCGCCCGGTAGTGCGCCCGCTCGAACGAGGCGACGTCCGGTGCGAGGCCGAGCGCCCGCAGCGGCGGCCGCAGCAGGCCGGGCTGCGGGAAGATGAGCACCCCGCCCGCGTCGAGCAGGATCGCGCTGACCCCCTGGCTCACACCGGCACTATACGTGGTGCCCACGCCCGGGACCTGGTCAGTTTTCGCGCGCTACCATCGGCTGGTGCTCCCGTTCTCCGCCGCGACCCGCACGGCCAACCTGGCGAGGATGGCGCAGGACCGGTTCGACGTGCTGGTCATCGGGGGCGGGATCACGGGGGCGGGCATCGCCCTGGACGCCGCCGCGCGCGGATTCTCGGTCGCCCTGGTGGAGAAGAACGACTTCGCGTCGGGAACCTCGGGACGCTCGTCCCGGCTGGTCCATGGCGGTCTGCGGTACCTCGGTCACGGGGAGTTCGGCCTGGTCCGTGAGTCCCTGCGGGAGCGCGGGCGGTTGTTCCGGCTGGCTCCGCACCTGATCCGGCCGGTGCCCATGTACGTGCTGGCGGGCGATCTCGGCAGCCGGGCCCGGTACGGGCTCGGCCTGACCGGGTACGACCTGATGGCGGCCGGCCGGAACATCGGCGTGCACCGGCCGGTGACCGCGGAACAGGTCCGGCAGGCCATCCCGGGCCTCGGCGGGGCACGGTCCCGCGGTTACCGGTACTTCGAAGGCCAGACGGACGACGCCCGGCTGACCATCGAGGTGGCCCGGGCCGCGCAGGCCTCCGGCGCGGTGCTGGCCAACCACACCCGGGCCGAGGCGCTCCTCGGCGGCGCCCGGGTCGAGGGCGCGGTCGCGGCGGAGAGGATGACCGGGCAGCGATTCGAGATCCGGGCCAGGGTCACGGTGAACGCGGGCGGGGTGTGGGCCGATCAGGTCCGCGGCCTGGCTGCCGCCCAGGCGGGTGGGCCGCGGCTGCTGCCGAGCAAGGGCGTGCACCTGGTGTTCGCTCCGGGAGCGGTCCGGACCAAGGCGGCGCTGGCGGTTCCCTCGGCGGCGGGCGACGGGCGCTTTGTCTTCCTGGTCCCGTGGGAGGACCGGGTCTACGCCGGGACGACCGATACCCCTTATCCGGGCGACCTGGATCGCCCGGGCGTGGAGGACGCCGACCGCGACTACATCCTGGCCGCGGTGGCCCGGTACTTCCCTGACGTGACCGAGCGCGACGTGGTGGCCTCCTGGGCCGGGCTGCGCCCGTTGCTGGGCGGGGCCGCGGCGGACGCCCGGACCGCCGACCTGTCGCGCAAGCACGTGGTCTTCGAGGACCCCCCCGGCCTGTTCACCATTACCGGGGGGAAGCTGACGACCTACCGGGCCATGGCCGAGGACCTGGTGGACTGGATCTCCGGCAGGCTGGGGGCGCGGGGACGGTGCTCCACCCGGAGCATCCCGCTCGGCCTGCACGGCCCGGCCGGGGTGGCGCGGCGCCTGGCCACGGCCGAGGCGGCCCGCCTGGGCCTGCCGCCGGGCACCGGGGCCCGGCTGGTGCAGCGCTACGGCGATGACTGGTGCGAGGCCATCCGCCTGATCGGGCAGGACCCGTCCCGGGGCGAGCCGGCCGTGGACGGCCTGCCCGTGCTGAACGTCGAACTGGACCTGGCCAGGGAGCGCGAGATGGCCATCACGGCCGGGGACGTGTTCGTCCGCAGGACCCGGCTGACCACCCGCGACGCCTCGGTCCGGGTGCCTCCGGCTCCCGGAGTGGTCACACCTTCAGGCGGATCGGCGTCCGGATGATCTCGAACGTGGCCGGCGTGGTGCCCAGCATCTCGCCGTCCGCCTCGATGGGGAACGGCGGGTCGGCTTCGACTCGCACCCGGCTGGCCCGCAGTTCCGCGATGTTTCGGTGCGGAAGGTGCGCTCCCCGGTAGACCTTCGGCAGCATGGTGAAGGCGTCGGACTTCGGGCCCGCCATGACCAGCACGTCGAGCGCGCCGTCGTCCGGCTCGGACTTCGGCGAGATCTGCATGCCTCCCCCGTAGAACCGGCAGTTCGCCACCACCACGTTGTGCGCCCGCCACTGGTAGGCGTGGCCGTCCGCGTCGAGCCGCACGGTGGCCGGGCGGAAGCCCGGCAGCGTCAGCCAGAACCCGGCCAGGTACCTGGCGGACCCGAGGCCGGCGGGGAGCCGGGCGGTCCGGGCGACCACCGCCCCGCCCAGGCCTGCTTCGGCGATGTTGGGGAAGTACCTGGTGGTCTCCGCCGGGCCATCCGTGAAGGTCACGCGGCCCACGTCGATGGGGCGGACCCGGTCTCCGGTCAGGTGACGGGCGGCCTGGAGGGTGTCGCCGGGGAGGTCGAAGGACCTGGCGAAGTCGCACCCCGAGCCGGCCGCGACCACCCCGAGCACGGCATCGGCGGCGACCGGCCGGCCGTCGTCGAGCATTCCGTTGACCACCTCGTGGACGGTTCCGTCGCCTCCGGCCGCGACCAGGTACCGCTCGCCGCGCGCCAGGGCGTCCCGGGCGATCTCGGTGGCGTGGCCGGGGTAGGCCGTCCGGACGACGCGGTAGCTGAGCCGGGCGCCGGCCAGGATGCGTTCGATCTCCGGGAGGTGCCTGCCCACCTTCCCGTTGCCTGCCCGCGGGTTGGCGATGACGACCATCGGGCCGAACGGTTCCGTGGTCATGGCAGCAGCGCGCCCGGGTTCATGATGTGGGCGGGGTCGAGGGCCGCCTTGATCTTCTTCAGCACGTCCATCCCGGCCTCGCCGAGCTCGCCCGGCAGGAAGGCGGCCTTCAGCCGTCCCACGCCGTGATGATGGGTCAGGGTTCCGCCCGCGGCGGAACAGCTTCGCACGGCATCATGCCACGCGGCCAGGTACCGCGTCTCCGGCAGCACCCTAGAGCGGGTACGGGGTGGGGGCGGTGGCGTAGCTCCGTCCGGCGGGGGTGTGCCAGATCAGGAGGCCCTGGTTCGGGCTGTTCGAGGTACCACCCGTCGGCCTGCTTGGCCTGCACTTTGGTCAGCTGGGCCAAGTTGTGCTCGGCGTGGTCCAGCAGCCGCAGGATGATGGAGCTTTTCGCCTGCCTGTCGCCATGGCCGGCGGCATCCATGGCCGGTGTCGTGGCCGGTCTGCTCCTTGTGGCCTGCGTCGAGCGAGTGGCGTCGCCCACTGCGGAAAGATTCCATGTCTGCCGCGCTAGCGGAGGGGTTCCCTGGCCCCGGTCCCGTCGGTTGAGCCCGCTAGAGGCGGGCGCGGTGATTGGTGTTTCGCCATGCGGCGCCGGGTTATTCCTCAATGGCCCTGCCCACGGCTCGCAGGTGATCGCGGAAACTCAGGGAAGGTGTCCGCTGGCGCTGGGCAAGGTAGCTGTCGAACTGCACTTGACTGCGCAGGGAGATACCTGCGTGGAGCTGTTCGGCTTGGCGCCGCTCGGTGTCGCGGATTGTCTCCGCAAGCGTGAAGACTTCCCCGGCGCGGCTGGCCGGCACGAACAGCACGCCATCGTCATCGCCCAGGACCAGGTCCTCACGATCCACGGCCCAATCTCCCACCGTGGCGGACGCCAGCGCATCCAGGACCCGGGCATCGAGACGCTGCGGGCCGGCCGGGATCGTTCCCAGGCTGAAGACCGGCAACCCGATCGCCTGGATGTCGGCGGTGTCGCGATGCAGCCCCCAGATCACGATTCCGTCCAGCCCTGCAGCCTGAGCCTCCAGAACCACCAGGTCGCCGACGCAACTCTCATCGAGGCGCCCGTCGTTGTCGGCCACCAGCACCTGGCCAGGTGCGGCCCCTTCGAGCGCCTCGAGGAAAATATCGACGCTGCCGGCATGCCGGGCAGGACACACCCGCCCAGCCAGCCGGCTACCGGGCACGACCGCGTGCACACGCGCAGGCGCGCAGCGCACCGGGAGCTGAGCGCGGATGCATGCATCCGCCAGATGGGCAGTGGTCAGCGCCGCAAACCGCCGCCGGAGCTCTTGGTCGTCCATCCTGCACCTTCCTGCTCTCATCTTCGCGGTGAGGGTTAACTTGACCATGCTCAGCGCGCTCGGGTGGCGATCCCAGAGCCAATGCGGCAGAATTGGTTTGCAGATGAAGCCAATCGAGCTGGGCGGGCGTCTGGGCCGCTGGTCATCCGGCCGCGGGCCGCTGCCTGTGCTTCTTGCCGCACGGCTACGGCGGCTGATCGACGAGGGGGAGCTACCGCCAGGTGAGCCGCTGCCACCTGACCGGGCTCTCGCTTCGGCGCTGGCGGTCGGGCGCAGCACCGTGGTGGCCGCCTATGACCTGCTGCGCCGTGACGGGCGGATCGTCCGGCGTCAGGGCAGCGGCACGCAAGTCGCCGGGACTGCGCGTGCCGCAGGACGGCCAACGACCGGCGCGCCGCTGTTCTTGCATCTGCTGGAGCCGCGGGATGGCGTGATCCAGCTCACCTGTGCGGCCCCCAGCACGCCGCCACCGGAACTGGCAGAGGCCTACACGAGTATCGTGCCCACGCTGGCCGGGATCTGTGGTGATATCGGCTACCACCCACTGGGCCACCCGGTGCTACGCACCGCGATCGCCGAGCGCTACACCCGGCACGGGATCCGCACCGGCCCTGACCGCATTCTGGTTACCAACGGTGCCCAGCAAGCCCTGTCACTGCTCGCCCGCGCATTTCTCACCCCCGGTGCCCAGGTACTGGTGGAGGCACCCACCTATCACGGCGCGCTGGAGGCTTTCCGCGACGCTGCGGCCGTGCCTCGCGCGCTGCCGGTCGGGCTCAGCGGGCTGGAGATGGCCGCCCGGCAGCACCGCCCCGCCCTCGCCTACGTGATCTCGACCTTCCACAACCCGACCGGCTCGGTGCTGTCCCCGCTGGCCCGGCGGACGCTGGCGGAGACCGCCGCAGCCACCGGTGTTCCGCTGATCGACGACGAGGTGCTGGCCGATCTTGGTTTTCCCGGCGAGCAGGCCCCGCCGCCGCTGGCCGCCTACGCAGACACCGTGATCTCGGTCGGCTCGCTGTCCAAGACCGTCTGGGCTGGGCTGCGCATCGGATGGGTGCGCGCCCCCGAGCCGGTGATCGCCCGGCTCGGGCGGCTGCTGGCCGTGCACGACCTCGGCGGGAACATCCCCGGTCAACTGGCTGCCGCCGGCCTGCTGCCACGGCTGGAGCCGTTGTCGCAGCGCCGGGCAACAGAGCTGAAAGCCCGCCATGACCACCTGCGCGCAGAACTGGCCCGCCATCTTCCCGACTGGCACGCACCGCCAGTGCAGGGCGGGCAAACCCTGTGGGTACGCCTGCCACACGGCGACGCGACCTCGTTCGCGCAGGCGGCCCTGCGCGACCGCGTCGCGGTACTGCCAGGAAACGGGCTTGACGCATCGGGCCGAAGCGGGAAATATCTGCGCCTCCACTTCCTCGCCTCCCCCGGCGACCTTACCGAGGCCACCCGCCGCCTCGCCAAGGCATGGCACACCTACCACCCGCTGGCCCGCGTCACCTCACCAGCCGCATTGACGGTATGAGGGTGCACGCAGATCTTTCGCCGCCGCCGCCTCCACCCATTGCGGGTAATGGCCGGGCTGACGGGACACTCCAGCCTGGCATGAGCTACGCGGCCTGGCCGCGTGCGTGGGCTGACGTAACCCCCGACGACCTCGCAGAACTGCTCGCCCGGATCAGCGCCCGCCAGCAAGCCGACCTAGCCCAAGCCGCCTGCGTAGCATGAAGATCGTGGACAATAACTACCTGCCGGTCGTCGTAGGTGTCGCCGTGGTCGGGAACCGCGTGCTTCGTCTGCTGTTCAGCGACGGCACTGCCGGGGATGTCGACTTCTCCGGTGAACGGTGGACGGGCGTTCTCTCGCCGCTGAACGACCCTGCCTACTTCGCTGAGGTCACGGTCGATCTTGAGGCCGGGACTATCGTCTGGCCTGGCGGCATCGACCTAGCACCCGAGCCGCTGTATGAGCAGGCGAAGGCCCACCCGCTTCTTGCCGCCTGACACTCCGGCCGGAAACGCCCTGTCGTAAAGCTCGGGACAAGCCTGCATCTGCCAGCACCTGCAGGCGCTTGTCTTGCTGTTCACGAGTTCAGGCAGGAGACACCTGGCGTTGCCGCCGAGCCACCGCGCGAAGTGAGTAGTTATCGTTTGCACCGCAGAGTATGACAGCACTCGCAGATATAGCTGTTGAACTGGGAAGGCAAACTGCGACTGCTGTATCGGTTCCGGGAAGTCTTGCCCCCGGCAGGTGAGCGCGTGCCGAGAACAGGACGGGCGTGTTTGTGCTGGGTGGCCAGGGCGAACTTAAGCGCTTGACGCACGGCGGCACCGGCAGCAGCCTGCCGTCATGGATCCCACGACGCAGGCGAACAGGATGGTCTGGATGACCGATCTGGCTGGGTGAGCTCGCGAGGTTGCGCGGCTGCTGCGGCCGTCGGGGCACCTGTTCGTGTACGAGGCGCATCCGGCGGTGATCCTTTGGACGTGGGACGAGGACCGGCCGCGCATCCGGGAGGACCGCAGTTACTTCGGCCGCAGCCATGCCAACGACCCGTTCCCGGGTCGCGGGGCGGTGGAATGGCAGTGGACCCTCGGCGAGATCATCACCGCTGTGGCAGCGGCTGGCATGGAGATCCTGCACCTCGGCGAGTACCCGGAACCATTCTGGCGTGCGGGCGGTGTCTCCGCGGCGGCATGGAGCGGGCGGCTGCCGAACTCCTTCGCTCTGCTCGCCCGCCGGGTGCGGTGAACGGCGGCTGCCCGGTGCTGCCGCGAAGTTTGCCGCTGGTGTCCAGGTCGCCTGGCAGCGGGATGCTTCTTGGCTGTCGTGTTACAGCGCACTACAATGAACTACATGAGCCAGCCATTGAGCGTCCGCCTGAATGACGCCACAATCAGCCGCCTAGGCGCCCGCGCCCAGCGTGTTCACCTGCCGCCCCGGACCCTCGCGCAGCGCTACGTCGAGGAAGGCCTGCGGATGGATGAGCATCCGCTGGTCCGCTTCGCCGACGGCCCGGCGGGCCGCCGCGCCCGGCTGATCGGGACGGGGAAGGACATCTGGGAAGTCATCGAGGTCGTCCGCGACAACGGCGGCGACGCCGCCGAGTCCGCGCGCTACCTGGAGATCCCGCTCGGCCTGGTCCAGGCCGCGATCGCCTATTACGGCGCCTACGCCGCAGAGATCGACCAGCAGATCGAGGCCAACGAGCAGGAGGCTGCCCAGGCGCACGCAGCCTACCTGGCCGGGCAGGCGGCCCTGCGGCGGTGAAGCTGCTGCTGGATGAGATGCTGAGTCCGGCGATCGCCCGTGAGCTGCGCGCACGTGGACATGACGTGCAGCCGGTCGCGGGTAATCCTGACCGCGAGGCCCTGTCAGATCCTGAGGTGCTGGCGCTGGCCCGTGCCGAGCACCGCGCCCTCGTCACCAATAACCTTCGCGACTTCCGCCCGCTGCACCATGAGACAATAACACCCGGCGGAGCCGGCCACTTCGGCATGATCCTCATGCCTGGCAGCTACCGCCGTACCAAGGCCGGTACCGGCAGGATCATCGCTGCTCTGGAAGAGATCCTCAACCGGTGCCCAGGAGAGAAAGACCTGGCCAACGGCGAGGCGTGGCTCTAAACAGGCGGCGAAGCAATAGCTACGGTGCTTACCGGATCGCCGATCAGCACAGTGAATATGGAGAATCTGCAGGGGTGTGACTGGCGCCCGGGTGGCCCGCTCGGCGCACCTGGACTGCTCTGATATCGGGGGCCACGGGGCCGGGGGCGGCTGGGACCATGGTGAGGTTCAGGGGTTGGGGGGCCCGGTGCCGGGCGGGGGGTGCCGGCCGGGCAGGCAGCCGTGGGCGGCAGCGGTGCCGTCGAGCGGGAGCTAGCGTCCCTGGCATAATGCCACCCGTGGGGAAGGAGGCGTAGATGAGCGGGTATCTGGACTATTCCGGGCGGGACGACGTGCTGAGCGGGGGCGTTCGGAAGATCCCGGTGAACACGCCGAAGGGGACGTACCAGGTCTGGGTCAAGCGGGTCGGCAACGATCCCGGCCTGCGGCTGCTGCTGCTGCACGGCGGGCCGGGCTGCACTCACGAATACTTCGAGGCCTGCGACAGCTACCTGCCCGCCGCCGGGATCGAGTACTACTACTACGACCAGCTCGGCTCCGGGTTCAGCGACCGGCCCGACGAGCCGACGCTGTGGGACCTGGACCGGTTCGTCGACGAGGTGGAGCAGGTCAGAACGGCGCTCGGACTGAACCGGGACAACTTCGTGCTGCTCGGCCACTCCTGGGGCGGGATCCTGGCCATCGAGTACGCACTGGCTCACCAGCAGCACCTGCGCGGGCTGGTCATCTCCAGCATGATGTCGAGCGTCCCGGCCTACAACGCCTACGCCGAGCAGGTGCTGATGCCGCAGATGAACCAGGAAGCGCTGGCCGAGATCAAGGCGTTCGAGGCGGCCGGGGACACCGAGAACCCCAGGTACATGGAACTGCTCATCGACCAGCACTACGTGCACCACGTGCTGCGGATGCCGCCCGCGGACTGGCCCGACCCGGTGCAGCGCGCGTTCGCGCACATCAACCCGGCGATCTACGTGTCCATGCAGGGTCCCAGCGAGCTCGGCATCAGCGCCGACGCCAGCCTGGCCCACTGGGAGCGGACCGCCGAACTGGCCTCCATCGAGGTGCCGACCCTGGTCATCGGGGCTCAGCACGACACCATGGACCCGGCGCACATGAAGATGATGGCCGGCCGCCTGCCCCGCGGCCGGTACCTGCACTGCCCGGACGGCAGCCACATGGCCATGTACGACGACCAGCAGGTGTACTTCGCCGGCCTCACCGGCTTCCTGCGCGGGCTGCCGTAACCGAGCTATAGGTCCGGGAGTGCCGGGGTCATCATGCTCCCCGGACGTGGTACCGCTGCTGCGCGGTGCCTTCGCTGGTCGGCTTGGTGCCGGTGATCAGGCGCTCGCGGTCGAACAGCCGGGCCACCACGAAGCAGGCCAGGCCGTCGACCACCAGGAGACCGCCGGCCAGCGCGGCGACCACCGCGAACGTCGGGCTTATCACCTGGAACGACATGAGCGCGACCACCGCGACCGGCGGCAGGCTGGCCAGGGTGGCGAGCTGTTGCGCAACGCGCGTATCGGTGGCCCTCGCGGAGATGGCCAGGCCGACCCAGATCGCCCAGGCGGCCAGCAGCGGGATGAAGGCCAGCGCGGCGGGCAGCTGCGGAGCGTGCAGCACGGCCGTGGCCACCGCCGACGTGGCCGCGAATTGCGTGATCGCCACGAAGACGCCGAACATCAGGTACGACACGGCGACCGCGGGCAGGAAGATCGCCGCGGCCTTGCCGAGCAGGAATTCCACCCGGGTGACCGGCGTGGTCAGCACCGGC
>Ga0209415_10005135_pt1 | contig 23648 bp, 20 predicted proteins | sample PeaSoiSIISIP2007_FD_187696 | JGI IMG/M metagenome (GOLD analysis project Ga0209415, IMG submission 187696) | Peat soil microbial communities from Weissenstadt, Germany - SII-SIP-2007 (SPAdes) (version 2) | ecosystem: Environmental > Terrestrial > Soil > Wetlands > Peat | place: Germany... | reverse complement strand
ACCAGCGGCTCATCGAGCTGGGCGAGAAGAGCCCCGAGCTTTTCTACAACGCCGGCCTGATCTGCCAGAAGCGCGGCCTGGCCACCGACGCCATCCTCTATTACCAACTGGCGCTCAACGAGGACCCCGAATTCGCCGAAGCCCTCCTCAACCTGGGCCACGCCCTGATGGCCACCGGCCAGGAAGAAGAAGCCCGCTCCTACTGGCGCAAGGCCATCCGCCAGAAGCCCGAGCTGGCCCAGATGTATTTCGAGCCGCCCGGGGCGTGAGTGCGGGGATTGCCGTCTGTGGCGCCGCCTGCCCGCTCTCCGGGCATGCTACGCTAGCCCAACGCTAGCCCTGAGGAATACCGATGGACAGACAACAAGCTCACCTGTTGCTCGATCGTCTCGGCCCGGCCCAGTTCGACGCCATCGCCAGGCTGCTCGAAGTGATGATCCACGACGATGACGAGGAGCAATTGACCGAGGAGGACCGCCGCGCCGTCGCCGCCTCGCGTGAGTACTTCCGTCAGAACCCCGAAGGTGGCATGTCCCTCGAGCGGGTGGCCGCCGAGTGCGGCTTCACCATGGACCAGATCCGCGACGACAAAGGCAGAGACTTCGCCAGCAGTTTGGCGTAAGTCGCGTCATTGATCCCGGTCAGAGTGCTCACTGCCTGCAATCTCCCTTGCTGTGCTCTCCGTGTCCACAAGACGCGGAATTCGGCGAACCGCTATTTTGCGTGCAAGGCCACCCGGCAGAAGCACGAGGTCGTGACCTGAGGCACAGGCGGTATTGCGATTCTCCCTGACCAGGCCGCGGGGTTCTATCCTGGAGATGAAGTCCTGTGCGCGCGCCAAGGGATTATCGGGTTTTGTCCGCAGCCCTGCTCCTGGGCTGGTTCGCAGCTTCCGCGGCCGCTGCCGATGTCACTCTGTACGGCCGGGTCGTTGACGAAAACGACGCCCCCGTCCAAGCCGCGCGCGTGATTGTCCGTATCCCCGCGAATTCCTGGGAAACGTCAACCGATCCCACCGGCGCCTTCACCATTACCCTCCCCGGCCCGGGCGACTTTCTGGTCAGCGTCGACCGCGAAGGCTACTACGCGCTGAAGGACCGCACCGTGCACGTCGAAGCCGCGCAGGACCTGCACCTGCAGATCTCGACCGTCCGCGAGGTGTTTCAATCCGTGAACGTCAACGCGGAAACGTCCCCCGTCGATGTGGGCCAGACGCAGAACCAGGAGCACCTCACCGGCACGGAAGTGAACGACATGCCCTACGCCAACAGCCACAGCCTGCGGAACTCCATGAAGCTCATGCCGGCCGTGGTCGAAGACGCCGCCGGCACTCTGCACGTGAACGGATCCTCCGAAAACCAGGTCAACTATCTCCTCAACGGTTTCAACATCACCAACCCGATTTCCGGCCAGTTTCAGACTCTCCTGGCGGTGGAAGGCATCCGCTCCGTCGATCTCGCCTCGGGCCGCTATTCGCCGGAGTTCGGAAATGGCTCGGCGGGCGTGCTGCGCATCAACACCGAGACCGGCACGGACGCGTTTCATTACACGGCTACCGACTTCATCCCGGGCTTCAACGTCCAACAAGGCCTCCGCCTCGGAAACTGGTATCCGCGCTTGGGAGTATCCGGACCCATCGTCCGCGGACGGGCCTGGTTCTCCGACACGTTCGACTCGGAATACAACCAGGCGCTGGTGACCGGACTTCCCAGCGGCCAGAACACCCGCAGCGGTTGGGCCGGCAGCAACCTCCTGCACACCCAGGTGAACCTCGCGCCGTCCGATCTCCTCTTCGCCGATTTCCTGGTCAACGTCGATAACGAAGGCCGCGTGGGACTCGGCCCGCTCAACCCCGTGCCCACCACATCCAATCTGCATACGCGCCAGTACTTCGGAAGCATCAAGGACCAGAAGTATTTGGGCCGCGGCGTGCTCCTGGAATTCGGCTACGCTCACAACGATTTCTCCATTACGCAAACTCCTCAGAGCCAGAGCCTGTATGTTTTCTCTCCCCAGGGCAACGCCGGCAATTACTTTGTGAATTCCACTCAGTCGACCGTGCGCGATCAGGGCCTGGTCAAAGCGTACCTGCCGAAGTTCCGGCTTGCGGGCTCGCACCAGATCGTTGTGGGCGCTGACGGCGCCTGGTCGCGCTACGATGGCGATTTTCACCGCACCGGCTACCAGGTCCTCGGACTTTCCGGCCAGCTCCTCTCGGAAACGCTGTTCCCCGCTCCCGCCAGCTTTCATGTCGGCGATACCACTATGTCGTCCTACCTGCTCGATACCTGGCGCCTGCACAAGCGGCTTCAGCTCGACCTCGGCGTCCGGCAGGATTGGGATCGAGCGGTGAGCCGCCTCGCATGGTCCCCGCGGCTGGCTTTTTCCTGGTCTCCTTCGGCATACGGCCGCACCAGCATTTCGGGAGGGTATTCGCTCACGCACGACGCCGTTACGCTGGATATGCTGGGGCGCCCGCTGGATCAGGCCGCCGTCACCACGAGCTACAATCCGAACGGCACGCCCGCCGGACCTCCCGCGCCCACCACCTTCGCCATCGGCAATGCCGCCCTCGCTCTGCCCCGCGCCACCAACTGGACGCTGGCCGTGGATCATCAACTGACTACCCACGTCTATGTGAATGCCAAGTATCTGCGCCGGCGCGGGACGGATGGCTTCGCCTTCATCAATACGCTCGCTCCGGATGCGCCGCCATCGCTCCTGCCGCTGCCCAACGCAACCTCGGCCGGGGTCTATCAACTCATGAATCTTCGCCGCGACGACTATGACTCCGTCGCAATCTCGGTCCGCCAAACCTTCTCCGGGCAATATGAGTGGGCGGCATCCTACACTCACTCCCGTGCGATCTCCAACGCGGTGCTCGACCCCGGCACTGCCCAGCCCTTGCAGGTGCTCCCTGATCTGGTGCCCATGCCCTGGGACGCGCCCAACCGCGTCCTTGCGTGGGCGTACCTGCCTCTGCCGTGGAAGAATTGGGCCATATCGGCCCTGGCCGACATGCGCACGGGGTTTCCGTTCTCCGTTCGGGATCAGACCGGGCTCGTCGCCGGCGGCGTCGACTCCTACCGCTTCCCGCTGAACTTCGACCTGAACTTGGCGATCGAGCGAATGGTTACGCTGCGCGGTTATCGATTCGCGCTCCGCGGCGGGGTCGATAACCTCACCGATCAGGCCAATCCGACCGCCGTAAACAACGTGACCGGCGCGCCGCAATTCCTGCAATTCCTGGGCGCCGAAGGCCGCCATTTTGTAGTGCGGGTCCGGTTCTTTGGCCGCGCCGGAACGAAATAGACTGGCCCCTGGCCGGCGGCTCACGGGAGTGATCGGCCCTAGCCCGCATTTCTCATCGGCAAGGCGTCGGCATGAGTGCCTGAGCCGCCCAATCACACACTGTCGGGCGGCGAACGTGGCGCACGCTTTCAGCGTGCCGTGCCGGCACTCTTGCCGGCATGTCTTGGCCGCGACCGATGAGAAATCCGGGCTGGCAGCTAGAGGTTGCATCTGCCGTCGATCAGTAGTGATACCGGCAGGCGAGGCTTCGAATCTTGTCCTGCTGCACCTCGTAGACGAGACGGTGTTCCCGGTCAATCCGCCTGGACCAGCAACCTTTCAGTTCATGCTTCAAGGGCTCGGGCTTTCCGGCACCGCTGAACGGCTCCCGTTGAAGATCGCGGATCAGGCGAATGATCCGAAGGGCCTGCGCCCGATCATGCTCCGCCCACCACGCGAGATCCTCAAACGCGGCGGCGTCAAATTCCAAGTTTCTCAATGGCTTCGTCGAGAGGGAGCCCTTGCCGGCGCTCCTTTGCTTCCAGGAGGCGGCGCTTCATCGTTTCCGACCTCAAGAGGTAAGCCGTTTCCCGTTCCGATTCGATGTCGCGCCACAGAGAGATCGGAACAATTACGGCAGTCGGCTCGCCACTCTCGTTGGAGACGTACTGGATCTCGGCTTCCGTCATCGTCTACAGTTTACTCCGTTTCAGTGGTAGGAGGTTAGCGGGACGAGTCAACCAAAGTCGACTGATCGCCGGCGGAAAACGCTCTCGGAAGTTGCCCTCAAACCAGAACCCGGAACCGGATCGCGCACCCCTGGCCCCCTACTTCGGCCTTCTCTCCTCCGCCCGCTTTCTCACCGCGTCCACCCACACCGCGACCACAATCACGCCCCCAATCACGATGGTCTGCCAATAAGCATTCACATTCATCAGGTTCAACCCATTCCGCAGCACTCCCATGATGAGCGCTCCCAGCAGCGTCCCTCCCACGGTCCCGGCGCCACCGAAAAAACTCGCGCCGCCGATGATCACCGCCGCGATCGCATCCAACTCCGCGCCCGTTCCCGCCAGCGGAAACCCGGAATTCATGCGGCCCGCCAGAACGATGGCTCCCGCCCCCGCCATCAGACCACTGAGTGCGTAAACCAGAATCAGCCGCGCATCCACCGGAACCCCCGATAACCGGGCCGCCACAGGGTTGCCGCCGATCGCGTAGACATCGCGGCCCGCCGTGGTGCGGGTCAGAAAGACATGAAACAGGACGCACGAAACAGCCACCACGATCACCGGCGCCGGGATGCCCGCGAGCGAGCCCGCGCCCCAGAAACGAAAGCCCGACGGCAGCTCCGAAATCGGAAAGCCGCCCGAGATCACCAGCGCAAACCCCCGCGCCACGTTCATCATTCCCAGTGTCGGGATAAACGGATGCGGAAGCCGCAGCTTGGTGAGCAATACGCCGTTGGTCGCCCCCAGCGCCGAACCGAGAGCCAGCGCACCCAGCAGGCTGACCGCCGGCGGCACGCCCCACTTCAACAGCAGCGCCGACACTACGCACGAAAGCCCCAGAATCGACCCGGCCGAAAGATCGATTCCGGCGGTAATGATCACCACGAGCTGGCCCAGTGAAAGCAGCGCATTCACCGACGACTGGCGAAAGACATTGATCAGGTTGTCCACCGTGAGGAACCGATTGGAGAGCGTCCCCAGGATGGCGCACAACGCCGCGAGCCCCAGCAGCGGACCGAGGCGCCGCAGCACGCCTCTCAATTCACGCCCCCGGTTGCCAGCCGCACAATCCTCTCCTCGGTGGCTTCGTCGTGTGCCAGCCCGCCGGCGATGCGGCCGCGGTGCATCACCAGGATGCGGTCCGCAAGGCCCAGCAGTTCCTCGTGCTCGGAAGATGCCATCAGCACCGCCGCTCCATCGTGCGCCAGCGCGCGCACCAGATCGTAAATCTCCGCCTTGGACCGCACGTCGATGCCGCGCGTGGGTTCATCCAGCAGGAATATGCGCGCGCCGGCGAAGAGCCACTTGGCCAGCACCGCTTTCTGCTGGTTCCCGCCGCTCAGGTACTGGACAGCCTGGTCGAGCCCCGCGTACTTGATGCGCAGCTCGCCGGCCAGCCGCGCCGCGGCACGCGTCTCCTGGGCCGCGTGAATGAACACATCCCGGCTGCCGGCCAGCGCGATGTTGTCGCGCAGCGACGCGTTCAGCACCAGCCCCTTGGTCTTGCGGTCGTCCGCCACCAGCGCAATGCCGTGGCGGATCGCGTCGATCGGGGTCCGGATCGCGACCTCGCGGCCATTCACGAAAATGCGTCCGGCGTGATTCCGTCCCGTTCCAAAAATCCACTCCAGCAGCTTCGTCCTGCCCGCGCCCGCGAGCCCCGCCAGCCCGACAATCTCGCCGTGATGCACGGTGATGTCGACCGGGCCCTCTATGCGAATCGCCTCGGTGTCTTTCGCATCCGAGGCGGGCCGGCCTTCCAGCCGTTCCTTCAGCTCCACTCCCACCATGGCCCGCACGATCGCGTCTTCACTCATGCGGGCACAGTCCTCGGTCAGCACCCGGCGGCCGTCCCGCATCACGGTCACGCGATCGGCGATCCGGAAAATCTCCTTCAAGCGGTGCGAAATGTAGATCACGCCGACGCCCCGCTCGCGCAGGTTTCCGATGGTGCGAAACAGGCAGCCGGCGTCCTGGTCGGTGAGCGGGGCGGTGGGCTCGTCCATGATGATCAGCCGTGCGCCGAACGCCAGGCCGCGGGCGATTTCGATCAACTGGCGCGTGGCCAGGCTCAGGTCCGCAACCCGAACGCGCGGGTCTATGGGACTGCCCAGCGATTGGAACAGCTCACTCGCCCGGTCGTGAATCTCGCTCCAGCGCACCCACCCTCGCGCCGAAGGATGGCGGCCCAGAAACACATTCTCCGCGGCGCTCAACTGCGGGACGAGAGCCAGCTCCTGGTGGACGAAGCTGATCCCCAGATTCATGGCATCGCGGGGACTGCGCACGCGCACCGGGCGCCCTTCCCACAGCATCTGGCCGCTATCGGCCGGCGTCACGCCGCTCACGATGTTCATGAGCGTGGATTTTCCCGCGCCATTCTCGCCGGCCAGTGCGTGAATCTCTCCGGCACGCACCTCCAGATCGACATGATCGAGCACTGGAACGCCGCTGAACGATTTCGTGATGCCGTTGAGTTCCAGGAGGTTCACAGGATTGTAACTCGCGCTACTTCGAGACTAACGATTCACCGGTCTCGATTTTCGCGGCCACGGCTTGATGCCTGGCGGCGGCAATGGCGGCCTTCACAGCGCCGCTGCCCAGCGCTTCGGGATGCATGGCGACATCCGCCGCGAGGCGCCCGTCCTGCACCGCGCGCACGCCTTCACTGGTGGCATCCACACCCACTATCGCTACCTTGCCGGTGAGTTGGCGGGCGGCGACTGCCTCCACCGCTCCCAGCGCCATTTGATCGTTGGTGGCGAAGACTGCCTTGAGGTCCGGGTAAGTGGTCAGCAAGTTTTCCATGACCGACATGCCGAGCGCGCGCTCGCTATTGGCGGGCTGCACGGCGACGCACTGAATTCCCGGCGCCTTGGCAATTGCCTCGCGAAATCCGGCCAGCCGGTCTTCGTGCGTCGAGACTCCCAGGATGCCGCGGATCACCGCGACCTTGCCTTTCCCACTGAGTAACTTGACGATGTAGTCACCGGCGAGTTGGCCGGCATGCTTGTTATCGGAGCCGACGAAGCTCACCTTACCCGGCCAGGCCACATCCGTATCGAAGACAATCACCGGTATTCCCGCGGCCTTGGCCCGTTCGAGCACCGGCACGATCTCGGCTGCGCCGGCGGGCGCCACGGCTATGGCAGCCACGGCCCTGGTAATCTGGTCTTCCAGGATGGCTACCTGCTGATCGATATTGACCTCGCGCTCCGGCGCCACTACGACCAGGTGGACATCCGGCTCGGATTTGGCGGCTTCCTCCGCGCCCGACTTCACGCGTTGCCACCATTCGCTATCCAGCGCCTTGGCCACCAGCGCGATCTCGATCTTATCGGAGCTGCGGACGCGGCCGCAAGACAGCATCAGGACCACTGCCACAGCCGCGAGCGCCGCTTTGCCTTTACGGTTCGTAATCATTCTTAACCCCTCGCAGCGTTCGGCAGTCTCGCGGCCATTCTGCACAAATAGTGGGGCAGCCAATCTTGGCTGCCGCCGGCTTTCAGCCGGCGTCTGGAGTTTGTCGAGCCAGAGGTAGGCATGCTTCAGTCTGCTCCGTGGCGCACGCTCTCAGCGTGCCGCGTCGACACTCATGTCGACGTTCTTTCTTGGGTGGGGCAGGATTTCATCCTGACAGCCGGCTTTCAGCCTGCGGACCCGCTTCAGCGGGTCCCCGGTTAGCGCATCCGCCGGCCGCCGGGCACATTTTTGAACGCATTCATTTTCCTCTTGACAACCCGGCCCCGCTGCCCTACGCTGTAATTGAACATGTTCAAAGTGAACGCGTTCAAAAAGGAGGGCAGCATGTACATCGTCGTTTCCTACCTGGTCTACCTGGCGGTCAGCCTGGGCGTCACCGTCTGGGTAGCCAGGACTCTTCACTCGAACGGCCGGGTCTTTCTGCTGGACGCTTTTCAGGGCAACGGGGAGCTGGCCGATTCCGTCAATCACCTGCTTGTGGTAGGCTTCTACCTGATCAATGTCGGCTACGTCACCCTGGCCCTGCGCACCGATACCATCCTGTCCAACGCGCGCGGCTCGATCGAGCTGGTGTGCGACAAGATCGGGGTGGTATTGCTGGTATTGGGCCTGATGCATTTCTTCAACCTCTACGTCTTCAACCGGCTCCGCAAGCGGGGGCGGGAGCGGACCGATCGCGCGCGCTTCGCGCCGGAACCCGGTTGGGCGCCCCAAGGAGCACCGCTTGGAAAAGTCCTCGACTGACGAAAAACCCAAAACCAAGAGCGACGAAACCCGCGCCCGCATCCTGGGCGCCGCCATGGACCTCTTCCGCCGCCGGGGATTCGAAGAGACCACCATGCGGGAAATTGCAGCGGAGGCCGGAGTCGCGACCGGCGCCGCCTACTACTACTTCGATTCCAAAGACGCCATCGTGCTGGCCTTTTACGACCAGGCACAGCAGGAGATGGCGCCGCTGCTCGAAACGGCCCTGGCCGGCAGCAAAGACTTGAAGGAGCGGATGCGCGGCCTGCTCGATGTCAAGCTCGCGTACTTTGAGCCGAATCGCCGCCTGCTGGGGGCGCTGGCCGCGCATACGGATCCCCAGCACCCGCTCTCTCCCTTCAGCTCGCAAACCCGCGCCATCCGGGAACGGGACATCCAGTCGTTCCATCGCGCGCTGGAAGGATGCCGCGTCCGCATCCCCCGCGATTTCGAGGAGCTCCTTCCCCGCATCCTGTGGATGTACCAGATGGGCCTGATTCTCTTCTGGATCTACGACCGCTCCCCGTCCCAGAAGCGCACCCGCGCCCTGGTAGACAAAAGCTTGGCCATCGTGGTGCGCCTAGTTAAGCTTTCCGACCTCCCGCTGATGCGTCCCGTGCGCCGCATCGTCATCGACCTGGTGAAGACCGTCACCGAGGAGCCATAGTCCCCGGTGGGGTTGTCTCCATTCGCCAGGGCGCGGTATCGTTGAACGAAGGGGATCGTCCAATGCCTGTAGTGCCGAGTTGGATCGTCAACCAACGCCAGATCGCAGCCGCCGTGCAAAAAGCTGCGAAAGCTCTCGCGCCTGACGTCGTGCGGATTCGATATAAAATGGCTCCGGACGCCATAGGAGAAGACGCGATATTCTTCCGCGTCCTTCTTTCCGATCGAGCCACCAGGGAAGACAAACTTTTCGAAACCACACAGCGCATCAAGCACAAGATCCTCGACATCGTCAACCCTCGGGAGAAGTACGGCCTGGAAGCCTACTTCACCTATCGGAGCGTTTCGGAGCAAGCCGAACTAAAAGAGGCGGCATGGGAATAGGGCATGAAACTGCACGAAGGCTTGCTGGAGCAGGCACAACATCTTGTGCGGCGCGAGCCGAGGCGTCCCAGACAAGTCAGCCTCCGCCGGGCGATTTCCACGGCATATTATGCGCTGTTTCATTTGCTCGTTTCCGAAGCAATTCTCAACTGGAAGCGCGCCCAAGACCGTGATGACCTGGCACGGATGTTCGAGCACACGAACATGAGAACCGCCTGTGCGCATAAGCGCGACGAGCTGAATGCAGAATTCAAGAGAATCCAGGAGACGGCGCCGCCAACTCACGATTTGACGGTCAAGAGGCATCTTCATCTCGTTGCGGAAACCTTCGTCGAGATGCACCAGTGGCGTGAAAACGCCGACTACGACTACTCAACTACTTGGGTGCGATCGGATGTGGCTGCCCTGGTCGCCACCGTGGAGGCCGCTTTCAAAGCCTGGAAATCGATTCGGAAGGAAGATGCCGCCCAAGCGTTTCTGTTCACTCTCTTCCAGAAGAAACGTAGATGAAGTGCCCTCAACCCCTACCCCCGCTTCGTTATAATCATTTCAAATGCCCGAAATCCGCCCTTCCGTCTGTGCACTCGACTGTCCGGATTGCTGCTCCCTCCTGGTCACCATCGAAAATGGCCGCGCCACCAAGCTCCGCGGCAACCCCGGCCACCCGGTCACCCGCGGCTTCCTCTGCGGCAAAGTGGCGCAGTACCTGGAGCGTGAATACTCGCCCGGCCGCCTGCTCTATCCGCAGCGCCGCGTAGGCCCCAAGGGCGAAGGACGCTTCGAGCGCATCTCCTGGGACGAGGCCTTCCACACCATCGCCGCGCGCCTGAAAGACGTCGCCGAAGAATTCGGACCCGAGGCCATCCTTCCTTATAGCTACGCCGGGACCATGGGGCTCCTCAACGGCTCCGGCATGGACCGCCGCTTCTTCCACCGCCTCGGCGCTTCCCGTCTCGACCGCACCATCTGCTCGGCGGCGGGCGGCGCCGGTCTTACCGAAGCCCTGGGCCTCCGCTACGGCACCGAGCCCGAACAGTTCCGCCACTCGCGCCTGATTCTGGCGTGGGGCGCCAACATCCTCGGCACCAACGTGCACCTGTGGCCGTTCGTGATGGAGGCGCGGCACAACGGCGCCCGGCTCTACACCATCGATCCTTACCGCAACCGCACCGGCGCGGCCTCCGACAAGCACTTCTTCATCAACCCCGGCAGCGACGCCGCGCTCGCCCTGGCCATGATGCACGTAATCCTGGGCGAGGGCCTCCACGATGCCGATTACATAGCGCGCCACACCGAGGGCATCGATTCGCTGCGCGAGCGCGTTCGCGATTGGACGCCCCAACGCGCCGCCGGGCTCACCGGGATTGCCGCCGAAGAGATTGTCTCCCTGGCCCGCGAATATGCCACTACCCGGCCCGCGGCCATCCGGCTCAACTATGGGACGCAGCGCAGCGAGCGCGGCGCCATGGCGGTGCGTACCATCGCGCTCCTCCCCGCGCTGACCGGGTCTTGGAAAGACATCGGCGGCGGCCTCCAACTATCGGTTTCGCAGGCCCACCAGTTGAACCGCGCGGGGCTCGAGCGCGCCGACTTGCAGCAGCGGGCGCTCGGCCGCCCGGCGCGCCTCGTGAACATGTCGGAGCTGGGCGCCGCGCTGACCCGTCTCGACAACCCGCCGGTGAAGGCCCTGGTCGTTTACAATTCGAACCCGGCCGCCATCGCCCCTAACCAGAACGCGGTGCTGGCGGGCTTCCGGCGCGACGACCTGTTCACCGTGGTCCTCGAACAGTTCCAGAACGACACCGCGGATTACGCCGATATTCTCCTGCCCGTCACCACCTTCCTGGAGCACACCGACCTCTACATCGCCTACGGCCACTACTATCTTCAGTTAGCACGGCCCGCGCTTCCCGCTCCGGGCGAGGCCCGATCGAACGTGGATATCTTCCGCCAAATCGCCGCGCGCATGGGCTTCGACGATCCCTGCTTCCGCGATTCGGAAGACGACATGATCCGCACCCTCCTCGATTCTCCGCACCCCTTCGTCCGTGGCATCACTCTCGAAGAGCTCGACCGCTGCGGCTCTGTCCGCCTGCGCCTGCCCGAGCCGTTCCAGCCGTTCGCGGAAGGCGGCTTCGGCACCCCCAACGGCAAGTGCCACTTCCACGCCGAAACCCTCGACTACACGCCGCCCGTCGAATCGCGGCACGGCGACACGGCCCTGCGGCGGAAGTACCCTCTGGAGCTGATCTCGCCCAAGAACGACGACAGCATGAATTCCACCTTCGGCCATCGCGACGCCGTCGATCTCCAGACCGCCACCCTGCACTTGAACGCCTCCGATGCCGCGGTCCTGGGCATCCGCACTGCCGACCAGGTGCGCGTCTACAACGACCGCGGCTCGTGCGTGCTCATGGCCCGCGTCGACGACACCGTGCGTGCGGGTGTGGTCGCAGCGCCCGCGGTGCGCTGGGCCAAGCGCGCGCCCGGGAAGCGCAACGTCAATGCGCTGACCTCCGAGCGGCTCACCGACGCCGGAGGCGGAGCGACATTTTACAGTTGTCTCGTGCAAGTGGAAAGAATCGGAGATTAAGTGTTGCGTCCAATCGCCGCCGTCCTGCTGGTCATTCTCGCGTTTGCGCCGCTGGGCTGCAAACGCAAACAAGCCCAATCGTTTGAAAAGGGCGCGCCCGAGCTCGCCTCCACCGTCCACTTGGGAGATCCCCGGGTCGCCGACCAACTGGTCAGCGGCTTTCACCAGATCGAGGCCAATGCCTGGCGCTGGACCGCCCGCCAGTTCATCGTGGTCCTGCGCGCGCCCGCCGGCTCCGGACAGCTCGGCGCCGGCCTGCAGGTCCATCTCACAGTGCCGCCCGTGGTGATCGAGAAGCTGTCGGCCATCACCCTTTCCGCCTCGATCGGCGATGGCGCGCTCGCGCCGGAGACGTACTCCAAGCCGGGCGACTACGTGTACCAGCGGGATGTCCCCGCAAACCTGATTCAGAGCGGAGCCGTGCGAATCGAGTTCCAACTGGACAAGTCCATGCCCGGCGGATTAGTGGACCAGCGCGAGTTGGGGATCGTGGTCAGCAGTATCGGGCTGGCGCTCAAGTGAGCGTGGGACAGGCATCCCTGCCTGTCCTGCTCCTTCGAACCGGTATACCTCGTAAACGCGCCGTCCGTAGCCGTCGGAGATGACCGCCAGCACCGTCCGCCGGTAGCCCGAGTTCTCGGCAAACCGGGTGAGGTTGGCGCTCGGCAGCGGAAAGAATGTGAACTCCTTCGTGTGGGCGATATACACATTGGCCGGCTCGGAGAGCATCCACGTCGCGGTTCGCCGATCCTCGTCGCTCATTTCCGGCTTGGAGACCGCGTCGCCCCCCCAGATCAACGGCAGTTTGCCCCGGTGGAGCAGCCGCAGAGGCTCAGTCAGGCCCCAATCCATGCAGACCAGGTTCTCGGCGTGCACCCCCCGGACGTAGTCGGACAGCGCGAAAATGGCCCCGGTCCAATTCTGCGCGCCTCCGTATCGCCACAGTTCGAAGTAATATTGGTTAATCACCAGGGCGCCGGACACCAGCAGCGCCGCCATCGCCGTGGCAAGTGCCGGAATACCGGCACGTCCCAATCGCCGGGACGCGGCGGCGAACGAGATCCCGATAATCAGCTCCGGAATGGGCCACAGCAGAATCGTGTGATGGACGCTCCCGCCGGTATTGGCATTGACCGCCATTTGGATCCAGGCTACCGCCATGGTAACCAGGCAAAACAGAATCGCGCGTATGCCGTTGCGGCCCGCCAGCGGCGCCACGAGCAGCGCCAGAACGAAGGCATAGAACAGCGGGAAATTGTGCGGCTTGCGGGCAAGTGCCGATATCCGGGCAGAAGCGCTCTGCGCCAGGCCGTGCGGCGGTTGGGGCTTGGGCGTCTGCCAGTCGGGCGCGCTCAACCAGCCGAACAGCGCCCCGCTCTCGGTTTGCATGAGAAACCGCGCTTTGCCTGGAATATGCCCGGTGTCGCGGGCCCAATTGCCGTGGAGGGTCCCCCAGTCGTCCCCCACGTTGTAGACCGCGAGCGGCAGCGCCCCCAGGACGAACGCCGTCACCGCAATGGCTACCCGGCGGACCGTGATGATGGCAAAAATTTGCCGCGGAAGTGTCGATATTCCGGCAACTGCCATCCCGCTCAACATCCACACCGCCAGCGCCTTGTCCCACATGGCCAACCCGAAGAGGAAGAATCCGCCGGCCAGTGCCCAACCCTGTTTCTCCTGGTAAAAGCGCCCCAGCAGCAGGGCGCCGCCCACCATCAGCAGATGCTGCAGGGCCACCGGCCCCCAGTCGAAGCACGCCGTGATCAGATACATTGAATCCACGGCCAGCAAACAGCATCCAATTAAGGCAGCGCGTTCGCCCGCGATCCGGCGCGCAAGCAGGAAGAAGAGCCATACGCTGGCGGTTCCCGCCAGCAGCATGGGTACCCGCAGGGCGAAAAGTCCCGTTCCGAAAGCCAGTAGTATCGGTTTGTAAATCAGGGACTTCAAGGCTCCCAAATAGCTGATCAGCATCAGCGGTATGTGGGAGCGCCCGACGTGGATCGCGTAGACCTCGGCTCGCGGCCGGTAAATCGCTGCGGCAAACAGCGCTTCGTCATTCTGGATTCCGGCATGGGGAATGAAGGCCAGGCCGGCGCTTAAAAAAAAGAGACAAGCGATCATCGCGCCCAACGTATTTCGCCTGTAGAGGTAGGGATGGCCGGATCTAGTCCCGAATGTAGTATGGTCGCGCACCGATTTTTTTTGGACAACCGCAACAGAAATGGTAGCATCTGCCGATAAGTGAATGGACCGTGAGGAACAGATTCCAGCGGCGGTGGCGCCCAAAACGGAGTTTCGGAGCGGCTCGAGACTTTGGCAGCCGGATTGCTCAGATATGGAGCCGTGCAGACGTCGCTGGGCGAAAACACGACGAGCATAGCCCTTTTGAGGGACGGATTTTAGAGAGCTGACGTGAAACCTTTGGCATATTTTTCCGTCTATATTGTTGCAGCAAGCGAATATGATAAAGACAACAAATAAAAGGAAAAACTTGCTGGAGGATTGAAGGAGATGGACCGATGAACCAGACCGAACTCAACAAATACAAAGCGATGCTGGAGACCAAGCAGGCGGAATTGTCCGCCGGGCTCCGCAACCGGGAAGACATCGCAATCGAAAAAACCCCGGATGCCATTGATGAAGTGCAACTGGCTGGCGAGCGCGAGCTCGCTATCCGCAACCTCGACCGCGAATCCAACCTGCTCCGCAATGTCAGGGGCGCTCTCGCCCGCATGGCAGACGGCAGCTACGGCATCTGCATGCATTGCGAGGAGGAGATCAAACCCAAACGCCTGGATGCGGTGCCGTGGACCAAATACTGCATCCGCTGCCAGGAAGCGGCGGACCGCCACGAATTCGAGTCCGAATCCGGCGAGACCATGGACCAGCTTTTGGCCGCCTAAACTCCGGACCATCCAAGGGCGCGAGCGAGATCTCGCGCCCTTCGTGTTTCCAGGACCCTGCGTGAAACGCCGCTCTTTCACTCCCCTCGTCTGTGGGGATCTCTTGGGGCTTTTCACGCAAGGCAGTAACCACTCCCTTACGGTCGTGGCTCTGACTCCTCGTCAGAGCCGCGACCGTCAGGGAGCGGTTTTACGTCTGACAGAATACCCATGGAGTTCTTCCACCGCTCCCCGGGCACGCCGTCGCGCCTCGGAATCCTGCCCGGCACCTTCAATCCCGTCACCCTCGCCCACCTCGCCCTCGCCAGTGCCGCAGTCGGCCACGTGGACGAAGTCGTGTGGGTTCTGCCACGATCACTGCCGCATAAGGAATACACCGGTGCAACATTTGCCCAGCGTGTCGACATGCTGTCGACCGCGCTGTCCGGTCAGCCGCGTTGCTCGATTGCGGCCTCCGCCGGAGGCCTGTTCGTGGAGATCGCGGAAGAGTGCCGCGCCGCCTATGGGGAGCACGTCCGGCTCACCTTCCTGTGCGGACGCGACGCCGCCGAGCGGATCGTCAACTGGGATTACGGACGTCCGGGAGAGTTCGCCCGCATGCTGCGGCAGTTCGACCTGCTGGTAGCGGCCCGGGGCGGCGAATATGAGCCGCCAGCCGGTTTGCAGGCAGCCATCCGGCGCTTGCCCCTCGCGGCCGGATTCGAATACGTGTCGGCCAGCGACGTCCGGTCCCGCATCGCGCATGGAGAACCCTGGGAACACCTCGTGCCCCCGGCGATCCACGATCGGGTGAGCAAGATCTACTGCTGCTGAATCGGCACGGTAACTGTCTTACTCACATAGATATCCTGCGCCACCGTGAGTGTCGCCGCGGTGTCGCTCGAAAGGCCCGAATTCAGATGCAGCGTTACCTTGAAGGTGCCGACCGTTCCGGGCTCGAGCGTGGCCGTGATCACGTCGGCCGTGCTTCCACCCACAATCGCGGAGAGCGCGCTATTGGGCGTCGTGATGGGCGCTCCCTGCGGGTACGCCACGCCGGTGGATACCAGCGGGGCGATCGTGTCGTTGAGCACCGGCAGCCCCAGCCCGGTGGCATACACGTAGATGAATTCCCCGGGGACCGCCGGATTGTCCTGCGTCACCGGGCTGTTCTCCACGTTGGCGCAACATAGCGCCGTCGTGAACGCGGTCATGACCTCGGTGGCGGCCGCGCTGGCCGAAGCGCCATACGCAATATTGTCCCCGTCCGGCCCCTCCACCAGGGCCTTCAGGATGATGCGGGTATACTCTCCCGAACCCTCGGCGCTCACTTTGGGATCCTGGCTGATCACGGCGACCAGGTTGTCGCGGATGCTGGTCAAGGTGTCGGTGGATTGCACCGTGTAATTGTAAGTGCGGTCCTCTATCGTCACCGTAACTACGTCGTTGGCGGTGACGCTGCCGTCCACCGAGACGATGCCCACAGCCCGGCTGGAGGCGTGCGTCACCATCCCCGCGGGCGGATTCGACGTGTCGCCGGGCTGCGCGAACACCCCCGGATTGGCCGGCACGATGGTGACCGCCACCGGCGTCGTGGTCATGATGCTGCCATCGCTCATTACCGACCGCACGTAGGCGTTGATGCTGGTCGTGTCGTTCACTTCCCACGGGATCTGGGCCATCACCTGGGTCGGCGAAACCGAGTAAAGCGGCGCGGGAATGCCGTTGAAATACACGCTGGTTCCACCCAAATGGGTGGGCAGCGTTGGTTGAGTCAGGTCGGCGGCGGCGGTCTGCGCCGAGAGGGACGTGCCCGCGCCCGCCAGGATGGCCACGATGGTTCCGGGAGCGATCTTGGCGGCGTCTCCTCCACCGCTCAGATTCGCGCCCGACGCCGTGGCCGTGACCTGCGATCCGCTCGAGACCGTCGCTGCTAAGGTAATGTCGTTGCCGGCATCGCCGGTCACCCGCGAGGTGAGGACCACCTGTTCGGTTGTGATGTCCGCCGTGACCAGCACATTGGGATCGCCTTGGCCGCCACTGCTGGCTTGGATGGCATTCACCAGCCCTTGCACAACCTCGTTCAGGGTGTCGGTCGCCTTCACCGTATAGCTGTACTGCGCTGGAGTGGCGGTGTTCGAAGTTCCGAGCGAGATGGTGACGATGTCGCCCGAATGGATCGTCCCCCCGATGGTCACCGTGCCGTCGGCGATGATGTCCAGGCTGGCGGCGTTCCGAACCGCCTGGTAGGGCAGCACCGTGGGCGCCAGCGAGTAGACCGTGATGCGGCGGTCATAGGGGTCGCTGACGTAGAGGTTGGTGCCGTCCCAAGCCATTGACATCGGGCAGTACATCGAATCCGCGGCATCTGTTGCCTGCACCACCGTGCCGCCCAGCTCGCCCAAAATGAGGTCCGCGGCAGGCGCGTTCTGCGTCGGAATCGTATTGTATACCAGCACCCGGTCGTTGCCGCCATCGGCGATGAACAGCCGCCCCCCGCCTGCCAGGGCAAAGCGCGGGAAACTCAACGTGTAATTGCAAACCGTGGGATACGTCGGGTTGCTGTTGCTGTCGTTGCCGTTCGAAACGGTGCACAAGACCGGTATCTCGGGCTGAGGCGTTAACGTGGAAGTCGTATCGGTCGTAAACGCGTTGTTCGCCACCGAGCTGTTAAAGTCCGGCTGCCCGATCTCCACATCCGCCGGGGCGCCGTTCGTGCTGGGGATGCTGTTCCAGATGAGCACGCGGTTGTAGCCCAGGTCCGTCACGAAGAGATGGATTCCATCCGAGGTCACGGATACCGGATTCAACATGTTCGAAGCCGATGCGCTGGTCGTCTGCTGGGTCAGGTCCGGCTGCGTGGCCGTGGTGAAATCCGGCTCTCCCAGCACGACGTCGGCAGCCACGCCATTGGTGGTCGGGATGTGATTGTAGATCAGGATGCGGTTGTTCTGCGTGTCGGCCACGTACAGCTTGCCGTTCTGGATCCACACCCCCTGCGGCCCACGCATGGATTTCGCCGTAGGCGTGTTGTTGGGAGGCAGGGTGATGCTGACCATGTCCGCCTGTCCCACCACCACGTCCGCCGCCTGGTTATTGACACTAGGGATCCGGTTCCAGATCAGGACGCGGTTGTGGTCGGTATCGGCCACCACCACGTGCACGCCGTCGGTCGCCACCGCGGTCGGAAGCCGCAGCGCGCTGGGCGTGGCGTTCAGGTTTTCGGTGGCGGTCGTAAAATCCGGCTGCCCCAGCACCACCGTGGCCTGGCCCACGCACACCGGACACTTCCGGTTGTAGATCAGGTCCGCCGTGGGACCAGGCAGCATGGCGGAGAGACCCTGGTATATCAGGACCCGGTGGTTCACCGGACTGGCGCCTACGAAGTTCGAGTCGGCCACGATCAGAGTATCGGCCCCGTAGGCCAAGCCGCTGACTCCGCCGATGAACACGTCGCTCGAGTTCGAATCCTCGCTCGTGAACGTCGCCTGGCCAATCACCAGCCGGGCGGCCTGTCCATTGGTAAAGCTGCCGGCCTGTCCAAGTAGCACAGGCATTCCTGCCTGTGACAACAAGGTGGCCGCGCAGAGAATAATTCCAGAAAGAGACTTCATGCGTTGGTGAATTTCCAATTATACCAAGCGTCGGGCCGCGGGGTCGCACAGGTGTGCGGAATCGGCACGACGCCAACCTGTAAAATCCTTGAAACCCAAGGAGTTCCAGCCTTCCTTTGGAGCACGAAGAAGACCAGTGCAAGCGCAATGCCAGGCAGTGGGACAGGCCTCTGGCCTGTCTTCCGCCGCCGGCCGCATCGCCTTCCGCCCCTACTCCGCCCGCAACGCCTGCATGGGCTCCAGGCGAGCGGCACGCCTGGCCGGCACGTACGCCGCCACCAAAGCCACGGCCGCCAGAACCACCGGCGCCACCACAAAAGTCGCCGTGTCCCGCGGTCCGATTCCAAACAGCAGCCCCTTCAGGAGCCCCGACAACCCCAGCGCTCCCGCGATCCCCACCACGGTACCCGCCGCCACCACCCGTGCCCCGCCTCCCACGATCAGCCCCACGATCCGGCCCGGCCTAGCCCCCAGCGCCACCCGCACACCAATCTCCCGCGTACGCTCCATAACCGAGTACGCCAGCACGCCATAGATCCCGATGGCCGCCAGCAGCAGCGAGGTTAGCGAAAACCCGGAGAGCAGCAGCGCGCTGAATCGCTGCCGCGAGAAGGTCTCCGCGACAATCGCCTCCATAGGCCGCATGTCGGCCACCGGCTGCGCGGAATCCAGGCCGCGGATGATCCTCCGAACGGGCTCGGCCAGGCCCATGGGATTGCCGGCCGTCCGCGCCACGAAAACCATCGACGTGCAGTTCAGGTGCGTGTGGACGTAGTAAACCGTGGGCCGCGCCGGCTTGTCGAGCGCGCCATCGTTCACGTCCGCGGCCACCCCGATTATCTCGCCGAACGGGTTCTGCTGGTCCATCTCCGCGCTGATCTGGACGCCCAACGGCGGCTCGCCGCGCAGGTAGCTCCGCACGAATGCCTGGTTTACGATGAACCGGTACGGGCTGGCCGGATCGTTGTCCGCCGCGGTGAAGTCGCGGCCGCTCACCATTGGGATCCCCATGGTCCGAAAGTAGCCGGGCATCACCGTACGGATGTTGGCCCCGAGATCCTCGCCCGGCTTGGGCGCCGGCGTTCCGCCAATCTGGACTCCCGTGCCCGCGACCATGCCGTTGAAATCCAGGTAGCTCACCGCGCTGGCGGAGCGGACACCGGGCAAGTGCTCGATCTGTTCGATGGCGCGGGAGAAAAACTGCGTGCGGCGCGCCAAATCGGGATACCGGACGGCGGGCAGCGTCACCCGGAAAGTGAGCACATTCGACGGGTCAAGACCGGGGTTGACGGCGAGCAAGCCGACCAAGCTGCGGAACAGCAACGTCGCCCCCACCAGCAGGATCACCGAGAACGCCACCTCCGTGCCCACGAACCACGAGCGGAGCCGGCCGCCCCCGCCAATGCCCGAGCGCCCGCCGCCGCGCAGGCCTTGCATCAGCCCGGCGCGCGAAGTCGCCACGGCCGGGGCCAGTCCAAAGAAGATGCCGGTGAGGACCGAAAGCGCGACCGCGAAGAGCAGCACCCGCAGATCCATCGCGATAGCCGCACCGCGGACCAAATCCCGAGGCGCCATCGCCAACAGGCCCGTGACCGCCCCGCGTGCCACCGCGATCCCCGCCAGCCCTCCGGCCACGCCCAGCAGCACGCTCTCGGTGAGGAGTTGTCGGATGACGCGCCCCCGGCCCGCGCCCAGCGACACCCGCACCGCCATCTCCGTGCGGCGCGTGGCGAAGCGCGCCAGCAGCAGGTTCGCCACGTTGGCGCACGCCACCGCCAGCAGCAGCCCGACCGCCCCCAGCAGCACCTCAAGCGACGTCTTCACCTCGCGCACCATGGAGTCGCGCAGCGATTCCACGTTGACCGTCCAGTTGGTATCGAACTTCGGGTAGGCGGCTTCCAGCCGCTGCGCCACGGCCGTCATGTGGGCCTGCGCCTGGGCGCGCGTTCACCCCCGGCTTCATGCGCGCCAGGCACATCATCCAGCGCCCCTGGGTGGCACGGTAGTCGCGCGCCGGATCGAGCCCCATCGGCTGCCACAGGTCCGTCTCGCGGCTGAGGAAATAGAAACTCGGGGGAAGAACACCGATGATGGTGCGCGGCGTGGAATTGACCTGTACCTCGCGGCCCACGATACTCTCATCGCCGCCAAACCAGCTCTGCCAGAGGCGATAGCTGATCAATACCACCGTATCGGTTCCCTGGGCGGCGCGATCGTCCTCAGCGGTGAAGAGGCGTCCGCGGATGGGTTGGACGCCCAGCATGGGGAGCAATTCCGGGCTGACAATCTGCTTTTCCAATTCCTCGGTGCGAGCGCCGTCGGAGAGTACCGAGCGCGACGGAGTGAAAGCGGCCATCTCCTCGAAAACGTCGTTTTGCTTTTTCCAGTCCAGGTAATTGCCCGGCGAGATCACGTTCTCGTCTACTGCGGGGCGGCGCCGGCTCATTTCCCAGACCATGGTGAGCTGCGACGGATCGCGGTACGGCAGCGGACGCAGCAGCAGGTTGTCCGTGATCGTAAAGATCGCCAGGCTCGCGCCGATGCCGAGAATCAGGGACAGGATGGCGGTCGCCGCAAAGCCGGGATTCCGGCGCAGGCCGCGCACGGCGTAGCGGACATCTTGCCAGAGAGCTTCCATAGGCCTATTAGACTCCCTTCGCGCCAAGCGGTTTGGGGTCGGAGTAATATAGATGGAACAAAGTGTCGAACATCACCGATGGCGCCCCGTTCCTCTACGCCCGGCATGCCTCGGCCGGCTTCAACGCCCGCATGGAGAGCTGGCTCTCCGGCATGAGCGGCGCGGTTCGCCAAGCCATGGGAGCGAATCTCGTCGCCCTGGTCCTGGGCGGCGGATATGGGCGCGGCGAAGGCGGCGTTCTGCGGGCCGGCGCCGAAGAGCGCCCATACAACGACCTCGACTTCGTGCTGATCGTCCGGCGCAAGGGCTCGCTTCCCTGGCCGGAGCTGAACGCCATCAAACACCAGTACGAGAAGCTGATCGGCATCGACGTCGATTACAGCCGGCCGCTCACCGTGGACGACGTGCGGAATTGGCCGCCCACCCTGATGTGGTCGGATCTGCTGCACGGACATCGCGTCCTGGACGGCCCGTCCGATATCCTCACGGCCAACGCCCCCGCCATGCCCTCGGAGCGGCTCGCGCCCATCGAGGCCACCCGCCTGCTCCTCAACCGCGGAGCCGGCCTGCTGTGGGCCCAGCGCATCTTGCGCGGGTGCGAGCCGGCCCCCGACCCGGACTTCATTCGCCGCAACTACTACAAGTGCGCCCTGGCTCTCGGAGATGCCATGCTCATCTCGCACGGCCGCTTCGCCACCCCGTACACCGCCCGCAACCAGCGCCTGGCCCAGCTCTTGGAAGAAGCGCTCCGGGGAGACTCGCCCCTGCCATTTGCCTTCGACCTGCAGGCCCTGTACGATGATGCGCTGAAGTTCAAGTTCTGGCCCGGTGAGTTCCCGTCGACCCCGTCGTCGACGGAGCTGGATGAGCTGGCACGCCGGTGGGGTGACGTCTTCTTGTACGTCGAGGGCCGCCGTGCCCATCGCGCCTGGCGTGGAGCCCGCGAGTACGCCGATTCAAACGGCCTGCGCGAGCCGGAGCAGAATGCCATACGCCAATGGCCGCGGAACCTGGTGAAAAACCGCCGATTCGGACTCTGGTCCCTGCGCTACCCGCGCGAAGGGCTGTATCGAGAGCTTCCGATTCTGCTAGGCTTATGCGAAGCGGTTCCAGACTGGCCGGACCGGAGCGCCCGGTTCCTGACCATCTGGAAGCAGGTGAACTGACATGAAGTACGCCGTACTGGCGGCCGCATTGACGATCGCAGTGCCTGGCATGGCCATTGGCGCGATGTGGCTTCCCCGCGTGCGCGGCTACCTGTTTTCGCTGATGATTGCGCTCACCTGCCTGGGCGCCCACGCCAGCGTGAACATCGTCTCGCGCGAGTTGTATCGCGGACCGGACCGCGGCTTCGAGGTCACCGGCGCCGACCTGGTCTGCTGGGCCCTCATGATCGCCATCACCCTGCGGTTCCCCGGCAAGATCGCCTGGTTCCCCCGCAATTCCTGGCTGCTGCTGTTCTTCTTCCTGAACGCGTGCCTGCTCGCGCTGGTCACCCTGGAGCCGCTCTACACCGCATTCAGCCTGTGGAAGTGCCTGCGCATTTATTGCCTGTACTGGACCACCGTGAATTGCCTGCACCTGGGCATCCGCCGCCGCTACGCGTGGCTCGGATTCGCCGGCGCGGCGCTGGTCATCATGGCGCTGGCGCTCCAGCAGAAATACCTGATGCACATCTACCGCATCAACGGCCCGTTCGACCATTCCAATACGATTCCGCTCTTCGCCAACCTGATTCTGCCGGTGCTGCTGATCTGGGCCCTGTGCGACAAGGAGCTCCCGCTGCACTGGGCCGTGGTTTCCATCGCACTGTGCTTCGGGCTGCTGTTTGCCGTGCTGGAGACGTTTTCGCGGTTAGGCATGGCCCTTTCCGGCGGCTGCGTGGTCGGCGCCCTGGGGTGGGCCAACCTGCGCTCGCGATCGGCACGCGTGCAGACCGCCTCCGTCCTGATCACCCTGTTGCTCGTGGCGGGCGCCATCCGCGCCGCCGGATCGATTATCGAACGCATCCGAAGCGCGCCGGCCGCCAGCGTGGAAGCGCGCGACGAATTCAAGTACGCCGCGCAGTTGATCCTGGCGGACCATCCCTTCGGCATCGGCCTCAACAACTTCTCTTACGTGGTGACCAACCAGACGCAGTACCGCGAGCACTTCGAGGCCATGAAAAACGAGGAACAGTCAGGCGTGGCCCACCACATCTACTGGCTGACCGCCGCCGAGACGGGATACCTGGGGCTGCTGCTTTACCTGCTCTTGGTCGTTCGCTTTGCATGGAGCGCCTTGGCCGGCTCATGGCGCCATAAATCCACCGAAGGCACCATCCTCTTCGGAGTGTTCCTGGGAATCTGCGCCCTGCAGGTCAGCGGCTTTTTCGAATGGGCCTTCCGCGTGACACCCGTGATGCAGATGTTCACGATCACCGCGGCCATGGCCGTGGCCTGGTCGGAAAAACCGCGCGAACACCGTGTCAAAATGGCGACGGGCGAGTTCCAGCGCGTGGAAAGGGCCGGCGTTACCGTATGACCCGGATGTGGCGCAGGCACTCCTGCCTGCAGCGTCGGCACTCATGCCGACGCCTGCCGTCGACACTGTGGAGTAACCCCGAACACGTGTCGAGAC
>Ga0209415_10005134_pt1 | contig 23652 bp, 17 predicted proteins | sample PeaSoiSIISIP2007_FD_187696 | JGI IMG/M metagenome (GOLD analysis project Ga0209415, IMG submission 187696) | Peat soil microbial communities from Weissenstadt, Germany - SII-SIP-2007 (SPAdes) (version 2) | ecosystem: Environmental > Terrestrial > Soil > Wetlands > Peat | place: Germany... | reverse complement strand
AAGTGGCGGGGTGGAACACCGAATATCTCGCCGAAATCCTCGGCGTAAATCCGCGTTAACCTGGATTCGTTGCCCTGACGGATGAAGAGCGGTCGGACATCTATTGATTTTGCCAGACTGCTGACGGAAACTCGACGCTCTCATTTGGAGGGGCATCGACGATGGCCGGGACCGAGGATGCTTTGAGCGTGCGCATCGGCCGTTTCACGGTCGGGGAACATCTGGCCCGGGCGGTCGCTGCCAGACGCCTGATCGCTCATGACGACGGCACCTGGGAACTTCCGGCTAAGTCGGGAAGAGGGGTGCCGGATATTTGGCTTCATAACGAGCGTTCGTCTTCTTGCCAGCAGTTGTTCTTTTTTCTCTTCGGCGCCGCCTACGGCATGAGTTGTGTTCCCCAAGGCTGCCGGAACTGCTATAAAGTCAAGATCTCGCCAGCGAATCTCCGCCAATTGGTGGCGGTTCAAGAGGTGACCAAAGGCGTTCCTTATCGGTCTAAATGCGGGCCGGAACTCTTCATCCCCTATTCAACGGGGCATTACGCCGCTTTCTTCTATCTCAACGGTCTGGAGCAGGCGCGCGCAGCGTTCGCGGAACTGCGCCGTATGGTGGACGGTAAGCCGCGTCTCGGCGCCGGTGTGCCCATGTTGATCAAGCGTGGCTGCACCGACTATGAAATCCATTGCGGACCTTCGGATCGCTACGCTTTCGCCCCTCCGGAGGTCGAAGCGTGGCTGTTAGAGCGGTTGCGACCTTCGAAACAGATCCGGAGTCAACCCCGTAGCGTCACGTTCGCGCGCTGGATCCAAATCGCCTTCCAGATTGGCGACGAAACATATCTCGATTTTACCGGTGGCCGTCGCCTCTACCCCAAGGTGTTAACCTATGACCCTGCCCCCACCGAGGAGACCGGCATTCGCGGGACCGACCGGTGAAGCCTCTGTAATCCGATCGCCGGTAGCTGTCGTTCAAGGCGCCAGCTCGATGTTATGGACGGACATGGACGGCGTGGGGTCGACCGAGCTTTTTCAGGCCATGCGTTTGAGCAAAGGCGACGGTTTGGCTTTGTTGGAGACCGTTGGGGGCGACATCGCGGTCGGGCGTGCCGTGATGGCAATGGTTGATCGTTTGGGCAAGGGGCGCCTGGGCGACGTCGCCTGTTTGACCGAAATCGCTCCGGAGTTGCCTAAACGCGCCGTCCTGCTGTTGCTGGACCTGTTGTTGCGGCGTATCGATCGCGGGGTGCAAGACATCTATCGTTGCCATTTCGACCGGATGCCGGATGCCGCCCGTCTTTGCCATGACGAACGGATTGCGTCGCTCGAGCCGCTGCGGCCACTTGTACAAGACTATATTGCGCGTTTCGATTGGGAGTTTCTGTATCGTTGGTTGGGGCTTGAGCGATTTGGAGTAGTATCGCGGGCCATGTTCGGTCGCCTCGCTAACTTGGCGTTTGCCTGCAATAAAGTCACTCTGCGGTTTACTTATCATTGCAATATCGCCTGCCGTCATTGTTACAACAGATCGGGGCCCTATGCCAAGAGCAGTACGGTTCCCCTTGCACCTTTGCTCGACATCGTCGCGCAGATGCCGGGAGCCGGGTTGGACCATCTCGCGCTGACCGGTGGCGAACCGATGATGTATCCAGACCATGTCGTGGCTCTGATCGCGGCGGCCCGAAGTGCGGGAGTTCGCCATGTGTCGATCAATACGAACGGGTTTTGGGGGGGCTCCGAGGACCAGGCCATCCGGTTACTTGATCGGATGGAACAAGCGGGGTGGCAGGCAAAAGGGACGGATCGGCTGAAAATAAGCGCAGGGGTCTTTCATCAGGAATTCTTGCCACTCGGTTTGCCGCTGGCGGCTGCGCGTTGTTATTTTCAAAAGTTCGGGGAGTTGGCGGCGTTGGATGTCGAAACGAGTCCCGATTCTCCAAATTTTATCGAGGTCGTCGAGGCCGAGTTGATCCAAGCCGGATTGACCGACAAGGTTCGGGTTGCGCATCGGCCCGTCCTTCCTCTGGGCAGGGGCGGCGATCTGTCGTTGCCGCCAACGAAAACGCATCGGGGACCTTGCCGGCGTATCGACCAAATTGTCTTTGATGCCGATGGAACGGTTCGGCCTTGTTGCGGCCTCAACGCCGAGAATCGCGGGGTCGTTATCGGTCGGGCTTGGGACAAGCCGTTGCGCCAACTGGTCAAGGTTATGCAGAATGATCCTGTCCTGCAAATCCTTTCCACGGAGGATATGCGGCAGCTGATTCCGCTAACCGGGAATCCGGATGACGGGTGGCATGGCGTTTCTTGCGAGTTGTGTCAGCGGGTAATCGGTCGTCTTGCCGATAAGGAAGACCTGCAGCGCCGGCTTTTCCCACGCCAGAATTTTTACCCGTTTTGGCTCTAGGGCCGCACGGTTTTATCGGTCGAACCGCGGTAATAGGCTAGCGTGCGCGGGCAAAGGGCGCGCAGGCGGTCCTCCACTTCGGGATCGCGCGGCTTGTCGCGAAAGTGCTCCGAGACCTCTTTGCCCTGGACATTGCCGAAATTGAGTTCCAGGCGCTCGAACAGGTCGGGCATATGCCGCCAAAGCGCGCCCATCAGTTCGTCATGGCGGCGCTTGTAGCTGTGGAAACTGTCTTCGACCGGCCAGCCCAAGCCTGTCACCGTCTCCATCACCGAGGGATGGCGGGCGACGAAATCCTCATAGCGGATCACCGCGTCGAAACGCTCGCGCTCGGCGAAGACCTGATCGAGAATCAGGAATTTCTCGTCCAGCAGGCCGGAATGGTTGCGGTAGTTCTTGCTCCGCAGGCTCTGGTAATTGTCGTGCGGATCGCGCAGCACCAGGACGATGCGGTCGGGACGGAAACGTTCCATATGCACGGCCAGTGGATAGGCCGTGGTCATGGTGACCTTGACCACCATGTCCATGTCCGTTTGAACCCGTGGCGCCGCATAGTTGTTCAGCACATCGACCAGCGCCAGGCAATCCGGCCGTTGGGCCAGGAACAAGGTGAAGGCGGTGGCGCCGCTCGATTGCATGCCATAAACCAAAAGCCGCATGACGGTTTCCCCATTGACGCCGGATCACTCTACAAAAAGCACACGATTTCCACGAATTCCGTCGCCACCGGATAGCCCGTCACTTTGACGGCGGCGGCGTCGAGCCAGGCATGCGCCTCAAGCGCGGCCGCCGCTCCGCCGCTCCGCCGGACGCCGAAGTGCAGGCTGCTTTCGATGCCGCGCCGCCGCAGCATCATTTTCGCGGCGAGGGCTTGCGGCAGACAGACGGCTTCGAACGGCAGATGGCGCGCCGCGCGGCCAACCGCCCAGCCAACCGCTTGGGCGACGCGCACCGTTTCGGGCGACGGATTGTTTGCGGGTTCGCGCCTCGACGCATCGTTCGGAACCGATACGGTTCCCAGGCGGGCGGCGATCGTCCGGAACGGGAAAAGGATCAGGACAACACGCGCCAAGGCCAGCCAGACGGCGGCTTCCGCCAAAAGCAGACGGCGTTGCGGCGGCTGACGGGCCCAGCGGCGCAATTTTGTGAAATAGGACAAATGACTCCTCGCCGAACAAGCTCGGTTCATGATGTCCCACCCCCTTCAGGCTGTCTACTCGGAGAGTGGGGCGCAACAGAGGCTGGCGTCAGGAGGGTGGATTGGAGTAAAGCCTTGCGTTCTGTTCATCGATTCGCGGGAGACCATGATTCCAATCACACGCCGTCTGGCAGAAGAGCTTTCGGTTGCCGTCACCCAGGTGGAGGCCGCCGTCGGTCTGATCGATGAGGGCAACACCGTGCCGTTCATCGCGCGCTATCGGAAAGAGGCGACCGGAGGCCTCGATGACAGCCAATTGCGCACATTGGAAGAGCGTCTCGGCTATTTGCGCGAATTGGAAGAACGCCGCGCCGCGATTTTGAAGGCGATTGACGAACAAGGAAAGCTGACCGAGGCCCTGGCCGGGCAAATTGGCGCGGCCGACAGCAAGGCGCGGCTCGAAGATCTTTATCTGCCCTACAAGGTGAAGCGGCGGACCAAGGCGCAGATCGCCCGCGAGGCGGGGCTGGAGCCTTTGGCCGACGCCTTGTTGACCGATCCCACTCTGGATCCGGCCGTCGTCGCGCTCGCTTACGTCGATCCGACGAAGGAGGTGGCCGATGTCAAGGCGGCGCTCGATGGGGCGCGCCAGATCCTGATCGAACGGATGGCCGAGGACGCCGATCTTTTGGGCGGCTTGCGCGAGTTGTTGTGGAGCTCTGGGATCGTCACCTCCAGAATGGCCGACGGTATGGCCGAGGCCGGCGCCAAATTTTCCGATTATTTTGACTATCGCGAGGCGATTCGGTCGATTCCTTCGCATCGCGCCCTGGCATTGTTTCGAGGTAGAAACGAAAACATACTTCTTTTGAAGTTACAGCCGGCCGATGAAGAGGAAGGCTCCCGTTTGCCGGGGGAATGCGAGCGGCGAATCGCCGCGCGGTTCGCCATTGCGGAGCGAGGGCGGGCGGGCGATAGCTGGCTGGTCGATACGGTTCGCTGGGCGTGGCGGGTGAAGATCCATCTGCATCTCGAGATCGAATTGATGGCGCGGTTGCGCGAAGCCGCCGAGCGTGACGCCATCGACGTCTTCGCCCGCAATCTCAAGAGTTTGCTGCTGGCGGCGCCGGCTGGAATGCGGGCCACCATCGGTCTTGACCCGGGAATCCGCACCGGAGTGAAGGTGGCGGTGATCGACGGCACCGGCAAGGTTGTGCAGACCGGCGTGATCTATCCCCATCAACCGCGTAACGATTGGGACGGTTCGATCCATACCCTGGCCACCTTGGCCCGCCAATATCACACCGAATTGGTGTCGGTGGGCAATGGAACGGCATCGCGCGAGACCGATCGGCTGGTTGGCGACGTGATGCGCAAATATCCGGATCTCGGTTTGACCAAAGTGGTCGTCTCCGAGGCCGGCGCCTCGGTTTATTCCGCGTCCGAAACGGCCTCTCTGGAATTTCCGGAGATGGATGTGACCTTGCGAGGCGCCGTGTCGATCGCGCGCCGCCTTCAGGACCCGCTGGCCGAATTGGTGAAGATCGATCCCAAGGCGATTGGCGTCGGTCAATATCAACATGATGTCGACCAGCAGCAGTTGGGGCGGAGTCTGGATGCCGTGGTTGAAGACTGCGTGAATGGCGTCGGCGTCGACGTCAACACCGCGTCGGCGCCGCTGCTGGCGCGCGTCGCCGGTTTGGGCCCGGTTCTGGCGCGCAATATCGTGGCCTATCGCGATGAAAAGGGGGCGTTTGACAGCCGGCAGTCTTTGAAACAGGTGGAGCGCCTGGGGCCGAAAGCCTTCGAACAGGCCGCCGGTTTCCTGCGGGTCGTCGGCGGCAGCAATCCGTTGGACCGTTCGGCGGTGCATCCGGAAGCCTACCCCGTGGTCGAGCGCATCGCCAAACGGACCGGACGCGATCTTCGCGGCCTGATCGGAGACGGCGCCTTCTTGCGGTCCCTCGATCCGGCCGATTTCACCGATGAGCGCTTCGGCGTGCCGACCGTGACCGACATCATCGCCGAATTGGAAAAGCCGGGTCGGGATCCCCGTGGCGCCTTCAAGACCGCCGCTTTCAAGGACGGCGTCGAAGAGATGAAGGATCTGCAGCCGGGAATGATCCTGGAAGGGACGGTGACCAATGTCACCAATTTCGGGGCCTTCGTCGATATCGGCGTCCATCAGGACGGACTGGTGCATATTTCCATGCTGGCCGACAAATTCGTCAAAGACCCGCATGCGGTGGTGCAAGCCGGCGATGTGGTCAAGGTCAAGGTCCTCGAGGTCGATCTGGCGCGGAAACGGATCGCTTTGTCGATGCGTCTCGACGAGGCCGCGGTGCGCCAATCACCTCGCCAGCCGGCAAAGGAAGCGGATGGCAACAACGGTGCCAGGAACCGCCGGCCGGGTGGGGACAGGCCGCCTCAGAAAGCGGCCCCGTCCCCGGTCTCGGCCGGTCCGGCGAGTGGCGGAGCCCTGGCCGAGGCTTTCGCCAGGGCCAAGAAGCGTTAGCGGATGAAACAGACTCTTCGGATCATAGCGCTGGCGACGATCGTCCTGGGCGCTCTCGCCTCCGGCGCTTTTGCCACGGATCTCAATGTCGGATTCGTCGGGGATTTTTCCGGTGTCGGCGCCAATATGGCGCAGGATCAGTTGGACGGGTTCAAACTGGGAGTCAAACATCTGGGCGGACGGATCGGCGGCAACGAGTTTACGCTCTCTGTCGCCGATGGCCGGCACGATCCAAAGATCACGCGTCAGGCGGTCGAACGGATGCAGCAGAGTGATCGGCAGGAGTTTCTTCTGCTCTCGATCGACGCCGGGACGATCGGGTCATTGGTTCCGGTGGCTATCGCCGGCAAAACCTTGATGATCAGTCTGGGCAGCCCGTCTCCGAATTTGGCCGGCAAGGATTGCAGCGCATCGTTCTTTTCGCTCGCCGGGTTGACGGAAACCGCGCATGACCTGAGCGGGCAATTTCTGCAATCGCGCGGCTACAAAACAGTGGTTGTCGCTGGACCGGACAGCGCCGCCGCGCGCGCCGCGACGCAAGCCCTGAAGCGGAGTTTTAAAGGGCAGATCATCGAGGTGACCAGCCGGCATGGAGAAATGAATTTTACCGCTGATTTGCGGGCCATTTGGCTGGCCGCGCCGGATGCGGTCTATCTGCTTCACACCGGTGGCATGGCGGTCAATTTCATTCGTCAGTCGACCGAGGTGATGGGCAAGGAACGAGTTCCTCTGTATGGCCCTCCCGGGACACTCGATCAAACCGTACTGGCCGCGTCGGGGCCGTCGGCGCAAGACATCGGCAGTATCGGTTTTTGGAGCGAGGATATCGACAATCCGGTCAGTCGGCGGATGCAGACCGATTTTGAAGCCGATTACGGCCGTCCGGCGTCATCCTTTGCGGCGATCGGCTATGACGCGGCCATGCTGTTGGATGCCACGCTGCGCGCCGTCGACAAGAAGAATTTCGGCGACGATGCCCTTCGCACCGCCATGCGTCGCGTCGAATTCGTCAGCACAAGGGGGACGGTGCGCTTCGACAGCAACCAGTTTCCCATTCAGAACTATTTGATAAGGCAAGTCGTGCAAGATGGCCGCGATCGGATGGTCAACGAACAACATGGCGTCTTTTTGAAGGATGTCCGCGACGGACATGCCGGCGAATGCCCGATGCGCTGGTCGACGGAGCCGATTCCCAAAGGGTCATAGGGTTCAAAGAGTCACTCAGGCCACAAGTCCAGCCAAGCCGACGAAGGCCGGGTAGGGGTGCGTGATGACATGGACGGGGATGGCCTCCAGATAGGATCGGAAGCGTCCCTTGTCTTCGAACCGTTGGCGGAAGTTGGACGCCAGAAAGGGGTCGAGGAGATGGGGGATGATCCCGCCGGCGATCAGAAGGCCGCCCCGGGCGCCCAGCGACAGGGCCAGATTGCCGGCGACGGTTCCGAGCATTGAGAAGAACATCGCCAGGGTTTCTTCGGCCAAGGGCTCTCCCGCCAGGGCTTGGCGCGTCAAGTCGTGCGGCGACGGACTGACCGCGGGTCCGCCGGACAGCGCCGAAAGGGCCTCATGCAGAGAGACAAGCCCAGGTCCCGACAGCACGCGTTCGGCGGAAACATGACCGTGACGGGCGCGCAGCCAGGCGATGACCTCGGCCTCTCTGTCGTTGGCCGCGGCCAGGGTGACATGTCCCCCTTCGGTGGGAACAGGATGCCAGCCGCTGTTTGTCGGCAAAAGGGCGGCGACGCCCAAGCCGGTGCCGGGGCCGATCACGGCGATCGGCGCGTCGAAGGCCGGCGTGCCGCCGCCCACCGCAACTTTGTGCTCTTCGTCGAGCAAGGGAACGGACAAGGCCACGGCGATGAAATCATTGACCACATCCAGCCGTTCAAGGTTCAGCCGATCCTTCAATTCGGCGATGGAAAAACTCCAGTCGCGATTGGTCAAGACGACCCGATCGCCCAGGACCGGCGACGCGATGGCGATGGCGGCGACGACAGGGGAGATCGACGGCTGTGTTTGTTCGAGATAGGCCAATGCGGCGTCGGCGAGACCTGGGTAATCGTCGCAAGACAGCACCAGCGTGTGCTGCGGCTCGGAGAGTCCGGGGAAAATCAAAGAGAACCGGGCGTTGGTGCCGCCGATGTCGGCGATCAGCCTCGGGGCTTTCTGAGTCATGTGGCCACCGCATTCGTTTCTGTGTGGGACGGAAAACTGTTTGGTCGTAACGACCGGTAGAGTTCCAGATATTCGGCGGCGGAGCGGTCCCAGCCGAAGTCTTGGCGCATTGCCGTGGCTTGCAGACGGGCCCACTGATCGGGGTTGCGGTAAAGGCCGATGGCCCGCTCGATGCTCCATTGAAAGGCGCTGGCGGTTGGTTGTTCGAAAACGAACCCCGTCGCCGTTCCCGCCAGCATGGCGTCATAGGTCGCATCAACCACCGTATCGGCCAAGCCTCCCGTGCGATGCACCACCGGCAAGGTGCCATAGCGCATGGCATATAGTTGCGTCAGGCCGCAAGGTTCGAAACGCGAGGGCATCAGCACGATGTCGCCGCCGGCCTGCAGGCGATGCGCCAAGGCTTCGGAATAGCCGATATGCATAGCCACATGGGTGGGACAGGCCTCGGTCAGTGCGAGAAAGGCATCTTCCACGCCGCGTTGGCCGGATCCGAGCAGGGCCAATTGCCCTCCTTGCGCGATGACCGCCGGCATGGCCGACAGCAAAAGATCCATGCCTTTCTGATCGGACAATCGGCTGATCACAACCAGGAGCGGCGCATCGGGGATCTGCGGCAATCCCAATTCGCGCTGCAGCGCCGCCTTGTTTGCCGCTTTCCCTGAACCTCTGTCGTCAATGCCATAGGTCTGGTGCAATTCGCGGTCATTGCTCGGATCCCAGATCGCATAGTCGGCACCGTTGAGAATGCCGTGCAGATCATGAGCGCGATAGCTCAAAAGGCCCTGCATGCCGAATCCATAGGCTGACGTCTGGATTTCCCGGGCATAGGTCGGGCTGACGGTGGTCAGTTTGTCGGCGAAGACGAGGCCTGCCTTCAAATAGGAGAGTTGGCTCCAATATTCGAAGCCGTCCATGGTGTAAAAAGACCATGGCAATCCCAGTCGCGGCACGAGCGCCGGTGGAAATAGTCCCTGATAGGCCATGTTGTGGATGGTGAAGACCAGTCCCGGTCTGGGTTCGCCCCAGGCCTTGAGATAAGCCGACGCGAGTCCGGTCTGCCAGTCGTGCGTGTGGAGGATGTCGGGTTTCCAGGCCAGCGGGCTGTTGGCTTGGCAGAGTCGCGCCGCCGTCCAGCCGAGCAGGCCGAAACGCATGTCGTTGTCCGGCCAATCGGTGCCTTGACCGTCCTGATAAGGCCCGCCGTCGCGGTCGAAAAGACTGGGATTGTCGACGAGCCACAAGGGGAGATGGCTGTCCGGAAGGCGGCCTTCGAGGAGAATGGTGTCCCCCAGTCCGAACGGATCACCCAGATTGGCGATCTGCTTGGCGTCGGCCTGTTCCGCAATTCCGCGGTAGGCTGGCATCAGCAATCGAAGGTCGATTTTTGCGCGGTGTAAGGCAACCGGCAGGGCTCCGGCAACATCGGCAAGGCCGCCGGTCTTGGCCAGAGGGAAGATTTCCGACGACGCGAACAGCAGCTTCATCCGATGGGTCCCCAATATTTTTTCACCTCAGCGTAACCGACGAAGTCACAACGAACAAAGAGCTTTTGGTGCCCTTCCTATCCTTTGTCAAAAAAGGGGATTGCTGCTTGAGCTTTGGATAAGTCTATGCCACCGTTGACTCGGTTGTAGAACCATTTATGAACGCCAGCCAACGGTGAATCGCATGACGCAGCCATTGGACAGGGCGCCCGGAGCGGGTGTCGATATTCCTCAAAGATTGAGGCGAACTCTCGCCTTGGTTCTGGCCGGTGGGCGAGGCAGTCGGTTGAAGGCTTTGACCGATTGGCATGCGAAGCCGGCGATTCCCTTCGCCGGGAAATTTCGGATCATTGATTTTGCTTTATCCAATTGCATCAATTCGGGGATTCGCCGAATCAGCGTGATGACGCAGTATAAGGCGCATAGCCTTATTCAACATATTCAGCGGGGATGGGGATTTCTGCGGGGTGAATTTAACGAATTCATCGAATTGCTTCCCGCCCAACAGAGAACGGAAGGGGAAAACTGGTATCGCGGCACTGCGGATGCCGTTTTTCAGAATCTTGATATTATTCGTCATCATGCGCCGGACTATGTGCTGGTCCTGGCCGGCGATCATGTCTACAAGATGGATTATGGCAAGATGCTGGCCAACCATATCGCCCAGGATGCGGTGGTGACGGTGGCTTGCATCGAAGTTCCGATCGCGAAAGCCTCGGATTTTGGGGTGATGGTCGTCGACGACAAGGGAATGGTCCTTCGTTTTGACGAAAAACCCGCCCATCCCGTGTCCGTTCCGGGGCGCCCGGATGTGGCTCTGGCCAGCATGGGGATCTATATCTTCAATGCCGAGCTGCTCTATGAGTTGCTGGAACGAGACAGTGCTCTTCTCGGGTCGCAACATGATTTCGGTCGGGATCTCATCCCCTCTTTGGTCGGGCAGGCTACGGTCATTGCGCATCGTTTTGAAGATTCTTGCGTCATGGATGGCGGCGCCGAAGAAGCTTATTGGCGGGACGTCGGGACGATCGACGCCTATTGGGAGGCCAATATCGATCTCTGTCGCGTGACTCCCGCCCTTAATATGTATGACGAGAGCTGGCCGATCTGGACGGATATCAAGCAGAATCCGCCGGCCAAGTTCGTTTTTGATTCGGATGACCGGCGCGGTATGGCGGTCGATTCCCTGGTTTCCGGCGGTTGCATCATTTCCGGGGCCGTCGTGCGCCGTTGCATGCTGTTCTCCGGGGTGCGGGTCAATTCCTACTGTGTGGTCGAAGATTCGGTGGTGTTGCCCGATGTCGAATTGGGGCGGCACTCACGCGTCAGGCGGGCGATCATCGACAGTGGCTGTGTCGTGCCTCCGGACATGGTGGTGGGTGAAGATCCGGTTCTTGACGCCAAGCGTTTCTTTCGAACCGAGAAGGGCATCACTTTGGTGACTCAGCGGATGCTCGATAACCTTTCCGGCTGACAGGCAAACCCGCGCAGTGGAAGGTTTTATTCGAATAAGGAATGCAGCCGCATATTCTCGATGCGTTTCGACGATTCGGCGCTTTGGGGCGGGGTGATCGAGACGGCGGGGATCACCGAAGCGGTGGGGACGGCGGCAACCGGAATGGGACTGTCCGGGCGCGCCTTGTCGCTCTTGGCGGTGAGTGCCGGAGGGATGGTGGTGTCGAGAACAATACCCGGCTTGGCGACGGGGCTTGGCGCTTGAAAAAGTCCCCCATTGTCGCCTGATTTTGGGGCGGCGTGACTCTTGGCGTGAACCGGTCCAGCAACCAGGCAAAGCGCCAGGGCGATTCCGGACAGCAAGTCAAGAAAACGCGGTTGACTGGGATGTGAAAACATTCTCGACCCTTTTCGAAGCGATCCTACGCTCTTGGCCGACCCTACTCTCGATTTGCGAACGCGATAGATGCAAAAATGTGAATAAACAGTTAAAAACGAGAATTTTTGAAGAGCTTTTAATCAAATGTGATTGGTTGTGCGTGTTTCTTTGAACGAACGGTTGAGGGCGAGTGTCAGATTTTAACCGTGTGACGCTTGCGTCTTGCGCAGCCGGTATTCCTCTAAACGGGCCTGCCGATAGGCGTCGGCAATCTTCTTGGCTTCCGCGCGTTCCTCCACGCTGCGGCTTTCCGCGACGCTTTGGCGTCCGGCGAGGCGCATCGCGGCGTTGTTCGCTGTCGGTTGCGCGAAGTGTGGCTCCGGTGCGCTTTCCGCCAGGGCGGGCCATAAGCCCACCGACGGGCGTCCGAGGCGGGCGCTGTCGAAAGAGGCCAACTGTAACCGCTGGTCCGGGTGCTGTTTGGCATTTTCCCAGGTGGAAACGAGGCGCGCCTTGTAAGGCGCCGCCAGATTGGGCGTTTGTGAATGGTAATAGGCGCCCGCCGTTGGCCAGTTCTGCGTGCTGTCGTGAAGGCCGACGAGGAACCTTGCGGCGTAAGCGACATTTGTCGCCGGTTCAAAGGCCTCGTCAAGGGAGGCGAAGGCGTCGGGATGAGCGAGAAGGTTAACCTGCATGCATCCGACGTCGATGTTGCGCACGCCGGCGGCCTGGAGCTTCCTCACTTCGGCGATGGCGGCCGCTTTGCTCGGCAGAAAACGCCCTTCGCCTTCCGCCATGACCGTCCAGGGCCAGGCAAAACTTGCCTTGCTTTCGCTGTCCCAGCGGCCTGATTCGACAAGGGAGATGGCGTGCAGAAGGCGATCCGGAATGCCTTGGGCCTTTTCTTGGCGGGCCGTCTCGGCGCCGCACACCGCGGCATCGCCCATGGCGAAGGCAAGGCCGGGCCGGAGCAGCAGTGCCGCCAGGATCGTTGTCGCCAGTGCCAGTCGTTTTACCAAGGTCGTTTGCCGTTGCATCATTGCTCTCACCCGCAATCCGTCAGCGGGTATAATGCGATAATCATGCCACCTAGTTGATTTCTTGATTATTTGAGATTGCATGGCTGGGTTGCTGGTCAATAAATGGCAGAATACAGGCGTTTTTTTGAAGTATTACTACTTTTGCGCTTTTTTCCGCTTGCGTTGCGGAGGGGAGTCGCAATATATTTTGCATTGCAGCAATCGAGCTGTCTTCGACAGTTCCTTTGTCTGTCTTTCTTGGACGTTTCCTCCCTAAACTTGGGCCGTGTGGTGACACACGGCCCCTTTTCTTATGGCTCTGGTTAGGGAATTGGCGGCAAGCCCAATTGATCGTCGCCGGGCAGGCCGGCATCGGCCTCGCCGAGCGGCAGATGCATGATCACCACATCGATCCAACGGCCGAATTTCAGTCCAACGCCGCGCAGGACGCCTTCTTGCCGGAACCCCAATTTGCGATGGAGCCCGATCGAGCCTTGGTTGGCCGAATCGCCGATGATGCCGATCATCTGACGATAGCCCAGGTCCGTGCATCGGCGGACCAGGGCCCCCAACAAGGCGACGCCGACGCCGCGACGAACCACGCCGGGAGCGACATAGATCGAATCTTCGATGGTGTAGCGATAGGCCGAACGGGTGCGGAAGGGCCCGGCGTAGGTGTACCCCACCACTTCTCCATCGGTTTCCGCCACCAGATAGGGCAATCCGCGGGCCAGCGTTTTGGCGCGGCGGCCAATCATGTCCTCGACGCTGGGGGGCACCTCTTCGAACGATGCGCAGCAGCGTGTCACATAATAGCTGTAGATGGCCTGGATGGCGGCCATGTCGGTTTCTTCCGCGTCGCGGAGCAAGACGGGCAAGGTGCTCATGGGCGTAGGTCACTTATCGGCAGGGCAGCCAGCACGGTGATCAAGAGCGTGAGATGCTGCCGCAGCCGATCATAGCCGGGCACTTTCTGGTGAGTCGTTTCGTTCATGTAGAGCCTGCGGTTCACTTCTATCTGCAAGGTATGGCGGCCTTTCGACGGCACGCCGTAATGGCGTGTCGTATAGCCCCCCGCGTAAGGGGTGTTGCGCACAACGTGATAGCCCAAATCGCTCAGGGTTTTATCGGCTGTTTCGATGACCAGGGGCGAGCAGGAGGCGCCGAAAAAATCGCCCAGGACGACGTCGACGCGTGATGTTCCCGTATCGGTGTCGGTGGGACCGCCGATCGACGGCATCGAGTGGCAATCGATCACCAGGCAGCAACCGAACCGCTTTTCCGTCTCTTCGATAAGATGCGTGAGGGCTGCGTGATAGGGGCGGTAAATGCCGGCGATGCGACGTTCCGCTTCCGCAAAGCGCAATTTGCGGCGATAGATCTCGGCGCCGGTGGCGACCACGCGGGCGATGGTTCCCAGGCCGGCGCCGACTCGGGGGGAATCGATATTGGCGAAGGCCGGTAAGGCGTCTTCGAACATCGAAGGGTCCAGTTCGTAGGCTTCGCGATTGGCGTCGAGATAGGCCCGGGGAAAGCGGGCTTTCAGCAGAGGGGCGCCCAGGCTTGGCGCGGCGCCGAACAGGTCGTCGACAAAGCTGTCTTCGGAGCGGCGCAAGGTTTGCGGGTCCAGGGCCGACTGGGCCAAGAAATCATCGGGATAATAACGGCCGCTGTGCGGCGAGGCAAAGACCAGGGGCGCGCGCTGTTCGCTCGGTGCCTGGATGTCCAGAACCGTATCGAAGGCATCCTGATGCGTCCGCGTGTCCATGCTTTAAGGGTTTAGTGCAAATGACGGTTTCTGTCATCCCCTCGCCACAGCTTCCAGCACTTGATGCATTGTCTCATTTTTGGGGGTTGCAAAGGTTGGCAGTTGCGGCTAAAACCGCTCCCTCACGACGCCGGACCAACCGGAATGTCTGACGGGCGCTTAGCTCAGCGGGAGAGCACTTCCTTGACATGGAAGGGGTCACTGGTTCAATCCCAGTAGTGCCCACCATCGAAACCCCTAGGGAAACCTAGGGGTTTCGTCCGTTTTGGCCCTCCCGTCTTGGGTGGCTGCAATCACAGGACCAGTGACAACCAGACGGTCCTTGTCCGCCAACGCCGACACCCCAGTCTTCTGCCAAACAACGATCGCGTGCAACCGAACTCGGCCACCGCTGCCGAGGCCGCCAATCTTGACCTGTCGCTCATCACGCGCTTGACCTCAGACGATAGGCTCGCATAGGCTGCAGAGTGTCTTGTCGCTTCAACCCTCACGGCATATAGGCCGTGAATCATGTGGTTGCTTGCCTTAAGGGGGGCTGGCTGTCTCGGGTCGTGAGTGCGATGATAGTCTGGACCGCGTGGAATATTCGGATCGTCTTGCCATAGAACAATATGGGAGATTATTGAGTTTTCCGGCGGTCGCAGGGGAAAGTTCATCAACACCTCCGCGATACCTTCAGGGGGGTAAAATATGACTAATCCATTTGAAGACGAAAACGGCGAATACTTAGTGCTGGTGAATCACGAAGGTCAGCATTCTCTCTGGCCGTCATTTCGCGATATTCCGGTTGGCTGGACTGCAACGGGTCCGCGGGGAAGCCGGAAAGAATGTCTGGATTGGATCGATGACAATTGGACAGATATGCGTCCGGCAAGCCTCGTTCGCGCCATGGAAGCCGACAATCGGAAGGCGAAAAGCGAGCGGTCCCACGATGAGGGAACCTCAGAATAAGTCCGTGGCGACGAAATATTCCCGAGTCGGATCAATGTCGTGAAGATTCGGGCTGGGATTTATTGAGAGGTTTCTTCGGTTTAAATTACCCGATTATTTAGTGTGGAACGCCAGATGTCAGGCTTGTCGACCGAATTCGCGCGTCGCCAAAGTATCGGGAACGCGGGGCTGGGTAATATGGACGTTGCCTTGAGCCCCGTCGCCACCATGCGCGCCGCGATCGATTATGAATAACGCCGTTGCGTACCAATTAACCGCCAATCAGTTGGACGTCTGGGTCGGGCACACCCTCGCCCAGGACAGCCCGCGCTATAATACCGGCGGCTATGTGCGTATCGACGGTCCGCTTGACGTCGAGCGGTTCCGGCAGGCCGCCGGGATCGTGGTTGCCGGGGCGGACGCGCTGCGCATCAGGATCGTATCCGTCGGCGGGGAGCCCCGGCAATCGTTCGACACACAGACCGAATGCTCTGTCGCGTGGCGAGACTTCCGCGGCGCGCAAGACCCGGATCGCGCGGCACTCGCGCACATCGGCGCCGAGTTTCAGCGGTCGTTCGATCTCTACGCCGGGCCGCTGTTTCACTATGAACTGCTGACCGTCGCCGGGGATCGTCACTATTGGCTGATGAAGTACCACCATCTCGCGAACGACGGTTGGGGCGTGTTGCTCGTCGTCAGGCGGCTGGCGGAGACCTACAATGCGCTGGCGAGGGGTGAGACGGTGCCGAACTGGGCGCCGTTTTCTTTCCGCGCCGCGATTGAAGAGGACGAGCGGTACCGGGCGTCGCCACGCTTCGACGAGGATGGCCAGTACTGGCGGGACCTATTCTCCGACATTCCGGCCGCCACCATCGTTCCAAGGTTCGCCGCTGCGGACAGGTCGTCGACGGTCGGAAATGCCCGCTACGCCGCGTGCGGGCCGTCGCGGACGTTCGAACTCGATCGTGACCGCGCCGCCGCCCTGACGACCCTTGGCATGGAACACGGCGTCAGTTTCAGTCTGGTGTTCCTTGCCGTTCTCTATACTTACGCCACCCGGGCGTTCGACACCGACGAACTGGTCATCGGTTGGGCCACGCACAATCGGCGCTCGCATCAGGCGAAGAACACGGTTGGCATGTTTGCCAGCGTTTCGCCGCTTCGCCTTTCTTTCGGAAAACAGCTGACCTTCACCGAATTGCTCGGCCGGGTTCGCGGCGCGGCGAACGCCACCTTGCGCCGGCAGCGCCATTCCCTCGGTGACATCAAACGACGGCTCGGCACGGGGCGTCCGGAGTTGTTCGACATCTCGGTGTCTTACCTGTCCCTGAATGCCGATTGCGACTTTGACGGAAGTCCCGCCACCATCATGCGTGCGCCGATCGATGACGAGGTCAGTCCCCTCCATATCTTCATTCAGGACTACCATGCCGGCCGGGCCCCGCTGGTGGACCTGAGGTGTGATCTGGCCGCGTTCAGCGAACCGGAGGCGGAACTGCTGCGCGACCGGCTGGATCGGCTTTTCACCACTGTTCTGGACAACCCGGCCGCGACGGTGGCCCGGATTCCGATCGCGGCGGCTTGGGAATTGCAGCGGATCCGGACGGCGTTCTCCGGCGGAACGCTCAGCATCGCCAAGGGACCAACCCTGATCGACGGCTTCGAGCGACAGGCGGGGTTGACGCCCGACGCTCCGGCGGTCGTGACGGAAGCCGGCGAGACGCTGTCTTACGCCGCCCTCAACCTGCGGGCCGGACGGGTGGCGGACCGCTTGTGCCGGCGCGGGGTCGGCGCCGGCGATATCGTCGCGGTCATCGAGGATCGCGCCCCGGAGCTCGTGGTCGTCATTCTCGGCATTCTCAAGGCCGGCGCCGCATACCTGCCGATCGAGCCGGCCACCCCGACGCGGCGGATCGGCGAGATCCTGGGGGCCAGTGCGGTCCGCCTGCTGCTCACCCGCGGCGACGGCGCGCGCGCCGTACGCCGCGAGGCGACCGAAGGCTGGTCCGGCGACGTGCTGCTTCTCGATGAGCCCGAGCCGGGTTCCAGCCCGGGGGCTGGCCCGGGTTCCGGCAGTGCCGCCGCCCGACCCGGTCCGGATGACCCGGCTTACGTGATCTATACCTCGGGATCGAGTGGGGCCCCGAAGGGTGTGGTGGTGACGCACCACAACGTCGTTCGGTTATTCAAGGCGACGGCCCCGTGGTTCGCCTTCGGACGGAGCGACGTCTTTTCCTGTTGTCATTCGTACGCGTTCGATTTCTCCGTTTGGGAGATCTGGGGTGCTCTGTTGCACGGTGGTTCGGTCGTGCTGGTTTCCCATGCGACCAGCCGAGCCCCCGACGATATGGCCCGGCTGATCGCCGATCGTGGCGTTACCGTACTCAGTCAGACGCCGTCCGCTTTCGCGGCGCTCATGCAAGCGAAGGGGGCTCGCGACGAGCGCCTGCCCGCGCGGCTCCGGCTGGTGGTGTTCGGGGGCGAGCCGTTGCAGATCGGGCCGGTGGCCGAGTGGTTCGATCGGTTCGGCGACGAGCGTGTGCGGCTGGTCAACATGTATGGCATCACCGAGACCACGGTCCACGTGACCTATCAGCCGCTCGACCGTGATAGCCTCAGACGACATCCGGACTCGGTCGGCGTGCCGATCCCCGACCTCACCGTCCACGTTCTCACTGAGCCCTTGGGGGATGACCTCGGGACCATCGCTCCGTTCGGCGTTCCCGGCGAGATCTACGTCGGCGGCGCCGGCGTCTCTCTGGGCTACCTGCATCAACCGGGGCTGACCCGGGAGCGGTTCGTTCCAGACCCGTTTTCGGCCCAACCGGGCGCAGTTCTGTACCGGACCGGCGACGCCGGCATCCGGGATCTGGACGGCCGGATTCACCACCGCGGTCGTCTCGACCGTCAGGTGCAGTTGCGCGGCCACCGCGTGGAGCCGGCTGAGATCGAGGCCTGTCTGTTGCGCCTGCCGGAGGTTGCCGCGGCGGCGGTCATCGCCAAAGAGGCCGGCGCAGGCGATATGCGGCTGATCGCGTTCGTCACTGCTGCCGATCATGCCACGATCGAACCCGGCCGATTGCGCGAACACCTGCGTCGGACGTTGCCTGCCTACATGCTGCCGGGCGTGATCGTGCCTCTGGCGGCACTGCCGCTGACCGCCAATGGCAAGAGCGATCTGAAGGCGCTCGCCGCGCTCGATCGGTATGACGGGTCGCGGGACACCGTGGCGCGGGAACTCGACTTCACCGCTCCGGCGACCCGCCTGGAGCATGATATCGCCGCCATCTGGTGTGATGTCCTCGGGCTGCCGCGGGTTGGCCGCGACGACAGCTTCTTCGATATCGGCGGCCATTCACTGCTGAGCATCAAGGTCCACAACCGGCTCGAGCAGTTGCTGGGCCGCGAGATCGCGATCACGGCGCTGTTCAACTGGCCGACGGTTAGAACGATGGCCGCCGGTCTGACCGGGTTGGACACCGCGGAGCCGGGGTCGGGAGCGGCGGATCCGGGGAGACCGGAGCCAACCGTCGGCGCGGCTGGACGCGACCGCGCCGAGCGGCGGCGTATGGCGCGCGGGCACAGGCCGGCGAACCGCGACGGGGGCGGCACCGATGCCGGAAGCAAGCAAAGGGAGCCAGAACCATGAGCCGAGATGGCGCGATCGCAATCGTCGGTATGGCCTGCCGGGTGCCGGATGCCGACTCGGTCGAGGCGTTCTGGCGCAACCTGCGGGATGGCGTCGACAGCCTTCGGAGAATTCCCGACGAGGTCTTGATCGGCGCCGGGGTCGACCCGGAGCTGTTGGCTGATCAAACCTATATCCGGACCCGGGCGACGCTGACGGGGGCGGAACTGTTCGATGATCGGTTCTTCGATCTCACGCCGCGCGACGCCGCCCTGATCGACCCGCAGCATCGGCAGTTCCTCGAATGCTGCTGGACCGCGATGGAGGATGGCGGCTACGGCGCCGCCGCCGGCCGGGGACGGGTGAGCGTGTTCGCGGGAGCTTCGCCAAACACCTGGCTCGACCTCTGTCTGGCCGCCCAACCGGAGCTTGCCGACGAACTCGGTCCGTATAAGCTGGCGCTCGCCAATGGCGCGAGCTTCCTTGCCACGCGGGTTTCCCATTTGTTCGACCTGAGTGGGATCAGCGTTGGGGTGGCGACCGCATGCTCGACATCGCTGGTCGCGGTCCACATGGCCTGCCAGAGCATTCTCGATGGCGAGTCGGACCTGGCCTTGGCGGGCGGGGCGGCGATCACGCTGCCGCAGGAGCGCGGCTTCCGCTACGTCAAGGACGGAATTCTGTCGCCGGACGGCAGCTGCCGTCCGTTCGACGCCGACGCCCGGGGGGCCGCGGTCGGCGCGGGGGTCGGTGTCGTCCTGCTCAAGAGCCTCGACCGGGCGCTTGCCGATGGCGATCCGATCCGCGCGATCATCCTGGGGAGCGCGGTCAACAACGACGGCAAGTTGAAGGCCGGTTTCACCGCGCCCAGCGTCAGAGGCCAAGCCGACGTGATATCCGAGGCCTTGGAGATCGCCGGCGTGCCCGCCGACTCGATCACCTGCATCGAGGCCCATGGCACCGCGACCCATCTCGGCGATCCGATCGAGGTCGAAGCCCTGCGCACGGTGTTCGGCGGGCGTGGCCGTCCCGGGACCTGCGCGCTCGGTTCGGTCAAGAGTAACATCGGCCATGCCGACGTGGCCGCCGGGGTCGTGGGACTGATCAAAATGGTCCTGGCGCTGGAGCATGGCACTGTGCCGCCGTCACTTCACTTCCGCGAGGCCAATCCCGCGTGCCGCCTGGACGACAGTCCGTTCTACGTCCCGACCGAGGCGCGGCCATGGAAATCCCCGCAAGGTCCGCGTCGCGCCGGGGTCAGTTCGTTCGGTCTGGGCGGGACCAACGCGCACGCGGTCCTGGAGGAAAGCCCGTCGTTGCCGGCCCGATCGTCGCCCGCCCGCCCGGCTCACCTGCTGGTCTGGTCCGCCCGCACGCCGACGGCGCTGGCGCGGGCGACGGACAACTTGCTCGACCACCTGGAGCGGAATCCCGAGGCCGAACTGGCGGATGTCGCTTTCACGCTGGCGCTGGGACGCACCGCTTTCCGTTATCGAAGCTGTCTCGAATGCCGCGACGTCGCGGACGCGATTCTTGCCTTGCGGGAGCGGCCCTCCGGGCAGTTCTGGAGTGGTGCCGCCGAGGATGAGCCGGCACCGCTCGCGTTTGTCTTTTCCGACGACGAGACCTTCGACGCGGCTGCGGCGGCGCGGTTGCGGCAGATGTTCCCCCAACTGGGTCCCCTGCTGCGGCGGTTGCTCGATGATCTCGAACCCGCCGTCTCCGGGCCGGTCGGCGATCTGCTGAGCGGACATGCGGCGCCCACTGATCACCAAGTGCTGTCGAGCGGCCGCTTCCTGATCGACCTCGCGCTGGCCCGGATGTGGATCTCATGGGGGCTCAAGCCCGTTGTCCTGGCCGGTGCCCACCGGGGGCAGTGGCTGGCGGCGTGCGTGGCCTCGGAGCTGACATCGCGAAACGGCGTCGCGCCTTTGCGGATCCCATCGCCGGCGTCAGCGGCCGCGTCCGGCGATGCCTTGCTCGCCTGGTTTCGGGCCGCGCCACCGGTATCGGCGACGTTGCCCATCTACTCGCTCCGCCTGGGACGCCGGGTCACGCCGGACGAACTGTCCGACCCCGCGTACTGGGCTGACGTGCTGGGCGGCACGAGGGCGCTTGTGGACACCGAGGAGACATTCGCCGCCGCCGCATCCGTGCGAAGCATCCGTGTCGACGCCAGTGGCGCCGGCTGCGGGTTGATGCGTTGGGGGCGGTTGTGGTGCGACGGTGTGGATATCGACTGGCGGGCGTTCTACCTCGGAGAACCTCATCGGCGCGTCCGTCTGCCCAGCTATCCGTTCGAGCGCAGAGTGTGCCGGATCGAACCGGTCACAAGCCCGCTGCGACCGTTGCCGTCGCCGTCGCCAGCCGGGCCAAAGCCGCCAGTCGACGTGCGCCAGGCGGTGGAGCGGTTGCTGTTCGATATTGTCGGGATCGATGCCAGTGCCGAGCGCGGCGCCTCGTTCTACGATATGGGGATCGACTCGCTGACGTTCGTGCAGATCAACCAGGCGTTGGCGGCGCGTTTGGGCGTGTCGCCGACGCTGCGGCAACTGGCCGAGGACCTGAGCACGATCGATGTCCTGGTCCAGTGGATCGAAACGCACCGGCCGGCGGGACCGGCTCCGGCCGAGACGTCGCGGGCCGCCTCCGAATCAGATCGCGTCCCATGCCGCGTCATGCCTGACGACGAGGGCACGGGCCGTGGCGATCGGCTGCCAGCGCACGGGCCGTTTGCGGTCGCGGACCGCTCGACCGGCGATCCGTTCTCGTCGCGCCAGCGAGCGCACCTGGATGGATTCATTGCCGACTATACCGCCAGGACTGCGCGGTCGAAGGCGCTTGCGGATCGGTATCGCGGGTCGTTGGCCGACCCCCGTGTCTCGATCGGCTTCCGCTCGGCCTGGAAGGAGCTGGTCTACCCGATTGCGATCGACACCGCCGACGGCGCCTCTGTGACCGACGTCGACGGCAATCGCTACATCGATCTGGTTATGGGTTTCGGCGTGAATTTGTTCGGTCACAACCCGCCCTTCGTCACGCGCGCCCTCGAACGGGCGCTTGCCCACGGATCGCAGATGGTCGGGGCGCACGTCGCGCAGGCCGGGGAGGTCGCCGAGCGGCTGTGCCGGTTCACCGGTGCCGACCGTGTCACCCTGTGCAATACCGGTTCCGAGGCCGTCGCCACGGCGGTGCGGCTGGCGCGAGCCGTCACCGGACGCGACCGCGTGGTCGTTTTCCATGGCGCCTATCACGGGAATGCCGACGGCTTTCTGGCGCGCGGGCGTCCAGGACCGGTGGAGCGCGCGCTGCCGGTGTCCATCGGCATCCCGCGCGAGGCTCTCGCGCACATCACGCTGCTCGACTACGGCACTGAGGCCTCGCTCGACTATCTGCGCGCGGCCGGCGACTCCGTTGCCGCGGTGCTGGTCGAGCCGATTCAGAGCCGCCGGCCGGAGCTGCAGCCGGTCGCGTTCCTCCGGGAGCTGCGCCGATGGACGCAGCGAACGGGAGCCGCCCTCATTTTCGACGAGGTCATTACCGGATTCCGGCTGCACCCACGCGGCGCCCAAGGGTATTTCGGCGTCGACGCCGACATTTGCACCTATGGCAAGATCCTTGGCGGCGGCATGCCGTTCGGCGTCGTCGCCGGTCAGCGCCGATATCTGGATGCGGTTGACGGCGGTCGCTGGCGGTTCGGTGACGGCTCCGGTCCCGGCGGAGACGTCACGTTCGTCGCCGGGACGTTCTGCAAGCACCCGCTGGCGCTGGCGGCGGCTCTCGCGGTCGTCGACCATCTCGAGACGGCCGGCGCGTCGTTGCAGCTTGATCTGAACCGCCGTGCCGAGGACTTAAGTCGCAGGCTCAACGAGGTCTTCGCGCGGTTCCAGACCGGTGTGAGCGTGTCGCACGCGGGTTCGATCCTGAAATTCGTGCCACCGCCCGCCAATCCGGGCGCGGAGATGCTGTTCTATCAGCTTCGCCACCACGGCATCTCGGTGTGGAACGACCGCCCGTACTTCCTGTCGACCGCCCATGATGATACCGATCTCGCTCGTATCGTCGCTGCGGTCGAGGACAGTGTCGAGGCCATGGACGAGGCGGGACTCTGGGGGCGGCAATCGGTGCGGCGCGCATCCGGAGAACAGTCCGCGACGACCGCCGACGAGGAATCCCCGGCGACCTGGCCCCATCGATTTCCGCTCACCGCCGCGCAGTTGGAGATCTGGCTCGCCTGCCAACTGGGTCCCGAGGCGTCGTGCGCCTACAATGTCGTGGTCGGACTGCGGCTGGCCGGTACCGCGAGCCCGAGCGGCTTGGTGCGAGCGGTGACCGCACTCGTGGCTCGGCACGAAGCGCTGCGAACCACATTCTCCGCCGATGGCGACGGCCAATTCGTCCATCGCCAGGTCGCCCCCGACATCACCACGGTCGACCTCGGCGACTATGAGCTTGCCGCCGCCTATGCCGAACTGGCGAAGCGGGCCGACGCGGAGGCGGCGCGCCCCTTCGACCTGTGCACGGGGCCGCTGCTTCGCGCGATCGTGGCCTCTCTCGGTGACGGGCAGTGCGCGGTTGTTCTCGCGACGCATCACATCGTATGCGACGGCATGTCCAGCGAGCGGCTGCTGGGCGACCTGGCGGCTCTCAGCCAGGGTCAGGAGCCGGCGCGGCCGCCGGGCTTTTCCCGCTTCGTCGCGGCGAGCCTTACGCCCGAGGCGCGGCGTCGGCAGCAGGCGGCGCTGGAATATTGGA
>Ga0209415_10005133_pt1 | contig 23662 bp, 17 predicted proteins | sample PeaSoiSIISIP2007_FD_187696 | JGI IMG/M metagenome (GOLD analysis project Ga0209415, IMG submission 187696) | Peat soil microbial communities from Weissenstadt, Germany - SII-SIP-2007 (SPAdes) (version 2) | ecosystem: Environmental > Terrestrial > Soil > Wetlands > Peat | place: Germany... | reverse complement strand
TCCCTCACACCCACTCAAATGGATGGATCCCAAAGGCTCCGCCTTTGGTGGGGGTCCAGGGGGCAAAGCCCCTTGGTGGGGTCCGGGGCGAAGCCCCGGCCTTCCTTCTGCCGATTGACCGCGTTCGCGGCGCGTGCTGCCTTGTTCGCATCCGGACCGGGTGGCTGGCCGAGGGAGGGTGAAGATGCCGATCGTGCGGAACACCGCGAAGCGCAAGCTGGCGGAGGGGGGGATCGCGCTGGGTTTCGGCGTGCATCATCTGCGGACCAGTGCGGCACCGATGCTGGCTGCCGCGGGCGGGCACGATTTCCTGTTCATCGACATGGAGCATGGCGCCTTCACGATACAGGAGGCGACGCAGATCTGCATTGCCGCGTTGCCTGCTGGGGTTCCGGCGATTGTGCGGGTGTGTTCGGGTGCGTTGGATGAGGCGACGCGGCTGTTGGACAATGGGGCGATGGGCATTGTCGTGCCGCATGTGGACACCGAAAAGCAGGCGCGGCGCATTGCCGATGCGTTCCATTATCCGCCCGCCGGCACGCGAAGCTGGGGCGGGCCGCCGCCGATCTACGGCTATATGCCGCCGCACGTCGCCGAGGCGCAGAAGGCGGTCAACGACGAGATTTTGACCGTGGTCATGATCGAAAGTCCGGAAGCGGTGGAGAATGCGTCCGACATCGCCGCGGTGGACGGCATCGACGTGCTGTTGATCGGCAGCTTCGACCTGACCTCCGCGCTCGGCATTGCCGGGCAGATGGGCCATCGCAAGCTGATCGAGGCGTATGAGGAGGTCGGCAAGGCCTGCGCCAAGCACGGCAAGGTGCTGGGCATGGGCGGCATCAACGAAGACGCGGACGCCAGGCGCTACATGGGCATGGGCTCGCGCTTCATCACCACCGGCTCCGACCACGGCTACATCGTGGCGGGCTCGCTGGCGCGGGCGAAGTTCCTGCGCGGGCTCGTGGTGGGCGGGGCGGGCGAGGCGGCCAAGACCGAGGTAGGGGCGTCGGGCGCGTCGGCAAAGGGCAAGAAGAAGGCCGGCAAGAAGAAGGACCGCGAGGCCGTGCCGGCATGAGCGAGGCTGCGCTTCTCGGGCGCCTGAACGAAGTGTTTCGTTCGGTGTTCGACGATCCGGATCTGACCGTTTCGACGGCGACCACCGCGAAGGACGTGCCGGGCTGGGATTCCATCGTGCACATCACGCTGGTGATCGAGGTCGAGCGCCAGTTCAACGTAAAGTTCCAGATGGCCGAGATCGAGAAGCTGCGCAACGTCGGCGATCTCGTTGCCATCCTGGCGGCGAAGCAACCGCACGGCTGACGCGGCCGGGCAACGTCGCTACCATCGCCTCGTCCACGGGAGGGTGCGATGTCGGACAAGACCAGGCTGTTCCGTCAGTTGATCGAGGCCGAGGAGATTCTGATCCAGCCTGGCATCTATGACGGGTTCTCCGCCCGGCTGGTGCAGCAGATGGGGTTCCGCTCCGCCAGCATCTCCGGCGCCGGGCTGTCGGAGACCAACCTCGGCTGGGCCGATGTCGGGCTGATGGGGTTCGAGGAGAACCTGCACGCCTCGCGCAACATCGCCGCCTGCGTCGACATTCCGCTGTCCGCCGACGCCGACACCGGCTACGGCAATGCGATCAACGTGTTCTTCGTGGTCCGCGCGTTCGAGGCCGCCGGCGTCGACGGCATCATGCTGGAAGACCAGGTCTGGCCGAAGCGCTGCGGCCACATGGCCGGCAAGGAGGTCATCGCCGCCGAGGAAGGCGTCGAGAAGATCCGTGCCGCGGTCGAGGCGCGCCGCGACCCCGACTTCATCATCAAGGCGCGCACCGATGCCACCGCGACGCACGGCGTGGCAGAAGCGATCCGCCGGCTGAATCTTTACGCCGAGGCCGGCGCCGACCTGCTGTTCGCCGATGCGCTGCTGACCAGGGAGGATATCGCGCTGGTGGCCAAGGAGGTGAGCCGGCCGCTTTCGGTCAACATGGGCTTCGGCATTCGCGCGCGCCCCACCACGCCGCTGATTTGCGCCAGGGAGCTGCAGGATCTCGGCGTCAAGGTGGCCAACTATCCGCGACTGGTCACCGGCGCGGCGATCCAGGGTATGAAGAACGCGCTGTCTGTCCTCCTGCAATCGGCGGCGGAGGGTCGGGTGATCGAGCGCCCCGACCTGGCGGTGTCCTTCCAGGAGATCAACGATCTGATGGGTCTCGATACCATCAGGCAGATGGAGCAGCGCTTCCTGACCGAGCGACAGTTGCGCGCGAAGTACGGCTAGACGACGCGCCCCCGAGCACGCCTGCTGTCACCCGGTCGTCATGCAAGCAATTCGAATTTTGGTCGGGCAGTGTCGCCCTCACCGTCATGGCCGTCCCCTGGCTTGACCCGGGGATCAACCCGGCCATCCGTAGCGGCACGGTGCTGAAGGGGACGTCCGGGACAACCCAGCCATGATGATCTGGCAACGTCGTCGCGCCATATTGAGAACCGCCGTCATCATGCGGTACCAATAGCCGTCGCCGCCGATATCGATTATGTAGCCTGTCGACCGCCGGCCAAGACCGCCGTCCACCCCACGATGGAGAGCGAGCCATGTCCCCGACGAACCCATCCGGCCTTCCCGACCTTACCGAGGCGCTGACCAAATCGCTGCACGATCACTGGCGCATGTTCCTGACGGAGGGAATCATCCTCCTGATTCTCGGCACCGCCGCGATCGTCGTGCCGCCGCTGGCCGGCATCGCCACCACGATCTTGCTCGGCTGGCTGTTCCTGATCGGCGGAATCGTCGGTCTCGTCTCGACCCTCGGTGCAAGGCAGGCGCCCGGCTTCGTCTGGGCGCTGCTCTCGTCGCTGGTCGCGGTGATCGCCGGCGGCGTGCTGCTGTGGAACCCGCTAGAGGGCCTCGCCACGCTCACCTACGTGCTGATCGCCTTCTTCATCGCCGACGGCGTGCTGATCATCATCCTCGCGATCACGCATCGCCGCGCGCTGTCGGGGAAATGGGAATGGATGCTGTTCAACGGCATCATCGATCTGGTGCTTGCCGCCGTGATCATCTCCGGCCTGCCGGGCGCCTTGTCCTGGGCGCTGGGCCTGCTGGTCGGGATCGACCTGGTGTTCGGCGGCGCCGCGCTGATCGCCATGGCGCTCGACGCGCGCAAGGCCAGCCCCTAGACCCACCTGTCATTGCGAGGAGCGCAGCGACCCTCGGGTCAAGCGCCCGAGGGCAGGCGCGGCAATCCCCCGCCGCGGGGGAGGAGGATCGCTTGCCGCACGCTTGTCATCAAGCGAATTACGTCGCCTGATAGCGGCGCACTCACCCAAGCGCGCAAGGCCCGACCGTACCCATGGCTGCAAATACCCGGCTTGCCGTCGACATCGGCGGCACCTTCACCGACCTCGTGCTCGCGCTGCCTGATCGCACCGTCTCCCTCAAGCTGCTCACGACCTACGACGCGCCGGACCAGGCGGTGATCGACGGCGCGCGGAACATCCTGGCCGAGGCCGGCGTGGCCGCGTCCGCGCTCGACCTGGTGATCCACGGTACCACGCTGGCCACCAACGCGCTGATCGAGCGTAAAGGCGCAAAGACCGCGCTGATCACCACGCAAGGTTTTCGCGACTCGCTGGAGATCGCCTACGAACATCGTTTCGAGCAATACGATCTCTACATGGAACGGCCGGAACCGCTGGTCTCGCGCGACCTGCGGCTGGAGGTGCCGGAGCGGCTGGCCGCCGACGGCGCCGTGCTGCTGGAATTGGACGAGGCCGCGCTGGACGCCCTGGTTCCCACTTTGCAGACGCACGCAATCGAGGCGGTCGCAATCAGCTTCCTGCATTCCTACATCAACCCGGCGCACGAGGAACGTGCCCGCGCGCGCATCGCCGCGGCACTGCCGAATGTCGCCATCACCATCTCCTCGGAAGTGTGCCGCGAGATCCGCGAGTACGAGCGCACCTCGACCACGGTCGCCAACGCCTACGTGCTGCCGTTGATGGCCCGCTACATCGCGCGCATGCAGGACGGGCTGCGTGGCCTGGGCGCCACCTGTCCGCTGCTGATGATGATGTCGTCCGGCGGCGTCTGCACGGTGGAGACGGCGCGGCGCTACCCGGTACGCTTGGTCGAGAGCGGGCCGGCCGGCGGCGCCATCCTGGCGCGCAACATCGCCGCGCGCGGCGGCCATGACCGCGCACTGTCGTTCGACATGGGCGGAACGACCGCGAAGATCACGCTGATCGACGATTTCACCCCGCAGCAGTCGCGCCATTTCGAGGTCGCGCGGGCGTATCGTTTCGCCAAGGGCAGCGGCATCCCCGTGAGAATCCCGGTGATCGACATGGTGGAGATCGGCGCCGGCGGCGGCTCCATCGCGCGCGTCGATCCGTTGCGACGGATCGTCGTCGGGCCGGACAGCGCCGGCTCCGACCCCGGGCCGGCGTGCTACGCGCGTGGCGGCGCCGCGCCGACGGTGACTGACGCCGATGTGTTGCTGGGCCGGATCGATCCGGCACGCTTCGCCGGCGGCAAGATCGCGCTGGACCCGGCCCGCGCGACGCAGGCCGTGCAGGCGACGATCGCAACCCCGCTTGGCATGTCGCTGCACGAGGCGGCGCGCGGCATCGCCGAGGTGGTCGATGAGACGATGGCCAGCGCCGCGCGGGTGCACGCGGTGGAGAACGGCAAGGACACCGCGGGGCGCACGCTGATCGCCTTCGGCGGCGCCGCCCCGCTGCACGCGGCGCGGCTGGCGCAAAAACTTGGCATCGGCCGCGTGGTGATCCCGCCGGATGCCGGCGTCGGCTCGGCGCACGGTTTTTTGGACGCGCCGATCGCCTACGAAGTCGCACGGACGTTGCTGTTACGGCTCGATCATCTGGACACCGGCGCGCTGGACGCGCTGTTCGCCGAGATGCGCGCCGAGGCCGCTGCGGTGGTGCGGCTTGGCTTCCCCACGGGCGAACTCGCCGAGACCCGCACCGCCTTCATGCGCTACCGCGGCCAGGGCCACGAGGTCGCGGTGGTGCTGCCGCCCGGCGCCGTCGACGCCGCCGCGCTGCGCAGCGCGTTCGATACGACCTACGCGCGGGTCTACGGCCGCGTCATCCCCGGCCTGGAGGTCGAGGCGGTAACCTGGACGCTGGCGCTGGCGCAGCCCGTCGCGCTACCGGAACGTCTCCCCGCCCCGCCGGACGTCGCGCCACCACCCCCCACCGGCAGCGCGCGCCTGATCGATCCGGCCAGCGGCGACATCACCGACGCCGCGATATACCCGCGTGCCGCGCTGCCAGTCGGCGCCCGCCTGGCCGGCCCGGCGATCATCGTCGAGGCCGGAACGTCCACCATCGTGCCGCCGGGTTTCGCGGCCCGCGTCGGCGCCGCCGGCGAACTGCTGATCGAGGACGCCACCCCATGACCAGCCGCAACATCGCCGAGATCGAGCTGCAGATCATGTGGAACCGCCTGCTCTCGGTGGTCGAGGAGCAGGCGCAGACCCTGGTGCGCACCGCGTTCAGCACCTCGTCACGCGAGGCGGGCGACATCTCCGCCGGCGCGTTCGATCTGCAAGGCCGCATGCTGGCGCAGGCCGTCACCGGCACGCCGGGCCACATCAACACGATGGCCCGCGCGGTCGGCCACTTCCTGGAAGTCTTTCCGGTTGCGCACATGCGCGAAGGCGATGTGTTCGTCACCAACGATCCGTGGAAGGGCACCGGGCACCTGTATGACCTTGTGGTGGTATCGCCGACCTTCATGGACGGCCGCATCGTCGCGCTGTTCGCCTGCACCGCGCACCTGGTGGACATGGGCGGCATCGGCCAGTCGCCCGACGGGCGGCAGATCTGGCACGAGGGCCTGTTCATTCCGCTGATGCGCCTGGCGCGCGCCGGCGAGGTGAACGAGGACCTGCTGACGATCCTGCGCGCCAATGTGCGCGAGCCGGTGCAGGCGGTCGGCGATGTCTACGCGCTGATGGCTTGCAACGAGATCGGCAGCCGCCGCCTCGTTTCGATGATGCGCGAGTTCAGGCTGCGTGACCTGGACCTGCTGGGCGAGGCGATCATCACCCGCTCCCGCCGCGGCATGGCCGACGCGATCGGCAAGCTGCCGCGGGGCACCTGGCAGGCATCGATGCGCATCGACGGGTACGAGGCGCCGGTCGATCTGTGCGCAACGTTGACGATCGGTGCCGATACGATCTGGGTGGACTACGCGGGCACCTCCGGCATGTCGTCGTACGCGATCAACTGCCCGCTGTGCTACACGGAGGCGTACACGACGTTCGGCGTGAACTGCGTGGTCGCGCCGCACATCCCCAACAATGCCGGCACGCTGGACGCGGTGCGGGTGACCGCGCCGCCGGGTACCATTCTGTCAGCGCAATATCCTGCCGCGGTCTACGCGCGCGCGACGATGGGGCACATGCTGCCCGACGTGGTCTATGGCTGTCTCGACCAGGCGATCCCCGGACGGGTGCCGGCCGAGGGCTCGTCGAACCTGTGGACGCTGAAACTGGTCGCCGGCCACGGGCTGACCGGGGTCGGCGGCAAGGCCGGCACGCCGTTCATGGTGATGAGTTTTCATTCCGGCGGCGCCGGCGCGCGGCCGCGGCAGGACGGGCTGAGTGCGACGCCGTTCCCCTCCGGCGTGCGCAACGTGCCGGTGGAAGCGACCGAGGCAATCACCCCGTTGGTGATCTGGCGCAAGGAGCTGCGCACGGATTCCGGCGGCGTGGGCCGGCAACGCGGCGGGCTGGGTCAGGTGATGGAAGTCGGCAGCCGGGAAAACGAACCGTTCGGGATTTTTGCGGGATTCGAACGGGTGAAATTCCCGCCGCGCGGGCGCAACGGCGGCGGGCCGGGGGCGCGTGGGCGGCTGTCGTTGAAGTCGGGCGAGGAGTTGGGCCCGAAGGGGCTGCGCGTCGTTCCGCCTGGCGATCGGCTGGTGATCGAGATGCCAGGCGGTGGTGGGATGGGCGCGGCGGCGGAGCGCGATCCGGCGCGGGTGCGGCGGGACGTGCGGATGGGGTATGTGTCGGCGGACGCGGCGAAGAAAGATTACGGGGTCGAGCCGTAGCGCGCCATCAGTACACCTCTCCCGCCCTTCGCGGGAGAGGTCGCGGAGCACTTGCGACGCGGGTGAGGGTGGTGCCGCGTGCACCACCCTCACCCGGAGCGCTCCGCGCTCCGACCTCTCCCGCGAAACGCGGGAGAGGTGTACGTGCGCCGCCCTAAACCTCCACCCGGCGCTTCGCCAGCTCCGCCTCGTTCACCACCAGCCCCAACCCCGGTCCCTCCGGCAAATGAAACAGCCCCCCCACCGGCTTCGGCGGGTTCTCGAACACCGCGTGCGTGCGGCTTGACGGATCGTTCCACTCCGCCGGCTTGGTCGCGTGCAACTGGCACGCCACCACGTGCAAATTCGCGGTGTGCCCGATCGTCGGCTGCGTCTGGTGCGGCACCAGCTCCACCCCGTGCGCGTGCGCCAGCGCCGCGCAGCGCTGCAGCCCGGTGATACCGCCCATCTTCACGATGTCCGGCTGCACCATCGGCACGCCCGCCTCGATCAGGTCCGCCAGCGCCGCCAGCGTATAAGTCTGTTCCCCGGCCGAGACGGTGATCTCCAGCGCCTGCGCCACCTCGCCCATCGCCTTGACGTGGTAGTGCTGCACCGGCTCCTCGAACCACCAGAACCCGAGGTCCTCCAGCTCGCGCCCCACGCGCAGCGCGCCGCCGGTGGTAAATCCGTTGTTGGCATCGAACGCCAGCGGGAACCCATCGCCCACCAGCCGGCGCACCGCGCGCGCCTTGGCAATATCGCCCGGAATGTCGCGATCGAGCCGCGTGCGATTGTTGTCGAAGCGGATCTTGATCGCCGCCGGTGCGTCCTTCAGCCGGCTCTCCACCACGCGCAACACCTCATCCAACGTCCGGTCGCCGTTGCCGCCGATGGACGCATAGAACGGAATCGCCGTCCGCCACGCGCCACCCAGCAGCTTGTAGATCGGCTGGCCGAGTGCCTTGCCCTTGATGTCCCACAGCGCGATATCCAGCGCCGCCAGCGCGCCGGTCAGCGCGCCCTCCGGCCCCAGCTTCACGAAATCATGCAGCAGCGTATCCAGCAGCACCGCGTGATCCAGCGGATCCGCCCCGATCAGCCGCGGCGCTAGGTCGTGCTTGACGATGCCAAGCGAAGCGAGGCCGCCCTGCATCGGCGACGCCTCGCCCAGCCCGCTGACGCCATCATCGGTGTGCATGCGCACGAAGGCGCTGTGCTGGCTCGGCTTGTCGGTCGGCGTCCATTGCACCTGGAACGCCTCGATGCTGGTGATCTTCATGCGACTTCCCTCCCCGCTCCCCGGTATTCCTGGCAGCGCGCAGCCTACCAGTTCTCGAACAGCACGGGCACCACCGAGACGATCAGCAGCATGCCCATCGCAACGTTGAACAGCCGCACCCGCGCCGGCGAGTGCAGCAGCCGGCGCGCGCCGCTGCCAATGAACGCCCAGACGAACAGGCACGGCATGCCGACCGCCAGGAACACCAGGAAGATCCGGGCAAGCTGAACCAGCAACGATTGCTGCAGTGACAGATACTCGCCCGCCGCGGCGAGCGCGATCAGCCACGCCTTGGGGTTGATCCATTGAAACGCCGCCGCACCAAAGAACCCCAGCACGCGGCCGCGGCCGCCCTCGCCCGGCGCCGGCGCGCTGGCGATCTGCCACGCCAGCACCAGCAGCCACGCCGCGCCAACCCAGCGGAACGCCGGCAGCAGCCAGGGCAGGCCGAGCAGCGCCGAACCGAGCCCGCCGCACACCACCACCAGCATGGCGGAGAACCCGCAGGCGATGCCGAACATGTGCGGCACGGTCGCGCGGATGCCGTGGTTCGCCGCCGAAGCGGCGATCATCACGTTGTTCGGCCCGGGCGTGATGTACATCGCGACCGAGAAGCCAACCAGCGAGAGCAGCAGCCCATCCATGTCAATAGGACAGCATAGCTGTCATTCCGGCACCCGCGCGCTTAACGCAATTCTGTGCCGTGTTTTGCGGAGGTCAGCGCAATTTTATGTCGCAACCGCCCGCGTCACCAGCCGCCCTGCCCGCGCCGCCGTCGCGCCAGCCCCGTGCACATAGGCCGACCGCCCATTGACCCAGGTCGCCTCGATCCCGTCGGCAACGCAGGTCGGCGCGTCGAAGGTGGCGGTATCACGTATCGTTGCCGGATCGAACAGCACCAGGTCGGCGAACGCGCCGGGGCGGATCACGCCGCGATCCGCCATGCCGAACACCGACGCCGTGCGGCCGGTCATCTTGTGCACCGCGGTCTCCAGGCTGAACAGCCCCAGATCGCGCGCGTAATGGCCGAGCACGCGCGGAAACGTGCCCCACAGCCGCGGATGCGGATAGGTGTCGTGCGGCAGGCCGTCGCTGCCGATCATCGACAACCGGTGCGCCATGATGCGGCGCACGTCGCCCTCCTCCATCTGGAAATAGATCGCGCCGGCCGGCGTAAGCTGCTCGGCCGCCGCCCGCTCCTCCATCCCCCAGTCCCGAGCGATGTCGGACAGCATCCGCCCCACCACCTCCGGATGCGGCACCGACCAGGTAATCTGCACCGGCACATCCTTGCGCAGCCTTTCCGGCATCAGCACGGTCGAGCCGGCATGATACGGATACACATCGAAATCGACGCGCTGGCGCGCCGCGGCCGCCTCGATCACCGGCAGCGTCTCGACCGAGCGGCCGTAATTCTCCGGCATCGCGCATTTGTGGTGGCTGATCACCACCGGCACGTCGACCGCGCGGCCGATCCGCAGGGTCTCCTCGATCGACAGCAGCACCGCGTCGGCCTCGTCGCGCATGTGCGTGACGTAGATGCCACCGACGTCGCGCAGCGCCTCGGCGACCGCGATCACTTCTTCGGTCGGCGCCATCATGTTGGGCGGATAATACAACCCGGTGGAAAAGCCCGAGGCGCCCTCGGCCAGCGCCGCCTTCAGCCGCGCCTGCATGTGCGCGGCCTCCTTGTCGGTGGCGGCGCGCTGCGTGTCGCCCGCCATCGCCTCGACGCGCAACGACATGTGGCCGATCAGTGCGTAGGTATTCACCGGCGCCGGGTCGCGCGCCAGCCGGTCCGCGTAGGCGGCGAAACTGTCGAACACGTAGTCCGCCGCCTCGCCCACCAGATCCAGCGGCGGCACCGGGCGGGTCCGCATCCGCACCGGCGACAGGGAAATGCCGCAATTGCCCACCACCACCGTGGTGACGCCCTGCGACATCTTGCACAGCATGCAGGCCGGTCCGCACAGCACGGCGCGGTCGTCGTGCGTGTGCGCGTCGATGAAGCCGGGCGCCAGCGCCTTGCCGGTCGCCACCACTTCCTGCCCGGCGCTGCTCGCGCCCAAATCGCCGACCGCAACGATGCGATCGCCGGTGACGCCGACATCGGCGGTGAAGCGCGGCGCGCCGGTGCCGTCGAACACCGTTGCGTCACGGATGATCAGATCGCAGCGCAACGCCATGCGGGGCCTCTCCTGTCAACGGAACATCCTGTAGGGTTACCGATAGACCCGATCGGGAGACTTTGCCATGACGATCGCCGAGCTGTGCCTGCTGGGCATGGTGCTGCTGACGTACCTGGTGCTGGCGCCGGCCAAGATCGCCGCGCGGCGCGAGTTCGACAACGCCTATCCGCGCGATCCCGCGTTCTACACCAAGGGGCCGCGTGCCCGCGCTCTCGGGGCGCACCAGAACGGGCTGGAGGCATTCCCGCTGTTCGCCGCCGCGGTGCTGCTGGCGGAGCTGCGCGGCGTGCCGCAGCACATGATCGATGGGCTGGCGCTGGCGTTCCTCGGCGCGCGGATCGCCTATGCGGTGTGCTATCTGGGCGACCGGCCGACGATGCGCTCGATCATCTGGACGCTGGCGTTCGCCTGCAACCTGGCGATCTTCCTGTTGCCGGTGCTGACCGGGTGAGGCGGACGGGCGCCCGATCTTCCGGACGCGGGCGGAACAAGGGCTGGCCCGGCACCACAAGCGCGCGGGCCATGCAGCTCGGCTGACGCAAGCGGTGCATCCTGACCGACACCGATGGCCGCAGGCGGTTTGATCCTGGTCAATGTGTCGGCCCTCGCCGGCTGCGTTGAATGCCGAGCCCACTCCCATCCAGAGGCTGAACCCATGCGAACCTGGCCGGCTGCCGCGCTCCTGTTGTCTTTCGCCCTTGCCGCCGCGGCTCAGGAGCCCGCGGGGACGCCGATAACCGTCACGCCGGAGATGCGCGGTGCCGGCGTGGTCTCGAGCGGCGTGAAGACTCCGCCGCCGCTGCCGGCCACCGGCACGGAGACAGCGCCGGTGCCCGCATGGAGCGGTCCGCTGCCGTACCCGATCGTCATCGCCGACCGCCGCAACAACCGGCTGATCGAGATCGCCCCCGACAAGCGGGTGGTATGGGAGCTGCCGTCGCCGGATCTGCGCATCTACCGCGGCAACGACGATGTCTTCTTCTCCCCCGACGGCAACAGCCTGATGGTCAACGAGGAGGACAATTACGACATCCACATCATCGATTACGCCAGCCGCGAGATCGTCTGGAGCTATGGCCAGCCGGACACCAAGGGCACCGGCCCCAGGCAGTTCAACTTCCCCGACGATGCGCACCTGCTGGCGGACGGCACGGTGATGACCGCCGACATCCGCAATTGTCGCGTCATGTTCATCGACCGCGACAAGGCCGAGTTGAAGGAACAGTGGGGACAGCCCGGCACCTGCCGCCACGACCCGCCGCGCTTCCTGAACCTGCCCAACGGCATCACGCCGCTGGCGAACGGCGACGTGCTGATCACCGAAATCCCCGACTCCTGGATCACCCGCATCACGCGCGCGGGCAAGGTGGTATGGAGCATCCGGGCGCCGCATGTGCGCTACCCGTCCGACGCCTATCCCACGCATGACGGCCAAGTGATCGTCGCCGACTATTCCAAGCCGGGCCGCGTGGTGATCTTCGACCCCGCCACCGGCAAGGTGACCTGGGAATACGTCGAAAAATCCGGCGAGAAGATGCTCAACCATCCCTCGCTCGCGCTCGAGCTGTCGAACGGCAACATCATCCTCAACGACGATTGGCGCAACCGCGTGCTGGTGATCGATCGCCGCAGCAAGCAGATCGTCTGGCAGTACGGCGTCACCGACAAACCCGGTCACGCGCCGGGCTACCTGTTCTACCCGGACGGGCTCGACATCGACGTGTACCACGACTGGAAGACGGCACTCGGCGGCAAATGAGGGCCGCATGCATCCTGCTGGCGCTGGTGTCCTGGCTGCCGGCGGCCGGTTGCATGACGGCCGGTTGCATGACGGGGGGGGCGATGGCGGCGGAGCCACCGCGTATGCAGGTGGACCCGTTCTGGCCGAAGCCGCTGCCGCACAACTGGATCCTCGGTCGGGTCTCCGGCGTGGCGGTCGATGCCGCGGACAATGTCTGGATCATCCAGCGCCCCGGCAGCCTGACGCCGGATGAGAAGGGCGCCGCGCAGCAGCCGCCCCGCAGCATCTGCTGCATCCCCGCGCCGCCGGTGATCCAGTTCGACCCCGCCGGCAACGTGCTGCGCGCCTGGGGCGGGCCCGGCAAGGGCCCCGGCAAGCGCTACGACTGGTTCCAGAGCGAGCACGGTATCACTATCGATCCGAACGGCTTCGTCTGGCTCGGCGGCAACGGCAGCGATGACGGTCAGGTGCTGAAATTCACCCAGGACGGCGCCTTCGTCCTGCAGATCGGCCACCCCGCGCGCGGCGCCGCCAGCAACGACGTGACGCGGCTGGGCCGGCCGGCCGATGTCGCCGTCGACCCGGTGGCGCACGAGGTCTACATCGCCGACGGCTACGCCAACCGCCGCATCATCGTCTTCGACGCCGAAACCGGCGCCTACAAGCGGCACTGGGGCGCCTATGGCGGCCGCCCCGCCGACACCGCGCAGCGCTACGACCCGAGGCAACCGCCGCCGCGCCAGTTCGGCACGCCCGTGCACTGCGTGAAGCTGGCAACGGATGGGCTGGTCTATGTCTGCGACCGGCAGAACGATCGCGTCCAGATCTTCCACAAGGACGGCAGCTTCGTCGCGGAGTGGCGCGTCGCGCCGCAGACCCTGGGCATGGGCAGCGTGTGGGATCTGGCGCTGTGGCCGGATGCGGGTCAGAGCCTGCTGTTCAATGCCGATGGCGAGAATAACCAGGTCCGCGTGCTGCGCCGCGCCGACGGCATGCTGCTGGGTGCCTTCGGCCGCAGCGGCCGGCAGGCCGGCCAGTTCCACTGGGTGCACAACCTGGCGATCGACAGCCACGGCAATGTTTTCACCACCGAGGTCGACAACGGCAAGCGGGTGCAACGGTTCACCCCCGCCGCCGCCCCCTGATCGCGATGGCGCGGTGCCATTACGGCAGGCTTACCGTCGCGCTTGGCTTGCTTGTCGCGCGCGCCGCGCATGCCATGTGCATCGAGATCGTCCGCGAGAGCGCCCGCGCCAGCCCGTTTGTGTAGCCTTGCCGGCCAACCCAGGTTCCGGATCGCGTGATGCCGCCGGCCCCGCCCCTTGCCAAACCACCAAATCCCCCGGACGTTCCACCTGATACCAGATCACGCGGAAGGCAATGCTCATGGCCAGCGCCCCACAGGCCGACCACGCCGGCTACGTCTGGTTCCCGGACGACGCGATCCGACGCAACGCCAACTGGACCGCGTTCCTGCGCGACACCAACCTCGGCAGCTACGAGGAACTCCTTGCCCGCGCGGATGCCGATCCGGAATGGTTCTGGAACGCACTCATCCGCCATGTCGGGTTCCGCTTCATCAAGCCCTATTCCAAGGTGCTCGACCTCTCCGACGGAATCCCCTTCGCCAAATGGTGTGTCGACGGCACCACCAACCTGACGCTCTCCTGTCTGGAGAAGAACCTCGAGCAGGGCCGCGCCACAAAAACCTATCTCGTCTGGCAGGGCGAGGACGGCGCCGAGCGAAGCTGGACCTACGCCGACCTGGTCCGCGAAACCGACCGGGTCGTCGCCGCGCTCAAGGCGCTCGGCCTCGGCCGCGGCGACGTCATCGGCCTGTATATGCCGCTGATGCCCGAGGCCGCCGCGGCGCTGTTCGCGGTGGCCCGCATCGGCGCCATCATCATGCCGCTGTTCTCCGGCTTCGGCGCCGACGCCATCGCCACCCGCCTGAACGACGGCGAGGCGAAAGCCGTCATCACCGTCGATGGCTGCTACCGCCGCGGCCGACGCATCGCCATGAAGCCGGTGATGGATGCCGCGTTGGCCAATGTGCCAAGCGTCCGGCACGTGGTGGTGATCTCCCGGTTCGGCGATGCGGTCGATCTACAGCCCGGCCGCGATCACCGCCTGGAAGACCTGGTGCCCGCCAACCCACCCGCCTCGCAGCCCGAGGAACTGCCCGCCGATACGCCGTTCATGCTGGTCTATACTTCCGGCACCTCGGGAAAACCCAAGGGCACCGTCCACACGCATGTCAGCCTGCCGATCAAGACGCAGGAAGATTTTCAACTGTGCTTCGACCTGAAAGAAAGCGACAGCATGGTGTGGATGACCGACATGGGCTGGCTGGTCGGTCCGATCCAGATCCTCGCCACCGCGCTGGCGGGTGCCACGCTGATCATGGCGGAGGGCGCCCCCGACTATCCCGGCCCCGACCGGCTCTGGCAGTTGGTCGACCGGCACAAGGCGACGTTCCTGGGCATGGGCCCGACGCTCGCCCGCGTGCTGATGCGCCACGGCGCCGACATTCCGCTGCGATACGATCTGTCTTCGATCCGGATCGTCGCCTCCACCGGCGAGCCGTGGGACGAGACGTCCTGGACCTGGGTGTTCGATACCGTCTGCCGCCGCCGCGCGCCGCTGATGAACTACTCCGGCGGCACCGAGATGGGCGGCGGCATCGTGTGCACCAACGTGCTGTATCCGATCAAGCCGGGCAGCTTCGCCGGCGCGATCCCCGGCACCGGCGGCGACATCCTGGACGAGGACGGCAACCAGGTGCCGCCCGGCGTCACCGCCGAGCTGGTCATGACGCGGCCCTGCATCGGCCTGACGCGCGGCATCTGGAAGGCGCCCGAGCGCTACCTGGAATACTGGCAGCGCATCCCCAACACCTGGGTGCACGGCGACTGGGCGTCGCGCGACGCAGACGGCGTCTGGTACATCCACGGCCGTTCCGATGACACATTGAAGATCGGCGGCAAGCGCACCGGACCGGCCGAGATCGAGTCGGTGCTGATGGCCACCGGCCAGGTGTCGGACGCCGCCGTGGTGGGCATTCCCGATGCCACCACCGGCGCCGCGGTCGCCATCGCGGTGGTGCCGATCGAGGGCGCGGCGCCGGGCCTGGCCGAAACCCTGGCGCGCGCCGTCGTCGCCGGGCACGGCACGCCGTTCCGCCCGAAGCGCACGCTGGTGGTCGCCGAACTGCCGAAGACGCGCAACATGAAGACCATGCGCCGCCTGGTGCGCTCGGCCCTGACCGGCGAGGCGCCAGGCGATCTGTCGGCGCTGGTCAACCCCGACGCGTTCGAGGCGTTGAAGCGGGCCGCCGCAGAATAGTTGCGGCGAGAGAAAAAATCCTCCCCCCTCCCCTTGCCGGCGACTGCATTCACACGTCGTTGCCCAGGGCGGTCGGGGCGCGCATGTGATGGGACCTGGGCGTTGGCGCCATCGCCAGCAAGCAAGGATTCAACACGGAGAAGGCCGAGCGCCACGGAGGGCCACGGAGCAGGGATTTGCTGCGCTTCGCGCGGTGCTTGAACAGAGGACAGCGCGAAGCGCCCACAATTCTTTGCTTCTCCGTGGCCCTCCGTGGCGCTCGGCCTTCTCCGTGGTAGAATCGTACCTTCTTGCTTGCGGACGACGCGAACGCGCTCCGGCCCGACCAATCGATCGACCGTCCGAGGCAGAGATTTGTGAACCCCACAGCCCTTTGCGGCAGGGGGAGGAGAAAAACTTGTCTCCTCCTCTCTCAGTCGAACAGCAGCACCGTCCGCGCCACCTCGCCCGCCTTCATCGCCCGGAACGCCTCGTTGATGTCGCCGAGCCGGCCGCGCCAGGTCACCATCTCGTCCAGCTTCAGCCTTCCCTGCCGGTAGAATTCCAGGTAGTTCGGGATATCGGTGCGGAACTGGTTCGATCCCATGCGCGAGGTCTGCACCTTGCACTCCGGCCGGATGGCCATCCACGGAAACTCGATCATCGCGTCCGGCGGCAGCACGCCCACGATGGTCGCTGTGCCGCGGATGGCCAGGCTTTCGATCGCCTGGCGGCACAATTTCGTCAGGCCGACCGCCTCGAACGCATGATCGACGCCCAGGCCGCCGGTCAGGTCGCGCACCGCCTTGACGGCATCGCCCTGCGCGCTGTTGACGAAATGGGTCGCCCCCGCGGTGTTCGCCATATCCCGCTTCGACTCGAACTGGTCGACCGCGATGATCTGGCGTGCCCCGCCGATGCGGGCACCCTGGATGATCGACAGCCCGACGCCGCCGCAGCCGAACACCGCCACGGTCTGCCCGGCCTGCATCCCGGCGGTGCGCAGCGCCGCGCCGACGCCGGTCAGCACCCCGCAGCCGACCAGCGCGGCGCGGTCGAGCGGCAGGTCCGGATCGATCCGCACGATCGAATTCTCGTGCAGCAGCATGTGTTCGGCGTAGCTGCCGATGCCGGCGAAGGTGCGACACGGCATGCCGTGCTGCGAGACCCGCGGCGTCGCCGACTCCGGACGCGCAACGATGCCGCCGGTGCAGAGGTTCGGATGCCCGCTGAGGCATTGCGGGCAGGTGCCGCAGAAGCCCGACAGGCAGGCCACGACATGGTCCCCGGGCTGCACCGTCGTGACGTCGGGGCCGACCTCGAGGACGATGCCCGCGCCCTCGTGGCCGAGGACGAACGGCCGATCGAGCGGAAACCGGCCGAGACCGTCCACCACGTGCAGGTCGCTGTGGCAGACGCCGGTCGCGACCGTTTGCACCAGGACCTCCCGGCCCCACGGCTTGTCGAGTTCTACCGGTTCGATCGTCAGCGGTTCATGCACTTTGCGAAACACGGCTGCGTTGGTTTTCACGGTATCCGCCTTTCCCGCCGAAATGTCGGCGCGCCCGTGACTATAGGCCGAGGGTCGCGCGGGGGGAACCGCAGGGCCGGGCAATCAGCAATTCTCAGTATGGCCGGCGCGCACACGCTCGCCGTCATGGCCGGGCCTGTCCCGGCCATCCGCGCTTCGACCGTGGTGCGCAGATGGCCGGGACAAGCCCGACCATGACGATGGGGCTGCACGACCCGGCCGACGGATGCGCAATGCTAAGCCTCACCCCCGCAGCGCCGCCGTGCCGGCCACATCCAGCACCCCATCCGCATCGACCGCCACGTTGTAGACCCCGCGCGCCACCGCGGCCGACACCAGCCCATCGCGCACGTCGCGCGCCACCAGCGCCGGATCGCGCTCGGTCGGCTCGCCCATGCCGCCGCCGCCCGGCAGTTCCAGCACCAGTCGCTCCCCATCCGGAATGACCTGAAAACCCTTGGTGCGCAGCACCGCGCCGGACTTCAGGTGCACCGCCCCGGCGGCACCGTCCTTGCCGCCCTCACGCCCCTTCGGCGCATTGGCCACGCGATCAAAAATCGCGTTGACGGCGAATTCCAGCTCGCCCTTGGTGCCGATCTCCATCACCTGGCCGACGCCGCCGCGGGTCCGCCCTGGGCCGCCGGAATCCGGCTTCAGCTCCTTGGTCCAGAACACCACCGGCGCAACGTTCTCGGTCGCCTCCACCGGCATGGTGCGCACGCCGGACGGAAACGCCGTCGCGTCCAGCCCGTCGGAGGTCGGCCGCGCGCCGGTGCCGCCGGAGTTGAACGTGATGATCTCGAAATCCGCCACCACCTTGCGGTTGCCGCGCGCCTGCCCGGACACCGATCCGCCCCCGCGCAGCGGCGGGTTCCACAGCGCCGACGCCCCCTCGGCGGTGACGCGCAACGGCACCGCCTGGTGCAGGCAGCCCATCATCAGGTCGGGCAGCAGGTGGCCGATCACGTGGCGCACCGACACTGGATACGGCCGCGGCGCATTAAGGATGCAGCCCTCGGGGATCCGCATCCGGAACGGTGCCAGGCTGGCCCAGTTGTTCGGCACCTCGGGCGCCACGACGCACTTGATGCCGAAGCAGGAATAGGCGCGGCAATAGGCCGGCGGCACGTTGATGCCGCGCGACGACAGGCCCGAGGTGCCCGCGAAATCCACCTCGATCCCGTCGGACAGGATGGTCATCGCCGCGCGCAGCGTGACCGGGTCCTCGTAGCCGTCGGAGCTGATCTCCGCGCGGAATTTTCCCCGCGGCAGCCGGGCGATCTCGGCCAGCGTCGCGGCATTCGAGCTGTCGAAGATGAAGCCGGCGAGCGCGTCCAGCCCGTCCATGTCGAACTCGTCCATCATCTCCTGCAACCGCCGCACGCCGGCATCGTTGCAGGCGCACAGCGAATAGATGTCGCCCTCCAGCTCCACCGGCAGGCGCGACCCGACGCGGATGAAGTCGAAGAACGTCTCGTTGGCCACGCCCTGGTCGAAGCATTTGAGGATCGGGATATACAGCCCCTCCTCGAACACCGAGCGGCCCTCGGGACCCATCCCCAACCCGCCAATGTCGATCACGTGCGCGGTGTTGGCGAACAGCCCGACGATGCGGCCGCGATGGAAGGCGGGGGTGGTCACCGTCAAATCGTGCAGGTGGCCGGTGCCGAGCCAAGGATCGTTGGTGATGTAGTGATCGCCCTCGCGCATCGTCTCGACGGGGAATTTGCGCAGGAAATGGCCGACGCTTTCCGCCATGGAGTTGACGTGCCCGGGGGTTCCGGTGACCGCCTGGGCCATCATGCGGCCGTGCAGGTCGAACACGCCGGCAGAGAGGTCGCCGGCCTCGCGCACCGTGGTGGAAAAGGCGGTGCGGATCATGGTCTGCGCCTGCTCCTCGACCACGGCGATCAGGCGGTTCCACATGATCTGGCGATGGATCTGCGCGAGGGCGCCGGTTTCCTTGGACATCAGTGGGTCTCCCGGTGGTAGGCACACTTCAATGTGTCATGGCCGGGCTCGGCCCGAGCCACCCACGACTGTGCTTCGTGGTGCAATGAAAGTCATGGGTGGCCGGGCCAAGCCCGGCCATGACACGTGTGCATGACACGTGTGAGGGGCACTACACCGCCTCCCGCGTCAGCTCGATATACCCCAGCCCGTTCACCGTGGCACTCCACCCCGGCCCCACCAGCGTCGAGGTCTCGTCCTCCGCCACGATCGCCGGCCCCGCGACCAGCGCGCCCGGCCGCAGGGCGGACCGATCGAACACCGCCCACGCGGCCACCTCGCCGGTCAGCGTATCGCGCACCGCCTGATGGCGCGCCGGCACGACCTCGGGCGCGAATGCCTCCGCCGCACCCAACGCCGGCGCCGCCCCGAGATCCTCTACCACGCTCGCCACCACCACGGCGTAGCTCATGATCTCCACATCCGACCCCGGCACCGGGCGATCGTAGAACCGCGTGTATTCCGTATCGTACGCCGCCCGGATCGTTGCCACATCATCCGCCGTCAGCGTGCGCACCGGCAGCGGCACCGGGATCTCATGCCCCTGCCCCACATAGCGCATATAGGCGATGCGGCTTTCGGTCAGCTTCGCGCCAAAGCTGCCCTGCTCCACCACCGCCATCGCCGCGTCGCGCATCGAGGCCAGCAGCGCGTTCACCGCCGCCACGTCGAAGCTGGAAAACCGCTGATACAGGCTGCGCACGACCTCATACCCCACCGGCGCGCGCAAAAAGCCGATGGCGCTGCCGACGCCGGCCCCGGAGGGCACCAGCACGCGCCGTATCCCCACCTTCTCCGCCACCCGACAGGCATGCACCGGCCCACCGCCGCCGAAGGCGATCAGCGTGCGCCCCTCATAGGTCTTGCCGGACTCGATGGCGTGCACCCGCGCGGCGTTCGCCATGTTCTCGTCCACCATCTCGATCACGCCGAGCGCCGCCATCTCCGGCCCCAGCGCCAGCTTCCCCCCCACCTGCGCCGCCAGCGCCTCGCGCGCCGCCGCCTCGTCCAGCTTCATCGTTCCGCCGGCGAACCGCGCCGGATCATACCGTCCGAGCAACAGATTGGCATCGGTCACCGCCGGCGCCGAACCACCGCGGCCGTAGCAGGCCGGACCCGGATCGGCGCCCGCGCTCTCCGGCCCTACCGCGATCCGCCCCATCGCGTCGACATGCGCGATCGAGCCGCCGCCGGCGCCGATCTCCACCATCTCGATCACCGGGATTCGCAGCGGCAGACCCGACCCCTTCTTGAACCGCCCGACCCGCGCCAGCTCAAAAGTCCGCGCCGTCTGCGGCCGGTAGTCGTCGATCAGGCAGATCTTCGCCGTCGTGCCGCCCATGTCGAACGACAGCACCGTTTCGATCCCGCATTGCCGCGCGATATACGCCGAGAAGATCGCGCCCCCCGCCGGCCCGCTCTCCACCAGCCGGATCGGAAACCGGCACGCCGTATCGATCGTGGTCAGCCCGCCGCCCGACAGCATCAGGAACATCGGCGCGCCGACACCCAGGCCGCGCAGCCCGTTCTCCAGCCGGCGCAGGTAGCGCGCCATCAGCGGCTGCACATAGGCATTCGCCACCGTGGTGGAGAACCGCTCCCACTCGCGCATCTCCGGCGAGACCTCGCTCGACAGCGACACCGGCACCTCCGGCAGCGCCTCGGCAAGAATCTCGCGCACGCGCTGTTCATGCGCCGCATTGACGAACGCGTGCAGGAACCCGACCGCGATGCTCTCCACCTTCTCCGCGCGCAGCTTCCCCACCAGCGCCCGCACCGCCGCCTCATCCAGCGGGATCAGCACGTTGCCCTCGTTGTCCAGCCGTTCCGGCACCGGCAGGCGCAGATGCCGCGGCACCAGCGGCTGCGGCAGCGCGATGTTCAGGTCGTACTGGTCGTAGCGGCTCTCGTTGCCCATCGCCAGAACGTCGCGAAACCCCTGCGTGGTCAGCAGCGCGGTGCGCGCGCCCTTGCGCTCGATCACCGCGTTGGTGGCCAGCGTCGTGCCATGGATGACGATCGCGATGTCACCCGCGGCGAGCCCCGCGGCCCGCAGGATCGCCGCAACCCCGGCCAGCACGCCCTGCTCCGGCGCCGCGGCCGTGGTCAGAACCTTGATCGTGCTGCGTCCGCCCGGATGCTCCAGCGCAAGGTCGGTGAACGTGCCGCCGATATCGACGGCAAGACGGGCAGATGGCATCGAAACGGGGATCCCGGGCTCTCTTGTGCGCCGCAGTGAAGCCCTATGCTCAAGCGCTGGCAAGCGCCCGTCCCCAGCCTTCACCCGCGCCAGCCGGCCCGGGTCGGGTGCCACGAAGCTGCGTCCCGCATGCGTCGCGTTGATCCCGCCGTCAGCGATTTGTTTACCAAGCCATGCGACACCCCACCGCAACCGGGCGCGCAGCGCGTCCGGCTGACCAGGCCAGGACGGCCGGGAGGCGGACAAAATGCGACGCCGAACATTGCTTTCGGCAGCAGGCGCGGGGCTTGCCGGTGTTTGCGCGACCGGATTGGGCATCCGCCGCGCCAGCGCGCGCCCCGCCTATCCGTCCCACGCGCTGACCTTGATCGTGCCGTTTGCGCCGGGCACCAGCGTCGGCATCAACGCGCGCCTGCTGCAGCCGCCGCTGGAGCGGGCGCTCGGCCAGAGCGTCACTCTGGAATTCGATGCGGGCTCGGGCGGCCTCGCGGGCCATCTGGCCGGCGCCTCGGCCGCCGCGGACGGCTACACGCTGACCATGATCAGCGCATCGCTCACCACGCAACCCTGGATCAGCCGGGTCAGCGTGGCCAGGCCCGACGATTTCGCCTACGTCGGCCAGGTGACGTCGTTTCCCAGCGTGCTGCTGGTGCGCACCGAAAGCCCACACCGGACCTTGGTCGAGCTGGTGACGGCGCTGCGCGAAGCGCCCGAGTCGCTGACCACCGGCCAACTGGTCGGCTGGTGGCCCCCGGCGCTCGCGCAGGCCGCGTTGCTCATGCGCGCCGGGATCAAGCCACGGGTGGTGTCCAGCTATTACAGCGGCGCCGATCTGGTGGTCGCGCTATCGCAGGCTCAGCTTGATTTCGCCGTGGTGGGCCTGGCCGATGTCAGGCCCTCGCTGAACGGCGGCGCGCTGCGGGCCCTGGCGGTCAGCGCGCACACGCGCGCACTGCCGGCGACGCCGAGTTTTCGCGAGCAGGGTTGGGACGTGACGCAGGCGTGGTGGCGCGGGCTGGCGGTGCCGAAAGATACCCCCGATGAGGCGGTCGGCCGGCTGAGCGCCGCCCTGCGGGAGGCGCTGGACAGCAGCGCCCTGCGCGCCGAGTTCAGCCACAACGGCCTGTCCGTCGATCCGCTGGATGGTCCGGCGTTTCGTCAGTTCGTGCTGGACGAATACCAGACGCTCAGCGCGCTGTTCACCTCGCTCGGTCTCAACGTCCGCAACCCAAAGCCGCTGTGACGCCAACCGCCCGAACGTTGGACGCGCCGCCGGGTCGTCGGGCGGCCGATATGCGACGCATCACACCGTCTGCAGCGCCACCTCCTCGATCTCCGGCGTCAGCTCGCGCCGCCAATCGACCGCGCGCGGCAGCACCGCCTCGCGCGCGCGCATCGTGTAGTAGCTGGTGCCGGTGCCCGCGGGCGTCCCGCCGGCCGCCACGGTGCGCACCGCCTCGCGCAGCAGTTTTCGAGCTTGGATGATCGCCTTGTCGGCCGGGCCGAGATGCTCCTTCGAGCGGTCGACGATCGGCCCCATGCTTTCCTGCAAGGCGCGGTCCTGCGCGTTGATCCCGTCGATGCCGGAGAAACTCTCGGTGCGCTGCACCGCGCGGTCCAGTCCGTAGTTGTTCGACCGGTTGGCCTTCGAGCGGAATGTTGCCTGATCGACGTGGATCGGCCCGTTGCCGAGGCTGCGTTCGAGGCGATCTTCCTCGTCCAACGGCTCGTCGGTGGCACTGAAGGACCAGTTGTAGACCATGGTCGTTTCGTCATCCATCGGCACCCAGCAGTGCCCGGCATCCCCCGGGAAGCCGCGCTCGGACTTATGCGGGCGGACCTGGTGGAAGGGGAGGACGAAGTGATACGTACGGATATGCACCTTGTCGTCCGGCAGCGAGCGGATGCCGGCGTACTGGTAGCCGTAGTCGGTAAGGTCCACCGCCAGGTTGGGTGCCTTGCCGGCTACGAACGGGTTGGACGGCTTGAACCCGCCGCGCGTCGAGCTGTCGGTCAGCAGCCGGTGCAGGATCGGCGCGTGCGAGGTATCCAGCCCGCCTTCCAGCCCCTGCAGCCAGTTGCACTCCTCGATCACCTTGGTGACGTGGCGATGGGTTTCCGGCACCTGCGTCCAGGCGAATTTCGGCAGCGACGGGATGCGCTCCGGCGGACCGAGATAGGCCCAGACGATGCCGCCCAGCTCGCAGGTCGGATAGGCGGTGGTGCGGATCTTGTGCTTAAAATCGTATTCCTCCGGCTCGTTCATCATGTCGGTGCAACTGCCGTCCACGTCGAACTTCCAGCCGTGGTAGATGCAGCG